>Ga0194128_10000063_pt1 | contig 168508 bp, 144 predicted proteins | sample TA2KigCa65mmetaG_FD_148650 | JGI IMG/M metagenome (GOLD analysis project Ga0194128, IMG submission 148650) | Freshwater microbial communities from Lake Tanganyika, Tanzania - TA2015037 Kigoma Deep Cast 65m | ecosystem: Environmental > Aquatic > Freshwater > Lake | place: Tanzania: Lake...
AGGTTCCCAATCATGGGGGAAATGGTCCGGACGAGAATTGGGTTTCATTGGCGAATATCCGCAGAAACCCTAAGTCACCCTGTGGCATATACGCGGGGGTACACGAAGCGGTTTCAAAAGCTTATATTTGTATGGCGACAGCACCTATCCGGCATAGGATATCCCTGAGGCTATGCCGAACGGTATCATTACCTACACCAAGATGAAATTCGATCGTCGGATATGCGCAAGCGGTAGTCTACCTAAGCAAAACTAGTCGCAGAACCGTCAATATATCCCAGGGACGCGGGCATTTGAACTACGCCCGGTCCGGAGGTTAAATTATGTCTGAATTGGTGTGCCTGTACAATACGCCTGAGCCATGGGCCCGCCAACTATGCCTGAGCCGTGGGGCCGCCAAAAGTCATGGGCAGGGTCGGCTGGTTTTCATGCACATCGATTACCCCAAACGACTGCTCATAGCGACCAAGATTATCATGAAGAGCGTGAACCAACCGCTTCGCATGATGGGGCGTAAGAATGATCCGCGATTTCACCCGTGCTTTTGGGGCTCCGGGCATCATGCGAACAAAATCCACCACAAACTCAGTCTGGGAATGTGTAATGATGGCCAAGTTGCTGTACACCCCTTCGGCCATATCCTCAGTCAACTCTATATTGATCTGATTCTGATCTTGATTTTCCATTTTTTGAATTGTTATTCTTCTTCAGCCAACAAGAGCGCCTTGGAGGCCATCAATTTTTCGTGTTCTTCGATTGTACTCACAACAATCTTCTCATAGGAACGCAGACCAGTACCGGCCGGAATCAGGTGACCGACGATCACATTCTCCTTCAAACCTGCTAAATAATCTATTTTACCAGCAATGGCCGCCTCGTTGAGCACTTTGGTTGTCTCTTGGAATGATGCAGCCGAAACGAAACTACGGGTTCCCAATGATGCCCGGGTTATACCCTGAAGCATGGGCTGTGAGGTCGCAGGAAGCGCTTTGCTGAACTCCATCAAGCGCAAATCTCTACGCTTCAAAGAAGAGTTCTCATCCCGCAAACGCGCCAGCGGAACGATTTGACCCACACGGAACTGTGCAGAGTCGCCCGAATCCATCACGATATACTTGTCGTAGATCTCGTCGTTCACCTCCATAAAGTCGATTTTATCGACCACTTCCTGCTCGAGAAAAGTGGTATTGCCCGGATCCACGATCACTACTTTCTGCATCATCTGGCGAACAATCACCTCGAAATGCTTGTCGTTAATTTTCACCCCTTGCAATCGGTATACCTCTTGGATGTTATTCACGAGATACTCCTGAACAGCACCAGGACCTTTAATCGAAAGAATGTTCGAAGGGGTAATGGCACCGTCCGACAGGGGGTAACCTGCCTTCACGAAATCCCCGTCCTGCACCAGGATGTGCTTGCTCAGGGGCACCAGATATTTCTTTTGCTGGCCATCGCGCGACTCCACCTGAATTTCACGGTTGCCCCGCTTAACACCTCCGAAAGTGGTGATTCCATCAATTTCCGAAACCACAGCCGGATTGGATGGGTTGCGGGCTTCGAAAAGTTCCGTAACCCGTGGCAAACCACCAGTTATGTCACGTGTCTTAGTGGTGGACCTTGGGATTTTCGCAAGAATAACACCCTTCACGATTGTGTCGTTTGCATTCACCACGATGTGCGCGCCAACGGGTAGATTGTAGGTCCGCTGGTTGTCACCCGACTTGGTGAGGATTCGAATGGCCGGATTCCTCGATTTGTCTTTCGTTTCAATGATTACCTTTTCCCTGTGACCGGTTTGCTCGTCGGATTCCTCACGGAAAGTGATGCCCTCGATCACGTTTTCAAAATCGGCATTTCCCGTGAACTCCGAAATGATCACGGCGTTGTATGGGTCCCACACGCAAATTTTATCACCCTTTTTGATGAGATCACCCTCTTTCACAAACAATTCGGCTCCATAGGGCAGCACGTTGGTCATTAGGGGCTGACCGCTTTGGGGGTCCACAATCCGCATCTCACCCGAGCGGGATACTACGATTTGTCGCGGTACATTGTCACCCTTGTGGTTTACCTTACGCACCTCATCGAATTCCAACCGGCCATCAAATTTGGCAATAAGTTGGGATTCTGAGGCGATGTTACCCGCTACACCTCCCACGTGGAAGGTGCGAAGTGTTAACTGGGTACCCGGCTCACCGATCGATTGGGCGGCGATAACCCCCACTGATTCGCCCATTTGAACCAAATGATTGGTCGCAAGATTTCTTCCGTAACACTTTACACATACGCCGGTTTTGGCAGCGCATGTAAGTACCGAACGAATTTCAACCGAATCAATGGGTGAAGCATCTATAACAGCAGCTATATCCTCTGTAATCTCTTCCCCGGCAGCCACAATCAACTCTTTGCTGATAGGGTGGTACAAATCATTGAGCACTACGCGACCCACAATCCGCTCCAAAAGGGATTCAACGATCTCCTCATTGTCCTTCAGAGCGGAAATCTCCAAACCGCGGAGGGTACCGCAATCCACCTCTGAGATTACCACATCCTGGGCCACGTCGTGTAAACGACGGGTCAAATAACCGGCGTCTGCCGTTTTCAAGGCCGTATCTGCAAGACCCTTACGCGCGCCGTGCGTGGAGATGAAATACTCCAATACGGATAATCCCTCCTTAAAGTTGGAAAGAATAGGATTCTCAATAATTTCACCTGCGCCGCCACTCTTCTGCGGTTTGGCCATAAGTCCACGCATCCCGCCGAGTTGGCGAATCTGCTCCTTTGAACCACGGGCCCCGGAATCCAGCATCATGTAAACGGAGTTGAAACCCTGCCTGTCAGAGGAAATCTCCTTCATCAGCGTGTCTGTGATCCGGCTGTTTATGCGGGTCCAGATGTCGATTACCTGATTGTAGCGCTCATTGTTCGTTATGAACCCCATATTGTAGCTTTGGGTAACCTCTGCCACTTCCCTGGCCGCTTCTTCCAGGAGACGGGTTTTGTTTTCCGGAATCATAACATCATTCAGGTTAAACGATAGTCCACCCTGAAACGCCATTTTGAATCCAATGGATTTGATTTCGTCCAAAAACTTCGCGGTAGAGGGAATGTCGGTATAGCGTACGATCCGGCCAATCAGTTCACGCAGGCTTTTCTTTGTGAGCAGCTCATTGACAAATCCAATTTCTTCCGGAGTTACCTGCGAGAACATAATCCTTCCTATGGTGGTCTCAATCAATTTGGTATGCAGCGTGCCATCCTGTGCATCACGCACGGGTACCCGTACCTTAACCCATGCGTGGAGGTCGGCCCTGCCCTCGTTGTAGGCAATCAGCGCCTCTTCTGCAGAGTAGAAAACCAAACCCTCACCGCGCACTGTGTGGGTGTTCGTGCTCTTGCGCCCCTTGGTCAGGTAATACAACCCAAGAACCATGTCCTGCGAGGGAACGGTAATGGGCGAACCATTGGCCGGATTCAGGATGTTGTGCGATGACAGCATCAGAATCTGTGCCTCTAACACTGCCGCGTTGCCGAGTGGAACGTGGACCGCCATTTGGTCACCATCAAAGTCAGCGTTGAAAGCCGTGCACACCAACGGGTGAAGCTGTATGGCTTTACCCTCCACCATCTTGGGTTGGAAAGCCTGAATACCCAATCGGTGCAGGGTAGGGGCACGGTTCAGGAGGACGGGATGACCTTTCATGACATTCTCCAGGATATCCCAAACCACCGCTTCCTTTCGATCCACAATTTTGCGAGCCGATTTCACGGTCTTGACGATGCCCCGCTCAATCATCTTCCGTATGATAAACGGCTTAAACAACTCAGCGGCCATGTCCTTGGGCAGACCACATTCATGTAGATTAAGGTTTGGGCCCACGACAATGACCGAACGGCCAGAGTAGTCCACACGCTTACCGAGGAGATTTTGACGGAAGCGCCCCTGCTTACCTTTCAGCATGTCGCTGAGTGACTTCAGTGCACGGTTACCATCGGCCTTCACCGCATTGACCTTGCGGCTGTTGTCAAACAGCGAATCGACCGACTCCTGAAGCATTCGCTTTTCATTCCTCAAAATCACATCCGGAGCCTTAATCTCGATCAAACGCTTCAAACGGTTATTGCGGATGATTACGCGGCGGTACAAATCATTCAAGTCGGAGGTGGCAAATCGTCCTCCCTCCAAGGGCACCAGTGGGCGCAACTCGGGTGGAATGACCGGCACCATGCGCACAATCATCCATTCCGGACGATTTTCCAACCCCTCCCGGTTCGAACCACGGAAGGCCTCCACAATTTTCAGACGCTTCAAAGCCTCAATCTTTCTTTGCTGAGAAGTCTCCGTGGCCGCCTGATTGCGCAACTGAAATGAGAGCTCATCCAGATTGATACGGCTCAACAAATCCTGCAACGCCTCCGCACCCATCTTAGCAATAAATTTCTGGGGATCCTTTTCATCCAGATATTGATTCTCCCGGGGAAGGGTATCCAAAATAGCCAAGTACTCATCCTCCGTCAGTAGGTCCATGCTGCGAACCCCGTCTTCTTCCTTTATTCCAGGTTGGATGACCACATACCGTTCATAATAGATGATTGAATCCAGTTTTTTGCCAGCCAATCCCAGCAGATATCCAATTTTGTTGGGCAGAGATTTGAAATACCAGATGTGTGCCACCGGAACCACCAGTTTAATGTGTCCCATATTCTCACGGCGCACCTTTTTTTCGGTAACCTCAACGCCACAGCGATCACAAACTATGTTCTTGTAGCGAATTCGCTTGTACTTTCCACAATGGCATTCGAAATCCTTGACCGGACCGAAAATGCGCTCACAAAACAACCCACCCATCTCTGGCTTGTAGCTCCGGTAATTGATGGTTTCCGGCTTGGTGACCTCGCCCTTCGAACGATTCAGAATCGTCTCGGGCGAAGCGAGGCTGATGGTGATTCGGGTAAAATTGCTTTTGATCTTGGGTTCTTTCTGAAATGACATTTGATTTTTTTTAGTCCAACTTAACCTCTAGACACAATCCACGCAACTCATGCAACAACACGTTGAAAGACTCCGGGATGCCCGGAACCGCCAGATTGTCGCCCTTAACGATCGATTCATAGGCCTTAGCACGGCCAACAATATCATCCGACTTAACAGTGAGAATCTCCTGCAGGATATTAGCGGCACCAAAAGCCTCCAACGCCCATACCTCCATCTCGCCAAAACGCTGTCCACCAAACTGCGCCTTACCACCCAGCGGCTGCTGGGTAATGAGTGAATAGGGACCGATGGAACGGGCGTGCATCTTGTCATCGACCATGTGGCCGAGCTTCAACATGTAGATAACCCCTACTGTTGTGGGCTGATCGAAATACCGACCGGTCTGACCATCCCGCAAACGCGTGCTGCCCAAATCCGGAATTCCTGCCTGTAGGGTGAAATCACGAACTTCTTCGAGGCTCGCCCCGTCAAAAATAGGTGTGGCAAACTTCAGGCCCAACTCCTTTCCGGCCCAGGCAAGTACCGACTCATAGATCTGGCCTAGGTTCATACGGGAAGGAACACCCAGGGGGTTCAGCACAATGTCTACGGGACTACCATCCTCTAAGAAGGGCATGTCCTCATCACGCACAATGCGCGCCACAATACCTTTGTTACCATGACGTCCCGCCATTTTGTCGCCCACCCGCAGTTTCCTTTTTTGCGCCAAATAAACTTTAGCCAATTGGAGTATTCCTGAGGGCAATTCATCACCTATCTGAATCGCAAATTTGTCGCGCCTGGCCTCGCCCTGCATTTCCGACAAGCGAATCTGGTAATTTTTCAACAAGGTCTTAATCAACTCATTCTTGGACTTGTCGACCAACCACCCATCCGGGTTCACCTGAGCGTAATCCATTTCAGATAGTGCCTTACGCGTGAATTTGGTGCCTTTCGATAGCACTTCTTCACCATACTGGTTGGCTACACCCTGGGATACCTTGCCTTCTGTGAGCAACATCAGCTTATCGATTAAGAGCTCCCTTAACTTGCCCGACTCACGCGCAAGATTGCCGTCAATCAACTCATTCGCGCCCTTATCCTCGCCCCTCGAATGCTTATCACGCTTCACGCGGGAAAAGAGTTTCTTGTCGATCACCACACCCGTCATACTCGGCGGCACACGCAGGGATGCATCCTTGACATCTCCCGCCTTTTCTCCGAAGATGGCGCGAAGCAGTTTCTCTTCCGGAGAAGGATCGCTTTCCCCTTTGGGCGTGATTTTGCCAATCAGAATATCACCTTCCTTCACGTGGGCACCGATGCGAATCAGGCCATTTTCGTCGAGGTGACGAGTGGCCTCCTCACTCACATTGGGGATGTCGTTGGTCAACTCTTCCTCACCTCTCTTAGTGTCGCGAACCTGAAGTTCAAACTCCTCGATGTGTACGGAGGTGTACCAATCCTCCCGAACAACACGCTCGGATATCACAATCGCATCCTCAAAGTTGTAGCCTTGCCAAGGCATGAAAGCCACCCTCAGATTACGACCCAGAGCGAGCTCGCCATTTTCAGTGGCATAGCCGTCAACCAATACCTGGCCCTTCGACACCTGCTGACCGGTCACCACCACAGGTTTGTGGTTGATGCAGGTATATTGATTGGTTTTTCTGAATTTGGTAAGGCTGTAGGTTCTGGAATCACCCGTAAAACTGGTAATCCGCTGATCGTCTGTACGGTTATAGCGAATCACAATCTTCCGTGAATCAACGTATTCTACCACACCATCAGCTTCTGCAGTGAGCATGGACCGTGAGTCACGTGCCACTTTTCCCTCAAGACCGGTTCCCACGATAGGAGCTTGTGGGCGTAAAAGGGGAACGGCCTGACGCTGCATGTTGGATCCCATCAAGGCACGGTTGGCATCGTCGTGCTCTAGGAAGGGGATCAGTGAAGCCGCTATACCCACGATCTGATTGGGGGCGACATCCATATACTGAACAACACCGGGTTCCACAATTGGGAAATCACCCTGTAACCGGCACTTGACGAGGTCTTGACTAAAAGAACCGTCGGTGGCCAAAGGTGCGTTGGCTTGAGCGATAACGCCCTCGTCTTCATCCTCCGCACTCAGGTAAATCACTTGGTTTCGGTTCACCACACCTGCATCGACTTTGCGATATGGGGTTTCGATGAAACCCATATTGTTGATTTTAGCGTGAACGCAGAGCGACGAAATTAGACCGATGTTCGGCCCCTCAGGCGTTTCAATCGTACAAAGACGGCCATAGTGGGTGTAGTGTACGTCGCGCACCTCAAAGCCGGCACGCTCGCGTGACAAACCACCCGGTCCGAGGGCCGACAAGCGGCGCTTGTGGGTGATTTCGGCCAGTGGGTTGGTTTGGTCCATAAACTGGCTTAGCTGATTAGTGCCAAAAAACGAGTTGATTACGGAACTCAGCGTCCGGGCGTTAATAAGATCGGTAGGGGTAAATACCTCGTTGTCACGAATATTCATACGCTCACGTATGGTGCGTGACATACGAGACAAACCGAGACCGAACTGGGAGTACAACTGCTCACCCACCGTGCGAACACGGCGGTTACTGAGGTGATCGATATCATCCACGTCGGCCTTGGAATTCGAAAGCTGAATGAGGTACTTCACGATCGCAATTATATCCTCCTTTGTGAGAACACGCACGTTCATACCCGTTTCCATGCCCAACTTACGATTGATCCGGAAACGGCCAACCTCACCCAAATCGTAGCGTTTGTCGCTGAAGAACAACTTCTCGATCACCTGACGAGCCGACTCATTGTCGGGTGGCTCAGCATTTCTGAGCTGCCGATAGATATGTTCTAAGGCCTCTTTCTCGGTATTTGATGTATCCTTCTGGAGCGTATTGTAGACGATTGAATAATCTCCTTGCAAAATTTCCTCACGGTGCAGAATGATCGACTTCACACCCGCGTCCACAATCTCATCAATCATGTACTCTTCGAGCACCATGTCACGATCGAACAGAACATCGTGTCGAGGAATAACCATATGTTCACCTGTATCCTCGTCACCGAACTCCTCTACCCACGACTTCAGAACACGGGCAGCCAAACGCCTTCCAACAACCCGCTTCAATCCGGCTTTTGAGACCTTAATCTCATCGGCTAGACCAAAAATATTTAGGATATCCTTGTCGGAATCGTAGCCAATGGCTCGAAAAAGGGTGGTTACCGGAAACTTCTTCTTTCGGTCGATGTATGCATACATGACATTGTTAACATCCGTTGCGAATTCGATCCACGACCCTTTAAACGGGATGATTCGCGCCGAATACAATTTTGAACCATTCGAATGTATTGTCTGCCCAAAGAAGACACCGGGTGAACGGTGGAGCTGGGAAACGATAACTCGTTCCGCACCATTGATTACAAAAGTGCCCTTTGGGGTCATATAAGGAATGGTCCCCAAATATACATCCTGCACAATGGTCTCAAAATCCTCGTGGTCCTGATCATTGCACGACAATTTGAGCTTCGCTTTCAACGGGACTGCATACGTCAGCCCCCGCTCGATACACTCTTCAATGGAGTATCGTGGTGGATCCACAAAATAGTCAATGAACTCAAGGACAAAGTTGTTGCGGGTGTCAGAAATAGGGAAATTTTCAGCGAAAACTTTAAAAAGGCCCTCATTGGACCGGTTTTCTGCCAAAGTTTCCAATTGGAAAAAGTCGCGGAACGACTTAATCTGAACATCCAAGAAATCGGGGTATTCGTGTGGGTGGGCAACGGAAGAGAAGCTAATCCGTCCATCGGGTGTGATATGTTGTGCCAATGTAATTACTTTGGTTGAACCTCTGAACCTAAAATGCGGAAAGCTGTAGAGCTTAAATGCCTGTTTTCAGGCTATCAGACTACAGCTATTATGAAAAAGACAGCTGATCACTTGATCTCGACCTCAGCGCCAATCTCTTCGAGCTTAGCTTTGAGGGCTTCTGCCTCATCCTTCGGACACTTCTCTTTCAGGGTCTTAGGAGCTGCATCCACCAAATCTTTGGCTTCTTTCAGTCCCAAACCAGTCAGATCCTTAACCAATTTAACTACATTGAGTTTCTGTCCACCTGCACTCTTCAGGATCACATCGAATTCGGTTTGTGCAGCACCTGAATCACCGGCATCGGCGCCACCACCGGTGGCAACGGGACCAGCAGCAACGGCCACTGCAGCTGCAGCGGGCTCAATGCCATACTCATCTTTCAGGATTTGGGCCAATTCATTGACCTCTTTAACGGTAAGGTTTACCAACTGCTCTGCAAATGCTTTCAAATCTGCCATGGGATAATGGGGTTTAAAGGGTTGTAAGTTGTTTTATGAATTTCTTTCCTGTAGGGTCTTCACGATGCCAGCCAATTTACCGCCTGATGACTGTAGGGCGGAAATAACGTTGCGGGCAGGTGATTGCAACAAACCAACAAGCTCCCCGATGAGAACTCGCTTGGATTTTACATTGGTGAGCGCATCAATCTGATCATCACCCACATAAACGGCTGAATCGATAAATGCCGCCTTCAAAACAGGTTTCTTGCTCGATTTCCGGAATTCCTGGAGGAGCTTCGCCGGAACATTTCCGGTATCTGCAAATAAAACGGAGGTAGGCCCAGCTAATAATGGATACAATTCAACATAGGCACTGGAATCGACCTGCTCCATCGCCTTCCGAAGCAGTGTGTTCTTTACCACTCGGAATTCAACCTTACGTTGAAAACACAGGTGGCGGAATTTATTGATGGTCTCAACCGCGAGCGCGGAGCTGTCGGTCAGATAGAAATAGGAACTGCTCGCGAGTTTATCCGCTAGTTCATCGATGGTTTGCTTTTTTTCTTCCCGTGTCATTTTGTTAAATTCCGGAGACGGATTTGGGTTCAATGTGTATGCCCGGACTCATCGTGCTGGACATAGATATACTTTTTACGTAGGTGCCCTTTGCCGCCGAAGGCTTCAGCTTAAGGATGGTCTGGATAAGCTCGTTGGCATTCTCCTCCAATTGTGCGGGCTTGAAACTAACTTTTCCAATCGCAGCATGCACAATCCCAGTCTTGTCGACCTTGAAATCGATTTTACCACTCTTCACCTCGGTGACGGCGCGGCCCACTTCATCCGTTACTGTACCGGTTTTGGGATTGGGCATGAGCCCCCGTGGGCCTAATACTCGTCCCAACCGACCTACCTTGGCCATAATAGACGGCTGTGTAATGATAATGTCAACATCGGTCCACCCGCCCTCAATCTTTTGGATGAATTCATCCAATCCAACAAAATCTGCTCCTGCCTCTTTGGCCTCGGTCTCCTTATCAGGGTTGCACAATACCAGTACGCGCGCCACTTTACCCGTTCCATGGGGAAGCGTTACCGTTCCACGTACCATTTGATTGGCCTTGCGCGGGTCTACACCCAAGCGCACGTCGAGGTCGACCGAAGCATCAAATTTTGTGTAGGTGATTTCCTTCACCAAGGAAGTAGCTTCAGAAAGGCAATAGAACTTACCCTCCTCCAGGTGTACCTGTACCTTTTTCTGATTTTTAGTTAATCTAGACACTGTCGTGAATTTTAATTGTTTTCCCAGGGGGCTACACCTGATACGTTGATACCCAATGAACGGGCCGAACCGGCCACCATTCTCATAGCAGACTCCACTTCAAACGCATTCATATCCTGCATCTTGTCCTCCGCGATCGCACGGACCTGATCCCAGGTTACGCTACCTACCTTCACACGGTTTGGCTGAGCGGAACCTTTGGGTGCTTTCGATACTTCCAAAAGCTGCACAGCTACCGGGGGTGTTTTCACAATAAAGTCGAACGATTTATCGGAATACACCGTGATGACAACAGGCAACACCTTGCCCGGCTTGTCCTGCGTACGCGCATTGAACTGCTTACAAAACTCCATAATGTTCACACCCTTTGAACCCAGAGCCGGGCCGATCGGGGGGGCCGGGTTGGCTGCTCCACCCTTGATCTGCAACTTGATGAACGCACTAATCTCTTTTGCCATGACAAGACTATATTAACTTATTTTTTCTACCTGCATGAAATTCAACTCCAATGGTGTACGTCTTCCGAAAATCTTGACCATCACCTTAAGTTTTTTCTTCTCTTCGTTGATTTCCTCAATTACTCCTGTGAACTCATTGAATGGGCCGTCCACCACCTTCACCGACTCTCCGATCGTAAACGAATGACGCAATAGATCAGCGGAATCCGTAATTTCATCTACCTTTCCCAAAATCTTATTGATCTCAGACTCCCGCAGTGGCGATGGATTCTCGCCCCCCAAAAAACCGATGATGTTGGGTACCTGAGTTATGGCCGTTACCAAATCGGGATTAAGAGCGGCTTCTATCAACACGTAACCCGGAAAAAAGTTGCGCTCCTTCATCACTTTTTTGTTATTGCGCATTTGCAACACCTTCTCAGTAGGAATCAGAATTTGGGGCACCAGATGGCTCATTCCCAAATGCTGAATTTCCGACTCGAGGTATTCCCGTGCCTTCTTCTCCTTGCCACTGATGGCCCGGACTACATACCAACGCAACTCTGTGCTCATGTTTACTTTTCCTTATTGAAAAAGATGATAAAAGACACTCAACGCATTCGAAAAGCCAAGATCCATAGCATAAATCAGCAGCGAGAAAATCAATGAGGCAACCAGTACAAGCACCAGACTAGATTGCAATTCCTCCCATGTGGGCCACGACACCTTGTGCAGCAGCTCTTCGCGCGACTCCTTTATATAAGTGATTATCTTTTTCATGGCTCTAATCTATCTGATGCACGGGTGGAGAGACTCGAACTCCCAGCCTATGGTTTTGGAGACCATCGCTCTGCCAATTGAGCTACACCCGTCTGACGGCCTATTGCCGGAATGCGATCCGGCAACAGACTCAGGCGGTTTTACAATTAAATGATTTCAGTAACCTGACCAGCACCTACTGTACGACCCCCCTCACGGATGGCGAAACGAAGTCCCTTTTCCATCGCGATCGGTGCGATCAATTTCACCGTGATCGAAATGTTGTCGCCGGGCATTACCATCTCAACACCTGAGGGCAGTATGATCTCACCAGTTACGTCGGTCGTGCGGAAATAGAACTGAGGACGATACTTGTTGAAGAATGGAGTATGGCGACCACCCTCCTCCTTCGAGAGAACGTATACCTCGGCCTTGAAATCGGCATGCGGCTTCACTGAACCGGGCTTACAAATTACCATTCCACGGCGAATGTCGGTTTTCTCGATGCCGCGCAGCAAAAGACCTACATTATCGCCTGCTTCGCCACGATCCAGGATCTTGCGGAACATCTCTACCCCGGTTACGGTCGACTTCAGGTTTTCTGCACCCATACCGATGATATCGACTGGATCACTGGAGTTGATTACACCGCGCTCAATACGGCCGGTGGCCACAGTACCACGACCCGTAATGGAGAACACGTCCTCCACAGGCATCAGGAAGGGGAGCTCGGTCTGGCGTGGAGGCAACGGGATGTAGTTGTCGACCGTGCTCATCAGCTCAACAACAGTGTTCACCCATTTCGTCTCACCATTCAAAGCTCCTAAAGCAGAGCCCTGGATAATTGGAATCTCTTCGCCCGGGAATTTGTAGAACGACAACAATTCACGGATTTCCATTTCAACCAACTCGATCAGCTCGGCATCGTCCACCATGTCTACCTTGTTCATGAACACAACCAGGGCGGGCACACCTACCTGTCGGGCCAAAAGAATGTGTTCGCGGGTTTGGGGCATTGGGCCGTCGGTGGCAGCAACCACGAGGATGGCACCGTCCATTTGGGCAGCACCCGTTACCATGTTCTTCACATAGTCGGCGTGACCCGGACAATCCACGTGGGCGTAGTGACGATTTGCTGTCTGGTACTCAACGTGTGCGGTGTTGATGGTGATTCCACGCTCTTTCTCTTCAGGAGCTGAGTCGATTGAATCGAAAGAACGAACCTCAGACCAACCCTTTTCAGCGAGCACTTTTGTAATGGCAGCTGTCAGCGTGGTTTTACCATGGTCAACGTGACCAATGGTGCCGATGTTAACGTGCGGTTTGGAACGATCAAATTTTTCTTTTGCCATGGTTTTTTTATTTAAGGGTTTAATTTAAAAGAATGAGGCAGTTTGGGTTGGCCGCCCGCTTGCCTGGTTTGAAGTTGAATGGAGCCGTTGAACAGAATTGAACTGTCGACCTCTTCCTTACCAAGGAAGTGCTCTACCCCTGAGCTACAACGGCCTGATTCTAGCGATGAACGTCTTTCATCGCGATTGGAAGTGCCGGATTCACACCCGAAGCTCCACATTGGAGCGGGAGACGAGGTTCGAACCCGCGACCTACAGCTTGGAAGGCTGTCGCTCTACCAACTGAGCTACTCCCGCATTACCTGAACCAAAAAGAACAGGTGGTGGGGAGAGGAGGATTCGAACCTCCGAAGCTTTCGCAACAGATTTACAGTCTGCCCCATTTGGCCACTCTGGTATCTCCCCGGCATAAAACAACACGAGCCCCCTGCCGGAATCGAACCAGCGACCTACTGATTACAAATCAGTTGCTCTACCAGCTGAGCTAAGGAGGCAGATGCTCAAAGAACGACCCGAAATCAGTGAGGCAAAGCCTTCCCGAAAAGGGAGGGCAAATTTAAGAAAAAGAATTGAAAAAAGAAAGAGCGGTAATAAGAAAAAATCAGTGCTTGAGTTTCTCCAGTTGACGGCGCACAGATTCAGTACAATGATCGATTGCCTCCTCGAAACTCTTGGACTTTTCGGATGCAAAAAGGGTATGTCCAGGAAGCTGCAGCTTCAATTCAACCACCTTGTTGGCTGAATCGGAGGAGGCGCTGATTTTTAGGAAGACTTCTGCATTCAGAATATCAAGATTGTATGTCTGAAGCTTCCCTGCTTTGAGGCGGATGAACTCTATCAACTTATTATCGGCATCGAAGTGAATGGACTGAATATTGACTTCCATTTAAGTCCTGTTTAGTTTTTTCCGGAATGGGGATGAGCTGCGCGGTACACCTCTTTGAGTTTTTCGATAGAACGATGCGTGTAGACCTGCGTAGCAGCCAGGCTGGTATGCCCAAGCAGTTCCTTCACGTCCTGTAGTCCCGCTCCCTGATCGAGCAGATGCGTGGCGTAGGTGTGACGAAGCACATGCGGACTCCTTCTGGGCAATGCTTTCACCTGACTGAGAATTCTTCGTACACACCTGTATAAATAGGACTCGCTGATGGGCATACCTCTATCATTAACGAAGAGCGCATCTAATTCCGTGTCCTGGACTACATTTTTTCTTTGAAGGATAAAGTCGCCTAATTCGGCACAAACTACCGTGGGCAGTGGAATGAGCCGCACACGGTTACGTTTTCCGAGGACGCGAACCTGCCCCGTGGCGAAATTTACATCGTCCAATCTCAACCTGAGCAGTTCGGCGCGCCGCATACCCGTACCATATAGGAGCGACAGCAGAAGATGGTCGCGGCAGGCCCCGAAGGAGGTCTCTGCGGCCGCAGCACCCTGATCGAGCAACTTTTGCATATCCGTCAGCGGCACCATGGGGGGTAATGGCCGGGCCGATTTGGGCCTCTTGATGCGCGTCGCCGGATTGTCGACCCGCAATTCTCGTCGACGCAAGAAACTAAAGTATGATTTTATAGTGGAAATCCGGCGGTTTACGCTAGCGGGTGACTGGCGGGACTGGAGCAGGGAAACCACCCAAGCGCGAAGTTCGTGGTAGTTCGACTCCGATAACGGCGTTTGGATGTTGAACGTCAAATTCCTAAAGGACTGAACGGCTTGAAGGTCCGCCCCATAGGCCCTCAATGTATGGGGAGAGCATCGCTTTTCAAACTTTTGATATCGGAGGAATTCCTGAACCCAATCCATGCACAAAACCAAAAAAAGTCATTGCGAATATAAGGAAAAATAAGGCAGGGACGTCGGATGCCTGTTGATGAACAGAATCGAGCAGGGGGATTGCGCCTGAGCTTAGATTAACCCGTTCTGAATCATCTGCTGCTTGTAGACCGCACGCAGCCGCTGCTGACGAAGCTCAATGGATGGCTTTTCGAAGGCTTGACGGGCACGCAGCTCGCGCATCATCCCCATTTTCTCAAACTTTTTTTTGAACCGTTTGAGAGCCTTGTCAACCGTATCATTGTCTTTAATGTCAATTTTAATCATGAATGAATTTTCTTAGGAGGCGCAAAGGTAAGAGAAACAATTAAGACTTCAAAATTTGACGGGCAATTACCAATTTTTGGATTTCACTGGTGCCTTCTCCAATCGTACACAATTTGGAGTCGCGGTAAAACTTCTCAACCGGGAAATCCTTGGTGTACCCATAACCACCGAAAATTTGTATGGCCTCGGTGGATGCGCGTACGGCAACCTCCGATGCATAGTATTTGGCGATAGCCGACTCGCAGGTCATTGGTTTATGTTCATTTTTTAGCCAGGCCGCCTTAAGAGTCAGTAGCTCTGCCGCCTCCAGCTCCGTAGCCATATCAGCCAACTTAAAAGCTATGCCCTGAAAATCCCGAATCGATTTACCAAACTGCTTCCGCTCATCGGCATACTGAATAGATGCATCCAGCGCCCCACGGGCAATGCCCAGAGAAAGAGCGGCGATGCTGATCCGCCCACCATCGAGCACCTTCATGGCCTGGATGAATCCCTCACCCACCTGACCCAAAATCTGGCTTTTATGAATCCGGCATTCGTTGAACAGCAATTCAGTAGTTTCAGATGCCCGCATCCCCAGCTTATTTTCCTTCCTTCCGCTGCTGAATCCTTGATGCCCCTTTTCAATCACAAAAGCTGTCATGCCGTGTGAATCCAGCAATTCACCGGTTCGCACCATCACAACCGCCACATCCCCTGACTTACCATGCGTGATCCAACACTTGGCTCCGTTGATAATCCAATAATCACCGTCTTGTCGCCCCACCGTCATCATCCGCATCGCGTCTGAACCCGTATTGGGCTCGGTCAAGCCCCAGGCTCCAATCCACTCGGCTGTGGCCAATTTGGGTAACCAGCGCTGCTTTTGTTCTTCATTTCCAAACTGCAGAATATGACCCGTACACAATGAATTGTGGGCGGCCATCGACAAGCCGATGGAGCCATCCACCCGGGCCACTTCCCGAATGGCCGTTACATACTCCAGGTAACCAAACCCGCTGCCACCGTATGCCTCCGGAACCAGAACCCCCATGAGTCCCATTTTGCCCAGTTCCTTGAATATGTGAACGGGAAACTCCTGTGACTCATCCCACTCCATCATATGGGGCTTGATGTATCGGGCGGCAAATGTCTGCACCATTTCGGCAATCATCCGCTGGTTTTCGGTGGTGGAGAAATCTAATCCGGTCGTTGTTGAGGCCATTTTTCAGTGGAGTTTGCGCTACGCAAAATTACGGCAAACGGAGCCATTTCTATCAACGGGATGAGAACATCCCGCATAATACGACTCCTATGGCTCGAGGTAGGGCAATAGTCGATTCAGTTTCTCGGATTCCACCCCATAGAGTCTCATCTGCAGGAGGGAGTCAGGCCCAGGCAGACGTCCATGCCGTTCACGAAATGCAATGAGTCGGCGGGCCATTGTCCGGCCGGCATAGGGGTGCGACGAGAGTTCCTCCTCGCTGCAGCGGTTTAACGAGATTCTACGGATGTTGACGGGTACTTCCAAACACGCAAAGGGAAGAAGGGCCTCGTATCGGGCACTGTCCATACCATATATTTCGAGCAGCTGCGACAAGTGCAGATATCCGCCCAAGCGATCGCGGTACTCGATGATGCGCCGGGCAGTAGCAGGGCCCACACCCGGTATGGCATCCCAGCCCGCTGAGTCAGACCGGTTCAGCTCCTGCACGGCCCAACGTCGAATGGGGATATAGCTCATGGATGGCCGTGCACTTCCCGATGTGTCGCGCCGATGGAATTTCCTGGAACTAACCTCGGCTAATTCAGGCTGTAGGCTTCCCTTTTCCGGTAGCTGAAGATAGGGTGCCAATCGCTCTTTTTCGGCCTCACTCAATGCCCTCAAGGCGTACCAATCCCTCAAACTACGTATTTTTCCGCCTCGCTCACGGTACCTTTGCAGGGAAGCAGCTGTTTTGGGTCGAAGACCCATGCCCACAAAATCGGCGGAGTCCGTTTCTTCAAATATGAAGGAGTATAACCCAACTTGCGACACCGAATTAGGTTTTTGGTCCACACTTTTCCCTTTCCGAGCCCCATGGAATTCTTCCCGAGCCCACTCCACCACCTCTAGTGGTGGATCAGGGGGATGCTGGTATTCGTAGAAGCGGAAAACGAGGTGACCAGACATCAGTACCAGGAGCACCGCAACACCATAGCGTTCAGAGCGACTCAACTCCCAAAACCGGCGCCATCCGCCTTTCTCGTCCCCCCCCACCATTGACTGAAGCCTGAAGTGCCCTAAATCGTTTATGGATCAGTGAGACTTGCGTTTGTTGGCCTCCAGAACCTGCCAAAAGAAATAGGCCGTGATGAGCGTAACAGATATTTTTACAAACATCATCATACAAAATGCGGAGATACTCATATAATCGGATTAATTGGTTGACAGGGAAAGAGGAAGGTTGCAATTCACTTTTTGAGGGTAAAAAATCTACACCGGGTCATCATCATCTTCAGATTCTAGCGGAATCCCCAAACGCTTTCTGCGAATGGTTGCCCGGTGCACCTGCCACGCAACAAAAGCAAACATGCCCAAGAGACCAATTCGGGCCATATCGATGTAAAAAACCTTATTGGTAAAAGCCCCACGGGCACGGGCGATTGGACTCCCGATCTTAACCGAATCACCACCCGCCACCGCAGGATCCGCATCCGATTCAAACGGATAACTCTTGGTCGTTTGGTTGGCCGACTCGGTCGACTTGGCCGAGCTAATGTGGATCACAAATCCACCCCCCCCCTGCTTTTGTATAGAATCGACCGAACCAGCGACCTCCGACTCGAAGCGGTCTGAGAAGTAACTTCGATTTGCCTCGAGTCCCTTGTGCGTAATATTTCCAATAATGCTGGATGGATCTAACTCCCAACCCTTATAAACAGCACGCAACCAATCGTTGTCTTTGGGAGTGAACAACGCTCCCAAAAATACTGCCAGCAGGAAGGTGGGGGTGACATATTTAATGATTGGCTTATAGATGCTCGGAACCTTCATATCGGCCCCTCGTGTGATTTCGGCCCAGCCTTTGTCGATGCCCAGAATCCAGGCAAATAAAATGGTCTCTGCCAGTGCAAAAACCACTAGTGAAACTGTTCCCGCCCAATAATCGTATTCATCAAACACCCCCTTGTCATAGAACAAAACCGTAGGCAGTCCCATCACCAGTACCAATGCCCCGAACGACCAGGCTGCTTTGGAGGTTTTCCAGCCAAATTCATCGCACATAAAGCCCATCCAGGGTGTACCCATGGCCAACGATGAGGTTATACCCGCAAAAAACAAGAGTCCGAACCACATCACTCCAGCCACAGTGCCCAATAAAACCCCCCACTTGTTGAACAGGAACGGCATGGTTTGAAAGGCCATAGAGAATCCGGCATTTTCCTTCACCCAATCGAGACCTAGATACCCAACAGCGATAGGAATCACAATGCTTGCGCCGAGTACGATTTCCACGAAACCATTCATCCAGCCCGCCGACATGGCATTGAGGGCAATATCGTCTTTCGGACGCACATAAGCTGCATAACACTGGATCGTTCCCATTCCCACTGATAGAGTGAAGAAAATCTGACCCGCCGCTGCCAGCCAAACCTTTGGGTTCCATAGACTATCGAACTGCGGCTTCCACAGATAATCCATCCCCAGCCAACTATTGCAGTCGGTGCACCCGGTCGGGGATCCCGAACTGCCGAGCGTCCAACCCTTAACGGCGAGAAACAATCCAAAAAGCATCAAAAGGGGGATGCCGATTTTTGCCACTCGTTCGACCCCACCACTCAGGCCGCGCGACAAAATCCAGATGTTGAGTAAGAGACACACCACGTAGAACACGACCGATTCGTAGGGTATGCCGGACGTACTGCTACCTACATCCACATACTTCAGAAAAAATGTAGCCACCTCCGATTGTCCCATCGACTGAAAGGTCTGAATCAGGCTGTGGTATACGTATGCCAGAGTCCATGATTCTATGTAGCAGTAGTAGGCCGCTACCGCAATATTGGTAAAAATGCCAAAAACGCCGAAATACTTCCAAAACCGATTGTGACCCATCTGATCCAAAATGAAGGGAGTACTGTGGTTGCCCCTACGTCCACCATATCGGCCCACTCCCCATTCAATCCAGAGCAAGGGAATGCCCATCACCAAAAAACAAACCAGATAGGGAATGATGAAGGCACCGCCCCCGTTTTGCATCGCCTGCACGGGGAAGCGCAAAAAATTACCCAAGCCAATCGCATTTCCCGCCATGGCGAGGATTAAGCCTATACGGGAGCCCCAGGAGTCTTTGTCGGACATAAAGAATCAGTTTACGGATTAATGAGTGCGTTAAACATACTGCTTAGGAACGGGAATGGCAAATTAGGATCCCGAAACGGACGGCCCCAAAACAGATGTCAACCCAAACTCCAGCGAAACCGGCTCATAGTTGAGCCTCGACTTCGCCTTATTCAACCGAAACCCGGTACGGGGTGGACGAAGCTCAGCCATGGGCAGATCAGAACTCGAAACAGGCCTTACAGACTCCATACCCAAACCCAAATGCCGGGCCACCCGTCCTACTAATTCATAGATGTTCACTTCATCTTTTCCACAAATGTGGAAGATGCCTTGTTCCCTTTTTATAGCTAAATCTATGCAGGCACGGGCCAGATCCTCGTCGTAAGTGGGCATGCGAAACTGATCTTCGACCACCTGAACGGGTTCCCCGGACCGAAGCACCCGCGCAGCCCAATGCAGAATGTTGAGACGGCCGCCAGGCACCTCTTTCCCATAAACCAAAATGGTGCGCACCACCGCCCAGGAAATGGTGCTGTCGCGCAGGAGTTGTTCAGCCGCCGCCTTCGACCGCCCGTAGGTGCTGATGGGCGTTGTCGGTTCGCACTCCTCATAAGGTCCTGCCAGTCCATTGAAAACAAAATCAGTCGATAAATGAACCAGGTGAATGCCGAACTGTGCACACGCGCCCACCAGATGCGCCACAGCCCCAACGTTAAGAATGCGACAACGAGCAGGCTGCTGTTCTGCTACGTCGACCTGAGTCAGGGCAGCCGTGTGGATGATGGCATCTGGCCGGAATCGCTGACATACATCGGTAACAGATTGTTCGAGGGTGACATCCATCGGCTCATATGTGTAGCCAGTCGGATCCGGGCGGCGATCGGCCCCCAATGAGGTGGCGATGAGCTCAACATCATTTCTGGCACGCAGCTGTTCAACCAATCGGTTGCCCAGCAGACCGTTACTGCCCGTTATCAATATTCGGGTCATCACTCCACCAGCCACCGGCTCCTTTTCACGTAATGTCGGATCCGCAACCAAAAGGTAGCGATGAGATAGAGTGGAACTGATGAGCCGTAGGAAAACAGGGAAACATAAACGAACACAATGCGAATCCGATCGAGGGGCAGACCCCATGTTTCGCTGATGAGCGTACACACGCCAAAAAACTGCAGCTGACTACTGTCTTTAAGTTGATCAAGCAGTTTTAGCATAACGCTTATTCAGGGTTCTGGTCAACAAATAGGCACCCACGGCACATTCCAGGCATCGCCGGGGCTGACAATAGGCATCCAACTGATGGATCATGCCCTGCGTGCGAAGAGCGTTGTTGGCATGAACATTCAAAGATGCAAAAATATTCGTGATTCTGTTTTTTTCCGGCCCGAGTTGTTCGAGCCACTGCACCGCCCGATCCTGCTCCTGCGGCAGGTGATGCTCTTCGCCATAACAGAACAGGGCCGGAATCAACGTATTGATGATAAAAACCTGTAGCGTTGTAGGTGAAAAGCAATCGTCGGATGATGGTAAATTATGAGAAGCCGCATCTATCGAAGACATGCTTTTGAACAGGGCCCTGACTTCCGCGGGACTCGAGGTCGAAAGCAATTCATACACATCGGGCAGTCCGTGAGCCACCAACACCGCCAACTGCCTCAACTTGTGCTCCGGGAAAGACGCGGGCCGCATACGCAGTCGACGCAGCCGGATCCACGTGGAATCGATTTCCACCTGCTCCTTCATTTTACTCCAGATCAGGTTGAAGTGGCCCTGACAGGCTCGGATTTCCGCGATGGAAATCGAGAACGCAATTTGTTCCATCGCGTCGCTGTTCACCTTCAGTCCGAAACTCCGCGCCAATCCGATCCAAATAGCCTGGTTCCAATCGCCCTCACAACGCTGTAGATACTCGCGAAAACGGCGTGTATGCAGTTCGAGGCGCGCCAGCCCTCCCCTATCGAGCATGGCCAGATACCGGCTGCGGTCGACTTGCCCCTGCTGTGGGGCGCAGGGAAAGTTACCTCCCTCCGACATCAGCTGCCGATAGTGATCCAGAATGCTTCCATCGACCCAGGGCTTCATCACAAATGTATCGGCCTCACTTCCGTCGAATCGCGTAGCGGGCTGACTTCCCTCCCACACCACATGTAGCACCACCTGATTATAAGTCGGATCGAGCTGATGGCGGTGGCGGTACCACTCCATCGCATGCCAGTGTATCTCCACAGCGCCGGTCCACCACAACTTTCCGATGCGCAGTCGCGCCCCCAAAAAATCGGGTCCCGCATCATGGTTGTGCTGACCAGGCGATTCCAGCCAAATTCGGTCACCCGATTGGGTGTACCATTCTCCAGGCCTCATCAGCCGGTTACTCCAGATGAAATGCATGATGGCCTCATTCATACCGCAAAACTCGTAACCCCTCCTGAAGCCACCAAATCAAACCGCGTTAATGCGCAGAGTACAATAAAAAACGCCGCATAACAAAAATTAACGCATTCAACAATTGTCGATAAAATCAACAAATGATGCAGAACAACAAAAAACGTCGCAAATCAAAAAATGGGCCGCAAGCCGCAAGAAAAAATGGCAACCGCCGTGCGACAATTGCCATTTCGGTTTTGGTCGGGGTGACTGGATTCGAACCAGCGACCACACGCCCCCCAGACGTGTACGCTAACCGGACTGCGCTACACCCCGATCTTCTTCTTAGGGAGCGCAAATATAGGCAAATGCTAAAAAAAATTTCGTTTCAACCAAAAAACCTGGAGCAGAAGGGATATGCCGAAGCCCATCAGAACAATTCCGGTGATGCGGTTGAGCCAAAGCACACGGGCACGGCTGAGCCACGGCCGAAGTCGGCGCGCCAAATAGGATTTCAGCAGGTCGGTGAAGAGAACGGCGCTTAGTGTTCCCCCAAAAAAGGCCAGATCATCGGCCTGCTCGTAGGTGGGGAGTGCGCTGACCAATGTTGACAGTCCCAGCCAATACACCAAGGTAAACGGGTTGAGTATGTTCAGAAGAAATCCCCTCACCATCAAAAATCCCTTGGGACCTGTGACTAGTGTCGGAATATTTGTCGCCTCATGAGATGCCGCCGGGGGGCGGGAGAGTAGCAAATAGCCACCATAAACCAACATAAAAAGTCCACCGAGAATGCCCAGAAGTCGTTGGTTCTCAGGTATGGCAATGAGGCCTGTTAGTCCGAAGTAGCACAAACCCACCAACACCATGTCGCTCAGTAGGGTTCCCACCGCAATCTGGGCACCTGCCCGGAAGCCTTGGGTGATGCTGATCTGGAGAAGGGCAAAAAAAACGGGGCCGATGAGCACCGACAGCATCAGCCCGAAGCCGAATCCTTGCGCGTAGGGATGGGGAATCATGCGCGGGTACCCTCCTTTTTCTCACGTACAAAGGAGGTCCATGCCTTCAAAACATCTCCTTGCACCACCCGAGGGAATTTCCTTTGTGCGTCGAGCATCCCCCGATGCTCCATCCACTCCATAAACCAGTTTTCCGGTATGAAATCGACCTTAAATTGCGATAAAGCGAATTGGCGCTCCAGCGCATAATCGTCGTTGAGGACAGAGAGTTCTTCGTCGAGCCAAATAGCAGCCTTCTCAGTTGGAATCGGGGCATCGCAACCGATATACCAGTGGTGTCCGAGTCCGTCGTTCCCTTCGATCGCGTGTATGGTATATTCCCCGAGGGCAACCCCGAGGCGGGCCGACAACTGCATGACAGCAACATTCATGTTGTCGTGCGACAAATGTTCGCCGCACAGACTCAAAAACTGTCGCGTGCGGCCGGTGAGCGTGATTTCATTATACGCGGCGGAAGTGAGTCTGATGGTATCCCCGATCAGGTAGCGCCAAGCCCCTGCACAGGTGGTGATAAGGGGCGCGTATTCTGCTCCCTCCGATAGCTGATCAATCCTTAAGGCCTCGAATCCAGATCGCGGTGCGCCCTCTTCATCAAAATTGGAACCGTTGAACGGAATGAACTCGAAGTAGACGCCGCTGTTAAGGTTGAGTTGCATACCCTGCCGGAGTTGACTCGTCCGTGCGTCATAGGCGAGGAATCCCTCCGATGCCACGTAAGTCTCGATGAAAATCAGGGGATGCGCTATGCAACGCTCGAGGCGGTTGAGGTATGGCTGAATGGAAACGCCTCCATAGGCACATACTTTGAGATTGGGCCAGATTTCGTGGATGTTTCGGAGTCGATATCTTTCGATGATCTTTTCTATCAGCCATACAACCCAAGTTGATGTACCAGAAATAATCCACACATCCCATTCAGGTGCCTTTTGCACCATAGCCTCGATGCGCTGTTTCCAATCGTCGAGGCGGGCAATTCGGCGTCCGGGACTAAAAAAAGGCTCGAACCATAGAGGGACCTTCGACAAGGTAATCCCACTCAGGTCGCCGTAGTAGTGATCGCCCTCAACCCTTAATCGTGAGCTGCCCCCCAGCATGAGTACCTTTTTGGTGTACAAATCGGAGGGTAGGTTGTATTGGGCAAGCACCTCCATTTGACGGAGCGAAACCCTGCGCATCGACCGGAGCATATCGGAGGTTACAGGGATGTACTTACTCGGAGCCCCTGTTGTGCCCGAACTCAATGCAAAATAAGGTGTCTTGCCGGGCCAACTGATGTTGGGTTGTCCGGCCAGCTGCTTCGACCACCAACGATCGAAAATGAGGTTGTAGTCGTGCCAATCGACCCGTCGTGCAAATTCCTTTGATAGGCTTGGGTGACTCAACATTGATTCAAAGCCATAGTAGCGACCCAACTGCGTGTCCTTGGCCTTGCTCAACAAAGTGCGCAGTACACGCTCCTGCTGCCTCAGTGGAGTTGGTTGAGGCAATTTGATGCGCGCCCGTGTTTTGAGGGCGCCCTTCAGCACGCCACCGATGATACCCATGTTTGTAAGTGTGAAAAAGTGAACGCCTCCGGGTTGGCCAAAATTATTGAAACATCTTACACAGACAACCTATATTTGACGAATGTCGAAATCAGATAGTTTGTATGCCGACTATCTCATCGTGGGAGCGGGTTCCGCGGGTTGTGTTTTGGCCTATCGCCTGAGCGCAGATCCATCGCGCAAAGTGATCCTACTCGAGGCCGGAATCCGGGATTGGCATCCACTGATTAAGATTCCCGCAGCTTTCTCGAAACTCTACCGTTCGGGAGTCGATTATGCCCACCATTCTGTGGCTCAACCCGAGTTGTTCGGGCGATCGCTGTTTATTCCGCGTGGAAGAACACTGGGGGGATCGGGAGCCATCAATGCGATGATTTACATCAGGGGGCACCGCGACGACTACGATGGTTGGGCTGCTATGGGTAATCCGGGCTGGGGGTATGAGGAATTGCTACCCCTTTTTCGCAAAAGTGAACGCAGTGCATCGACCAACACTCATTTGCACGGGCTGGATGGGCTGTGGAACATCGAAACGCCCTTGACTATTCATCCCCTAAGCCGTATTTTTTTGGAGGCGGCGCAACAAACAGGCTATCCGATTGTGGATGACCTCAACGATAATGTCGCGCATGGGGTGGGCATACATCCTGTCAATATTCAGAACGGTGCCCGGCACAGTCCGGCTCATGCATTCCTGCGCCCTGCCATGCATAGAGCGAATCTGAGTATTCTCACCGGTGCTCGTGCGCTCCACGCTCTGTGGGAAAGTGGAAAAGTGACTGGTGTAGACGTGAACCTAGGCCGTCGGACTCGCAGCATTTACGCCACCGAATCGGTCATACTATGTGGGGGCGCCATAGAATCCCCGCTTTTCCTGATGCGCAGCGGCATCGGAGACCCCGAAATAATCAGGGGGATGCAGATACCAGTTCGGCGTGCACTCAGCGGGGTTGGCCGTAACCTGCAGGACCATCCGGTCGTGCCAATCGCCTATCGAACCCACAAGGGTTCCTCATTCGACGGTGAGGACACACTCGCCAACCTGATCAGGTGGTGGTGGAAACGTGAGGGGCCCCTTTGTAGCAATCTTTGTGAAACCGGCGGCTTTACCCGCAGCCAGGATGACCTCCGCGCGCCCGATTTACAGTATCATTTTGCACCGATATTCTTCGTAGACCATGGATTTGTGAGGCCCAAGGGCAACGGCATCAGCCTCGCGCCCATTTTGGTGCAGCCCCAATCACGCGGTATCGTGAGCCCCGCGCCCAACGATCACTTCGTGCCTTGGATCGATCCCGCTGTCTATTCAAATTCATCGGATTTGGAGAAAATGGTTGTTGGATTTCACAAGGCGCGGGCCATTATGGAGGCACCAGCCTTCGACGGTTGGCGACTCGAACCTTATCTACCATCTGTTTTTCTCCAAAGTGATCCGGAAGTCGTTGAATATCTGCGGCGAAATACCGAATTGCTATACCATCCGGTGGGTACCTGCCGTATGGGACCCGATGAGGACTCTGTGGTGGATACCGAACTCAGGGTACATGGGGTGGATGGACTACGGGTCGTGGATGCATCGATCATGCCTAACATTACACGGGGAAATACACAGGCACCAACAGTTTTGATCGCCGAAAAAGCGGCTGAACTCATGCTCCGTTGAATCGGGGCAAAATATCCACCCCAGGCTTCGACTTCATCCGGCCAATCCGCCATACGGGCTGATTCAACTCCCGGGCTTTGGTTTCGAAGGTATCGGTAGCCTGCGCGTGTACACTCAGAAGGAGTCCGCCGCTGGTTTGCGGATCACAAAGCAGCAAAAATTCCATGCTTTGCATGCCCCTAACCTGTGCTTCCACCGCATTCCAGTTGCGGTAGGTTTGGTCGGGTACGATCATTGAAAACAAATAGGGATCGAGGCCTTTCGCCTGGGGCAGGGCATCGAGATAGAGGTCGGCCCCAGTGCCGGATGCGCGGCACATTTCCAGCAGGTGTCCGAGCAGACCAAATCCCGTTACATCGGTCATACTGTGTACGTATTCCTCGCGGGCAAATTGCGCGCCCGCCTTGTTGGATTGGGTAGTTAATTGTAGTAGGGTAAACAGGTCGCCTGATTGCAGGGTCTGACGGCGGAGGGCTGCTGTGAGTACCCCTATACCAAGAGGTTTGGTGAGGTAGAGCCAATCGCCCTCACGGGCTGTGGAATTGGTACGCAGGTGTTCGGGGGCCACCCAGCCATTCACCGATAGTCCGAATAGGGGTTGCGGGCCCTCCACGCTGTGTCCGCCCGCCAGTGCCACTCCTTCATCGTCGCACACCTCGCGCGCGCCGTTCAACACCTCTGCTCCCATTTCGGGTGTCAGTTGATTGGAGGGCCAAACGAGGATTCCCAGTGCCAGCATGGGCTCGCCACCCATCGCATAGATATCACTGATGGCATTGGTGGCAGCGATCCGACCAAAATCGTAGGGGTCGTCGACCGGTGGACTCATGAAATCGGCGGTCGAGAGCAGCAAGCGGTCGGATGAGAAACGGTAGACAGCAGCGTCGTCTCTGTTCTCCCATCCTAACAGGAGTCCACCGCTTGCCGATGGCTGTACCTGCGATAAAATGATTTCAAGCTGTTGTGATGGCAATTTGCAACCACAGCCCGATGCCGGGGCCAATTCGGTGAGACGGGGTAACCTGGGAATCGGGTTCATATTGCAGGTATGGATTTTACCTCAGTGGATAAGGTCTGGTGTGAAATAAAACATTTGGTTTGCGAGCCTTTGCCCTGAATCATACGCAGGCACCGATGAGCCACCTGTTCCGCGTCCTCGTGCTCCCCCCACTCCAAAAGTAACCCCCCCGACGGATGCCGCGACGTCAAACTCCGGGCGTAAGCTCTGTCGTAGTAGCGCAGCGCAATACCCGCCGCTTCATCGAGTCTGTCCCCATTGAGCGCTTCCAGAGCCTTGTTGAGGTACTGTCCTCCTATTTTCCGTGAAATTTTTCTAAACGAATCTTCCAGTTCCCATTTAGGGAGGTGACCATATTCGTCGACCAATTCCCGAATGCGACGCCTGGGATCTGTTTGAAGGTACACAAAACGTGATGAGGATAGTCGACCCACAACAATTTCCGGGAGATGAAGGCTCCCAATCATGCTGCTCTCATCTTCCACCCAAATTCTACGCCCGCGTTTCATTCCACTAATGGCCCAGCCAATGTCGCTGATAAACTGCTCATTGCCAGGCTGCGGAGATAATCCGAGTGCTCCGAAAGCCGATCCACGGTGATTAGCCAAGCGTTCTAGGTCGAGTATTTGTTCACCCTTCTCCTGCAAGGCATGCAACAGTCGGGTTTTCCCGCTTCCGGTAGGCCCTCCAATAACAACCCATTTGCCCCAAGAGGCCATCACATCGAAGATGAAATGGCGCCAATTCCGGTAGCCTCCCTCAAGCACGATCACCTCCAATCCAGCCTGCTGCAGAAGCCAGGCCATGGAGTGAGAGCGCATCCCACCCCGCCAGCAATACAAAATGAGCGGGCGCCCGGTGCTTAACCTGCGCGCCTGTTCCACGAATGCGGCCATTTTGGGCCCTGCCCAAACCAATGCTTGTTGCACGGCCACATCGCGGCCCCTCTCTTTGTATGTGATTCCCGTTTGTGCCCGCTCGGCGTCGCTCAGCAGCGGCATAGGCAGAGCACCGGGTATATGTCCCACCCTATACTCGCCGGGTGAACGGACGTCGAGGCATACCCCTTCCCGCATGAATTCAGGTAGTTTTTGGGGTGACAAATCTCTGTTCGGCATTTGAATAAAACTCTCTAAACGATCAATGGTTATTGGATTATATGTATTTTGCGCTAAAATCATACAAAAACCCGATTGTTGACTATGTTCTGTTCCAAAATCCGCAGCCCATTTGTTTTATTGTTGACCGGCTTATTTCTGTGTCTGAAACCCACTATTGCCCAGAATTCCCTGCCGGTTTATTTGCCGGGAAGCACACTAAGCATAGCTGAGCAAAGTCCGGCAGTCCTTGCACAATCCCTCGAATCGTCGCCCCAGTGGCAAGGAAATCGATATTTCTTGCTGTTGTTTGCCCAGATTCCCGTTCAATCGACCATTGATCGGCTGAAGGGGTCGGGATTAGACCTGCTGGGATTTGTTCCCCCCCATAGCTATTTAGCCCGTGCGGCATTGGGTTATTCCCCTTCACACCTTGTAATGGCAGGTGCACATAGTGTTATTTTACTTCCCTCAAACGCCAAAATCAACCCTGCGCTCCACGATCCCAATTTCAGAAGTCAACTGCAACACAAGGGCGACAAAGTAAAAATCAACTTCATGTTGTTTCAGGGCGTTTCGATCGGCACAGAACTTCTTTCATCATTTGGCTCACTGTTGGAAATTATTCCAAACCCAACTGGCGATCATCTGATTTGCGGCTGGATAATGCCCAATCAAATCATGACGCTTGCCTCGCATCCCGCCATTCAATATATAGAGCCTGCCCCTGCTGCGGGTCAACCCGAGGACCGGGAAGGTCGATCGTTGCACCGTTCGCATGCCATCGACAACCAACAATCGGGTGGATACCGCTACGACGGCAGCGGGATTGTAGTGGGGATTGCCGACGACGGTGCAATTGGTCCACACATCGACTTTACAGGTCGCCTCACCCAATACACCAATGATTTTACCACAGGAAACACCCACGGGGATATGACATCCGGAATTGCAGTAGGCTCTGCCAACCTCGACCCCACCAAAAAGGGAATGGCCCCGGGTGCTAATCTGCATTTATACAGCATTAACGGATACCCACATGTAACACCCGCTGTATCGAACTACAATACGCTGGGCACCACCATCACATCGACGTCATACAGCGAGGTGAACGGCGGGTTGTATAATGGAAATGCATCCACCATTGACGCGCAAATCCACAACAACGAAATGCTGATTCACGTTTTTTCGGCCGGAAATGCGGGCACGTCCGACCACGGATATGGCGCCGGAGCGGGTTGGGGTAACATTACGGGGGGCTACAAAGCGGGCAAGAACGTGGTAGCCTGTGGCAATCTTCGCAACACCGACCAGCTGGAAAGCTCCAGCAGTCGTGGCCCGGCCCGCGATGGGCGGATTAAACCCGATATCTGTTCGAACGGCTACAACCAATTGTCGACCGCTCCCAACAACACCTACCAGACGGGAGGGGGTACCTCGGCGGCCTCACCTGGAGTGGCCGGCATTTTTGCCCAGTTAAGTCATGCCTACCGCAGCCTCAACAGCAACGCGGTGCCACCTACGGCTCTCTTGAAGGCTTGTATGTTAAATACGGCTGAGGATTTGGGTAATGCTGGTCCAGACTTTCGCTTTGGATGGGGACGTGTTAATGCACTCAAGGCGCTCAAAATTTTGGAGAACAACCGCTACGTGACCGGATTGCTGAGCCAAAATGACAGCGCCAGCGTAAGCATCAACGTGCCCTCCTCTGCCCGTAACCTTAGGGTGATGGTCTATTGGGCTGACGAAGCGGGGGCACCCAATGCCACCCGCGCACTGGTCAACAATTTAGACATGCGACTGATTGCGCCGAATGGGGCAAACCTTCTGCCCCTTGTTTTGAATCCGACCCCCACGGCCACGGCCCTGAACAGTCTGGCTGTTCCTGGAGTCGACACCCTGAATAATGCGGAGCAGGTGAGCGTGTCCCTTCCAGAAACGGGCAATTATATGGTGCGCATTCTGGGTACCGCCATTCCCATGGGTCCGCAACGCTATTGGGTGGTGTGGGAGTGGCACGAAAACAGCATACAAATCACCTACCCGATCGGTGGCGAGGGTTTTGTGCCGGGGGAGACAGAATTGATTCGTTGGGACGCAACCGGAGTTTCGGGCACTTTCAATGTGCAATATTCGTTGAACAACGGACAAACATGGACGAACATTGCCACCAATCAGGCGAACACGGTGCGTCATGTGAGCTGGACCCTTCCCACAACGCTCACACCCACCAACCAGGCATTGATTCGGGTGACAGCGGGCACCACAACTGCCCAGTCGGAGCAGGCTTTTAACATCTTGCGGCTGGTTAGCGGCCTCGCCATAGCGTATGTTTGTCCAACCGAAACCGGCCTGAGCTGGTCGGCCGTAGCAGGTGCATCACAATATATCGTGTACCGACTGGGACAACGCTATATGGACTCCATTGGCATCACCCCAACCACCACATTCACGGTGACCGGAACCGTTCCGGCGTTGGCCGATTGGTTTGCTGTGGCTCCCGTACAGTCGGGGGGAGGTATTGGCAGACGCTGTATCGCTATTCCCAAGCCGGTGAACAGTCTGGTGAACTGCCAGGCGCCCCCGGTGGCCAATTTCGCCTCCAGCTCTTTGTCGCCATGCCTCACAGATACAGTTACTCTAACGGATCAAACCCTCAATGCGGTCTTGACCTGGCAGTGGACCATTACTCCACCCACTTTTCAATTTGTGGGGGGCACGAGTGCCAGTTCCCAGAATCCGAGGGTTGTGTTTTCTGCCATGGGAACATATAACATTCGCCTGATCGTGACCAACAGCCTGGGGGGTGACACCCTGTTGCGCACCGACTACATCAACGTGGGAGGTGGACAAACCCCTCCCATTCAGGAGAGTTTTGCCGGCTCAACCCTACCCTCTGGATGGAGTATTCGTAACCCCGACAACAGCGTCACCTGGCAATTCCGCACCGGAGCTGGTCCGACTGGCAATAACTCGGGTATGGCTTGGATTAATTTCTACTCCTACAACGCCGCTGGGCAGGAAGACGACCTGGCCACTCCGGTTTACGACCTTTCCAACGTGGCGGGCGAGGTAAAACTCTTCTTTGATGTGGCCTATGCCCGCTATTCGACCACGCTGTTCGATGGACTCCGTGTGGATGTGTCGACCAACTGCGGACAAACCTACCAGCCCACCGGCTATTTCCGCCAGAATTTGGACCTGGCAACGGCCGGCACATTCAGCAGCGGCAGTTTCATCCCTTCTTTACCTTCCCAATGGAGGCGCGACAGTATTGATTTATCGGCCTACGCCGGCAGCAGAATCCGGCTGAAATTTGTCGCGGTTTGCGGCTACGGCAACAACCTCTATTTAACCAATATTGCATTAAGCGGACAAACAGCGCCGCGCGTAGAAGGTCGAATCACCTATCTGAACACAGCGCAGACTCCTATGGGCAACAGCTTGGTGGAGCTCCGCCAATCGAACCAGACCCTGCGCTCCGCAACAACAGACTCATCAGGTCGCTACACCTTCTTAGGCCTCAACCCCGGAAGCTATAGCCTGAGGATCACCCACAATAAGCCATGGGGAGGCGCTACGGCAACTGATGCCCTTCTGGCCGCCCGTCATTTTTCGGAACTAACCCTGTTATCGGGACTTCCGCTTAAGGCCGCCGACGTAAACCTCTCATCTATGGTGAACGCATCCGACGCGCTGAACATCAACCAACGCTTTGCTACCCTTCTTTCTTCATTCGCTGCGGGTGACTGGCAATACGATTCGCTACAGGTGCAGGTGGGCAGTGGTACCGCCCCCATCGAGCGTAATATTCGGGTGCTGGCCACGGGCGATATCAACGGCAGTATGCAACCCAATCCCTGGCTTAGGGCAGCGTATCGGGAACTTCCGGAAAATGGAACGACGATCACATCCAATGTAAACAGATTCCCTGTGCTGATCGAGGCTGTATCGGATCGGACGATTGGAGCCATCAGCCTGAACATGCTGCTACCTGACGGACTCACCATGCGCGATGTTCGACTACCACAAGCATCTTCATCGGACATCACCCCTCTATTTCGTCAGATAGGAAGAACGGTACGCATCGCCTGGTATAGCCTCAACGGTGTATCGGGTGGAGGATCTACCCGAATGGAGCTTTGGATAGAGGGCTCCGGTGAGGGAAAAATCTCCTTGTCGGACGAATCGGAATGCGCCGATGTGGAGGGAAGGATCATGCATAGGGTTGACTGGTCGGCTCCGAGACTAGTCACGAGCCATATCACCGGCCCATCTTCCCCTGCGATTCAAATCTACCCCAATCCGGCAACGGATCGGATCTGGCTGAGTGGTACTCCCACCTCAGGAACCGGAACAAATTCAGCATCGAGTCCGGTCGGCGGAATTCAAAATACCACTCAACCGGTTGGGCATGGGGTATGGGTTAAGTTCTTTGATCTCCAGGGCCGTTTGCTCGCTGAGGGTTGCCCCGACAATGCGCAAAGTTTGGCATTGCCCAATATCCCTACCGGCATCCTTCAGGTTGAAGTACACAGCAGTCTAGGGATTTCGCGTCACAAACTCCTGCTCAAATCGCGATAGGAGTTGACGATTTGTTTTGTTCGCTAGCCCGTCATGATTCGTCGGACGCAACGCTTAATCGCCATCTGCCTCTGCGTATCTGTTTTTTTTGTAGTGATCGGCACTTCTGACGCCAAAGCGCAACCCTATCAGAACAAAAAGCCCAGATGCAGTGCCGCCGAAACCATGTATCGGAAGGGCATTGTTGTGGCCGCACATCCTCTGGCTGCGCGAGCAGGATTGGACATACTGAAGGCTGGGGGGAACGCCTTCGACGCTGGTATCGCGGTAGAAATGGCACTTGCGGTTGTACTACCCGCAGCTGGAAATCTGGGTGGTGGCGGGTTTTTGCTGATCCACACCCCGGGTGATGGCACGGAGTTTCTCGATTACCGCGAACAGGCCCCCCTACAACTGAACCGAAGTCGCTACGTTGATTCGAGTGGTACCCCTATCGGCAAGAACATTCTGGAAGGCGCCTCGGCCGCAGGAATTCCTGGCACTCTTGCCGGTATGGAGGCGCTTCATCAAAAACATGGGCTCCTTCCGTGGCACAAACTCCTTGAACCGGCGATTGTTTTGGCACGCGGGGGGTGGACGCTCACTCGCCGCGAAGCCGATTTATTGAACACGCACCGGGGCGACCTCGTCAGGATCAACGGAGGGCATACGTATTTGTCGCGCGAATCCCCATTCAAACCGGGCGATACGCTGCGCAACCCTGAATTGGCCCAAACCCTCAGTCGACTCGCCGAACGGGGCGGGCGTGACTTTTACCAGGGAGAAACCGCCCGCATCCTCACGGAATTTTTGTTGCGCGAGTGTGTGGATCTGACTTTGTCCGATCTGCAACAATACCAGGCTAAATGGCGGGCACCCCTCTGCGGATCTTATGGCTCCTATCGGCTATGTAGCGCCGCACCCCCTTCATCCGGTGGTTTTCTGCTCCTGCAGATGCTCGGACTCATGCAGGTGGCCGGGTGCTCACCCGGTGCCCTGCGATCCCCTTCCGAAATCCACCTGATGGTGGAGTCTGCACGGCGCGCCTACGCCGACCGCTCTGAGTATCTGGGTGACCCCGATCATCATTTTATTCCTGTAGCGTCGCTACTCGACACCGCCTACCTGCGGATGCGGTCGATGGGAATGGACCGCCGAAGGGCAACCCGCTCGAAGGATGTTCGTCCGGGCGAACTATCCTCTGGCACATCCCGGGCAGCTCCCCTTCCTGCCGGATCCCGATATCCTCTACAGGAACATACCGAAACCACCCATTATGTGGTTGCCGATGATGAGGGGAATGTGTTGACTGCTACCACATCTTTAAACGGTGCCTACGGAAGCAAGCGGGTGGTGCCCGGCTTAGGCTTCCTGTTGAACAACACGATGGATGATTTTAGTCTCGGCGTCGGCCTGTCGAATGCCTACGGCTTACTGGGAAGTGAGGCCAACGCCCTTGCAGGGGGCAAGCGGATGCTGAGTTCCATGACCCCCACGCTGGTGTATCGCAACGGAAAACCTGAATTGGCCTTGGGTAGCCCGGGTGGTTCCACCATCCCGACGACCGTACTGCAGGTTTTTATAAACCACACCACCGGGGGTATGAGTCCCGCCGCCGCTGTGGCTCGTCGACGCCTGCACCACCAGTGGCAGCCCGACTACATCCGCTCAGAACCAGGCCGCTTGTCGATTTTACGAAAAGCGGCCCTTCAAATGCGGGGTCACCGAATTCGCACGATGCCTCCGATCGGTCGCGCTGCATTGATACGCCTGCATGCCGATGGCAGTTTCGAGGGTGGAGCCGATCCGAGGGGCGACGATTGTGTGCTAGGCTATTGATCGAAGTAACGCGACTTACACATCGGCCACTACCTCCTTCACCTCGGGCAACATGCGCTTGAGTAGGTTTTCAATTCCAGCTTTCAGGGTGATGGTCGACGAGGGGCATCCACTACAGGACCCTTGAAGGGTCACCGAAACAATTCCCGTAATGGGATCCCACGATTTATACCGTATGGCGCCTCCGTCCTGTTCAACGGCGGGTTGTATGTATTCGCGTAATATCTGTCTGATGCGCTGTGGCGTTTCACCGTCTCCTTCAACTCCCCCTTCAACATCGATGTTCGCCACTTCGGGCCGCACTGTTCGGGTCACGGGCAGACCAGCCTCCACATAGCTTTGGATAAATTCTTTGAGGATAGGATTGATTTCGAGCCAGTCCTCATGGCTGAGCCGTGTAATGGTCACAAAGTTTTGGCTGATGTAAACCCGCTCCACAAACGGAAATTCGAACAATTTGACCGCCAGGGGCACTTCTTGAAGTTCGGGGCTGTGACGGTCGACCTCCACCCAGCCCGTCTCGAGCAGGTAACGGTTTGCCACAAATTTCATAGTCGACGGATTGGGGGTCGATTCCGAATAAAAAGTGACGGGTTCAGACATGGCTTTTTCTAATTAACAAATACATTTACACTTTGTATGGGAGTCAGGTAAATTAACTTCCGCGAACCACCGCGAACTGTTGCACCCTTAATGCGGCGTTGTGCCTCACGTCCATATAGAACAAGTTGATGTCGCCCGCGTGGTAATTGGATGATCGGATAAGAAATGAGCCAGGAAAGCGGGGACGATGCACCCAGAGGACACCGCGGTAGCTACCAGCATCGCATCGGTGCCTGTAGATCCGTCCAAACGGTTTGAGTGCTGCACCCTTATGGTGATGGCGATGTACATATCCCTGCACCGTATCGCGTTTTACACCCCCCGAATAGCTCCAGCTGATGGGGTTCACACATACCGGATCGGAACCATCACCAATGGGGGCAATGGGCCGATAGCCCCAACGAAAGGTGCGCCAGCTCACCCAGCAACCAGTTGCCAGAGAATCAGTGCACACGGGTAGTCCCGCCAGCGAATCGGCAGGAATCGGCATACCCGGAAGGTAGGCAGCCACCAAATTTCCCTGCAGGGCTGTTCCGATGATCCGATGCTTCAACAGGTGTGCCGCATGGAGCGTGCCCTGTGAATGTCCGGCAAGCACGAACGGCCGTCCCTGATTGTGATTTTTTATAAAGTAGTCGAAAGCTGCCTCCACATCGGCATAGGCAATATCGAGCGCGCGCTTTTTATCGTCGAGGTGCGGGGTAAGGAACACGGAATAATGCGCTTGCCTATACCGGGGCGCGTAAACGAGTCCCGCCGCGTTGAAGGCTGTTGCCTGGTAGCGGATGGGCAACTCGTCGACCTGCCGGTTCAAATCGGGGTCGCGCACGTCCTGATTCCACTTGAACTCCGTTTTGGGCTCGTCGGAGTATAGGGTGGGATGTATGTAAAATACATCGGCTGGTGCCTCAGCCGATGCTGCGCGATGACCCTTTGGGGTCTTGTCGGCCTCATCGACCCTGCCCGGTAGGGCACACCAGTTTTTGGAGTCGCTGTAGTCGGGCGCGGGGGGTACAGGGCTCTCGGCGAAGCGGGTCGGATTGAGGTAATGCTGCGCATTAAGCACCTCAGCCAACAGGAAAAACGAGAGGAAGGCGACGAGAGATAACCGTAACATCTTTCAAAGATAACAAAACCACACCAACAAACCAATTCCTGAATCGTGTCCCATTTTGAATGCCATTGTGTCACCACTCAGCTGATTCACTTCCCTACTCTGGCATGGTCCAGGTGTTCAGGTATTGGGTATTGAAAGTGCCTGCCCGAAAATTCTCGTCCTGCAGCATCTTCAGGTGAAAAGGTATAGTTGTCTTCACTCCTTCCACCACGAACTCGCTGAGGGCGCGCTCCATCGTGGCAATCGCCTCTTCACGCGTCTGGGCCACTGAAATGACCTTCGCAATCATGGAATCATAATAAGGCGGGATGGTGTAGCCCGAGTAGATGTGCGTGTCGACCCGCACACCGTGTCCGCCCGGCATGTGGAGGGTGGTAATCCGGCCCGGAGAGGGACGGAAATCCTGGTAGACGTCCTCTGCATTCACCCTGCATTCAATGGCATGCATTTTCGGAACATAGTTCTTTCCCGAGATCGGGATACCAGCCGCCACTTTAATCTGTTCCTTAATGAGATCGTAGTCGATCACCTCTTCTGTAACCGGATGTTCCACCTGGATCCGCGTATTCATCTCCATAAAATAGAAATTGCGGTATTTATCAACCAGAAACTCGATGGTGCCGGCACCCTCATAGCCTACCGCCATGGCACCCTGTATGGCCGCCTCACCCATTCTCTGGCGCAGATCCTCGGTCATAAAGGGAGAAGGCGATTCCTCGATTAGCTTTTGGTGACGGCGCTGAATACTGCAATCTCGTTCGCTGAGGTGACAAGCCTTACCGTATTGATCGCCCACAATCTGGATTTCGATGTGACGTGGTTCTTCAATAAACTTTTCCATGTAGAGGCCGTCGTTGCCAAAAGAGGCTGCAGCCTCACGCCGCGCAGAATCCATGGCGTCCTCCAATTCCTCTTCCTTCCAGATGACCCGCATGCCTTTGCCCCCGCCACCGGCTGTAGCCTTAATGATGACCGGGTATCCGATTTCTGAAGCCAGGCCTTTGGCCTGTTCAGGCGATTCCAGAAGTCCGTCCGACCCCGGCACCACGGGTACGCCGGCCTTGCGCATGGTTTCCTTGGCCGTAGCCTTATCGCCCATCGCTCGAATGGCCTCAGGTGATGGACCGATGAATTTTATGCCGTACTCGCGACAAACCTCAGAGAATTGGGCATTTTCTGAAAGAAATCCGTATCCTGGATGAATGGCATCTGCGTTGGTGATTTCTGCGGCCGACAACAAACTCTTCATGCTGAGGTAGGAATCCGAACTTTTGGGTGGGCCAATGCAAACGGCCTCATCGGCAAAGCGCACATGCAGACTTTCCCGGTCGGCCGTGGAGAACACCGCCACCGTGTTGATGTTCATTTCCTTACAGGTTCGGATGATCCTAAGGGCAATTTCTCCCCGATTGGCAATCAGAATTTTCTTGAACACAGCGTTGAGATTTGTCGACAGGTGTTAGCTCAGGATGGATCGATCTCGAACAGAGGCTGGTCGTATTCGACAGGAGAGGAATTTTCCACCAACACCTTTGTGATGGTTCCCGACTGCTCAGCTTCAATCTCATTGAACAGCTTCATGGCCTCCACAATACAAATAACCTGACCCTTTTCGATCTGATCGCCCACCTTAACAAAGGGCTCTTTGTCGGGGCCCGAGGAACGATAGAACGTGCCGATCATGGGTGATTTTAGTAGGACACCGACAGGAGATTTCGCCGGTTGCGCAGGAGCGGTATCAGGTGGTGTTGCAGTAGCCGTTACTGCGGCAGGCACTGCAACAGGGGCCGGGGAGTAGGCGACCGGTGCCGGCACTACAACCGAAGGCGAAAGCGGTGCGGCAGCAAGTGCTGAACCAGTCGCTTTGATGACCAGTTTAAAACCTTCCTTTTCCAATTCCACTTCCGTGACGCCTGATTTGGCCACAAACCGAATCAGGTCCTGTATTTCTTTTATATTCATAATCTCAAAAATAAGGGATTATTTGACTCTTTCAACGTAATCACCTGTACGGGTGTCGATTCGGATCCGGTCGCCCAGGTTTACGAATAAGGGTACCTGTACGGTCGGGCCATTGTCGACCACCGCTGGCTTCAAAGCGGAACCACTGGCGGTGTCGCCCTTTAAGCCAGGCTCTGTGTAGGTTACCTCCATTTCCACCATATGCGGCAATTCGAGGCCCAGAATGTTCTCGTCCTCCGAGTTCACCAGTGCCAGGCAAACGGCCCCATCTTTCAGAAACCTTGAGGCATTGATTTTATGCTCCTCTACCGAAAACTGCTCAAAACTTTCGCTATCCATAAAGTTGAAGCCCAGATCATCTTTGTAGATGAACTGCAATTCGCGGGATTCTACGCGAACGGTGTCGATTTTGGCTCCGGCGGGGAAGGTGTTTTCCAATACCCTGCCGTTGGTCATACTTTTGAGTCTGGTGCGCACAAATGCAGCGCCTTTACCAGGTTTTACGTGTAGAAATTCGACCACCTGGTAGATGTCGTGGTTGAATTTGATGCAGAGTCCGTTGCGAAATTCCGAAGTTGAGGCCATTTCGTCGATTTATTTAGTTAATTAAGGAATCAGGTTGAGTTGACCCGGCTTAACATCGGAAAGATTCAGGGCCTTGGCACCGTCATAAGCCCAGCGAACATAAAGCGAGCCCCAGGTGAAGCCCCCGCCAAATGCCGCGAAGATCAGGTTGTCGCCCCTGTTCAATTGGGGTTCCCATTCATGCAGACAAAGGGGTATAGAGGCGTTGGTGGTGTTGCCGTAGCGCTGTATGTTGACCATTACTTTTTCCTCTGGAAGTGCGGTTCGTTCGCGTGTGGCATCAATAATGCGTTTGTTGGCCTGGTGTGGCACCAACCACTGCACATCGCCAGCCGTAAGCCCGTTTCGCTCCATAATCTCTTCCGCTACCCCAGCCATGTTGGTGACGGCAAACTTGAAAACGGCTTTACCTTCCTGGTGTATGTAATGCTCCTTCCGGGCTATGGTTTCCGCGCTTGCCGGATTCAGCGAACCGCCCGCTTTCTGACAAAGATAAGTGCGGCCAATGCCGTCGCTGCACATGATGCCATCGATTATGCCGTAACCATCTGTATCGGGCTCGAGCAATACAGCGCCCCCGGCATCTCCAAAAATGATGGCGGTTGAGCGCTCCTGTAGGTCCATGATTGAGGTCATTTTGTCGGCCCCAACCACAATGACTTTTTTGTACATACCGCTTTCAATAAAACGAGCGGCTGTATTCACCCCAAAAAGAAAGCCAGAGCAGGCAGCAGACAGGTCGAATCCTGCGGTTCGGTTCATTCCGAGCTTATCAGTTATGATGTTGGCGGTTGCCGGAAAGGCCATGTCGGGTGTGGCCGTGCAACAAATCAGCAATTCAATATCCATGGGATCCGTGCCTGTCTTTTTCAACAAGCCCTCCACCGCCTTGACGGCTAGATCGGACGTGGCTTGCCCGATCTCCTCCATCCACCTACGCTCCTTTATGCCCGTCCGAGCGGTGATCCACTCATCAGTAGTATCCATCATCTGTTCTAGCCGGGCGTTGGTCACCACATTATCTGGTGCCCAGGCGTGCACACCCGTGATGGCCGCTGTTCTTCTGACTTCGGTCATTTTTGCTTTAAACGAATCAACCCATTCCAACCATATATACTGCTCATCTGAAATACTTTTTGGAAATCAGGTCACGTTGGGTGGGTATAGTCTGCCGTCAATAGGTTTATTTCGGTCATCAAGCGATGGCCTTTTCCATCACCACCTTACCGCGGTAATACATCTTACCTTCGAACCAATGGGCTCTGTGGAAGAGGTGGGGTTGACCCGTGGTGGGACAAACAGCCAAGGTGGGGGCTTCAGCCGTGTAGTGTGTGCGACGCTTATCGCGACGGCTGCGGGAGTGTCGGTGTTTGGGATTAGGCATATCAGTTGTACTTAATTTGTTTTAGTTTTTCCCAGCGGGGGTCGGTTTGTTCATCGACTTCTGGGGCATGAGAAACAGCTGGTGTGGCGGTCGACATCCAGGACGACAAACGCTCATCGCAGGCCGATTGCTTGCCGCCCCGACAAACAAACCGTAGGGGGAGCAGCAGGCTGGCTGATTCATATAAGTATTCGGCCAGTTGAAACGACCAGGAAGTGGTAGACACATACCAAATCTGGTCGGTGTTTTCCGCCGGCTCGTCTTCTATTTTCACGAGCAAACGGGCGTCGCCCTCCACTGGATGCTCCACATCGGTCAGACACCGATCGCATGTGCCGTGTATGGCACCGCTGAATACGAAATCCAGGACCATTTCCCTCGTTTTCCGCTCAAGGCAAAGGCGCACATTGACCTTTGCCTGGGTGATGAGACTTTCCGGAAACTGCGCAAAAAAGGCATTGTCGAGCGCGTAATCGTAGTAGTGAAACCCGTTTTTAAGCGCTGAAAAGCGTATTTCGTATGCGGAGGTTATTTGAGAGGCCATAGCCACTTAAGATAAGCCCGCAAAGGTACGGAAAAAAAAGGAGAAAGCCAAGAAGAAAGGATGTGCCTGCGCTCAGAATCAGTCCTCCCGGTCGGCAACCACAGCACCCCGTTTCAAAGCCCCTGATTCGAGGGCCATTTGCTCACGGCGCGTACGCAGGATGTCGACCGCTGCATAGAGTGCGCTCCTAAACGACGATGGGTCTGCCTTCCTTTGTCCGGCCAACTCATAGGCCGTTCCATGGTCGGGCGAGGTGCGTACGACTGGAAGTCCGGCCGTAAAATTCACCCCTGAGTCGAAGCACAAGGCCTTGAACGGGGTGAGGACCTGATCGTGGTACATCCCAAGAACACCGTCGAACTGGGTGTAACGTGCCGTTCCGAAAAATCCATCTGCACCATAGGGGCCCCATACCAGCAACCCCTCCGAATGCAAGGATTCGATCGCGGGAATGATAACCTTTTGCTCCTCGTCACCCAAAAGACCGGCATCTCCAGCGTGGGGATTGAGCGACAAAACTGCAATCCTCGGACGGGAGATGGCAAAGTCCTGGGTGAGGGCCAGGGCAAAACGCCGGATGCTGTCGACCACACGCTCACGGGTGAGGGCCGACGGCACCTCTTTGAGTGGGATATGACCAGTTACGGTTGCCGCCTTCATGTGGTCGCCCAGGAGAATCATCATAGCTTTGCTACCGGGAAATTCCTTTTGCAGAAACTCGGTGTGTCCGGGCACCTGAAAACCGTCGCCCTGGATTCCGGCTTTGTTGATGGGGGCAGTCACCAGCGCATCCAATGCACCGGATTTGAGGTCGGTCACCGCGCGTTCAAGCGATTGACGCGTGAAGCGGACCAGATTCGGGTCGGGTTGTCCGGGCACGATCTCAAACTCCTCTGCCGATAGACTGATCAGGCAGGCCTTATGCGGAGGGGCCTGATGGGGTGTTTCGATAGCTTGCAGATTCCAATCCTGTACCCCTAATATTTTACGGTAGACACTGACGGCCCGCTTGGGAGCATATACGATCGGGGTCATCGAGTGGAGGATGCGGGGATCGCTGAGGATTCGGATCACCAGCTCCATGCCCACCCCATTCAGGTCGCCGCAAGTTATGCCAATATGGGTGTTATCGCTCAATGAACATGCTTTTTAAGAAAATGAAGCAATAGACGTACCCCGAATCCGGTGCCATGCTTGCCGCGATAGCTGCTTTCACCGTCGAGAAACGCGGGACCCGCAATATCGATGTGTACCCAGGGATAGTTTGTGAAGTGCTGAAGGAACTTACCGGCCGTGATGGCACCTGCTTCTCGTCCACCTATGTTCTTCAGATCCGCTATGTGGCTTTTGAGCATTTCCCCGTATTCGTCCCATAAAGGGAAGGGGGCCACCCGCTCATGAACGTTGAGCCCTGACTGCTCGAATGAAGTCAGTGTTTCGGGGTCGGCCGTGCCCATCACCACGGCACCCTGCGATCCAATGGCCAGCACGGCTGATCCAGTGAGGGTGGCCAGGTCCACCACTAGTCGTGGCTCATATTTCTTAGCGTAGTGCAGAGCATCGGCCAATATGAGTCGACCTTCTGCATCGGTGTTCAACACCTCCACGGTGGTGCCGTCGGAAATGGTGATGACATCCCCGGGGGCATAAGCTTCACCAGACGGACGATTGTCGGTTGCGGGAATGAGTCCCACCAAATGCATCGGCAGGCGCATGCGGGCCGCTGCTCCAATGGTGGCCGCCACCACCGCCGCTCCGGCCATATCGCATTTCATGCTGTCCATGCTGCCCGGCGTTGGCTTCAGACTGAGTCCACCCGTATCATAAACCACCCCTTTGCCTACCAGTACTATGGGCTTTTGCTGCTTTACACCTCTCCCGCGGATTTTTTCGGGCTTCCATTCCAACACCATAAACACAGGCGGTTGAACAGAGCCCTTATTAACCGCCAGCAATCCGCCCATCTTCAGGCTTTCAATTTGCTTCTTGTGAAAAATCTCCGCTCTGAATCCGGTTTGGGTCGACCACTGCAACACTTCTTCAGCGAATTGCGATGCCGTTAGATAGCTCTGGGGCTCATTGACCCAATCTCGGGCGGTGTAAACGGCCTCCCATGCGGCAGACAGTTCGTCGACTTCCGTTTGCTCTATTGTGGGGTGACACAGGTGGATTTCGGCCAGATCAACTGGTGGTTTTTCGGGTGACTTCATGTACGTCCGGAAGCGGTAGGCCGCCAACCCGAGTCCCTCTGCTAAGGCCAACATTTCATCGGCCTGGGCATCGCCTTCCAGCCATACAGCTTCGACCTCCTCGGCGAGGAGTGACTTCTGGAGCTGGCACCCCATCTGCCTCAATGCTTCCATTCGCTTGGAATGCTGTTGTACCGATTCCGCTCCATCGGATTCCGAATCGTTCCGTTCCTCCTTTTGCCAGATCACCCAACATAGGTTGGGCAATGTGTGTACGGGCAATACGCCTCCCTTCTTCGACAACCTGCGCTCCACATATGACCGGTTCGCACCCAAATAGGCCGGCAGCGACGAGCCTGCAGCGCGGCTCAACCAAACCCGTGAAGCATCGTGGGGTGCAATGACCCCATTTGCTGACAGCATCAACCTGGGTGGGGACATACGGGGGCGCGGAGGCAGATGTGTATGGCTCATTGTAGGTTGATTAATGGTTCGTTAGTCCCTTCCAGAAGTCTGAAAGGGCTCCCCGCAAGCGCAAAAAGCGAATACAGATGAGGGGTGCGAATATACGTCAATTGTGGCCCAAAACACCCGAGTCGTGGGAGCAAGACAGGGGTGCAGGATGCCGCGAAATACGGAACGCACTACCAGCCCATCTTGGTAAAGAGCTGACTTTCGCTTCTGAAAATATCGATGATGGTGCCGGAGGGGTCGACCCACATATACACAGGTGTGGCAACCAGCAGATAGTTGGCGGCATTGGTGCCCAATTGACCAGCCGGATCGCGTAGGTGAGTCCATCCCTGCCATCCCCCGATGGCTTTGAGCCAGCCCTCCGGTGCGGTGTCGAGACTAATCGTTGTAACCTTTAACTGGGGTGATTTCGACTTCCAGCGTTCCATGATCACGGGGAGCTGTTCCAGGCAGTGACTGCAGCCCGATCTCCAAAAAATATAAAGACCACCCGAAGGTTTAAGCAGGGAATACCGGCCATCGGTGGTGTACAACGAATCGAGGTCGGGTGCCTTCATGCCGGGCAAAACGGCCAGATAGCGATTCAGCTGCCCTTTGAGTCGCTGCTCCAACTCCGGATTGTCACAAGCCTCACGTGCACTCACTTTCATGGCCAGCAACTGCAGGGCGCCGGCTCTATTCATTGACTCCATCCCCATCCGCAGAAAATCGCTGACCGGATAGAAATATGCCGGATGCGATCGTTCAAGCTTTTCGAGGATGCTATTCATAAAAAGAAGGGCCTGCAGGTCCTCAGAGGCTTCTTCGGTAGGCTCATACATTCCAAAATACTCCACAATATGGCGACTGAGGTGGGGGTGGTGCAAGGCGCTGCTGTCGTCGAGTGACAAAAGCGACAGGTATCGGCCCGGCTTCAACTCTGCCTCCAAATCTTCCTTTCCGCGCCCGATAAACGGCCATTCGAAGCGCAACATACCCAAAACGAGGTCTCCCGCCGGCGCCCTGTCGACCGCCTGCTTAAGGCTGTCTGTGCGCGCCGCTACCCGCTGCAAACTCCGTCCGGCCTCTGCTGCGAGTCCTTTGTCGTCGGCGAAATCGGTCAACAACCGCCTCAGCAATTGTTCCTTTCTCCTGAGCTCCCCCAGCATGCGGGTAAGCCGTCGGTATTCTTTCCAGGCGATACCCTCCCGCACCTCCACGCTGTCACCTCCAAAGTGCGTGAACTGAATATTGCCTCCGTCCCATACGAGATCCACCCCTTCTCCCTTCCACATCAGGCGATACATCCCATGATAGGTTAGAGCCGTGGGCGTGAGCATAAAGCTTCCCCCCATCCCTGCGGAGCCTTTGGCCACCGTGTCGAGTTCGTTTACCGTAAAACCCACCAGCAACAGTTCGGTGCCTGGTTCAGCCTTGAGCGTACCGCGTAGTGATTGCCCCTTCAGGCTTGTGGTGCATACGAACACAAGCAGGAACAGGGGGAGGATAAGCACCGTTAGCCCGTAGATAGGCTGAAGGTTGATGCAAAGGCGGTTTGGTTTCATTTTCATGAGCGATTGGCGAATAGAGATGCGAAAATAGGAAAGGCGCATAGAATTAGACACCATTAATTCAAATTCTGATAGCCTATTTGGTCATCTGACCGGATTCCCTCTCTCAATTTCTGCCAGCTACGATTACTCAATACTGGAGCAACCGTAATCGTATCAGCTCCTGCCCATTGGCTGATGTTTTTTGCTCTTTTTTGGGCATCTGGATGTGTACTGAGCCATTCCGATTCGAGTATGTCTTTTTTGTCTTCCTTCGTCATTCGTTTCAAGAAATCTGCCATGGGTAATGGAGAAATTCCAGACGACACTAGTAATTGAACGGTATTGCGGTCGGCCTCTTCTTCCAAAGAGCGGCTGTAGGCGCCCTGGGCCAAGAATTTGGCCATTTGATTGAGCGTCTCACCTCCTATGCCACCCGATGCCGCATTGGCCAAAACTGTCATACCAACTTCTGCCCCCAAACTTTTCATCACGTGACGTAACAGAACGTGCGACATCTCATGAGCGAGAATGCCCATAATTTCAGCTTCATTGTGTGTTTCTTCGAGCAGGCCTGTGTACACAACAATGTGCCCACCGGGCATGGCAAAAGCATTAATTTCCGAATTATCGACAATATGCAAACGGAATCTCGACTTTTCAATCCCATTTCGTGAACAAAGCCGCGATAAAAGTTCATCCATCGGTTCTGTGACACTCCTTCTTTCCAAAACAGTTTCTGAATTGCTTATTTGCTCCCACAATAGCTTTCCGATTTTATCCTCTGTCGCTTGAGTGTTTTCCTTTATCCGCAGCAATTTGACCCATTCCATGGTTGATAATACAGCCCAAATCAGTATAAACCCAACCAAAAGAACTAAAAACTGTTTGAAAACCAATCTCATGGCTTGCACAGCAGGTGTGTAAGGGGGCCAAAAAGAAACCACTCCACATGTTCTCCCCGGCGGGTCTTGATGGCAGCTTGTATGGTTGCTATAAACTCAATTATGTTGCATATTACAGCTGTAAGCATATAAGCCAAATATGAATCCGTTAAAGGCTCATCGGTAAAAATCAGGGAAATGGTCCACCAAAAACCGGTACTATTGATGAATAGAAGTGAAAGTTGCGACAGCAATGCCTGCATGCAATGCCAACGAACAAAATAGGTGCCCCGGCGATTTCCGATGTAAAAAACAAATGTTGCCAGAAGATTCAGAATCGGTAGAGGAAGCCCCGCAAAGGCAGCGACAAGCGACATTAAGTAGCTTCCCGATGCCTTTTCAGATTCGTGTTCGGAAGGCGTATAAGGGAAAATGTCCGGCAAGCTAAAGCCCTTTTGAAATACCCCAAATCCAGTTCGCCAGCAGAATTAGCAAAAATGGAATCGCCATGCCAGGCTTGCGAATCCAAAGTTCTGCTGATCTGTAGAGACAAAAAATTCCTCTTTGTCCTGATAACACATCACATAAAGCCCACAATGGGACAACCAGCAGCATTATTAATGAAATTATGCCCAGCGGATTGATGCGTAATGAACCTGTGAAATCACCCGAAAAAAGATGAACCATACTGCGCGTCGTTCCACAAGCAGGGCACGGGTAACCGGAAATAGACTTAAATAAGCAAACCCCCTGCCCTTCACTTATCGAACTAGTCCCTGATAATGACCATCCAAGCCACAGGTAACCAGCAAATCCGACAAGTAGCAAGACAACATAAACCTGTCGTTTGCCTGATTTCATATCTCCCTGTTAAATAATGGCTCGGGTCAGCTTATCCAGATTCTTTTCCCTCGCGGCTCCCATGATTAAAAAATAATCAATGATAGTCCAAATCCCACAACCGCCAAAGGTCAGCAATTTTCCTACACCCATCCCGATGTCACCAATTATGAACCGATCTATTCCCAGTACACCTCCCAGTAGCGAGACGATTAAGCATGTGGTGGGGTCATAAAAGGACAAGGATTGGACCATCATCCATCGGCTGTCGTCGAGTGCCAACATTCGATCTCTCACCTGCATCAAATGGTGACTTTCAAAAAACTTCGAATTGGCCATCATGAACATATCAACTCTCTGTGCATCCATACTTACGATTTTTAGGTTGTGTAACTTACAGAATGCAATACTAAATAATTAATGAGCAATATTACGATACTATTTCTCTTAAATTTCACGAAGGATCCACATCCAGCCAGATCCGGCACTGGTGACCGATAGCACTTGTCTCCAGAGCAGAGACAGCCTCTCGTACGAGGCGCTTGACCGCGGCGGGGTCAGGGCCGTCCCGCTCGATTTTCAGAAGCAATTCCCGGTGGTACTCGTTGCGCAGCCGGGCTATAGACGGCACAGAGGGACCCGTAACCCTAGAGCCTAGCAGGCGACGCAATTCCCCTGCCAGCCAAAGGGCGGCGCGTGAGGCCTTGGCTTCTTCGCGGTGGCGAACACTCAGACGGATGAGTCGCACAAAGGGCGGATAGGCGTGTGCCCGCCGGCTGCCCAATTCGGCCTTCACAAAGCCAGTGTAGTTGTGCTCCTGAACGAGGTGGAACAGGGGGTGCAGTGCCTGACGTGACTGAATGAGCACCTCTCCGCGAACATTTCGTCGACCCGACCGGCCACTAACCTGACTCAACAGCTGAAAAGTACGCTCCTGCGCCCGAAAATCCGGTATTTTGAGTCCCTGGTCGGCGTTAAGTACGCCCACAAGCGTTACCCGTTCAAAGTCAAGCCCCTTGGCCACCATTTGGGTGCCTACTAACAGATCGAGCTGTCCTTCCTCGAAGCGCTTAAGGATGTCGGCATACGCATGTTTTTTACGGGCCACATCCTGATCGAGTCGGGCCAAACGGATGTTGGGAAAAACCTGCAGCACCTCCTCTTCTATTTTCTCCGTACCAAATCCCCGTGTGCGCAACTGTACGCTGCCACAAGCTGGGCAAGCCGGAGCTGGTACGGCCTGGAAGCCGCAATAGTGACACGCCATGCGGTGCCGCGTTTTGTGGAATGTGAGGGTGATATCGCAATCGGTGCATCCCGGGGTCCATCCGCAATCCGTACATTCCGTGTAGGGCACATAGCCGCGTCGGTTTTGCAGGAGGATGATTTGCTCCTTCCGGTCGAGCCTTTTCTGAATAGCCCCGCAGAGGGCACCCGACAAATCTCCCCTCAGGGTATTGCTGCGTCGCTCTGCGAGCAGGTCCACCATCTGGATTTGGGGCAAGTGTATGCCCCCGTAGCGTTCTTCTAGTCGAATCAGACTGTATTTGCCTACACTGGCCAGATACCAGCTTTCCAGCGAAGGCGTTGCCGAGCCCAAAACCACCCGGCTGTTGTGCGATGCAGCCAGTACCAACGCCGAATCGCGGCCGTGGTAACGGGGCACAGGATCTTCCTGCTTGAATGATGTGTCGTGTTCCTCGTCGACCACCAGAATCCCAAGCTTGCGAAACGGGAGAAAAACGGCAGATCGCGCACCCAGTACAACCCGGGCTTGTCCGCCAGCCACCTGCTGCCAGATCTCGGCCCGTTCCGGGTCGCTGAACCGAGAGTGGTACATCGCGATGCCGGTCCCAAGAAATCGGCGGAGGCGCTCCAGCAGTTGGGTGGTAAGGGCGATTTCGGGCACCAGGTAGAGGGCCTGTTCACCCTCCGCGAGGTTTCTGCGGATGAGCTCCACATACAGCAGGGTTTTTCCGCTGCCGGTCCACCCATATAAAAGTACGGGGCGATGCTGTGACCAGGCCTGTTCGGTCTCCTCGAGGGATTTCCATTGTCGCTCCGACAGTCGAAAGGGCTCGCTACTACCCACAACCACAGGCACCCGGTCCACACGAAACGTGGTTTCATCGAGTATTCCTTTCTCCACCATCGCCAACAGTGCCGGTGCGTACGTCTTCCTAGTGTCGAGCAATTGTGTGCGGGCCACCCAGCCGCGGTCGGGTGATTCCTGCAGGTAGGCCATAAGCAGGTCTGTTTGTCGCGGCGACCGTCGTTCTACCTCATTCAACAGGATGCGCAGGGCTACATCGTCCCGATACACCTCTGCCAACTGGTAATAGCGAACCCGCTTCTCGCGGTAGTTGTCCCCCAAATTCTCTTCGGCCTGAATCCAGCCCTGCGCCAGCATACGTCTGAGAAGTCCACCCACAAGCTTTCTTCCCAGCAACTGCTGAACCTGAACCTGACCCATGCTGTGGCACGCATCCACCAAACCCCCCGCCGGTGTCTTCGCCCCGTCCGTATTTTCCTCCCCTTCCAGAGCGGCGAGGCTGCGCAACAAAAGGGCTTCATCGCTATTCGGGGGATAGGCTTGGTTGAATGCCTCGGCGTCGAAATCGGGATGCCGTATGAAGCGAGTCTCGGAGCTGATGCGCATGGCGGCGGGCAGGGCGGCCTGCATTACATCGCCGGGATAGCAGAGGTAATAGGCCGCCATCCATTCCCAAAACTTCCGCATACGCTGATCGACCACAGGCCGGTCGTCGAGCACCTCCAGGATCTCCCGTGCCGCGCCCTGAACTGGCGGATTGGAGTGCAGCGACCATACCAATCCGGCCAAAAGCCGGGTTCGCCCAAGGGGCACCACCACACGTGTGCCCACTTGAACGACTGAAATCAAGGCTTCTGGCACCTGATATGTATAGGTGCCGGGGATGTGCAGCGGCAACAAAATCTCGGCATAACAGGCATCCTCCAGCATCCCGCAAAAATAGCAGATTGGCAGGCACATCTCATGAAGAGGTCTTCGCAAGAGTGAGGGCTTACGTATGCATACATTAGCTTTAGGATACATGCGAATGCCTGAGCAGAATTTTGTTTGCTTACCTGTGCTGTATAATGTTACCAAATTTATACGTTTGAAGTCGTATGCCCACGAATGATTACGTATTCTAAGGATGGCTTAGGTTTACCTTGTATGCTTCGTATGTTTGTGTTTATGAAGTACGACAAACACTTTTTCGTATGCCAAAACGAACGCAGCGACCCGACCAAGAAAAGCTGTGGTAAGGAACAGGCTCAGTTGTTGGTTCAGGCCCTACGGGAGGCAATCCGGGAGAAAATTACCGACAACTCCTGCTTAGTTCGAGTGCGTGCACAGGCCTGCGCTTGTCTCGACGCCTGTGTAGAAGGGCCCACCTTGGTGGTATATCCGGATGGGGTCTGGTATGGGGGAGTACGGTCGACCGATGCCCGGGAAATCGTGGATGCCCATCTGGGAAATGGGACGCCGGTGCAGCGTTTACAAATCCATCACCACCCCGCACCCACGCAGCCGGAACCAACAGCAGGATGAAAACTGCCTCCCTTCATGCCCGATGGGTTAAGGAGGAAGCAACCCGTATCGGGTTTCACGCATGCGGAATCAGTCAAGCCGGGTATTTGGAAGAGGATGCGCCGCGACTAGAGCACTGGCTCAAGGCGGGCATGCATGGGAGCATGGGCTATATGGAGCGGAACTTCGACACGCGCCTCGACCCGCGCAGGCTGGTGCCAGGTGCCCGGTCCGTGGTGAGTTTGTTGTTCAACTACCACAACCCCAATCTGAAGGTGTCCGAGGGCACCCCACGGATTGCCCAGTATGCCTTTGGGGAGGATTACCATTTTGTATTGCGCGATAAACTTCGGGTGCTCCTCGATATTCTCCGGGTGCGGATTGGTGATGTGGAGGGCAGGATTTTCGTGGACAGCGCGCCCGTTCTTGAAAAAAGTTGGGCGGCCCGGTCGGGGCTGGGATGGGTGGGCAAGAACACCAATCTGATCACCCGTGAACAAGGCAGCTATTTTTTTCTGTGTGAACTCATCTCCGATTTGGAATTGGAACCGGATGGTTCAATGGCCGATTACTGCGGCACCTGCACCCGCTGCATTGATGCTTGTCCGACCCAGGCCATTACACCTTACGCGGTCGACGGTAGCCGCTGCATCAGTTACCTGACAATCGAACTGCGTGAACAAATTCCCCAATGGGCCCACGGACAGTGGAAGGACTGGGTGTTTGGTTGCGACATCTGCCAGGAGGTTTGCCCATGGAACCGTTTCAGCCGACCTCACTTGGAGGACAGGTTTATGCCACACCCCGACCTGCATGAAATGGACCGAAAAGCATGGATCGAGATGACACGCGAAGTTTTTGGTAAGGTATTTCACCGCAGTGCCGTCAAACGCGCCGGATTCGATCGACTCATGTCATCCTTGCATCTGGTGTCGGGAAGTGATGGTGAAACCGAAACCGCACCCGAGTCTTAGTGCCCCGCTCTCAACGCGGCACTATTTCCTCAAAGGCCGGACAAAATTAAGGTCTGCCCAGCGCGTATAGGGTGCGGATGTGCGATGCGTAGGCCGCCGACAGGCTGCCGAAACAATGATAGGGCAGGTTGTACTCGTGTGCGGTTTGTTCAACAATTCGCGAAATGGCCGGATAGTGTAAGTGGCAAATGTTGGGGAACAGGTGGTGCTCAATTTGGTAGTTGAGCCCGCCTACATACCAGGTCAACAGCCAATTCTTGTGCGCAAAATTGGCCGTGGTGTACATTTGGTGATCCGCCCATGGTTTGTCAATCTTCCCCTCCGGATCCGGCAGGGGCTGGTCGACCCCTTCCACGAGGTGGGCGAGCTGGAAAACCGAGGCCATGACAAATCCGGCGACCAATGCCATGCCCACATAGCCCAATGCCCATTGTACGAAACTAATCGGGAGGAGAAAATACGGAAGAAGGATTACGGAAAAATAAAAAACCTTGCTTATTAACAAGGTGGTAAATTCTCGGCGAAAAACGACGGGACCTGATTGCCGCCCCCACGTGATCACCTGCACGAAATCTTTAATGTGGAAGGTCAGGACCATCAGGCTGTATAGTAATGGGGCATACAAAAACTGCAAACGCATGATACCCAGACAGGTGTCGTGCTTATCGAATCTGAGTATGAATCGCCCGGCTATGTCCCCATCCGCCTCATGTATGTTGGTGAACGTATGGTGCAGGGTATTGTGCTGAACTTTCCAGTTGTAGACATTGCCACCCAGCAAATATATGCTACCGGAAAACAAACGGTTGATCCAGGGTCGGTCGCTGAAGGCACCATGGCACGCATCGTGCATGACCGACATTCCCACGCCAGCCAATCCCACCCCCATCAACAGGGCCAACACCAGCATCTGAAGGGGTGTGAACCAGCCGGTGAGGATCAGGACAAATGGAAGAACATAAAGCGCCAATATGCCCAGTGATTTATAAACCATCCGGTTTCCCCCCTTTTGGGAGATGTCCTGCTGCCGAAACCACTCGTCTACCCGCTCGCGCACTACCTGAAAAAATCCGTCTTGTGTACTTCTTGCAAACTTTATTGAGGGAATTTTCATTTTTTGGATGTCCTTTTTGTTTTATAAATGTGCTTGTAGGGTTATGTGAACTATGGGCTATATGTTTGGATTCGAAAACAAATCTGGACAAATAAACCGCCGCAAAAGTACGCAGGAGATCGTTCATATTTCAAGCTATTTTTTTTCGCCAAAATAGCACCTTTCCCCTTATTTTTGAGACGTTTTCTGAATTTAGAGATGCAAGAAAGTCCCGTCCAATCGGTGAAATCGTGGATTCCCAACGGCATCACATTGATGAACCTGATGATGGGATGTGTGGGAGTAAGTCTGGCGGCGTGGGGTGATATTATTGGTGCTTGTCACGCTGTGATGTTGGCGGCGCTCCTGGATCTGTTCGATGGCATGGCCGCGCGTGCGTTGGGTGTGGCTTCGCCCCTGGGTAGAGACCTGGATTCGCTGGCGGATGTGGTGAGCTTCGGACTCCTGCCTGGGCTGATTTTGTATCAACTGGCAGCCAGTGTACCAGGTAGTGCCGGCACGGAGTGGATCGTGTATGTATACACCCTTTCTGCGGCTCTGCGGCTAGCCCGGTTCAACCAGGACGCCCGACAAACGGTCCGATTTATGGGCTTGGCCAGTCCCGCAGCTGCCCTGTTGCTCGTTTCGGCGGTAGCCTTTTTGGGCCAGAGCGACGTGATGTCGCTCAAGTTCCGTGATGGCCTGACCAAAAATCTCATCTATGGCATCGCGTTTGGGGTGGCCCTACTTATGCTCGTTCCCCTACCCATGCCTTCTTTGAAAAGCGCGGGGACCGCTGACCCGTCGAGGCGTGCAGACCTCTTAATCCTGATCGGCTCCGCCCTGTCTGGCATCCTGACTGCGCTGCTTCTTTCTATGTACGCCGGCCTGTTCTTCTCTCTTTTGGCCTACCTTTTACTTTCCTTTATTCGTCTGTTCGTTACTCCAAAATTTATATGAAATTCATAGCCCACATCGACATCATGCCCCACGACGCACTTCTGGATCCTCAAGGAAAGGCCGTTGAAGGGGGATTGGCTAAATTAAACCTGTCGACCCTCACCCAGGTACGGGTTGGTAAGCACATTCGGCTGCAGGTGGAGGCCGACAACTCAGGCGATGCCGGTGCACTGGTCGACTCCGCTTGTCGACACTTACTCGCCAACACCATTATGGAGCGGTTTCAATACCGCCTCGAAGAACTGGTCTGACACCCACCTTAACCCTAAAACATGTGTCCTCATGTGCCCCACAACCCGCTGCAATCATGGGCCGCGGCGGTTTCGCTCGCGGCGGTCGTGTTGTTTGTTACGACGGGTATCGCCCGAGCTCAAGATACACTTCTGGCGAGGCAATTACTCGACACCCTTTGCAGCCCGAGTTTCTCCGGGAGGGGATACCACCACGGCGGGCAACAGCTGGCGGGACAGTTTGTACAGAAGTGGTTCGAGGAGTGGGGACTGCAGATTCTTTATTCATCACCCTGCACGGTCCGCGTGGCCCGCTACGATATCGTTGAACTGAAAGCAGGCCGGACACGGCTGCAGACAGGTGTCGACTATAGCATACCGGCCGGATCGGGTGTAGGGAGGGGATACCTGAAGGGCCTGCCACCCTACAGAAAGGACTCAGGATATTATGTGGATAAATCCCGATATATTTATAACTATAACATTAATATAAATAGAAAAAATAAACTTTGTGAAACCCCCCGTCCTATAGAAGTGGAGTGGCGTAAGGGGCCGCTGATCGGTTCACTCACCGACAGCATCGGTCGAACCACCCGCCTCTGCATCGATTACACCCGGCTGCCCAAACGCTTGGGGCGGTTGCGGTGGACCATCCAGGGGGAACTCAATACGTCTTTGCAACACAACATACAGGGGATCATCTCTGGCAGCCGGTATCCTGATTCTATCATCCTGTTGTGTGCCCACTACGACCATTTGGGCATGTTGGGCCGAGATTGCTTGTACCCTGGGGCCAACGACAATGCCAGCGGCACAGCCATGCTCATGGATCTGGCCAGGCACTATGCAAAACCCGAAAACCGTCCGGCATACAGCCTGTTGTTCGTGGCATTTGCCGCCGAGGAAGCCGGTCTGTTGGGTTCGGGACATTATGTGACGCATCCACCGATTCCCCTCGAGCAACATCGCCTGGTGATCAACCTCGACCTCATGGGCGGTGGCTCCAATGGCCTTATGGTTGTGAATGGAGTGGAAGAGGCAGCGGTAACCGAGCTCATCCGAGGAAGCAACGCGCGAGGCCAATACCTCAGTCGAATCGACGTGCGCAAAAACGTTTCCAACAGCGACCATTATCCATTTACACTCAAAAACGTGCCCGCGGTGTTTTTATACACCCAAGGCGATGTGACGGCATACCACCACCCCAGCGATCGCGCGGAGGATTTGGCATGGTGCCACTACACCCGCACTTTTCAACTCCTGTGCGATGTATTGGATTACCGGATGCGCAATCACGTTACTTCGAACCAAAATCACACCCGCAGTCCATGACCACCGGCATTCTGTATCTGGTGCCCACCCCCATCGGGAATCGGGGTGACATCACCCGCCGGGCCCTTGAGGTGCTGGCGGAAGTGGACCTTGTGCTGTGCGAGGACACGAGGCGGAGCGGACATCTTCTGCGCGATTATGCGCTCCATAAGCCTCTGCAATCGCACCATAAATTCAATGAACACCAGAGCATCGGGCGGTTGATGGACATGCTTGGGGAAGGGAAAAACATTGCGCTGGTGAGCGACGCTGGTACCCCTGGCATCTCAGACCCAGGATTTCTCGTGGTACGCGCCGCTCTGGCTGCCGGTCATACAGTAGAGGCTCTGCCCGGACCAACCGCGCTGATTCCCGCACTCGTACAATCCGGAATCCCCTGCGACCGCTTCTGCTTCGAGGGATTCCTCCCCGTAAAAAAAGGCCGGCAAACGCGTCTGCAGGAGCTTGCGCAGGAAAGTCGAACTATGGTACTGTACGAATCGCCGCACCGCCTGCTCAAAACCCTCGAACAACTGGTGCAAGTATGTGGCGAGGATCGTCAGGCAAGCGTTTCTCGCGAATTGTCGAAGAAATTCTCCGAAACCCTGCGTGGCAGCCTCGTTAGCCTACACGCCCACTTCCAAAAACAAGAACCCCGTGGTGAATTCGTTATCGTTCTGGCTGGCCGCTGACCGCCGTACGCGGTTCGTCTACGCACTGACCTCTGCGCTCATGGCCTGGCTGGCCTTCCCCCCCTACAACCTGAGCCTTCTGATATTCGTAGCCTGGGTGCCCCTGCTGCTCACGGAAGACCAACTGTTCTACCGCCACGGCAAAGACACGGGGCGCCACATATTGCTCTGGAGCAGCCTTCACTTCCTGTTATTTAACACTCTGGCCACCTGGTGGATCAAAAACGCCGCGTGGATCGGGGCCATCGCCGCCATCATGATCAACACCTTCCTCATGAGTGCCGTGGTCTATGCCTACCATCGGGTGAAGCGCAGCAGCGGTGAACGCACCGCATGGCCGGTGCTGGTGGCAGGATGGATGGCCATGGAATACCTGAACCTTCGGTGGGACCTCGATTTCCCCTGGCTACTCATGGGCAACGCCTTCGCTGGCAACCCCTGGATGGTGCAGTGGTACAGCGCGACCGGCGTACCCGGCGGAACCCTATGGGTGTGGATCGTGAACCTACTGGTCTTCACTGGAATTCGTAGCCTGTTGTTGCGTGGGGGTATGCAGGGTGAAGAGCGAACCAACCAGGGCTGGCTCGCGTTCCGCGACCTCTTCAGGGCAATAGTTATCTTGATTTTTCCATTGTTAGCGTCGCTTTACCTCCACCAAACCCACAGCGAAAAGGGGGTGCCCACGATCGAAGTGGGGATTGTACAACCCAATGTTAATCCCTACAACGAGAAATTCAAGGCAGATACCGAAGCGGAACAGCTTGAGAACTTATTTTGGCTATCAGACAAGGCCATCGGGCCTGAAACTCGGCTATTGTTGTGGCCCGAAACGTCGATACCGGGACTGGTATGGCTACCCGACAGCACAGGCAACCAACACCAACTGCAACAAATCCGACACCGCCTCAGCTACTATGAGGGGGTGAGTCTCCTGGCAGGCGCCAGTACCGTCACCGATCTTGGTATGAATCCACCCGACCAACCCGCTCTGCGCCGGCAAGCGGGAGGGCGGGGCTACATAGCCCACAATACGGCCCTGTGGATGAAAAACGGCGAAGCGCTCGGTGTCTACCACAAGTCCAGGCTTGTGGCGGGTGTAGAGAAACTCCCCTACCCCGCCTTCTTCGGTCTGATCAACCGCCTCATATCGGTAGACCTCGGGGGAATGAGCGGGCAACTGGGGCCGCAGTCACAGCGCTCCGTTTTCACCGCCGGAATCCTCCGTGTTGCCCCAGTCATTTGCTATGAATCGGTTTTCGGCGATTATACGACTGGATACACACGCGGTCCAGAAGGCGCCAACCTCATAGCCATCATCACCAACGACGGGTGGTGGGGCGAAACGGATGGCCACCGCCAACATCTGGCCTATGCCCGCCTGCGTGCCATCGAAAACCACCGGTATGTGGTGCGATCCGCCAATACTGGCATCTCAGCGGTCATCAACGCCCGCGGCGATGTACTGCAGCAGCTTCCCTGGTGGAAACCCGGTTGGCTGCGACTCCGTGTGGCCTTGCACAACGAGCAGACCTTTTATATGAGGTATGGCGACTATCTGGGACGGCTGGGGTGCTTTCTGTTTGTGCTGCTGTTACTCGCCTCCTGGGTCCAGTCGAAATCCCATCAACGCCGACGATTATGAACTATTTGCCCCTCTTCCTTCTCATAAACCTATTGGTGCAACCAAAATCCCATCAACGCCGACGATCATGAGCCACGACCTCCTCACCCGTCACCCCAGCCTATTGGGACAAGTCCAACAGGTGGCCCGACCTGTGGCCGAATTCCAATGCCGAGAATGGTCGACCTTCAATCGAGGTGCCATCGAATACAAAGGGGCTCACGATCTGGTGACTTATGTGGACCGCACCTCAGAAGAAATGCTCGTGTCCGGCTTGTCGGCCCTTCTCCCCGAGGCAGGCTTCCTCACCGAGGAGGGGACCATCGAAACGATCATCCGACCGCTGATGTGGGTGGTTGACCCCCTCGACGGCACCACCAATTTCACCCACGGCTTACCCTTCTTTTCCATCAGCATCGCCCTTCTCTGCGAGGGAACACCCCTACTGGGAATGGTTTGGGAACCAATCCGTGGTGAACGATTCACCGCCGCAGCAGGACAGGGTTGCGCTCTCAACGACCAACCCGTTCGTGTGTCGCCAACTTGCGAACTTGATCAAGCCCTTTTGGCCACGGGTTTTCCGTATGAGGAATACAGCCGGGTCGATGACTACCTGCCCGTGTTCAGGCGCATGGTGACCGAAAGCCGCGGCATTCGTCGACTGGGCAGTGCAGCCATCGACCTTGCCTATGTGGCCTGCGGACGATTTGATGGCTATTTTGAATACAATCTGAGCCCCTGGGATGTAGCCGCCGGCGTGCTGCTGGTGAACGAAGCGGGTGGCCGGGTCACCGATTTCCAGGGTGGTAACAATTCCATCTTCGGCCAACAAATCATCGCTTCAAATCCGTTGCTGCATCCACAAATCCTGAGCCGACTGGGGCCCCTTCGGTAATGGCGAATGGGGCTTCTACGCCTCCACCAAGTTGATCTCTGGGTCTACCAAAATCCGGCCGCAATGTTCGCAAACCATGATTTTCTTGCGCAGGCGAATGTCCATTTGTCGCTGCGGCGGTATGTAATTGAAACAGCCCCCGCAGGCATCGCGCTCAAAGGCCACTACAGCCAGGCCGTTGCGGGCATTGTCCCGAATTCTGGAATACGCGGTTAACAAGCGCTCCTCCACGTGTGTCATGGCCTCTCTGGATTTTTCTATCAGTTCCTTTTCCTCCTTCTCGGTGGCGGCCACTATGCCACCCAATTCGGTTTTCTTGATCTCCAAGTCTTTATAGCGCTCCGTGAGCAGGTCACTCACTGCCTGCATCTGCTGACTGGTCATTTCAACGGCCGCATTCTGCTCGGCAATCCGTTTGTTGGCAATTTCGATATCAAGCCCCTGCAATTCAATTTCCTTACTGATGGCATCATACTCACGGCTGTTTTTGACGCCCATGATCTGCTGCTCGTAGCGGGTCTTCAGGGAATTTGCCTCATTCAGTTTGGTCTGCCAATCCGAAATCAGTCTCTTGAGTCCGTTCAGCGTATCATTGAATTTCTCCATTCGGGTTTCCATCCCTGCGATATCGTCCTCCAAATTCTTGACTTCCTGTGGCAACTCACCACGCAGGACACGTAGGTGGTCGATCTGCGAATCGATCTGCTGAAGATTATAAAGTGCGCGAAGTTTTTGTTCGATGCTTTGTTCCATGTCGGTGGTTGACAGTTTCAGGTTCTACAAATAGGAAACCGGGTTGGTGGGAGTCTCCGAAATGAGGACCGCAAAGTTAGCAAATTCCCGCGACAAATTATCCGCTATGAGATGTGGCACAAACTGCTCTGTTTCGTAGTGGCCCAAATCGGCAATCACTATACGCTGATCGGCCTCAAAAAACTCATGGTATTTGAAATCGGCTGTTAGAAAGAGGTCAGCCCCTGCTGCTATGGCGTCGGACAACAAAAAAGAACCCGAACCACCGCAGAGCGCCACACTCCGCACAGGCCTACCCAGCAGCGGGGTGTGGCGGATCATAGCCCCAAAAACCGATTTGATTCGCCGCAGTACTTTCATTTCATCCAATGGTACGGACAATTCGGTAAGCCATCCTGCCCCATACTCCGAAACTTTGTTTTCGAGTTTCAAGATGTTATATGCAACCTCCTCATAGGGATGTGCATCGAAGAGTGCTTTGAGCACGACGCCCTCCAGCCAATGGGGATAAACCAGCTCAATGCGCATTTCATCGACCCGCTCTAGTGTCCCCTCGCCCCCCGAAAAGGGATTGGAACCCTCTTCGGGCTGGAAGGTGCCCTCACCCCGGAGATTGAAACTGGCGTGCGAATAGCTGCCTACCCAGCCCGCACCGGCAGAGAACAGGGCCTCGCGGACGGTATCTGCATGGGTAATCGGCACAAAAGTGGTGAGTTGTCGCAGCACCCCCTGCATAGGCCGGAGCACGTGTCCTTTGTCCCACCCCATCTTCAGCGCCATTTGTCGACTCACCCCCTGTTTCAGGTGATCGAGGTTGGTATGCAGTGCATATATACCGATGCCCAGTTCAATGGCACGCATCACACAACGTTCTACATGTCCGTCTTCGGTGAGTCGACCCAACTTCCGAAAGATAATCGGGTGATGCGCCACCACCAATCCGCACCCTTTGGAGGCAGCCTCATCCAAAACGGCCTCGGTGAGGTCCAGTGTGCACAACACGGCCGAAACGGGGGCATTGGGGCGCCCCACCAACAGTCCCGAATTGTCGTAGGACTCCTGTAGGGCCGGGGGTACTCGCCGTTCGATAGCCCGGGCTATCTGTGAAAGGGTAATCATTGTGGGAAATGGGTTGGAAAATATGAACGGTTATTAAAGAACAATATAAAGAAACAGTTAATTAAATCTGTTATGGGTTTGGTAAAGCAACAGTTAATTCAATCTGCTATGGATATGGTTATAAGGAACGGAAAAAATGGCTGAAATCATCAAAAAAAGAACAGAATAGAATAATGAAACGGTAAAAATGCAGGTTTTCTGTAAATGAAGGTCAAAAATAACCCAAGTATAATGGATGGTGACCCACCCCCAAGAAAGTATGTAGACCTATATGTCTGAATTAAGTGTAGGTTTGTAAGTTAAAGCAAGTCGTGAACAGAATCTGGTTGTTGCCCTTAAGCTATTTGTATGGGCTCGGTGTTTGGATCCGAAACCGACTCTACGACTGGAACATCCTCACCAGCGAAAAATTCCCCATCGCCGTGGTGAAGGTCGGCAACCTCACCACCGGCGGCACAGGCAAGACCCCGCATACGGAGCTGGTAGCGGCCATGCTGATGGAGCTCTTTCCGACCGTGGCTATACTTTCGCGCGGATACCGCCGCAAAACCCAGGGCTTTCGTCTTGCCGACCCGGCTGACACACCAGAAACGATTGGAGATGAAGCCTTCATGCTCTACCAAAAGTTGCCCGGCGTGATGGTGGCCGTATGCGAAGACCGCGCAGAGGGCATTCGCAGCCTGCTCAAAATTCAACCCTACCTGAGCGCAGTGATTCTGGATGACGGTCTGCAACACCGAAAGGTGGAGGGCGGACTAAACCTACTGCTCAGCGATTTCAACCGGCCTTTTTTCCGCGACTACCTCCTGCCAGTGGGCACCCTCCGCGAATCGGCCGCGGCGGCCTACAAAGCCGACCTCATCCTGTTTACCAAAACGCCCGGACAACTGAGTCTCTACGATAAAAAACTCTACGAAACCAAGGTGAAGCCAGCGGCCCACCAGACCATCCTGTTCACTACCCTGCAGTACGGAGAACCAGTATTTATTGAGCCCTTTCCGGAATGGTCGCTGACCGCCACCGATCAAATCGTAGTGGTGACTGGCATCGCTCATGCCGATTCGCTCATCACCTACATTAAAACACTAGGGCCAACCTTCAAGCACTTGGAATACCCCGATCACCACGTGTATGAACAAGGCGAACTCAACCAGATCGAAGAAGCATGGCGGTCATTTCCGCCGAGCAACGGACATCGGTATATACTGTGCACCGAAAAGGACTTTGTGAAGCTGGCCATGCACGCCACGTGGTTCGAGCAGCTACAGATTCCACTGGCCTACCTACCCGTAGAAATCGGATTCGACGAGCACGACCGGACACTGTTTATCAAAAGAATCGAATCCTATGTACGCCAGCATCAGCGAAACACTTGAGTTTATACGTCGTAAAACCCAGATTGTGCCACGTGTGGGCATTATTTTGGGAACAGGATTGGGCAATCTGGCCGAGGAGGTGGAGGTAGAAGATAGTCTGGCCTACGCACAGTTACCGCATTTTCCCGTGAGCACGACCGAAAGTCACCGCGGACGATTGATCCTGGGGCGAATGAGGGGGCAGCCGGTAGTGGTTATGCAAGGGCGGTTCCATTACTACGAGGGCTACAGTCTGCAACAGATTACACTACCAGTGCGGGTCATGAAAGCCATGGGTGCCGAATATTTGTTATTGTCGAATGCCTCGGGTGGATTGAACCCCTTATTTCGGGAAACCAACCTGATGCTGGTCTCCGACCACATCAACCTACTGCCGGATCACCCGCTCAGGGGCACCCATTATCCGGCCTGGGGATCACGCTTTCCGGATATGGGACAGGCCTACGACGAGGATCTTCGCCGTTTGGCGCGTGCGGTGGCCTCCGTTCATTCAATCGACCTGCATGAAGGTGTTTATGTGGCCGTTCAGGGTCCTGCACTCGAAACGCCGGCCGAATATCGCTACCTGCGCATGATTGGAGGTGATGCCGTGGGCATGAGTACGGTTCCGGAAGTAATCGTGGCCCGCCAAATGGGCATGCGTTGTATGGCGATTTCAGTGATCACCGACGAGGGCTTTCCCGAAACACCCCGCACGGTGACCCTCCAAAGCGTGGTTTCGGCCGCTTCCCAGGCAGAACCCAGCCTCACCCGCATTATGCTGGATGTAGTGGAGGGTTTGGGGTGATGCCTTTCCTTCGAGGCCTAGCCTTTATGTTGTCGGGGGTGTTGGTCAGCCTCCAGGCGGAATCGTTATCCGCTCGAGGTAGTGCATGGCCACAAGTGATGCTTGCGCTCAATGTTAACACAAGCGCATCGCTCGTTCACCCATGCGCCCGGATCCAAACAGTAGAGATGGAAGCCAGAAGTATGGTTGCTGTTGAACAAGATGAGCGTCAGGCAAAAGAGTTCGACGAAACCACCGAGTCCGACACCGCGCGTACGGCTCACCGCACGGGCCCACCACGGCAACCCAGGGCCTATGGACTGGCCGGCTTCCAGTATGACACCATTATATATGAACAGCCCGATACGCTGCTGTTCGGCGTGTGGCGCTACGATCCGGTGATGCAACCCAATTTTAGGGCCCAACTAGGGGTGGCCGGCAGCGCATCCCGAAGTCTTTGGGGCGGACTGGGTCCCTTTCAGGTCCTAAGCCTGGGATTTGGAGCGGTTCATGCTACCTGGAATGAGGAGGGAGGTGGACTTTTCTACCACAAGGGGGATCCGTTTACGCGCATCGACTACACCGCCGGAGCCGGGGCTGCCCTGCAGCGGTTTGGCCTACTGCATACACAAGACCTGGGGCCAACCACCTCGGTGGGGGTCGACTTTCGCCAACTGGGCAGCGATGGCTTTTACCTCAACCAGGAGCACAGAAGTCGCTACACCCGACTTTTTGGTCGGTTGCAGGACCGAAGCCGACGATACGTGCTACATGTCGACCACCAAAGTCGACAAAAAACCGCCGAGGAATGCGGAGGCATCGCCAACGGACGTGTATTTGAATCGACCCAGCCCGTGGCCCCACTCAATGTGCGGGTCCAGCTCAACGGCGCGGAGAGCCTATGGGCCGACAGGCGCCTTCGGCTGCGACAGGAATGGAGATTAGGGCAGGCACCCCCTGTATCAGGGATGGGTGCCGAACGCCTGAAATCATCAACCGACATAAAGGGTGGGGTAAACGATTCGACCCCAATGCCATCAACCTACAGCACGCTGTGGGGTGACAGCCTGGGCGACAAAGAACATCATAAGTCGAAATGGGCCGTTTTTCACGAGTGGACATGGGCCAGGGAGTTGTTTCGGTATGTCGACATGAACCCCCTGCAACCCTACCTGCCGCTTTTCCGCTACAGCGATTCGGCGACTTTCGACAGCAGCGGGATGAACCAGCAGGAGCACTGTCTGGGACTGAGGAGACTAGCCGGTAGGTCTGACGGCAGTGCCTGGCATTTGTCGGTCCACTACCTAAACGCCCGGATCTTGAGCGACCGGATGCAGTCACTCCCCCAATCGGCCTTTTGGTTGAATGGCGCAGGTTACTGGCAAGCTTCTCCCCGTACCCGAGTCGATTGGGATGTGCGAAAGGTACTCCACAACCGCAGGCAGGCAAGGGGACGGTGGATGGAGTTGCGCCTTGCGCAACAGGTGGGTCGGTGGACGATGAACCTTCAGGCATCGAATCAGCTGAGGGCGGCCGACTGGGTGGCCGAGCGCTACACAGGCAACTACACCCAAGTGAATCAAAGTCTTGCGGCCATGGGGGAACGGGCGGCCCGTGTAAGCTTGTCGAGGGGCGGTTTCAAACTGGAGGGTGGATACAGATTGTTGACTGGCTGGGTGTATTTCGATAGTTTGGGACAGCCACAGCAGCACACTGCTGATCTGGGGGTGACGCAAATCGCTTATCAGTGGTCGATAGGCAGGGGAATCTTCCGGTATGATGTGCACCACGGTTGGCAATTCGGACAGTCGGGGCCACTCCGGATGCCGCAATGGATGGCGCACGATGTCATAAGCATCGAGAAGCGCTTCCGAAGCGGGTTTAGCTTGTCGACCGGACTCGAACTGCGGATGCAAAGCCCCTATAAAGCCCTCGGCTATCGGCCAGAGGTCGGACAATTTGTGGTGCAGGACACGCTCAATGCCGGTGGGTATCCATTGGTCGACGGTTTTATCGCCCTAAAAGTACACAATGCCCGTCTCTACCTCAGAATGGATCACCTGAGCAGGGGTTGGACGGCCCCTGGTGGTTTTCAGATCCCACTCTACCCCATCTACGACCGGGCGTTGCGGTTCGGAATCAGCTGGGATTTCTACCACTGATCCAAATTAAGCCAAAAGATGCGGGTTCGCGTTGATTAATGGGGCTCTTTTGTGTATTTCAACAAAAAATAAACAAATCCGCCAAGGGAGACTACAGTGAAAATAATCCAGCCGGTCATACGATTCTATTTGGACGCAAAATAAGACAGGAAAAGCAAATCTAAAAAAGAAATCCGAGCGGTGGAGGCCTGGCGTGTTCGGTTGCCGGAGTCTGCATCGGGGATAACGGCATAAAAAGTGGTATTTTTCGCACCGCAAACGCCCAAAACTGATGGTTGGAGACAAAAAAGTAGTGGTGATTATGCCGGCCTACAACGCCGAGCGGACTCTTGAAAAGACCTACCGGCGCATCCCGCGACCCCTGGTGGATGAAGTGATTCTAACCGACGACGCGTCGAGCGACCAGACTGCGGCCCTGGCGCGGCACCTGGGTATCGACTGCGTGCTGGAACACCCCCGCAACCGGGGCTATGGGGGCAATCAGAAGACCTGTTTCGACACGGCTCTCGGGCGGGGCGCCGAAATCGTGGTGATGCTGCACCCCGACTACCAATACGCCCCTGAGTTGATTCCCGCGATGGTGCACCTCATCGATTCGGGCCTGTACCCCGTGGTCTTTGCCTCCCGAATTCTGGGCACAGGGGCACTGAAAGGCGGAATGCCCCTCTATAAATATGTTTTCAACCGCATGCTCACCGCTTTCCAGAACCTGTTGATGGGTCTCAAACTATCGGAGTACCACACCGGCTACCGTGCTTTCCATGCCGATGTGCTCCGGGACGTTGACTACCACCGCAACTCCGACGATTTCTTGTTTGACAACCAGATCATTCTCCAAATCGCCCACAAGGGCCATGAAATCGGAGAGGTGAGTTGTCCTACCCGCTATTTCGCCGAGGCCTCCTCCATCAATTTTCGCCGGAGCATAACCTATGGTTGGGGCGTGTTGTTCCACGCCATCGGATATCGTCTACACAAATGGGGAATAACACGTATGCGAGTATTAAATGACACTTAAATATAAAATATTGTCGCGGATTGCCCCCCTTTTTCTGATCGGCTGCTGGTTGCTGTTTCTGCTGATGCACCTCGGTGCCGTACCGCTATTCGATTGGGATGAAGTGAATTTTGCCGCCTCAGCCCGAGAAATGCTGATAACGGGTGACTGGCAGCGGGTGACAGTAAATTTCGAGCCTTTTGGCGAAAAACCGCCACTGTTTATCTGGATGCAGACCCTGAGCATGTACGTATTCGGGGTCGGCACCTGGGGGGCTCGTTTTCCCAATGCATTAGCTGGCATTTGTACCCTTTGGGTGCTCTATCGTCACGCACCACGTTTGTACATGGGCCCTATGCAGGGATCCTTGCGGGGATCTGATCTCCAATCGCATACGAATGTGGGCAACGGATCGGATCAGGGTTCGGATCCGAGAGCGGATTTACGTTCAGATCCGAATGCGGATCCGAGTTTTTATGCGGGTGCGGATCATCGTATGGAGTGGCGCAAGGCTGAAATAGATGTCGGCGGGGGCGATCATCGCATCGGATGGCCCCTCATTCTGATGTCGGGCACCCTGCCGTTTATGTACTTTCGCAGCGGCATCATCGACCCCTGGTTTAACCTGTTTATGCTGCTCAGCATTCTGGCGATGAGTAGGCAGAACGGGTCGGCGCGAAAGGCTGGACTGGAAGCAGGGGCCTGGGCCGGACTCGCCGTACTCACCAAGGGACCTGTGGGCCTGCTCATTCCCTCGCTGGTTGCCGGTTGGATGCTGCTTCTCAACCCAAGCCTTCGGAAACGCGGATTCGGAGCACTGCCCTTTTTTCTGCTCTCATCCTTACTGGTTGCCTCGCTGTGGTTTTTACCCGAAACCTTCAAAAATGGCCTCTGGTTTTTGCGCTCATTTCTGGTGTACCAGTGGGAACTGCTCCGGCAGCCTGTGGCTGGTCACTATCAACCCTGGTATTACCACCTCGTGGTGGTCTTTTTGGGGTGCTTCCCCTTCAGCCTGTGGGCCATCCCTGAAGCCTTCCGTTGGCGCAGGAGGGAGGGCGTTGACCAATCAACAGAAGCGGATGCAAAGGCCGTAGTGGGTTTGGTATCCTGGATGCAGGCCACTCTGTGGGTTGTATTGGTGCTGTTCAGTCTGGTTAGCACTAAAATCATCCACTATTCTAGCATGGCCTGGGTGCCCCTCAGCGCACTGGCCTGGGTCGGATTTCAGAAGTCGTGCGACTTCAGTTCAGATTCTGGATCTTCCTGGCGTACCAGAAGGCTTACAGATTGGCGTATACTATTGCTCATCGGAATAGGCATAGTGGTCGGACTCGTTTGGCTGATGATCGCTGGAGTCGGACAATATCCAGAGAAAGTGGCGGCCTATTTTCGGGAGGGTAACTTCGAGTGGGGCATGCTCACCTACAGTCGTGTAGATTGGCCCATCTATACATACCTACCCGGCATGACTTGGATTACGGTTTGTTTGATTGCAGCTGTGTTCCTGCTCAGGCGCAACATGATTTATTCCCTGCGGACCCTGGCCGTGGGCCTACCGGCTACGCTTTGGTTTGTGCAGATCCTGCTGCTGCCCCGCATCGAGAAAATGGTTCAGGGGCCATTACGACAGTGGTGTGAGCAGCATGCCAACCGCAACGAAACGGTGGTGGCATGGGGCTATAGAAGCTATGCACCTTTCTGGTACAACCGATGGACGCCCGACCGCCGACAGGTCGGTGACAGCGAATCGGACACAAACCAACGAAAAATGCTATACGTGATGCGCATCGACCGACTAAAAGATTCCGAAGTGCAATCCCGTTTCGAATTGCTCGAACAACAAGGCGGATTCGCCCTGATGCGGCTGAAACTGGTTGAAAATTACCCTAATTCTAATCGTTAATACAGCATTTACAAGCCTGCTTGCGTAATTTTGACGAGGGTTGAGCCCCTAATTCTCATGGGGTCGCCACGGAAAAATTGATGAAGCATCCAACATCTCGTTGATCTGTCATGTATACGATAGGTAGTAACGGGAATCGGTTATTTTATGCTTATGTGCTGATTTGGTCGGTTTTTGGAGCGGTACAAGCCCTCAGCACAGGGCTGCATCCCGATGAGGCCTATTACGATCAGTACAGCCGGTCGCTCGACTGGGGGTATTTCGACCACCCCCCGATGATTGCCCTCCTGATTCGGGCCGGTGGGAGTCTTTTCGATGGCATAATCGGTCTGCGTTTGGGTACCGTTCTGCTGCAACCTGTGTTTTGGCTTCTGGTTTGGCGACTGGTGCGCACAGAAGCAGTTCCTCCAGGCCGGCAAGGTCATTTGATGGGCATCCTGATGGTTTCGCTCCCCATGATTCAGTTGTATGGTTTCATCACCACACCCGACATGCCACTGCTGACCTTCACAGCACTGTTTTGGCTCGTGTACCGAAGGATCTTGCTAAGACAAGGCTCCGAATGTGTCAACGGATTTTGGCTGACCCTTGCGCTCACTGGTATGGCTTACAGTAAGTACCTCGGAGCCATTCAGGTGGCATTAGCACTTGCGGCTCATCCGCGATTGCTGCGGCAACGGGTCTGGATCATCGCATCGGTCGCCACCTTTCTTCTTTTGTTGCCCCACCTCTACTGGCAGTACCGACATGACTTCGTGACGTTCCGCTTTCACCTCGCGCACAGAACAGAGGGGATTCGGTGGGACTACATCTGGCAGTATCTGCCCAATCAACTGGCGGTTTTTCACCCTTTCAATCTCGTTGCCCTGTTTATGCTCAACTGGCGCAAAAGGTCACCCACCGATCCACTTGAACACGCCATGCGCTGGTCGCTCATGGGTATACTCATATTTTATGGATTGTTGTCACTGCGCGGACATACCGAACCTCATTGGACAGTGTCGGCCACCCTGCCTATGCTATGGTTGTTTGTGCGCCACGCAGAGAAGCGTGTTGATTTCCGTCGGTTTGTGTATCGCTTCACCGCACCCAGCTTATTGGTGGTGATGGCCCTTCGGCTGTGGCTCTTTACCGACTCCGGCAACCGGGTGGCCCGCCTCAGCCGACCCGATGACCTCCACGCCGCTATGGCGCGGCTCGCTGATGGTCGCCCCGCCCTGTTCGCTGGCTCATTTCAGGATGCAGCCCTTTATCAGTTCCACACCCGTCAGGAATCTGGATTGGTGGCGACCGCGGGGGTTCGCAACACACAATACGACATCTGGAAGCGCCATGCTCAGTGGCAGGATCAGTCGGTGGTGGTCTTCGGTGCCGCTGGTCCCGACGCTCGATGGCTTTCGGTGGGCGCAAAAGGCGTCGGCTACATTATAGGTGAGCATTTACAGAGTCCCGAATTGTTGCATATACAACATATTAAGAGATACCCAGGGCAGCACCCCGACAGTCTGTGTATAGAAATGCTGGTCGATAACCCCACCGATTTTGAGATGCATTGCGTGCATCGTGACTTCCCCTTCAGATGGGTTTTGTGCGCTCCAGACCATCAGAAAACGGAAACAGACACGCTCATTGCACTAACCAGGCCGAAGTCACTTAGCTTCGCCCCAAAACAATCAGCGCTTGTTGTGTTTGAGCTCCACAAACGCGACCTCCCCAACGGCAGGTTGGTTGCAGGCATCCAGACCATTTTCGGCCTCCAATTCCCACCTCTGGTCGAAGGGAACGAACCAGATTGACAGCAGCAATAACGTGACCCTTACAAAACCACAGATTCCGAAACTCGTGTAAGTCTGTGCGATTCGACAAACAAAACGATTAGCGATCCGGTTTGTCAGCATGGATTAAGTTCATTCCGAAGCCACCACCATGCACCACAGCGAATTCCCCCGATCGTCCGATTAGTTACCCGCAGCGGCGGATTTCATTAAACGTTGCTACGAAAAGCTTTGGTCGGATGAAGCAAGCGGACTTTAGAATCGATGAGATTCGAATTGAAACTGACGCAGCAGGCACCTGCCATGTGCTGCCATTCGAACTGAAACACGGGGCACGGATGGCATGGCTCAACAGAAACCGCTGCATCGGATACCTCTTTTGGAAATCGCTGAAGGTGCGCGACCTGCGACAAATAAATACAGACGATGCGGTGTATGATGCACTGGGCAACCATTTACGTTACGCCACCAATAATAGGAGAGATCCGCCCGGTGTTGAGCCTGTTTGCACTGCGTATCCCGACCATCCAAAACACCCCATCACCCTCGCTAACCACTATTTGGTCCGCTATACCCGATGGGAAACACACGAAGATGCATACATAGACAACCTGAGGGAAGCGCCGTATGGTGCAGGGCGACTGGTCGTGGATGATGCCGCCGATGATCGGTTCCTCCAGCCATATTTTTCATCAGAAGCTTAAAAATCAGGCGGTGAGTCCCAATTTCTTTTACTGCCATGCGCTGCCGGAACTTTCTAGGGCGTCTGGATTTCATTATATTTGTGGATATCGTTCCCCGACGTCCCTTTAGTGCGTGCGAAAGGGCCTTAGAGCGCGGGTCATAAAATCGAATTCTTATGAAAATTCTAAAGTACCTATTGTTTCTCATTCTGTTTGTGGTGGGAATAGCTCTTTTGTCAGCGCTGTTCATCCCCAAAACCTATGAGGTGAAAAAGCAGGTGTATGTCGACCTGCCCCCCGATACCGTATTTGCCTACGTGTCGCGGCTCAAAAATCAGGGTCTATTCAGTGTTTGGGCGAAAATGGACCCTAATATGAAAGTGGATTTTGAAGGCGCCGACGGAACCGTGGGCTTTCTGATGCGATGGGATAGTCCGATCGAATCGGTGGGCGCCGGTGAACAGGAAATCGTTGGGATCGAAGAGGGTAAGCGCATCAACTATAAAATCCGTTTTATTCGTCCGTTCAAATCGGAGAGCGACAGCTGGATGTCGACCCGTGCCGATGTCTCCTCAGGCAGCACGGAAATCGAATGGGGGATGACCGGTTCGATGCCATACCCCATGAATTTATTTCTGGTGCTCATGGATCTGGAAGGGTCGATCGGGCGTGACCTGCAGAACAGCCTGAACAACCTGAAGGGCATTTTGGAACAGCAGACATCCACCCACGCCGCGTCTGCTATATCTGCTTCTCCTACTGCAATCTACTATGCCTTTAGCATCCGCCGCTCCCTAAGCATCTGAATCCTGAAGCATATACATCCCGAAGAATCTGAATCCCAAAGCATATACGTTCCGAAGCAACTGCATCACGAAGAACCTGCTTCCTGAAGAATATACATCTTGGAGCTTTTGCATCCATAAAAATCTGAATCCTGAAGTATAACATATTCGTATTTTCCTCTGACTCATTAACCACTACATGTCGCACCCCGACCCGCAGATTCTGGAACGTGCCCGGAGATGGACCGGCGATCAATATAACGAAAACACCCGCAACGAGGTACAAGCACTGATCGACAGGGGCGATGCACGGGCACTAACCGATGCTTTTTATTGTGATCTGGAATTCGGTACGGGCGGCCTGAGGGGCATTATGGGTGCCGGCACCAATCGTGTGAACCGCTACACGCTGGGGGCGGCTACGCAGGGATTGAGCAACTATTTGAATGCCCAGTACCCGGAAGGCGGGATTTCAGTGGCTCTGGCGCACGACAGCCGCAACAACGCCCGTGAATTTGCCTGTTTGGTGGCCGATGTATTCAGCGCAAATGGCATCACCGTACATTTCTTCGAGGACCTTCGTCCGACCCCCGAACTTTCATTCGCCATTCGCAGGCTAGGCTGCGTGAGTGGAGTCATGCTCACCGCCTCACACAATCCGAAAGAGTATAGCGGATATAAAGTGTATTGGGCGGATGGTGGACAAATACTACCTCCACACGACAAGAGCATCATTGCCGCAGTACAGGCCATTTCAGAGGTTCGGCAAATCCGATTTGAAGGTCGGCCCGAACTCATTAAAGCTATGGGGGCTGATATGGATCAACAGTTTATTGATGCAACTTTGTCGCTCCGCCTCCGCCCGGAGGCATCCGACGAAGCGCCCGATCTGGGCATTGTCTATTCCCCCATCCACGGCACCGGAGTGGAACTGGTGCCCCGGCTCCTCAGTGAGGCCGGCTACCGGAATGTGTACACCGTTTCCGAGCAATGCATCCCCGACGGCAATTTTCCTACGGTGGTGTATCCGAATCCGGAGGAGCATGAGGCCCTTACCCTTGCCCTGAAACTGGGGGATGAGACAGGGGCGCACTTGGTGCTGGCCACCGATCCCGACGCAGATCGTGTAGGTGCCGCCATCCGTGACCCCAATGGAAATTTTATGTTGCTGAACGGCAACCAGACAGGGGTGCTTCTGTTTGAATATTTGTTGGAACAATGGGGAGTAAAAGGATTGATTTCGGGCAATGAATATGTAGTGAAGACGATCGTTACTTCCTACCTGATCGACCGGATTGCCGCTGAAAAGGGGGTTGAGTGCCTCAATACACTCACGGGTTTCAAGTACATCGGTGCTGTGATTACTGAGCGAGAAGGACTGAAAACGTATATCGCAGGTTGTGAGGAGAGCTATGGTTATCTGGTGGGAGAGCATTTGCGCGACAAGGATGCCGTGGGTGCGTGTTTGATGATTGCCGAAATGGCGGCCCACTACCGTTCGCGTGGCCAATCGCTATATGACGTATTGATGGGAATCTACCATCGGCATAGTTTGTTTCTGGAGACACTCATTTCGGTTACGTTCAAGGGAAAAGAGGGGGCTGAGCAGATTGCGGAGTTGATGAAGAAATTCAGGTCGAATCCACCCACGGTCCTGGGTGGAGAGGCAGTGGTACGCGTACGCGACTACCAGTCGTTGGTCGAAAAAGACCTGCACTCGGGGGTTGAGGTGCCCATCGACCTTCCCCGGTCGAACGTTTTGCAGTTTATCACGGAATCGGGGGGGATCATTTCCGCCCGTCCGTCGGGTACTGAACCCAAAATCAAGTACTACATCAGCCTAAACCAGGCATTTGGGGCTGATGAGTCGTTTGAGGAGGCCCAGGCGGGTATGAAGTTGCGTTTCGATCGGATCGAGAAGGAGTTGCGGTCCTGATCTACGCGACCTGGGAAGCCATCAGTAGGGCCAGCGCCTCCTTGATATTCCCCATGGCAATCCATTTTTGGGCCTCACGGTGGATGTGCTCCATTTCCGGCAATTGATTCTGGTCGGCCCGATCCTGATCACGATGCTGAGCCTCCCCATTCGGTGAGCCCTTTTCGTCATCCCCCGCTATTTCATTTAATTCCATTAGTACCCGTGCTGCGATGCAGTCTTCGGGGGTGGGAAGTGCCTCCAGGTTACCAAGTAGGCCGAGGTCATTGCCGGTCAGGATGGTTGATGTGCGCACAGCCAGCGGCAGCGCATCGACCCCAATTCCGAGTGTGGTGAGCGGCTTGGGCACGGTGAACAGGCCATGGCTGCTGCGCGCGTACCAATCGCCCCCCAGTCGCGCCACCCAATCGGATTTGCCTGGATCGATCGTGCCTTGTTCATTTAATATGCCCTCGTTGAGGTGAATCAATACTATTTCGCAGATGACCAGATTGCCCGCGCCCGGACCATGGCCAAGAGCTTTGATTTCGATGACGCGGCATTCCATTTGTATGGGCGACTCGGCCACGCGAGGTGGGGCCACCTGAAGGGAAGAAAGGGGGGTGCATCCCGACTTCACGAACTCGTTGACCCCACGGGGGTATTCGCTGCTGGCCAGGGAGGTTTGCTGTACCATGGCATGGTTCACCCCGTTCACGGTGCACTCAGGCACCTCGCGCAGGTTTTCCAGGGTATGTTTACTACTCCCATCGCGGGCCCTGAGGGCTGGTGAAAAAATAAGGACGGGCGGTTGCGTGCTGAATAGGTTATAGAAGCTGAACGGACTCAGGTTCACCGACCCATGGCGGTCGCAGGTGGCCACAAAGGCTATAGGACGAGGGGCTACAGCCCCCTGAAGGAGTCCCTGCAACTGTGAAATGCTCAGCCGGGCAGGTTCGATGGTGCGCACCTCAGTTTTTTTTAAGGGCCAGAATGGAGAAGTCATCCCCCTCACGCTCAATGTAGTTGCTCAGCAGTCCGAGGCTGGTCACCTCCAGGTCGACCCGATCCCCCTCCTGTAGCCACTGGGCCACGAATCCTTCAGGATTGAGTCGCCTTCCGGTGCCATTGAGCTCAAGGAAGCAGCCGGTGCCCACCGTTCCCGAACCGATGACATCGCCTGGCGCAAGGTCTACCCCGTAGGCGCAGCGTTCGATGATTTCGGCAAAGGTCCAATCCATATCCCCCATATTGCCGCGCGAAACCTCCACGCCATTCACCCGACACACCATATCGAGGCGGAAGGCGCTTCCAGTATGTCCGGCCATCGGGGCACAGCGATACGTCTCAAGCTCGTCGGGCGTCACCAGCCAAGGACCAATAACGGTCGAGAAGTCCTTTCCCTTGGCAGGCCCGAGGTTCAGGAGCATCTCCTCCATTTGAAGCGTACGGGCACTCATATCATTCATGATGGTGTATCCGGCGATGTACTGGTCGGCCTCGGCCGCACGGATGTTGCGACCCGATTTTCCGATCACCACCGCCACCTCGAGTTCGAAGTCGAGCTGCCGAAAGTGGTCTGGCATGCAGCGTATGGCGCCCGGGCCTTGCACCGAACGGTGGTTGGTGAAATAGAAAATGGGGTACTGATCGAACTCGGCTATCATGTCGACCCCACGGTTGCGGCGGGCGGCGGCTACGTGCTGACGGAAGGCATAGCCATCGCGGCACGATGTGGGCCGGGGCACCGGGGCGAGCAGCTGGATGTCGTGTGTGATGAGGGCTTCGGATTCACAATCGCCCGATGTGATGCGTCGGTTGGCGTCTTGGGCCTGTTGCATGGCGGCTTCTCCGAGCGACAAAAACTCGGTCATGTCGTGGGGGAGCGCGGGCTGCAATACCGACAGGCGGTACGGCTTGTGGTCGTGAACAAGGCCGATCTCGCGCCGACCCCGATCCTCAAAGGAAATTAATTTCATTTTATTTTTGTTATCTTATTTATCCGGATCATTTTGTCCGACGTTATCTTCTGCTTTGTTCAACTTTTTAAATGTACGGTTTTGTACCAGACTTTTCATTTGGTTGACGGTTATTTAGTTGAGTTGCCTTAGCCTTTCTGGTTGTTCCAGCCCTTGTTTAATGAATACGGAATTGATGCTATCTAAATTTGAATGGACCACCAATTGCACAATTATGGCTTCATCTCGGATGTTTCCTTTGGGAGTTGGGATGGCATCGCGCCATTGATTGGCCGTGATGCCAAACAACGCTACATTCAACAGTTCTGCTTCGTTGGCATATACAAAATTCATCTGCGCTTTACTCAACACTTTATGTAACAAGTTTTCCCTGATGGCATAGGTGTGGATGCGGTAGTTTACTTTCGCCAGATGGCGCTGGTAGCTCCTTTCCAGTTGCAGGCGTTTGCTTTCATCCATCTTTCAGTCTTTGAAACTCTTTGATTACGTAAAGCTTAAATTCAATAGAAATCCATGAAGCAAATTCAAAGGCAATGTCTTTATGGGTAAATGTGCCTCCATACCTTCCTTATTTTGAAATCATACCAATAGCATTGTTCGTTACTGTCCAACGCTCAGGTGTAAGCACAAAACTGTTCAATCCGGTCTGTTTTCTAAACCCTTCGAATTCGAGGGGTTTAAAATTCGGATTATACAACTGTTTCCAAAAGCCGAGCAACTTGATGGTTTTTCTATTCCCCAGCCAATTTTGGATGACCGCATCCATATGATCTGAATCCTTGAATCTGGCAATATCGGTTAATGAAATATAATGACCTTGCTCGTCTTTAAACAGGGTGATTTCTGTGCCCTTTACTTCAATTTTTGAATTTCTTGCCATTGTTTTGCTTTTCGTATTCGGAATCTCTAATACTCTATCATCTTGAGTTCAAGTTGCCCATGCAAAAATAAGATATTGTACCCCTTTCTTTTGGAAAGCGAACAGCACACCGGTAATATTAAGATGTCAATTGGGAATCCCTATTCACCCCCGGCATGATGTGAAATGCACCCTCGAATGATGTCGCAGGCTTCAAACAGCAGTTCTTCGGGTATATTGAGGGGTGGCGCGATGCGCAGCGACTGCTCATTGAATAGGAACCAGTCGGTGATTACGCCCTTGCTGAGGCAGTCGGCGATCACTGCCCGACAACGGGCGTTGCTGCCCAGGTCAACCCCCAGCATGAAGCCCCGTCCTGTGATGCTCAGTACCGACGGGTGATTCAGTCGCTGTCGGACTTCCTCCTCCAGTCGGACAGCCCTTGCGGGCAGTTGTTCGGCTACCAGTACGTCCAACACGGCGCAGGCAGAGGCAGCACAAACCGGATTGCCGCCAAAAGTGGTGATGTGCCCCAGGGCGGGGTCATCTTTCAGGCATGACATGTGAAGCTCGTCTGCAATGAAGGCGCCAATGGGCAGTCCGCCCCCCAAACCCTTGGCCAGCGTCACTACATCGGGCACTACACCGTGCCACCTGAATCCAAACCAATCCCCCGTGCGTCCCATGCCACTTTGTATTTCGTCGCAGATGAGCAGGGCACCCACTTCGGTACAGCGTGCACGCAGGGTCTGAAACCAGGGGGTGCAGGGCGTTCGATAGCCAGCCTCGCCCTGAATGCTCTCCACCACCACCGCGGCGGTGTCGGTGTCGATTTGCGCCAGGCTGTCGGTGTGGTTGTAGGGAATCACCCGATTGCCGGGAATGAGAGGTGCGAAGGGCTGTCGGTAGCGGTCGTGACCCATAATGCTGAGGGCGCCGTGGGTACTACCGTGGTAGGCATTGAGGAAAGAAACGGTGCCACCGCGACCCGTGTACTTCTTTGCCAACTTGAGGGCTCCCTCTATGGCTTCTGTGCCACTGTTGGTGAGGTAGACCTGATTCAAAGTGGGTGGAAGGAGTTGCGTTAGTCGCGCGGCTAGCTGCACCTGCGGATATTGAATATACTCTCCATACACCATCAGGTGCATGTAGCGGTCGACCTGCTCATGTATGGCGCGACAAACATCAGGATGGCGATGACCCACATTGCTGACACCGATGCCCGATATCAGGTCGATGTAGCGCCTCCCAGAGGCATCCCAAATGCAACTTCCCTCGGCCCGAACCGCTTCGATTCCGAGGGGTGCATCGCTGGTTTGGGCCAGGTGGCGCAAAAACAATTGCCGTTGGGTCAGCATTCGATATTATTGATTAGGTTGGTTCTTAAGGTTCTGGTCGTTGTGTACCGGACGTTGGTCGGATTCAACAGGATTGCTGATCTGGTGAACATCAATCCGATTTCTTAAATTTTGTTGAACCTCCTGATTCTGAATTGACATGCCGTACCAGCGGGCCGCCATAAGAGCGAGTTGTTGTAGTTCTTCTACATCAACCGCGTCGAAATCCGACAGGCGATCGCTGTCGATATCCAAGATCGCCACCACTGCGCCGTCTACAAGAATGGGTACAACCACTTCGCTTCGGCTTTCGCTACTGCAGGCTATGTGTCCGGGAAAGCGCTCCACATCCTCCACGCAAATTGGCCTCTTTTCGGCCCATACGGTGCCACAAACCCCGCATCCCAGGGCGATGCGTGTACAAGCCACAGGACCCTGAAATGGCCCCAACACAAGTTCATTCCCCCTAACGAGGTAGAATCCCACCCAAAAAAAGCCAAACGCCTGCCTCAAGGCAGCGGCAGCGTTGGCCAGATTAGCGATGAAATCGGGCTCATGGCGCGTGAGGGCGTCGAGTTGCGGCCAAAGTTCGCGGTATCGCTCGCGTCGATCAGCGGTATGGAATAAGGCCGATTCTGCCATTTGTCTTTAGTGTACCCGATCTCCCCTGTATTCCATACCGGCCAGCAATTCGGCCTCATAATCGAGGTATTCCTGCCAGCGGCTACGCACTTCGTCGCGAGGGAAGTACCGCCCGGCAAGGTCCATAAAGAGGCGGTAGTGACCGGCTTCGCTCACCATAAATTCATGGTAGAAGCTGCGGAGGGCGGGCTCACTGCACTCGAGCGACAACTGTCGGAAGCGTTCGCAGGAACGAGCCTCGATGAGCGCACAGGTCAGGAGCTTTTCCAGCAATACACAATCCTCCCCTCCACCCTTGCGCTGAAAGGCCAGCAGGCCCTGCACATAATCGTCGCGCCGTTTCTTATCGAGCCTGATGCCACGTACGTCCATTTCCTTCAGCACTTTGCGAAAGTGACCCCATTCCTCAGCCACAATGGGCGACAATGCCTGCACAAGTTCCGCGCGGTCAGCGTATTGCACGATCAGCGATATGCAGGTACTGGCAGCCTTTTGCTCACAAAACGCATGATCGATGAGAATTTCACCGATGCTCTTTTCAGCAATATTAACCCAGCGCGGATCGGTGGGTAATTTTAATCCCAACATACAATTCTATCTGTGCCGATGGATCTCGGCGTTGGGATTAGGACAGGCGAGCCTCGAGCTTCTCCCTTAAAACATGCTTGGGGGCAGCGCCTACGTGCTTGTCGACCACCTCACCATTCTGGAAAAACAACAAAGTGGGGATGTTGCGGATGCCGAATCGCATCGAGATCCCGGGATTGGCATCAACATCGACTTTGCCCACAACTGCGCGTCCGGCGAAGTCATCTGACAGTTCTTCTACCACAGGGCCTACCATGCGGCAGGGACCGCACCACACGGCCCAGAAGTCGACAAGCACGGGCTTATCGCTGCGGGTGACGACGTCATCAAAATTAGCATCCGTTATTTCAATAGCCATAATTGATTTTTTTATATTGTTATTTTTATTATACTTATGATATCGGAACGTGCGAAGGCGGACATCAAACCACAAAAATCGTAAAAAATCGCAAAGATCGTTGCCCGGCGATTGTGCTACCGGAGTTCGAAGTTGACCCCCAGATCTTTTAGTCCATCCAGCAAGGTGTTTCCGGGCTCCACACCTCCATTACGTGAATTCAATTCTACTTGAATGTGCTCACCGGGATCAGAAAGGCGAACCCGGAGGGTGACCGGTCCCGGATGGGTATTCAGCAGGGTGTACAATCCTTCGGTCAACTCATCGGTCACCTGCGACGCTTCTATATTCAGCATCAGCTCGCGGAATCGCTTACCCCGGACATCCGACAACAATTCAATGCTGTGGAATCTGAAAAAGCTGACTTTCCCGCCGTCGCGCCCCTCAAACGCCTCGAATCGACCGCGACAAAGCAGGCTTTGTCCCACCAGGATCATGTGCCGGTACTTCAAGGCCTGCTCTCCGCGGATCCGGAATTTGCGCACCGACTGGTAGTCCTCGCCCGTGAAGGCAATGCTGTCGCTCTGGTTGCGGCTGTCGGTGAAATATTGCACCTGTGTCAGGAGCATGGCAAAGGCCAGCTCACGCTCGGGCTTCTCCTCAAGATCTTTGAGAGTAACATTACAAAAATGAGACAACTCTAAGGTGAAGGCATCGAGGGGATGAGCGGTCAGAAAAATCCCTACAACTTCCTTCTCGCGCTGCAACTGCTCAAGGACTGCCCAAGGGGTCACACTACCCATTGGGGGTTCCTGTATGTCGTTCATCACCTCATCCCCAAACAATGAGCCCTGCATATGCGAACGGCTTTGCTGAAATTTCTGTCCGAATTTCACCGCCCGCTCCAGCAGTCCCTCCGTCTCCATTTCATCCTCAAAAAAAATCCGGCGGTTGCCGTTTACCCCTGAAAAACGATCGAATGCACCGGCCAGAGCCAGCGATTCCAGAAACTTGCGATTCAACGCCCGCCCATCCATACGCTTGCATAGGTCGAAAAGTGACGTGAACATTCCGTTTTTGCGCCGCTCGTCCACCAGGGCGTCGACCGCTGCCTCGCCAACATTCTTCACTCCTCCGAGGCCAAAGCGAATTTGACCACCCTCGTTGACCGTAAACCTGTAGGCCGATTCATTCACATCCGGCCCCAGTACCTCCAGACCCATCCGCCGACACTCCTCCATAAAGAAGGCGACCTTCCCGATGTCATTGAGGTTGTTGCTCAAGACCGCGGCCATATACTCGGCCGCGTAGTGGGTTTTGAGCCAGGCCGTTTGGTATCCGATAAGCGCGTAGCAGGTGGAGTGCGACTTATTGAAGGCATACTCGGCAAACTTCTCCCAGTCAGCCCAAATTTTATTGGCCTTTTCGGTGGGGTGACTCCGTGCCGTGCATCCCTCGAGAAACATAGGCTTGAGTTTGTCGAGCTTCTCTCTGATCTTCTTTCCCATGGCTTTGCGCAGCTCGTCGGCCTGCCCTTTGGTGAAACCGGCAAGTTCCTGCGACAATAGCATCACCTGCTCCTGGTAGACCGTGATCCCGTAGGTGTTGTTGAGGTAGGGTTCCATACCAGGCAAGTCGTAGGTAATGGCCTCCTGCCCATGCTTTCTTTTGATGTAGTTGGGGATGTACTGAAGAGGACCGGGACGAAAAAGCGCATTCATCGCGATCAGATCGTCGAAGCGATCGGGCTTCAATTCTCGCAGGTAGCGTTGCATCCCCACACTTTCATACTGGAATATACCCACCGTATCGCCCCGCTGAAACAACTCGTAGGTCGCAGGATCGTCGAGTGGGATACGCTCGATTTCGATGAGCGTTCCGCGCTTCTGTTGGATGAGATCGAGCGCATCGTTGAGGATGGTGAGGGTGCTCAATCCAAGAAAGTCCATTTTCAGCAAGCCCGCTGATTCGGCCACGTCATTATCATACTGAATAACCAGACGGATTCCGGCATCATCAGTCGATTTCACGGGCACCAGTGCCGTGAGTTCCTTTGGAGAAATGATGACACCGCATGCATGTGTGCCGGTCGAGCGAACGGAACCTTCTAGTCGCGCTGCCTGGTGCAACACCTGCGCGGTTAGGTTGTCACCCCTGGCGGCCTCCTGCAGTGTTTCGGCCATCGCCAATCGATCGGCAGGGAAGTCACCCCTATGCTTCTTCAAAAGATCTGGATTGAAGATGAGGGTTTCGAGAGGCGCTTTTTTGAAGGCATCATGGCGCGACAATTCGTCGGGGAACAACTTGGCCAGTCGGTCGGCATCGGGAAGGGGCAACTCGAGCACCCGGGAGGCATCGCGGATGGCCGATTTAGCGGCCATAGTGCCGTAGGTGATGATCTGCGCCACCTGCTTTTGGCCGTATTTATCGACCACATACTGCATGACCCGTGCTCGCCCCCGATCGTCGAAGTCGATGTCGATATCGGGCAGGCTCACCCGGTCGGGGTTTAAAAATCGCTCAAAGAGCAGATCGTAGGCGAGTGGATCGATCTGCGTGATGCCCGTGCAATAGGCCACCACTGACCCGGCCACTGATCCACGTCCGGGTCCCACCCGCACACCCATTTCGCGGGCTCGGGCGGTGAAGTCTTGCACAATCAAAAAATAGCCGGGATATCCTGTTTTTCGGATGGTTTCGAGTTCGAAATCGATGCGCTCCTTTAATTCAGCGCTGATCTCGGGATATAGTTTACGGGCGCCTTCGTAGGTGAGGTACCGGAGGTAGTCGTCCTGGTCGGCGAATCCATCGGGCAGATCAAAGATCGGGAGCAGTACATCGCGCCGCAGGGTGTAGTTTTCGCAGCGCTCCGACAAGGCATAGGTTTCCTTGCAGGCGGCGGGCAGGTCGGAAAATAGCTCCGACATCTCTGCCTCACTTCTCAGGTAATAGGTGTCGGCCGAAAATCCGGGCCGGAAACCACGTCCGCGGCCTACCGGAGTTTGTTTTAGTTCCTTTTCATTGATGCACCAGAGGGTATCGTGAATGTCGGCATCCTCCCGGCAGTTGTAGTAGCTGTTGTTGGTGGCCAACACCCGCACTCCATATTTTGCTGCCCATTTCAGGAGAAAGGGCTCGGCGTATTCTTCTTCAGGCAGTCCGTGGCGCTGAAGTGACACATAAAAGTCATCGCCAAAATGTTCGTGCCACCAGCGGAAGGCCTCCTCGGCCTGTTGCTCGCCCACATTCAGCAGAGTGGATGCAATTTCGCCGTTGGTGCCTCCGGAAAGTGCGATCAAACCGCTTTTGTGTTGCAGGAGCAACGGCCTGTCGATGCGCGGTACATAGTAGAATCCGTCGAGAAAGGCCTCCGATGACAAGAAGATGAGGTTGTTGTAGCCTTCCTCGTTGCGGGCCAACAGCGCCAGGTGAAAACCATTGTCGCGTGTGCGGTGGTCGGCATGGTCACGGCATAGATAGGCTTCCATACCCAGAATGGCCTTCACCCCTGCCTTCCTACAGGCTTCAGAAAATGCGAAGGCGCCATACATATTTCCGTGGTCAGTGAGTGCAATGGCCGGACTCCCCTGCTCAGCGGCGAATCGGGCCAGATCATCGACCGTACTGGTGCCGGGCAAAAGAGAATAGTGACTATGGCAATGCAGGTGCACGAAAGCAACTGTTTTACCATCCTCCGCCGCTGGTTCATGTTCTGAAACCGCTTGATCCCCCACGGCTACCGCTTCACCATCAGAGTACGCTTGATTCCCCTCTGCAATCGCTTCTCCACCCGATTCTGCCTGATCCCCCACGGCTACCGCTTCACCATCAGAGTACGCTTGATTCCCCTCTGCAATCACTTCTCCACCCGATTCTGCCTGATCCCCCGCGGCTACAGTTTCACCATCCGATTCTGCCTGATTCCCCGCTGCAATCGCTTCACCATCAGAGTCCGCTTGATTCCACATGAATGCCAATGAATCGCGAGGCCCATCAGCCGTTTCCTCTTGAGATGATGCCAAGTCATCGGGGGCCTCGATTTTGTAGGCTGCGGTATGATCCACTTCCTCAGAGTCGGGCCGATACACAGGGGTCTGCAAGCCGATTGCCTCCACAGCCCGCGGCTGAGCCGCAGAAAAATGCTGCATTCCCGCTTCATCGAGGCCCGCATCGGAATGGGGGATGACCCCCAGGCGGATAAGTTCCAAAAAGCAGCGCGCCGTCGCTTCCACATCCACCGAAGCGTTGTGTGCCTCTTCGAAACTGGTCCCAAACAACTTTTTGTGCAATTCGGTGAGGCTCGGCCATTTGAAGCGCCCACCCTTGCCCCCCGGCAGGGCGCAGAACTGGGTCGACCATTCCTTCGTATCGAGCAGTGGTTTTGTTGATAAACTACAGGATTTTCCGAGGCGGATGCACTCGGCTTCAACCACACGTATATCGAACATGAGGTTGTGACCAGCAATGAATCGGCAGCGGTCGACCGCTGTGGCGAAACGCTCCAATACAAAATCGAGTGGCATCCCCTCATCCAGCGCCCGCTGTGTCGAAACCCGGTGCACCTGCTCCGCATTGTAGGGTATGGTGAACCCCTCCGGGCGTACCAGAACATTGAACACTTCCAGCAGAACACCACGCTCGTCGTGCAGTTGCCATGCCAGTTGCACCATGCGGGGCCAGTTGTCGGTGTCCGAGGCAGGTGCCTCGTGCCGCCGGGGGAGGCCGGTCGTTTCGGTGTCAAAAATCAGGTACACTGCCGCACAATTGGATGCCAAAAATAGCAGGTCGGCCCTCCGAAGCCATATGGGAACCTCGATTATTTATCCACAAAAAGTATCATAAATCAGATGCCCTTCTGCGCGAGGGCGTGCCGGAGGATTTTGCCGAGTGGGGATCTCGGGAATCGGTGGATGCGCAGCAGGATCCGGGGAATTTCCTCCGGTTTTAGGTACGGCTTCAGCCAATCGGGGGAATAGCGGGGGTCGACTACTCCGGGGAAGGGGGCTTGCTGTTCGTTGATCGGGTTGGTCACAGAGGGGGGCGGCAATTCGGGGCAACTTTGAACATCTTTTGGCGGGTTGGAAGGGGAAAATGGCAAATCAATTTGTTCATTTATTCCATTGGATAGAAATTTCTGGATAGGATTTGAAGTATAATCCTCCACTACACAAATCGGCACACTGCCTTTATAGGGATCAGACCAGCCCAATACCACAAATTCACCATTCAGCAAGTCATTCAGTTTATGGAGTTTAAGTCGGAGCGCATTCAATCTCCCTTCCACTACCTCCGGATGCACCTTTATGCCCCCCACATTAATCACCCAATCGGCACGGCCGAGCCATCGAAAGCCATCTCCCTCCGGTTGAACCCGATCCTGGGTGCGCAACCAGCGATGACCCGTTGCTGCCGCACGCAACAGTAGACACCCCCCGTGATCTACCCGCCACTGTACGCCCGGCAAGCTACGGTAAATCCCGTCGCCCTGTGGTTGGAGCCGCCGCAACGCAATGTGGCTGCAAGTTTCCGTCATCCCAAAACCCTGATAGACCTCCTGCTTCAGGCTGTGCAGGAAAGGAAGGCGGTCGGCCGCAACCGGCGCAGCACCCAACAAGAACGTTCCAAGTCGACCTAAATCTCCGTCTGCTTCCAGCATTCGCCAGAGTTGGGTGGGTACCAACGGACAAAACTCAAAGTTCTGTTGCGGGTAAACGAGATCGGGGCGGGAGGTGGGAGGCGTCACCCAAAGGTCGAGTCGACTCACCAGAGCTCTTACCAACATCATTTTACCAGCGATGTGACTCACGTCGAGCGACAAAAGCGCGGGCATGCCCTCACGAAAATTGAAAAATCTATCGGTTAATTGGGCAGAGGCCCGCATCCGCGCGCGCGACAGACGGATCGGACGTGGACTACCCGTACTACCCGAAGTGTGCACTATTATATAGGTGCAGGGCGACCACCACTGGCGGAGAAAATCAACCACCGAATCGGGAATGCCCTCCGCCTGGAGCAAATGACGGTAGTCGGAGTCTTGTCCCATTGCTTCTGACCTTCCAAAAGCCGCCGAGAGATAGTAGCGGCCATTCAAGCGAATGCCATCCTCATTGTCACCCATTTTTTGTTCTTTTAATTTATAGGTTGTCGCAACAAGCGTCCCAATCCCAAGGGGTATCGATGTCCCAGTTCAATTCACCTCTTTGAACATATAAAGGCGATTGTATGTTGTTATTGTATAATTTACCCGTGCCTAATCCTTGCGGGAGCGGGTTGTTTAGGGTCGAGGTCCACCCCGAAATGGCCGCCAATCCCACATTCGATTCGAGGGCTGAGGTGACCCACCACCCGGCCTCCACCGCAGCGGCGCGCTCTATCCAACGCGAGGCATCTGAAAAGCCACCGAGCAGACTCGGTTTGAGGATGAGATAGGCCGGTTGGCAGATCTGGAGCACCTCCATGGCCTGGTCGTCATCGGTGAGGGCGATGAGTTCTTCGTCGAGCGCCACAGGGATAGGAGATAGTCGACACACTTCGGCCATCAGCGCGGTTTGTCCCGCCCGAACGGGTTGCTCGATGCTATGCGGCTCGATCACGGCCAGTTTTTCCAGCTTTTGCATCACATCCTCCTTGACAAAGGCTCCGTTTGCATCAAGACGAATCTCCAGCTGCCTGGAAGGCCATTCGGTACGGATCTCGTGAAGCAGGGTGAGCTCTTGTGCGAAATCGAGGGCCCCAATCTTGCACTTGATGCAGCGGTAGCCCTCACTGATCCGGTTACGCACCTGACCGTACATCTCGTCGGCCGTCCCCATCCAGATGAGTCCGTTGATGCGCTGAGTTTTTTCGCCCCGGGTGAATGGGGTGTCATACCATTGTCCACCCCCTCCGCCTTTGATATCGAGCAGTGCCATTTCAAACCCAAATCGAAGCGATGGATAATAGTCGAGGCTCTCACGCCAGGCTGCCCATTCGCACGCATTGAATTGTTGACATAAGTAGGACAGGCGGGTGACCAGATCTGGACGATCGTCGAGACTCAACCCGGGCAGCGGTGCGCATTCCCCGCGACCTACTACACCATGGGCATCAGTTAATTCGATAAAAAACACTCGACGCTCAGGCATTTGTCCACGCGACGTGCCCACCGGCCGGTGAAAAACCAAGCGATACGGGAAAAAGCGTGCCGTCAATCCCTTTCCCGCCGGCCAATGCCGAAAATCAGATTCTACTGCATCAAGAGCCATAAAAAAAAGATGATTACAAACAAGAAAGCCAGGCCTGCCGTTCGTCCCAGCCAGGGATCAAATTCAGGGGCGTTGCGGATGCGGTAGAGTCGGGGCAGGGCCGAAAGGAGGAATGTGCCGGGCGGCAACCAGGCGACGAAAAGCGTGGGGTCACCAACCCAGAATGCATATCCCCATAAACTGCCCACACCCAACCCTATCAAAAAGGAGTGGTAGTAAAGTCCGCCTGTTTGTCCCATCCGCACCACTTGTGTGCGCTTGCCGACCCGGGCATCGCCTTCACGGTCACGCAGGTTATTCAAATTGAGTACGGCGGTCGAAAAGCAGCCTAACCCCATCGCGGGCAGGATCCAGGGCCAATCGAGGTGTCCGCTGTGCAAATAGGATGTGCCCAAAACAGCGATGGGGCCAAAAAACAGCCAAACAGCGGCATCGCCCCAGCCGGCATAGCCGTAGGGCTGTTTACCCATCGTGTAGCGGATGGCCGCCCAGGTGGCGGACAATCCCACCCCCAGCATAATCCAAACCCCCATACCCACCACTGATTGCGCACGGTAGAGCAGCGCCAGACCGGCCGCAATCGAAAAAAACACCAACAGTCGCACCGCAATACGCATATCGGCAGCGGAAATCGCTCCGCTACCCACGGCCCTGAGGGGTCCCAGGCGGTGGATACCATCGGCTCCATGCTCATAATCACCAAGGTCATTGGCCAAATTGCTGAGGACCTGAAGCAGGGCGGCGGTTGCGAGCGAGGCAGCGGCGGTGAACCCATCGAACGACTCCGCTTGCAGCGCGAGAAGATTGCCCATGCCTACCCCCGACAAGGCCAGAGGCAGGGTGCGCAGCCGCATGGCGCCGATCCAAACCGCAAACTGAGAAACTCGATCCTTGCGGAGGGCTGAAAAAGTTGTTTGGGCATGGATTTCTGGATCCGACTTCATCACGCGAAAATAAGGCCTGTTGTTGGCCTGAATCAACACCCTCTTACGGTATATTTGTAAATCTTAAAATAACTCCCTATGAAACTAAAACTACTTGTTCCGTCTCTTGCGTTAACGGCTCTTATTTGCTTTTACTCCTTTTTTGTTGCATCGGGTCAAATCGTTAAGCAGCCGCGTGCACGCCTTTCAACCACTGTGCCTGGAAATTCTCCTGAGAATACTTTTTATACGTTTAGTCAACAGTCTTCGCCCTACACCGCACTCAGCAGTCCGACCGCACTCACTACTGCCACGTGGGACGACCCCAGCCTTACCGTCACCCTTCCTTTCCCGTTTCAGGTATTCGGCAGGTGGGCCAGCCAACTAGTTTTCGATGGACTCGGGGGTGAGATGTTTGCGGTGAACACCATGTCACAAGACACCCTGCCGCTGATCGGTCCCTATGCAATGGATTTATGCGACCGGGGCTACAACACGAGCACCATGCTCTCCCCAATTTCTTATAAAACAGAAGGAAGCGCGGGAAGCCGTATTTTCAAATTGGAATGGAAAGAAGCCGGCTCTTTTTATGAAGTGGATTCACTGGGGTCCACCAACGCTGAAATGTACATCAGTCTGCAGATGTGGCTGTTTGAAGGCAGCAACCGAATTGAGTTCCGTTATGGGAACAGCCTGATTCCCAACCCTGCACTCTTTTATAATGGTGAAGATGGGGCAATTGTGGGCATTGGGATGTTCAATCAAGCAAGGGATTTGTTGTCGGCCGAACTGCTTTCGGGTGCCGCTTCGGCGCCGCAATGGCAAAGCGGCGGACTCCCTCAGCCGATTACGGGTACGCCCGCACCCAATACGGTGTATCGATTCAATCCACCCGGAACCACTGGCCTATTCGAGTCGGGCTTGTCGCAGCACCTGACCGCATACCCCAATCCTACACAAGATGGAATCTGGATCCGTTCCGCCAGCACGCCACTTGTTGGCAAAACCGAAGTATCCACGGCCCATATTCTGGACGTGCAGGGCAGGCCTGTCGTGGATTTCGAAGTGATGGACGCTTCATCGCAAGCGCAGTGGGTCGACCTGAGCTTCCTGCCTGGCGGAGTCTATCTTCTTCAGGTAGAGGGCATGAGCGGCAGTATGCGCATCGTGCGTTATTGATGCCCTCAGCGGATCGAATCCGCCTGTTTTATTGCGATTTTTGCGGCCATGAATTTGCTTTCGGCCGAGAAACTCACCAAACAGTACGGTGACCATCCTCTTTTCCGCGACTTGTCGTTCGGCTTGCAGCTCGGGCAGAAAGTAGCCCTGCTCGGACACAATGGTTGTGGAAAATCGACTCTCCTGCGCATTTTGGCCGGGATGGAAAAGGCCGACTCCGGACAATTTTCACTGCGCCGCGATTTGCGCTTGGCCTACCTCGAACAAGAGCCCCTCAACCGGAAAACGGGCAGCATCAGGCAATGGCTCGAAGAAGCATACCCCAAATCGGTATCGAATACTGCTTTACAGGGGAATGGACTACAGAACCTCGACGATGCCTACGATGAGGCCCGGCGCATCATGGACGGCCTGGGCATCACTGACCCCGACCTACCCCTGGCGGGCTTGTCGGGTGGACAAAAAAAACGGGTGGCCCTCGCCGGCATGCTTAGCAGCCGTCCTGAACTGATGCTCCTCGACGAGCCCACCAACCACCTCGACCTCGAAGTGGTAGAATGGCTCGAGCAGTACCTACGCCGCCAGAAATGCACCGTGCTGCTCGTGACCCACGACCGCTATTTCATGGAAAGTGTTTGCCAGGAAATCTATGAGATGAGCAACGGCAAGCTCTACCGACACCCCGGCACCTATTCACAATACCTGCGCAACAAACAGGCGCGACAGGCCATAGAGGTGGTCGACGCCGAAAAAGCCCGCAACCGCATGCGCAGCGAGCTGGAATGGATTCGCCGTCAACCCAAAGCAAGAGCCACCAAATCAAAGGCACGAGAAGAGGCCTTTTACCGCCTGCAAAAACAAGCCAAAGGCCCAAAGAGAAGGGGTGATATGCAACTTGACGCACAAAACCAACGCCTCGGGGGAAAAATTCTGGAGATGGCCTATCTACGAAAGCAATTCGGAGGGCGCACCCTCATCCACGACTTCAGCTACCTATTTACGCGCTACGACCGCATCGGGGTGATAGGCGCCAACGGAGCTGGAAAGAGCACGCTCCTGAACCTAATCGCAGGCACCCTGAGACCCGACGGTGGAAAAGTAGAGAGGGGCGACAATACCCGGATTGGCTACTATACCCAACACGAACTCGAATACGATCCCAACCAGACCGTGATTGGATTGGTGCGTGAACGGGCCGAATACATCAAGCTATCGGATGGCCGCGAACTCAGCGCCTCCTCCTACCTCAACCGCTTCCTTTTCCCCCCCAAGCAACAACACGACCTGGTGTCGAAACTTAGCGGAGGCGAAAAGCGCCGACTGCAGCTGCTTCTCGTACTGATGGAAGGACCCAACCTATTGCTGCTCGACGAGCCCACCAACGACCTCGACCTCGACACCCTTCAGGTGATTGAAGAATTCCTCGACGAATTTGAAGGATGCCTGATGATGGTGTCGCATGACCGCTACTTCATGGACCGACTGGTAGATCACCTGTTTGTGTTCGACGGCGAAGGCAACATCAGCGACTTCCCAGGCAACTACACGGAATACAGAAACCGCAAAAAGAGCGGGAAATCACGGGTGGAGGACTCACCCACCGAACCTATCGGGAGGAGGATAGATGCACCGGACCACCCGCGCCGTCTCACCTACCGCGAGCAAAAAGAACTCGAACAGTCCGAGCGACTCATGGCCGACCTGACCGCCGAAATGGCCCGCCTCGATGCGCATTTGTCGGGGGGAAGCGGTGGACACGACGACTTCGCGCGGTGGGGACAAGAACGGGCCCTTTGCGTGGTACGCCTGGAAGAAGCCGAAATGCGCTGGCTCAAACTTGATGAACTCCGAAGCGGAGGGGCGGCGGGGTAAATAAGTATGTAATGTCACCGACGCCCTGCAACTCATTCTGCACGCCTCTGGCCTCATAAGCTCATTCTCCGCCATCGGCTGTGTGATACACATCGAGTCAAACAACCCCCTACACCTTCGGGTGTTGAGCCGGGGCGATGTAAACGGCAGATATGTGCCAGTTAAAGCACACTAACCACAGGTGCCGCCCTTTTGCCTATATTCGTCAACTTTTTTCACCGATTTCGGTTGTTTTCTTATGATCCCTTATCTCTACACCCTATTCCGCCGTGAGGTCTGTCCGTTTCTGACCCCCGCCCCCACATTTCTGCTTATTTTCCTGGTGACCCAATCCCCTACCGCAACTGCATCAGGCGATTTTGAAGCGGAAATTCGTTATCAGGCACAAAATCGCACCTTCGACGAACCTTGGCAGCATCACCTGCGCCGCAGTACCCACTGGAACCGATTCTCTTCACAGCACCCCAGTTGGCATGTGGTGTTCAACGAGGGCAACAGTAAGCCGCATCGTGCCTATGGCAATGCTATTCCCACCCTTGGAGTCGATTTGGAAGCCCGAAGCTGGGATTTCATCGCCAGCAAGCTGGCGGGTTTCGGGATTCCAACCCATGAATTGGAGCTGATCGGCGTGCACCACTCGGCCAAATACGGCCATGTAAATTTTCGTCAACGCCACCGTGGACTCAACATCATCAACAGCCGCCTTCAGCTTAAGTTCACCCCCGCCGGTGAGGTGGTTATGTTCGGATTGGATGTATTTGACCAGGTGAATGTGCCCACCGATGCTAGCCTCACCCCCCAACAGGCAGCGGTAGCGGCGGCAACAGGTATCGAGCACCCTGCCGTGGCGGTGGTGGCCCCCGAACTGAGCATTCTCGCCATTCAGGAGGAACGCTGCTACCGATTCCATTTGGTATACACAGTAGAGATACCCGCAACGGGTCACGATGGCACCCCTGAGCAATGGGAAGCACTGGTGGATGCACGCAGCGGAACGGTTCTTAGTCGCCGCAACCACGTCGTTCAGTTTAGTCCACCCACCTTCGGTGGCAACTTCCGGCTCATGGGCAACGTATACCCCACGCATCCTTACAATCCCGACTCGCTCGTGGGCCTGCCACACCTTTTGTTCACAGTAGGGGGTCAGAGTTATTACACCGGAAATACGGGACTCTACGACGGAACCCCTCTATCACCCTTGCCCGCAACGGGTAACTTTCCCCTGCGCGGCAGGTGGTGTCAGGTGGTACATGGCAACACAGGTAACAATACCCCTAGCTTTAACTTAGCTATTATCCCTCAGACCGACACCATTGTGTTCAACGGACGAGGAACGGCGCCGGCCACCAATAGTATCCGGCATTTATCGGCTTACTACCACACCAACATCATACATGACTATCTCAAGAGCCTGGTACCCTCCTTCACTGCGCTCGACATCCCCCTCACCACCCGGGTCGACATCACCACAGGCAGCTGCAACGCCTACTTCAACGGAAACTCTATCAACTTCTACACCACACAAGCCGATTGCAACGCCCTGTCGATGGTGGCCGATGTGGTCTACCACGAATATGGTCACGCCATCACTAATTATTTTTATGATGCCCTTGGTCAAAATTTCCAAAACGGTGCCATGGGTGAAGGCTACAGCGACATTTTCGCACTCAGCATCACTAACAACCCGGTGCTGGGAATTGGATTCAGCAATACCGACCCCACCCGCTTCGTACGCCGATATGATGTAAACCCGAAAAAATACCCGCAGAATCTGGTCGGGCAAGTGCATGCCGATGGAGAGATCATCTGCGGTGCGTGGTGGCGCACGGCGGGTAATATTGGTAACCGCGACACCATGATGCAGATCCTCACAGAGGCCCTTTATGGACTACCCAATGCGCCTAGCGGGATGGAGGGCACGCTCTACACCGACATCCTGATCGACGCGCTGCAGGCCGACGACAACGACAACAACCTGTCGAATGGCACCCCACACTTTGTACAGATCGTGACCGCCTTCGCCTTCCACGGCATCACCCTCCTGCGCAATGTATCCTTCAACTTCAATCCATTCCCCGATGCTCAGGCTGGTAGTCCGATTCCACTAAGCGTACAGGCCACTGTGGATCCACCCTTCAACGCCTTGCTCGACGGCATTAGCGTTGTTTACCGCATCAACAGCCGCCAACCCCAGTACACCGACACCATATTGCTGCAAGCCGCCGGTGCCAACACCTACACGGGTAGCCTGCCCGCCTTTCCAAGGGGTACGGTACTCGACTATTATGTGGCCCTCACCGATCAAATCGGTGGATTAGGATCGGCAAAACCCGATTATGTCGACAATCCCGGCAGGCCAAACATGCCCTACAATATGTTAATTGGCTTCACACGCCACAACGCCTACGATTTCGAAAACCCCGCCAGCGACGCTTTTTTCACGATAGGATTCAGCGGTGACCGGGCCACCCAGGGCATCTGGGAAATCGGTCAACCCATCCCCTCCTTCACCATCAGCGGCACAGGGAGTCCGGTTGAAGTACAACCATCATCGGGCAGTACCCCCGCTGGGGTTCGCGCGGCGTTCACCCAAAACGCTGCGTCGCCCAACGACCCGCCCACCACGGCTTCGGTTCTGGGTGGACGAACCTCGCTGCTAACGTCAATCCTTGATTTATCGACCTGGAGTGACCCTGTGGTGAGTTATATGCGCTGGTTCTCCAATGACATGGGCGACAACCCTGGACAGGACAACTGGGAGGTGACGCTCACTGGAAACGGTGTCCAGTTCTTCCTGGTGGAACGTACCCGCCGGGCCGACGCGAGTTGGCGCAGGGGTGTGGTGCGCCTCACCGACCTGCTGTCTAGTCTCAATAGTGTGCGCATGCGTTTCGTGGCTCAGGACAACCTGCCCGCCTCCCTGGTGGAGGCCGCGATCGACGATATTTATTTCTATGATCCCACCCCAGCCACTGGTTTGGTCCATGAATCTTCATCCACCCGGGCTATTTTGTACCCCAACCCCACACAGCGGTGGGCCTGTGTTGGACTCCTTCCGGAAGGATCCATAACGGGCTGGATTCTGGATGCGCGCGGCCGACGAATCCGCAGTTTAGAAGGTACCGCTTCCCCAAATGCTTGCGCCTTCAGCATCGATTTCTCCGGACTGCCTGCCGCTCCCTATTTCTTGCAATTGACCGATGCGCAGGGTGGTACCCATCCGTTCCGGGTGCTGCTGAGCGGCGAATAATCCACAGCCTATGCTCCTGTCCTATTCCTGGCTCTGTGAATTTCTGCCCGAACCCATTCCGATCGATGAGCTCTGTGGGCTTTTGACCGACTTGGGACTGGAAGTCGATGCAGTTCGTAACATCGGTCATCGCCCCGAACCTGTTCCAGGCCTCGTTTTGGGGAAAGTGGTAAAGGTGACCCCCCACCCCAAGGCAGACCGACTCAGGATTGCATTGGTGGATGTAGGCGAGGTGGAGCCGCGACAAATAGTATGTGGAGCCCCCAATTTGGCATTGCATCAATTGGTGGTCGTGGCACTCCCCGGGATGACCCTCCACCGCGACGGTGACAACCCCCTTCTGGTCCAATCCGCCACCCTGCGGGGGGTGGAAAGTCACGGCATGTTGTGTTCGGTCCACGAGGCGGGTTTGGGAGATGATGCATCGGGCATCATGGTGTTGGACGATAAGGAGGTAGCGTATCCATTGGGAACGCCGATCTCTAAGCTGCTGTTTCCGGGGCAACATGGAGAGTGGCAGATTGAAGTGAGCCTCACCCCCAACCGCTCCGATGCCATGTCACACTTCGGCGCGGCCCGCGATGTGGCCGCACGACTCAGATTATCACTTTCCACCCCCCAACGGGAGTCGTTGTCGACCCCAAAAAACTTACAGCCGACCCAAGATGTGCATGCCTCCCAAACTGTACAGGCCGCCCCTACTGTGCAAGTTTTCATCGACGACCCCGACGGATGCAGTCACTTCGCCGGCTGCGTGGTGCGCAGCCTCCGCATCGGCCCTTCACCCGCATGGATGCAGGAACGCCTCAAGCTGTGCGGCGCCCGTCCGGTGAACTTAATCGTGGACGTCACCAACTATATCCAATACGAATTGGGCCAGCCCATGCACGCCTACGATCTGCGTCAAATAATGGGTGGGGAGGTACGGGTACGAACGGCACACACCGGAGAGCACATCACTTTGCTCAACCAAAAAGAGTATGCGCTGCAGCCCCATCACCTGCTCATCACCCATGCCCACGAGCCCATGGGTGTGGCTGGCGTAATGGGCGGCCTCAACGACTCCATCGCAGCCGACACCACCGATATTTTCCTCGAAAGTGCGCATTTCAACGCGCGCAGCATCCGCCGAACCGCTTATGAGTTGGGCATCAAAAGCGACGCTTCTTGGCGCTTTGAGCGGGGTACCGACCCCGATGGGGTGCGCACCGCACTGGAGCGCGCTGTGTATCTGTTAGAAAGCTGCGGGGGTGGACAATCGGAAGGGATGGTGGAGGCTTTGGGTACCGCCGTTCCGCATGCCAGCATACACCTTCAGTATCATACGCTCGATAGCATGGCAGGCTATAAAATTCCACGCAACGAGGTTCGGGGCATCCTCGAGCGCCTCGATTTCCAAATCGGCTACGAACATGCGGGAGGAATGGAACTTATTGCGCCCCGCTACCGGACCGACGTAACCCGTGAGGTGGATGTACTGGAGGAAATCCTTAGGGTTTACGGACTCAACCGTCTGCCTTCGCCCCCACAACTGCGCTACGCTCCCTCAGCCCCTAAACCCGGCAACAATACCTACGGGTTACGCGATTCAGTGGCACGTATGTTGGCCGATTCGGGATTTCATGAGACCATAAGCCTCTCGTTCATTTCAGACGCAGAACTCGAGTTGCTTCCAGCTTATAAGTCCTATGCTCTGCGCGTATTGAATCCGGTCAACGAACTCTACCCGATCTTGCGGCCAAGTCTTCTGTTTTCGTGCCTGAACAATGCGCGACACAATCACAACCGCCAGCAACATAATCCGATTTTCTTTGAATGGGGTAAAACATATCTAATAACACAAAACACGCGGACCGAAACCGACCAGCTGGCCTTGTTGATGTCGGGTTCCGCCACACCCGAAAGCTGGTATTCCGAATCCAGAAAGGTCGACCTGCCCCTGCTCCATGCGCACGTCCAGCGCATTTTCCAATCCTGTGGGATCGAACCCCAACAACCCGAGTTGGGCACCCACCCATGTTTCACCCATCGTCAACTGCAATACACCTGGCAAGGCCGCCCTTTCGCTTACCTGGGAGAGGTGGATCCCGCCATCACCCGACACTACGACCTCAGACAGCCTGTTTGGTTCGCCACTCTGGAATGGGCGTCCCTGATGGGTCAGGTGGGTGAACGAAAACACTTACGTGAATGGTCGCGTTTCCCGCCCGTGCGCCGTGATCTCGCTCTGCTGGTGAACCGAAGCGTACGTTATTCGACCCTGCGCGACCTTGCCCTCAAAACCGCCGCACCCTTATTGCGTGAGGTGAATCTTTTCGACCGGTATGAGGGCGACCGCATTGCCCCCGAACTCCGTTCATACGCCCTGAGCTTTTTATTCCGCGACGACCTCGCCACGCTCACCGATGAAAGGGTCGAGGCGGCAATGACCCAAATTATCGCTATCTTTGCCGCAGCTACAGGTGCCGAGGTGCGCCGCTAGAAATTATGGATCAAGAGTTGCTGCAACGTTTGCACGTGCTTCACCGCCGGGTGCAGTCGGTGCTCAACCGAATGGATAAACTGGAACAGGAAAATGCCGGTCTCCGACAGCGTGTAGCGTCGCTGCAGGACGACAAGCAAAAGCTCCAAGACCGACTCAAAAAAGTCGAAGAGGAGAAGAAAACCCTGACCATGGCCAGTCAGATTCGTCGCGATCCAGCTTCGAGCCGCTCCATGCAACTGAAGCTGAATGAATATATCAGTGAAATAAACCAGTGCATCAAACTGCTGCAGGAACAGCAATAGGGCACGGGCATTTCAGAATCATGGAGCACATACACCTCAACATCCGCATAGGCGACCGCACCTACCCCGTGAAGGTCGACCCCAGCGCCGCACCGCGACTGCAATCAGCCGAGGAGCTGGTGCGCCAGCGGATGGATGAGTATAAGTCGACCTACCCTTCGTCCGACAAAACCGACCAGTTGGCCATGACTGCACTGCATTTCGCACACGCAGGCTTGTCAACCCACTCCCAGAACATGTCCCAAAAACCGACACCTGCGGCGGAATTATCCGCTCTATCGGAGTCGGTCGACCGCATCCTGGGGCTACTGGACCGACGAAATAAGACAGCTACCGAATCCGAATCGCCCTAAACCTGATTTCCACACCTGCCGTAGACATGCCCACAAAAACATGCTATGGATTATGAAATAGGACTGGCCGCTACATTCGTGGCCCTGCTCGCCGGACTGATCACCGGCCGCAAAATGGGCTCTGCAGCCCGCGATCAACAACGTGAAGAGGCCGAAAAGGAAGCCGTACGCATACTGAAAGAGGCTGAAATCAAGGCCGAAACCCTACGCAAGGAGAAAGAACTCCAGGCACGCGAACGCTTCCTGCAAATGAAACAGGAACACGAAAGTGAAGCCAATAAGCGTACACAGGCTCTTGTACAGAATGAAAACCGCATCAAGCAAAAGGAACAGTCACTGAACCAAAAAATGGAACAGGTGGCACGCAAGGAACACGAACTCGATGGTAGTCGCGACAACATGAAACGTCAGCAGGAGCAGATGGAGCAGAAAAAAGAGCAACTGGAAAAGCAGCGGGAAGAATTGGAAAATAGCAGACAGAAGACCGTAGCGGCTCTGGAGAAAATATCCGGACTCTCAGCTCAGGACGCGCGGGCTCAACTCATGGAGCAAATGGTCAATGAGGCAAAGAGCAAGGCCGCGGGTCAGTTGAAGGAAATTCTGGATGAGGCCAAGGCACATGCCCAGAAGGAGGCTAAGAAAATCGTAATTGAGACCATTCAGCGGACCGCTACTGAACACTCTGTTGAAAACGCCATTTCGGTATTTCCTATTAAAAACGACGAGATCAAAGGCCAAATCATTGGTCGCGAGGGCCGCAATATCCGTACATTTGAAGCCGCCACCGGCGTGGAGATTCAGGTCGACGATACCCCGGAGGCCATAGTGTTGAGTTGTTTTGACCCCTTGCGACGTGAAATCGCTCGAGTGGCGCTGCACCGGCTGGTGTCCGACGGGCGCATTCACCCGGCCCGGATTGAGGAAGTGGTCAACAAGACCCGCAAGCAGATTGAAGAAGAGATAGCTGAAATCGGCGAACGCACGTGTATAGACCTCGGCATCCACGGATTGCCCTCTGAAATGGTACGGCTCGTGGGTAAAATGAGATACCGCTCATCGTACGGACAAAACCTTCTCCAACACAGCCGCGAAGTCGCGAATTTATGCGCAACCATGGCCTCCGAACTCGGTCTGAATCCCAAATTGGCGAAGCGCGCCGGACTACTACATGACATTGGGAAGGTACCCGACGACAATCCGGAGGTGCCCCACGCCATACTGGGAATGCAAATTGCGGAACGCTGCAAAGAGCATCCTGTGGTATGCAACGCCATCGGAGCGCACCACGATGAAATCGAAATGACCGATCCCATCTCCGTTATCGTGCAGGTTTGTGACGCCATCTCGGGTTCGCGACCCGGGGCGCGCCGCGAAATGGTGGAAGGATATGTAAAGCGTCTGAAAGAGTTGGAGCAGCTGGCTTCGGGCTACAATGGCGTCGAGAAGGCCTATGCCATACAAGCCGGTCGTGAGCTCAGGGTGATTGTAGAATCGGAAAAAGTAGGCGACGAAGCTGCCGACCTGATGGCGGTGGATATTTCGACACGCATTCAAAACGAAATGCAGTATCCCGGACAAATCAAAGTAACTGTGATCCGAGAAAAGCGCGCGGTATCGTTTGCGAAGTAATGGGGATCAGGAAACCGAAAGAGTGTTACACCGAAGTTCTGATTTGAAGATTTCCCTTATCAAATGGGACACAATGGTTACTTTCTGTAAACCACTTGTTGACCCGTTTCAGTAGTCAGAACCACTTCGGGGGCTCTGGAGTCCTCCACATACCCAATCCGGCGAGCCTCGATACCCAAGGCTTCAGCCCGGTTGATGAATTCCCCTGCCTCACCCTGAGGAAGGTAGACCTCCATCCGGTGGCCCATATTGAACACCCGATAGAGCTCTTCCTCACTGCTGCCCGAAAGACGCGATATCATTTGAAATAAGGGGGGAACTGGGAATAAATTATCTTTCACCACCCGATGATTGCCAAGGAATTTCAGCGCTTTCGATTGTCCGCCTCCTGAGCAATGCACCATTCCGTGTATGTCGATTAAGCGCTCGCGCAAAACAGGCACCAGCAGGGGTGCATAGGTTCGGGTGGGTGACAAAACCAGTTGTCCGGCGTTCAATGTCGTGCCCTCTACAGGGTCCTGAAGGCTCATGCAACCCCGGTACACGAGATCATCCGGCATCGAAGGGTCGTAAGATTCCGGATAGGCCGCGGCCAAAGCATGAGAGAAAACGTCATGACGGGCCGATGTGAGTCCATTCGAGCCCATTCCGCTATTGTATTCCGACTCATAGACAGTTTGGCCAAAGGATGCCAGTCCCACCACCACATCGCCCGCCTGAATCCGCTCCTGGGTGACCACATCGGCGCGACGCATGCGCGCTGTCATCGTGGCATCAACCACAACCGTGCGCACCAGATCGCCCAGATCTGCAGTTTCCCCTCCACCATGAATCAACTCAATACCAAAATCACGCATCTTATCGATAAAATCGATAGTACCCCCAATAATCGCCTCCAACACCCCACCTGGAATGAGCCTTGCATTTCGTCCAATGGCCGACGATAACAGAAATGGGCCCGTACAACCCACACAGATCATATCATCCAGATTCATGACCACAGCGTCAACCGCAATGTTGCGCCAGACCTGCAGGTCTCCCGTTTCCTTCCAATAGGCATAGGCGAGAGAGGATTTGCTACCGGCCCCATCGGCATGAATCAACGAGCACCATTCAGGATCGCCCCCCAGATGGTCGGGAAGGACCTTGCAAAAAGAGCGTGGATACAAACCCTTATCGAGTCTGTCAGTCGCCTGATGGACCTCATCCTTAGTGGCTGAGACCCCACGACGCAAATACTCACTCATCTTTTAATCAAGCAATTCGTGGGCTCCTCCACCCTATTCCCAATCTGGGTTGGTGTACACCAGATCCTCATCGAGCTCGATATCACCCGTAACACGACGATACTTGATGATTCCCCTGAAATCGGTGCCGATCACCTTAAACGTGGTTCTGCGGTTCAACTCGTGCTCTTCATCGCTGCATTTTACTCCATTGCCACAGTGATTGATTAGTTTGGTTTCACCAAAACCAGCCGGCACCAATCGGGCCGAATCAATTCCCTGAGCAATCAGGTAGCGCACCACCGACTCAGCCCGGCGTTGCGACAAATCCTGATTGTAGGCATCAGAACCTCTTGAATCGGTATGAGAATTCAAGGAGATAAGCAGGTTGGATGCCTTTCTCAGGAATGTTACGAGACTATCCAGTGATCCGAGCGATTGCGGCTTCAATTGGTCGCTGTCGAAATCGTAGACAATATCTCCGATAATAATTTCGTCCAAGGGCACGCGCATCAACCATAAGTCGGCTCGAAACTTCTTCGATTCTTCAACACCCAGGGTATTCATGGTGGTATCGTGATCGATGTAGTCGAACTTCGACGCCTGAATTCTGTATTCAAAATCAGGCTTTAACCGGAATGAATAATTGCCCTTTTTATCAGTTTTGGTGTCTTTGTAGGTCGAATCCGTCATAAACAACCGAACCTCAGCGAAAGCAATGGGTTTGCCCGTACTGTCGTCATAGATTGTGCCATTCAAATCGATTTCGATGGGCGGCAACGACCACTGGTAGATGTCGTCGCTACCCCGACCACCCGTACGGTTACTCACCAAAAATCCTTTGTCTTTGCGGGAATTAGCAATGAATCCAAAATCGTCGGCACCCGAATTCACAGGAAACATCAGATTCTCAGGATCCGACCATTCTGTGCCGCCACCCTTAACAGTAAAAATATCCAAACCTCCCATGCCGGGGTGACCATCACTAGCGAAGTAAAGAGTTTGACCATCGGCATGGATGTAGGGGAACATCTCATCAGACTCCGTGTTCACCTGAGGGCCCAGGTTGATGGGCTCCTCCCACTGATCGCCCGATACACGATTCATATACCAGATATCCTTGCCGCCGTAACCCCCTTCAGCTCCATCAGCCGTAAAATACAACTTGGTCTGGTCGGGGGAAAGACTAGGATGGGACACTAAAATCGTATCGCCAAAAATGGAGATGGGCTCAGGAGTTCCCCACTTCGTGCCTGCCCTTTGAACCACATAAATCTTACAATCCCCCTTTTTGATGTTGCAGCGCGAGAAGTACATGGTGGTACCCGCCTCATTGATACTAGCTGTTCCATCATTACCTGGAGTATTGATTTCACCCTCCAGGGCGGAAGGCTTGCTCCACTTGCCTTTCGCGTCGACGGTCGATTCAAAAAAGTCGGAATAGCGTTCACCGATTCTGTTGAAAATCTTTTTACCACTGGCCTCCTCTCGGTTAGAAGTAATGATGACCCCATTCTTCCGAAACAACGTGAGGAAATAGTCGGACTCTCGGGTGTTGAAAACCCGCATGTTTTTAACATCGTACTTGGTGGGCGTCTTTTTCCAACCAGATGCCATCACGCAGGTCTCCCGATCCCACCGCACGCGGGCATCATCGGGCAACACCTCTGCATGGAGCGCATATTGTTCAGACGCCTCATCGAAGCGGTCCAATGCCCGCAACACATAGGCATGTTGAGCATACAGATCAGGATCTTTATAGCCCGCCTTCTCAGCGCGGGCGTACCACGACTCAGCCTGCCTGTAATCATTCATCAAGCGGTAGCACTGAGCTACCTGAAATGTGGCTTTTCCCTTTTGTTCTTTACTTTTTATGGCCTTTTTATAGTACTCGATTGCCACGAAATACTGCTGAATCTTATACATTTTATCGCCCGAAGCCATCTGGGCACGGGTTTCACGCCCAATGGCGCTTAGCACGACAATAATTCCAATCAAGATCGGGAAACGTATCAGTTGCTTCATATTAGGGCATCAAAAAGGAGGTTGCAAGGTAGCGAAAAGCAATCGTTCAAGCAAACCACTTAGGGCTTTATACCTGCAGGCAGACCCAACTTCTTCTTCACCGGCTCCATAATATCGTCTGAATCCTGGTAGTGCAATAAAGTTCCGCCACCCGAATCGAATACATAGGTGTATTTTCCGTCCTTAGCAACATCCTTGATAGCCTGCTCCGCCCTTTCCATGATGGGCCGTAAAAGTTCCTCCCGTTTCGAAGAAATATCCTGCTGAGCACGCTGTTGAAAATTGTCGATGTTCGTCTGAAGATCCTGAATTTCCTTGCCACGGTATTCCCGAACGGCATCGCTCCAGGAACCTTGCTTCGACTGATACTCCGTGTATTTGGTTTTTAATTCGGCAAGCATTTGCTCCAGTTGCCCATTCAAATCTTCCGTGTAGCGCTTCAGGCTGTCTTCCGACTTTTTGGTCTCGGGCATCATCGCCACCAGATCCGATGAGTTAATGTGGCCTAGTTTGAGTGGCATATCCTGTTGTGTTCTGGTTAAGTTCTGAGCCTGCACGGTCGGGTTTGACAAACCAAACAGGAAAAGACCGCTAAAGAGAATTAATTTTTTCATTTTATATTATTATTAGTTAGTGTATGGTTGGTTATCGGGGTCGGGTGCCCGGACGAGGGGCGGGGTTCGACGGGGGGGTTCCGGTGGTCGGAGATGGTGTACGCGCAGGCTGAACGACAGGTGGACTTTCTTTGTCGTCGCCCTTGATTTCCTCCTTAAATCGCTCAAGTCCGGGCACGTTGACCTTAGGAAGCGCAGGCATTCGGGTTCGGACTTTTTCCCTGGCAGTCGTTGGAGCTACCCCCATTTCTGTCAGGATGTCGTCGCTTTTATCAAATTTTCCATTGGCATAGATCAGGGTTACGGCTCCTGCGCGGTCAAAAATAAGGTCATATCCCTTTTCGCGGGCATATTTTTGTACCGCTTCATAAATTCGATCCTGCAGAGGCTTAATGAACTCCTGCTGTTTGACCCACAACTCCCCCTCGTAACCAAAACGCTTCGACTGCAACTCTTCCAATTCGACCTCCTTTTCCTTGATTTCTGCCATTTTTTCTTCCCTCATGGAAGCGGTCAATAAAACCTGCTCGGCCTTGAATGAGCGTTGCATGCTTTCGATGAAGGCTCGCTTTTCGGTTAATTCGGTCGACCACTCTTCCGCCAGTGCATCGATTTTGGCCTGAGCAGCCTTGTATTCTGTGATTTGTCCCAGTATATACTCGCTGTCGATATACGCATACTTCTGCGCTGAAACTACAACAGGATATAACAACAGAAGCAGACCGATTCCAAAAATAAAGCGTATCATCAGAAGTTTTGTCCTATGGTTATATGGAAATTGCTTTTGTGGGCCTCAAGTCCGGGCACCCGATCGAAGCCATAGCCCCAATCCACCCCGAGCAGCCCAAACATCGGTAGAAAAAAGCGCACACCCAAACCAGCCGAGCGGAAATTCGTGAACGGTTCAAATTCGCGCAAACGCATAAAACTATTGCCCGCCTCCAGAAACGAGGTCACGTAGATGGTGGCACTCGGGTTGAGGGTGAGCGGATAACGCAATTCCATGGTATATTTCTGAAACGCGGTTGCGCCCACAAATTGCCCGGAGGCGTTACGTGGACTCAGCGAATTGTTTTGATAGCCCCTTAGGCCGATCAACTCCCTATCGTCGAGTACAAAGCCCATAAGTCCGTCTCCTCCCACATAAAATCTACCCAGAGGAATGTCCCCGAAAGAAGAGGAGTAATTACCCAAGAAACCTAGTTGCACACGACTCATCAAGACCAGATTACCTGCCAGTTTCAGAAAATACTGACTATCGAAACGCCATTTATGATACTCCATCCAGCGGTAACGGTCGGCGGCAGCCGCATCTGCTCCCACCTTTCTTCCCAAGGCCGTATAGGGCGGTGTCAACTGAACCGATAAGGATAAATTTGAACCGCTTCTGGGGAAAATCGGCTGGTCAATGCTGTTTCGGGCCAGTGTTTCGCGGATGAAAAAGTTATTCGACAACCCATTCGGCAAAAAAACAGTGATCTGATAATTGCGCGAAATAAACTGCTGAAAATTGACTGAATGGAGTAGGGTAAAATAATCATCAGGTACCTTAAGGCGCTTGCCCAGGCTCACAGTCAGACCGTTGAGGGTGAGCGAACCCGCGTTGGGATTGCCCGCTGCCAAACCGGTCGACTGCAAGGTGGTGTAGGCACTCACCGACAGGGCATTGGGCTTAGACCCACCAAGCCAGGGCTCTGTAAAGGAAAAATTATAGGAGCGGAAAAACCGTCCGTTACCTTGTGCACGAATGCTCAGTCTTTGTCCGTCGCCCATTGGTACAGGATTCCAGGCTGATGGATCGAATAGCCTTCGTGCACTGAAATTATTGAGAATAAGCCCGAGCGTCCCCACCACTTGTCCTGCACCCCATCCGCCGGAGAGCTCGATTTGGTCGTTGGAGCGTTCTGCAACTTTGTATTCGATGTCGACCGTACCATCGGCCGGATTCGGGGTTGGGGTAACCCCCAACTGCTCTGGATCGAAATAGCCGAGTTGACTCAGCTCCCGTTGCGTACGGATGACATCGCTGCGACTGAATTTTTGTCCGGGCCGTGTCCGCAACTCACGAAGTACCACATGCTCACTGGTTTTGGTGTTCCCCGTCACGGTCACCCGATTCACCGTAGCTTGCGCCCCCTCAAATATCTGAATTTCAAGGTCCACGGAATCTCCTTCCAAACGCGCCTCAACCGGATTGACCTGAAAAAACAGATAGCCGTTGTCCATATACATGCTGGAAATATCGCGCCCGTTCGGATCGATCTGTAGCCGACTTTCGAGGGTTTTGGGACTATACACCTCTCCAGGCTCGATCCCCAACACCTTACTGAGGATGGAGTCGGGATAAAGGGTGTTCCCCGAAAAACGAATGTTTCGGAAAAAATACATATTGCCCTCATCGATTCGAATCCGAATGTGAACCATCGACTGTTCACGCCATTGCGTATCCTGAACGATACGGGCGTCGCGGAAACCCTCCTCACGATACACCTTCAACAGAGCTTCTTTATCCTCCGCATACTTGGTCTCATCAAATTTAGCGTTTCGAAAGATATTGAACCTCTGATAGGGCTTGGTTCCTTTCATCTTTCTGCGAATTTTCTTGGTAGGAACCGCCTGGTTGCCTTCCAGCATCAACGAGCCTACCCGTACCCTGTCACCCGTTTGAATGTAAAGGCGAACGAGCACCATATTCTGGTGGGTGGTGTCGGGCTCCTCCTTTATTTCAACGCGCAAATCTCCATAACCCTTCTCCGCAAAATAGTTCTTGATCAGTTCAACCGTCGTGGATCTGATGTGGTCGGAAAACACCTTGCCCCGGAAATCCTTCAATTTTTCGGTCAGATCATCGGCATATGATTTGCGCAACGACTTGCTGAAAGCGAATTTGCTCAACCTCGGGCGTTCCTGTAGCACTACTTTAAGAAAGACGGTGTTCGACTCATACCGCTCCACTTCAATTACCACATCACCAAACAAACCCTGCTTCCAGAGGCTGCGCACGGCTTTGGTGAGCACCTCACCCGGCAAATCAATAGCATCACCCACCTTAAGTCCGGCCAGCATCAGGAGTACCTCTGTATCAAAGTTCTGGACCCCTTCAACCCGGATACCACCTATAGTGTAGCTGCGGACCATGGGCTCTGCGGAGGCAGCGGATGAACGCAAATCCCTTTTGGCCTGGGCCAAGCCCGGCCTCGGTAGGATGATAAGCAACAAAACAACAAGAAGGCCAACTACAATTCTGGACATCAGATTTTTTGAATTTGCTCGCCCGTTTTGCCGAAACGACGCTCACGAGTCAAATAATCAGAAATAGCCTGATAGAGGTGCTCCTTGTTGAAATCGGGCCAAAAAACCGGAGTGAAGTACAACTCAGCGTAGGCCAGCTGCCAGAGCAGAAAATTGGAAATACGCTTCTCCCCGCTTGTTCGGATCATCAGTTCCGGGTCGGGCATACCAGCCGTATAGGTGGATGCCGCTATCTGTTCTGCGTCAATTTCTTCTGTCTTCAGTACTCCAGTCTGTACGCGCTCAGCCAATGTACGCACCACGTGCACCAGCTCATTGCGTGCTGAGTAGCTCAGCGCCAGATTGAGGGTGAGCCCTGTATGGTGTATAGTTTCTTTCATCGCATTCGACAGACCCTTGCGACAAAAAACGGGGAGTTCGTCAAGTGCCCCAAACGCATTCAAGCGGATGTTGTTGCGCTTAAAGGTGTCCATTTCCGCGGTAACCGTATCCACCAGCAGGCGCATAAGGGCATTGACCTCCTCCCTTGGGCGCGACCAGTTTTCAGCAGAGAATGCGTAGAGGGTTAAATAGGGTATATGCAATTCGGCACAGACCTCCGCACATTCACGAACCGCACGGACGCCCTCGCGGTGACCAAAAATCCGCTTCATACCATGCGCACGTGCCCACCTGCCGTTGCCATCCATAATGATTGCGATATGCCGGGGCAGTTTTTGCCGATCCGTAAAGTCAGCTGCGGTCATATGGTCACCCCCCCTCCCCTCTTCATCATCGCTGCTCCATACCGAAGCACCTGCCGGTTTTCAGCGTTAGAATGTAACTAACCCCTGCATACCAATATATATCGTTGTAGGAATTAATTCCACGCTGTGCACCGGACACATTGCGTGGCAAACCCAACTCCTCCGAACGATCCGACATTTGTGCCGAAAGTGGAGAGCGTGATTGTGACATATAGGTGTAGCCGGGGTAGGTCAAACTCACATCATCCAGATAGTCGGTGAGCGCATACCGGCCCGAGATTTCAAAACTCAGGGAATGCATACTATTGAAGTTGTAGCGATAGCCAATTCCGAAGGGAATCGCCAATGCGTATTGTCCGTAGATCGAACGTCCTGGAAAACTGTCGAGCCCCTGTCCCTCGGTACCTAGTGGACGAAGTTCCACTTTTTGCCCGTCCACCACGGCGGCAGGGTCATACCTAAAACGCGACAAGCCCGAAAAAATAAATGGCGTATGGTTATGCCGCTTTTGTCCGGTGATGTATTTGAAAAAGTTAAACTCGGCCAAGGCCGAAGTCTCGGTGATGCTCGACACGAAATTCAGATTGCGGTTTCGCATCCACAGATAAGGTGCATCCATATCGGATGCCTCCACTTGCGTGTGCAGGAGCGAAAAGCGGAAGCCCCAATGCGGGGTCGCGTTGTATTTAATCCAACCGTAACCCACCGGATTGAGTTTCTTCAAGCCAAAATCAGGACGAAGATCACCCGCATAACCGCTTACGCCAGCCCCCGCGGCCAAATCCCAGAATTGTGCACGGGCTGGAAGAAATAGGCCGCAAAAAAGGATGAGCAAAATAGATCTTATGAGCTTCATGGTGTGATAACGGGACAGGATGAACGAAAGCGAACGTAACTAAAAGACAGACCCACAAACACATAGCCGTCATTCCAGCGGGGTGATCCCCGGAACGACCCCACCTCAGCAGGCTCCAGAAATGACTGTGCCGTATTCAACTCCGATCTTCTGTCGGCAAGCGCCCCAGCGATGGCTCCCTTGTTGGAAGCCACTACGGCCGGATTGGCATAAAATCCCCCAACATCATCCAGATAATCGGTGAACGTGAACCGATATCCGGCCTCGAGCGCAATCCTCAAATTCTGGCGGGAGGCCCATCGCATGCCAACGGCCACAGGAATACCGATTTGCGCCAGAGAGTATGGCTTTCTGTCGGGATACTCAGCGAGGCCTTGTCCCTCCAAACTCAGAGGAGCCAAATCATACCATTCTCCCTTGTATTTTGCCTGCGGGTCAAAGTGAAAGAGGTGGAATCCGGCCGCAACATAAGGGGTCATGCGGTGGCGACTCGGGAAGATGGTGATGGGACGAATCCGGTATTCGGCGAGGGCGGTAATCTCGAACACAGCCGAACGAAAGCTTAAATTGCGGTAGTTCGATATACGGTCTTCCCGGTTGTCGGCACCCGCAATAATAGCCCAGTTGGCATCGGAACGGACCGACCACCATGGATTGATGTTCCGACGCACGTGAAACCCGCTTCCGTAACGAATGTTCGACGCCCAATTCAGGGAATTATTGAGCTCGCCAACATAAGATGTGGCAAAGGTATTCACACCAAACTCAACATCCTGGGCACGAACGCTCGTCAATAAGCCCATCAGGAGAACAATCAGAGGTATAATTCGAATCATAAGCGATGGAAAGAGGACGATCAAAACAAGTACAAAGGGCGAATATACATCTTCTCTCTCTTTTTTCGCAGTGCAGCTATGGTTGACCCCGAAATCAACGTATAGGTGTATCCAAATCAGTAATGATCCCGCTCGTTACGCCGGTCAACCCCCCACATCAACTTGGAGCGTAGGACAGAAAGGTGATTTTGACCATTGAGCCGAACCAATGGAAAATCAAATGAATTGCGACGAACGACAATGCGCCCGGGCTTTTGGATGAACACAGACCGGGAGTCCATGGAAAGCATGACACCGCTACCGGCCGACTCAATATTGAGGTGGAGGGTGGAGGCATCAGGGAGCACGACGGGACGAACATTTAGGTTGTGGGGGGCAACTGCACTCACCACAAAGACCTGAGCGTTGGGCATGGTGATCGGGCCACCGCAACTCAGATTATAGCCCGTACTGCCCGTGGGTGTAGAGATTACCAATCCATCAGCATGGTAGGTGTTCATATTTACTCCGTCGACCAAGACCTGGATCCTGATCACGGAAGACAAGTTGTTCTTATGAATGGCCAGCTCATTGAGAGCGTATGGACAATCCCCAAACAAACTCTCCTCCGACTCCATGAACACCATACTTCGCTGCTCGATGGTGAATTGTCCGTCTATCAACTGCTGAACCACCCCTTTCATTTGCTCGGGCAAGGCCGATGTCAAATAGCCTAATCGACCATAATTAATGCCCAAAACAGGGATCCCCTGATCCCGCACATGAACAACTGAATCCAATAAAGTACCGTCGCCGCCTAGGGTAACAAAAAACCCGGAATGACCGACATCCGGTACACTTTCCCCAAAAACAGCTCCAGTCCACCTTCCACCCAAACGAATCAGAGATTCCGCAAGCTTTTCGAAGAGAATGACCTCCACACCCGACTGTACGAACGCGTCCACACATGCCTCCAACCCTGACTTCTGTCCGTCGGGCAAAGCTCTGCCATAGAGGGCAACAATCATGGTCTCTAAATTTCCAAATAGCGCATGAGCGACGAATAGCGGTCACGTAGCCATTCGTCGCGCCGGGTTTCGTGACTCACATAGACAACTTCATAGCCAAAATGCTCATAACCCGACACCAACTGGCTTAAGTCAAGCAGATTAAACTTGAGGTGCACCATACACATACCAGGCACATCATCATCGTGCATCCTCAAATTCAGGATGAGGGCTCGATTCGATTCAGCGATACGTGCCAACTCAGCGGGAGAATAATCGTGCACGGTCATGCGCAAACTCATGACCGCCCCAGGCTGGGCAAGCATACTCTCACCCTCAACCCAGCGCAAAAGATCGGAGGAGGTCACACAATAGCGATATTGACTCAGGGAATCACAAATTGGCATGCAATCGGTGTTTTGGAGTCTCATCTGCTCCAATAACCGACCAATCGCATCCTCCTCATCCATAAAAAAGGGATTATGCGTTCCTTCTGGCAATTGGGAGATTTTACCTGTCTTTCTGTCCTGAATCTGTTCATACTGAAGAGAACCCCTAAACAAACCAGAGGAATCCACCACGGGCAGATCAAACAAACGTGCGTCCAACATCATTTCACGCACTTTTTGAAAGGTATCTCCCAAACGAATTTCAGGTACCGTGCTGTGTTCAAGCTGAGCAATGCGCATACTATTGGGTTCGTGGATAAAAAATATCCGAAATGATCTACAAAAATACGGGGGATTGCCGAACAAAGGTCGCCACGAGTTGCCGAACCTCAATTCCAACCACAGATTCGGGGTGAAACTGCACACCATAGAGTGGGAGAGTGCGGTGACGCAAAGCCATAAGACAGTCGTCTTCGATGCTGTAAGCCAATGGAATCAAACATTCGGGCAGGTCTCCCAATACCCAGGAATGATAGCGCATGACCTCAACTATAGTACCCGCCTCACCCATCCATGGGATCTCACCCTCATCTGCACAAAGACGGATCTGAGAAACCATTCCATGCAATGGCCTGGGCGCCGCAATGAGCTTCGCGCCGAAATGCAAGCCTAAAGCTTGATGCCCCAAACATATCCCCAACATCGGGATTTTCGTATTCCAACGCGATATGACCTCCATCAAATTACCCGAGTGTATTGGGATTCCGGGTCCGGGCGACAAAATAATGGCCGTAAAAGTATCTAAATCCCCCAATAATCGTGGATCGTTGTTGCGCCAAACCGTACAATCCACCCCCTCCAGCAACACTAGATGTTGCAGATTGTAGGTGAAAGAATCGAAGTTATCAATCAGCAATACGCTCATATCACTGCATTCATTCCGTACATCAGGACGATTTTAATCCTCCGGGATCCTTCGTGAACAATTGACCAAAATCGCCAAAAACAGATTTCATGACGTTTATAACGGCTTGGGCATATGCTTGGGAAACGTTGTACGCCCGGGATTCGATACGAGCCTGTTGGGAAATCAAACCGGCGGCTGAAAATACCCAGAGCAAAAGCGATACCCATAAGACCCATCTAGCCGCGCCAATCAGGCCACCGAAACCCTGACTCATCCAGACTGGTAACAACGAACGAACCAATTTTTCCAGTAAACCCGCCAAAACCTTCACGAGAATTATGGAACCTACGAATACCAGTAGAAAACCCATCATAGGCAACCAAACAGAATTGACTCCCCAATAAGCTTGTAACACACCCGCTGCCCAGTTCATGCCCTTCAATCCGAGGTACAAGGATATTATTAGTACAATTATGCCCGCCAATTCGACAATCAAACCTTTGCGGTATCCCTGCCACACTCCCCAAATAAATGCAAGAAGCAAGATAAAATCAATAGTATGTGGCATATACCAATATTCTATTATGTGCACACAAACTTAGGAAGAAAACCATTGGCTCGTGACAGCCTGAAAGTAGATCAGCCATCAGGGTCACAGAGATGGGTGTCCGGGATTGGTAAGTTACGGCCAACCGATCCGACCTCTGTTTGAGTAGTTTCCGGAGGTTTCAAGTCTGTTTCCAAGGTAGGTTGTCCGGCTTCGACCCAAGCGGTCAACCACAGGCTGCCCAAACGATGAATGGCCAATCGCATTCGATTTTCCATGAGATTACTCAGAAATTCGTTGTACAACAACGCATAGGAACGACTATAGACCATTACACGGGTTTGTCCCCGCATCTCGGGCACTTTCCAGTTGTCCTCCGGTAGACTGTCACGCACCCGGCAATCTGCTTCCAGTACAAAAGGCACAAATCCTGCACTTTCCCGGATGCAGTCCCAGATCAAATCACGAACCCGGTCAATTACCAGGGCGGGACCAGTTAGCAGGTCATAATCGGCGCCCATCAACTCCGGGATTCTGCTTTCCAGCAAAGAATGGAGGCCGTACTGACCGGTCAATTGTCCGTTATAGTTGTGGGTAACATGCAGCGGAACATGGGCATCGGCAAAATAGTGCCCTAAATCAGCCGACAACCGCAGGATTCGGTCGTAATCGCTCTGCCGGAACGCCTCAGTTAGGCGGTAATAAACCAGATGAATGTGCCAGGGCAAGATTCCATGCCCATTCAGTTCCTCCTCACCGTAGCAGGCAACGGCCTCTTTCCAGGTCGGCGGTAACAAGAAATATGGAGGAGGGCCATAACGTTCCAAGTCAATAAAGTGCCTCGGGCCCTCAAGAAGATCAAAACCCCTTCTGCGGTCGGCGGCCGTTGCCTCCTCTTCCAGATAAGGCAGATGGTACCGATAAAAGGCAAACAGATCGGGCGGGAGCGTGAAAATGGCCGCCCTGTTGATCAGGCGATGTCCATAAAACCCCCAGGAATGGGCGCAGAAGGGGGAAAAGCCCATTAATAGGGTAATTAATAACTGGCGGGGAATCATGCATGCAAAAATCACATGCGAGCCGGCCATTAACCGTATGGCAAACGTATACTTCCGAAAGTAAACGAAAGCCTAAATAACAGAGGCGCAATCATGAAAAAACGGAAATTCAGATTACCAACCTATTCAATGATGGGTCAAAATCAAGGCTCTATACTGAGCTTACGAATTTTCTTAATGGGGCCAGGACAATGATCCTGGTGACAGCCCACACAAGCCTGAAGCATCATGTTGTAGCGAATCGGGTCGGGACTCTTCATAAGCTCCGCCCAGGTCTGGGCAAACTCCGCATGATGCCGGTCAAACTCTGCCCCCAATACCGAGGGGTCCGTGGGTATCTGGTTGTGGTAATTCAATAAGGGAAACGCATCCGGAGAAATAGAGTCACCCGCCAGAATTTGCTTACGCATTTGTTCACCCTGCTGGTACATGGCTCTCATCATCCGGGCCATTGGCTTAGGCTCTGGTTCCTTCCCTGCCCGCATTTCTGAACCATGTTCGCAGTCCTCTTCGATGTTTTTAAATTCGCCACAGCCCTGAAAGACCCCTACAAACAAACACAAAATGAGCAAAATCCCATTTGTTCGCACGAAGAGGGGGTGAAAACAGGAACAAAAATTACGAAGCATCTTACAATAGTATGACACCGCTCGCTTCAAAAACCAACTCCTTATCGGGTTCGGTGATGGAATCGATCTCTGCCTGTGACTTACCGGCATCTTCTGCAAAGTGCTTTAAATCCTCAATGGAAGTTACCTCATAACGTGCAATTCCCTCCATGACCACCTTTCTTCCGGCCGATTCCAGCGGGACGAAAAAAGAATAATCCTTGAAAGAAACCCGCATCTCCTGGTCATTCCCCAAATCCACCTTCATCCAGCAGCCTTTCTTCTGACAACAAGAATTGATGGTGCCCGCTAGTTTTACCTTAAGCGAGTCTTTTCCCATCATCAATTCAGGCAAGCTTGAGGCCTCTTCGGCCCCATCCATCGTGATTTTATCACCATAGAACTCACCCACACTTTCCTTTTTGGCATTTTCACCAATTCGGTCGCAGGCATAAAGTGTCATAACAACACCAAAAAAAAATTGGAATATGTTTTTCATTAGAGTTATTTTGAAAACTGAGAGTGCTCCGTCGGGCAGATAAGATCATTACCCTACGACTTTAAATGCAAAGATAAAGACAGTATGTCATCAGATAGCCAAACAATTATTTTGATTCAACTCAACCAATTTCCACTGAAGGCTTGGTGGAGTCCCCTCTATTCCGTACCTTCGCACCTCTAAAAAAACCAAGCCCAGATGGCCAACCATTCTTCCGCCCTCAAAAGAATCCGCCAAACTGCCGTACGCCGTTTGCGCAATCGCTATCAATTGAAAACCACCAAAACGCTGATCAAGCGTCTCCAAACGGCGGGTAGCGCGGATGAAGCACGGAAAATGCTCCCTGAAGTGGTGTCACGAATCGACAAACTCGTTAAAAAGAACATCATTCACCGCAACAAAGCAGCTCACCAAAAATCACAGCTCACACGCCTTGTGAATACTCTTTCCTAAATCTTCTAAGGCTTTTTTTAGGCTCCGGAAACGGGGCTTTTTTTTTGCGCTCATCATTTGGTCACTTTTCGTAAAAGAAAACCTTATTGATTTTCATCTCTTACATCCATCCATGTTACGTTAAATGTTTGATCGGTAGAGATATGAATAATAATTTTTTGTTCCTTCACGGCCATCCATTTTAATGCCCATCATGGGCCTAACCCAAAACTTCTTCCCATATTCCGTAGGAATAAAATTGAGACCAGAACACAAAAAACCGACTCGAAATCTCCGCATTTGTTTGTCGATTCACACCTGTATCTACCCAAATACAACCTCCCCAGATTAGCTTTGGGTATGGATTCCGAAAATTCCAACCCTGCAGACGCCCTTACCAACCGTGAATCAGAACAAAGATACACCCTCAAGGATTGGGCACCCGACGATCGGCCCAGGGAGCGTTTCGTGAACCGAGGCCGCGAAGCGATGAGTGACGCCGAACTGCTTGCGATCATCATCGGACAGGGATGCCGCAACTACACGGCCATCGACCTGGCCCGCGAACTGCTCAACCGCTGCGATCAGCAAATTGTACGGCTCGGACGAATGGAAATACAAGAGCTGCAGCACATCAAAGGTATCGGACAGGCCAAGGCGGTGAGCATCGCCGCGGCACTCGAACTGGGTCGCAGACGCCGCGAAATAACACCAACCCCGATCGGAGCGGCGTTGAATAATTCACACGAAATCTATGCGCGCTACCGCCACCGGTTCGACGACCTGCAACATGAAGAATTTCGGATCTTACTCCTGAACCGAGCACTAAGACCAATCGCCGACCGCTCGATAGGCGTTGGCGGCCTCCACCAGGCCGTGGCCGATGCCAGCAAAATCCTGCGCGAAGCCATTATCCACCGGGCCTCATCAATGATTCTCATGCACAACCACCCCTCGGGCAATCTGGAGCCCAGCGAAGCCGACCGCGTCCTCACGGAACGCATCTCCAAAAGTGCCAGCCTGTTTGGCTGCCACCTCGTGGACCACCTGATTTTCTCGGATCGGGGCTACTACAGCTTTGCCGACCAAACTGAACCGAGTCTGCTGGGACTGTGAACCGATGAATCTACACCCCAAACATACCCCTACCTAGAATACCGCATTCGCATTATTTTTGGGACGTCAATCGTGGCAACTTTGCCTCCCTGCCATCCTAAAATCCACCCCAGTTATGCAGAACACACTACGCCACCTCGCCGCCCTGCTCTTCCTCATCCTGTTTTCCCCGGCGGTCAACGCTCAACTCAGCCTGAACACGGCCGATACCCTGTACGCCTGGGGGCCTGTGAGCACCACCGAAATAGTAGCTTATTCTGGCGTACGAAACAACAGTGTCAATCCAGGCAATTTCCGCTGGGTTCGAACCGCCAATGCCCAAGTCACCGGCTGGCTAGCATCGATCTGTGACCTCAATACCTGCTATCTCCCCAATACCGACAGTGCCGACTTTACCCTCAATGGCCGGGCCATCAGCAACATTGACTGCCACCTCTATCCCAATCAAGCTCTGGGTAGCGGAACAGTGGTGGTCCGGATCTTCGAGGTATCCAACCGGACCAACGCCGTCACCGTCGTGTATCGTTTCAGTACCCATTCCGCCGGATTTAGTGAGGCTAGTCCACTTCGCCTCACCGCATTCCCCAACCCCACCCAGGATTGGGTTACGGTGGATGTGGACGTGCCATCAACCCAAACACTCTCCGCCGCCCTCAGAGATCTGCAAGGCAGAACCATTCAGCCCATCACGCTGATGCCGGGTCGCAACCAACTGGATTTAGGCACATTGCCCAAAGGTTGTTATACGCTTTCAATCACAGATCGGTGTTACCCGGTTCATCTTCGTATCCTGAGGCAATAACTCGAAAACAATGGGCAAATAATTATTTGTTATGCCTATTCAGAATGAATGATTTTGAATATGCACAATGATTTTCTAACTTAAGTTTACATCAATGAAAAAAAACATTTCCCCAAAACAGCAAATACTTAGAAATAATTTTCAAATCCACATGAATGCAGAAGTCCGTGGAGATCTCGAAACCACTATGGCCACCATGTCGGATAGCCCACACATAAATAATATACCGACACAAGTTGGTGGCATTGGATACGATTGTGTAAAGAGGTTCTATACTTCTTTGGTGCCGACTGGCAAATTCTTTCCACCCGATTTGGAGGTTGTCCCGGTTTCACAAACAATAGATGAAAATCAACTCGTCGATGAAATGATTTTTAAATGCACCCATACCACTGAAATAGGATGGATGTTGCCCAACATTCCTCCAACTGGGAAAAGAATAGAAGTACCATTGGTGGTGATTGTTGGTTTTAAAGATGGAAAAGTAACACACGAACACATTTATTGGGACCAGGCCAGTGTACTGGTACAAATTGGATTATTGGATCCCGAATCCCTTCCTGTTTATGGACGTGAAACAGCTATGAAAATGGAAGAAATCATCGTACATACAAACGAACAACAATAAACCAACACCGACACAATCAATGACTTTCCCCTTCAAAATGAATGGGCGGGAACTACTTCGGCGCGTCGATAGCCGTCCTCTTCACAATTTTTAGTCCGACCTGTCCGACTCCTTCCAGCGGATCCACCCGCATATGCTGCTCCAGCTGAATGCGGTACAAGCCCAATTTGGTGCACCGCAGACCCGGAACCAACACTGGAGAGGCCACTTTCCAGTCACCCAGACCCTTACCCAGCCAGTAACCCTCTGCATCACTGAGTGCTGCGCTTCTGAGAAACTCACGCTCCTTCCCTGAGGGGTCGGCCAAACGCACTTTCAAATAAATATTCTGCCATTCATAATTGCCCTTATGGCGAATATTCAGCAAGAGATCGTATCGGGTCGCTGTATCCTTACATTCCCACTCAATGACTTTCACGTCGGAATAGGCCCATTTTGCCCCTTTCACATCCAAAAAAACATCCAACTCAGCTGAATCGGAGCAGGAAAACAAAACGACCCCCGATATAATCCAGAATAGTATAATCAAACGCCTGCCCATCGAATTATAGGTTTATGATTGACCCCCATTAGGCTCTGGCCTGACCGGATTACCCGATCCACTTAGTCTGCCTGAATTATCTGGGTTACCCGAACCACCTGGGCTACCTGTACCGGAAGCTCCGCCTTGGTTATTCGAACCAGCATTCCGATGGTCTCGGTTGTTGCGGTGGTGTCGGTTGTACCTGCGGTCGCGACCCTGACCTCGGTCACGGTCTGGATTTTGTTTGCCAACTTGACCCCTATCACGGTCAGGATTAGAGTTCCCGACCTGACTCTGGCCAAGATCCTGTGCCTGATTGCGACCTGGATTTTGGTTAACATCCTGACTCCGGCGCGGGTCCTGTGCCCGATCCCGTTCTGGATTTCGGTAGTCTCGCCCCGGTCTCTTTTTTCTCTTCTTGTTGCGATGAGCCGACTTGTCGAAACGGTCAATCAATCCCTCCGAATCGTGCTCATAATCGGGTTCATCCTCCTCATCGCCCTCTAGAGTGACCACCGAAGCAGACAACGCCTGTAGTGACTCAACTTTTACCCCCCTTTTCATATCATCGAGCAGACCCACGACCAATTCGACCGGTAAGGCCAGCATAGAGTCTTCAGCAGCGTCTCCCGAACGACCCTTAGGCTGGTACCATAGCAACTTCTTGAAGATATCAGTCTTCACCAACTCATACGTGCCCCCGACAGTCTCGATGTACTTATTGTTCTTCGGAAATGCCTTCAAAGCATCTAAATAGACCTCCAGTTCATAATTGAGGCAACATTTGAGCCTGCCACACTGTCCTGTCAATTTAGCTGGGTTATGGGACAAGTTCTGGTAGCGCGCCGCTGTTGACCCTACCGACTTGAAATCTGTGAGCCAACTGCTGCAACACAACTCCCTTCCACAAACCCCAAGACCGCCCAAACGTGCTGTTTCTTGTCGCGGCCCAATCTGCTTCATTTCAACCCTACATCGAAAGGCGTCCGATAAATGGCGGATCAAATCACGGAAATCTATCCGGCCTTCTGCGGTGTAATAAAAATAGATCTTCGACCCATCAGCCTGAAACTCAACATCCGATAGCTTCATGGGAAGCGTACTGAACGCGATGATTTCTCGTGCACGCACCAAAACGCTATCCTCTCTGGCCCTCAATTCACTCAGTTTCACGCGTTCCGCATCGGTTGACTTACGCAAAACCTTACGCAGATCCGCATCATTCTCCTTTACTTTCTTTCGCTTCATCTGCAAACGTACCAATTCACCTTTCAGGGTAATTCGACCCACCTCATAGCCGTAGTGCGCGTCGACTGTTACCCAGTCGTTGTTGTAGAGTTCTAATTTTTGGGGATTTCTGTAGAATTCCTTGCGACTACCCTTGAACTGAACCTCGACTATATCACATTTCTGGCTGTTCCAGGGAAGCTCTAGATTCGACAACCAATCATGTACGTTGAGGCGGTTGCATCCCCCACTGGCGCAATGGCCTTTGTCGCCACAACCCGCCGGAGCGCATCCCCCCGTACCGCAACTACCGCATCCCATAATGTAAGGTTTGTTTGTAAAAACACAAATATAAGTCAAAGTTGACTACCTAAGTTCGGGGCGTAGGGTGTCGTGCAAGCGATTCACCAAGGCGTGGAAGAGCAGGCGGGTGTGGGCATTGCGCTCCAGATGAAGGATGGCCTCCTGCAGCTGCTTGTGGATTCGGTTAATCTTTGGCACATCCAAAAAACGACTAAACCCGGCAACAAAGGCTTGCTGCGTGGCTGCTATAGGGTGAAGCGATCTCGCCCCATGAATCTCCAGGAGACAGCCGCGCAACAGCCCTAAACCCACGAGAAGGATTTTCTTTTGTCCCTCCCGTCCCAAATCGGACACCTGATCGAGCCAAGCCATAAGCGGTGCGACCTTCCCTGAATACGAAACCCGCATCATTTCCATAAATAAGCCATCGCCCATAGCTGCTGTATCTTCGGCCTCCATCAGCTGCCGCAACCTAACCAGGCTACCCTCAGCCAGCGGGGCACGGGCATGAGCCGTGTCTGTATCCATACCGTGCAGGGCAACTAAGGCGCGGGCCACTTCCTCAGTATCAATGGGCGGAATACGCAGCAGCTGCGCCCGCGAAACGATCGTGGGCAAAATGTGGTCGGTACGCGAGGCCACCAGAAAAAAGAGCGTGCCAGGTGGTGGTTCCTCCAGAATCTTCAGCAATACGTTTCCGGCCTGCCCCAAAAATTCAGGCATCCACATAACGAGTACCTTCCAGCTGCCGCTGTAGGCCGTGAGCGAAAGGCGGCCCATCAAATCGTAGCATTCGGCGCGACTAATCCCCGCTTGCTTGTTTCCCGCCTCCATCAGTTGCAACCAATCGGCAAAAGAGAGATAGGGCTGAGTAGTTAAAGCCTGCCGAAATTCAGCCAGATAGGATGTGCTCAAGGTGCCGCCACCTTCACCTGATTTGCCGATCACGGGGAAGCTCAAATGCATGTCGGGATGCATGAGTCGGGTGTGCTTTCCGCAGGAATCGCAGCGACCGCAGGAATCACCGTCGACCGGAGCCTTGCAATGCAAATAGGTAGCAAGGGCTAAGGCCAACGGCAAATTACCCGTTCCCTCCTCCCCGAAGAAAATCATGGCATGTGGAATTTGTTTCCCGTTGGCCATGTTCGTGAGCGAAACCTTCAGAGACGCTTGTCCGTATATCTGCGAGAACTGCATGAGTTAAGATCAGGAATTACTTCCATCTATCAAATCGATCACCACCTTTACAAGCATAAATATAGCATCTGTACTCCGATTTTTAGCGACACATCCGGCAATTGAGTATTTTTGGCAATGCTCCGCGTACGGAATGTGCTTATTGACCTGCAACTGCTTTCCGTACAGTTTGTATGTGACCTGTCGGCCTGCAAGGGTGCCTGTTGCGAGGAGGGTGACCTCGGAGCACCATTGTTGAATGAAGAAGTGCAGGAATTGAAAGCAGACCTGCCTGCCATCCTTCCCTACCTCGATAAAAGTGGCAGGGAACATATTGCAGTTAATGGTTGCTGCGGACAAGCCGATGACGGCGAGTGGGTTACCCAAACAGTGGGGGGCAAAGCCTGTGTTTTTGCAGTGCAACACGGTGGAATATGGAAATGCGGAATCGAAAAGGCCCACCGCGCAGGTGCTACAGGGCTAATAAAGCCCATTTCTTGCCACCTTTATCCGATTCGCATCGAAAAAGTTGGTTCTTTGGACGCACTCTACTACCACAAATGGGCGATCTGTGCACCGGCTTGTTCATGCGGTGCGGCAATGAAGGTTCCGGTCTACCAATTTCTCAAATCGGCGCTCATCCGTTGGTATGGCTCTGACTGGTACGAAGAACTTGACGAGACAGCGGAAGCATATCTGCGACAGATGGGCACTTGAAAGAAGACTGCAGATCCAATAAGTCACCAATAGTAGCTAAAAGGTTTTCTGACTATTTGTAAACAAAATTTCCGCACGGATTAGGATCGGCGATTATAAAATCTCCCCTATAGCACAAATGACCCCTCCCACGAGGGGAAGAATATGATAGACCTACCGCACAATGGTGAAGGTACCCTTGCGCTGATAAGGCTTGCCGTTGCGACCAGTAAAATTCAGTGTGAAGGCATATACACCGGGAGGAGCCAGCTCCTTACTACCCTGAAGCTTACCATCCCAACCCTCCGCATAGCTGTTTGTGCGGTACATCAATGCGCCCCAGCGATCGAAAATCTCCATATCATACGATCGGGTGGTATCAACATAAACTCCGATTGGACGAAAAACGGGTGAAAAACCGTCGGGCCTAAACCCGGTAGGCACAAACATCCTTGGGTACTGCAGCATATCGGCCTGATTCGAGAATACCGTGTCGCGGGTACCTAAATCGTTGCCTGGCACCTCAATGGCCACCAAGCGATATTGGAATCGTCCATCATGGTTGGTGGTGTATTCACCCGGAACTCCTTCGCTTCCGATGACATCGTGGGCAAATTCACGCGCAACCGATGGCTCTGTCGATAAGGGGATGAAACCCGCCGTGCGTCCAGGTACATTAAAGAGCAATTCATAGCGATCCACACCACCCAGCCAGGAATCGTAAGAGTTCCATTCCACCAAATTGCGAATCTGTGTACCCAATTCTGCTTCCGCCTTGGCACGTAACCAAATGCTTCGGGCCACAGCAGAGGAATCCGACTCCCGGCCACAAAAATCAATCAGTTTAATACGGTAGTAGTAGATATCGGTCAACGGATCAGCAGTTGGATCGGTGTAGCGCAGCTCTCGATACTGACCCGAAAGATCCGGCAGTAAAGCGAAAATCGGAAAGCGGCGAATATCACGGTATGAATTGGGGCTACCAGTCGACCGCTGCAAGATGACCGAATCGATATCGGCATCGCTGTCAATCCAATACAGCAATTCTATCAGGTTCGTGAGGGGATTTACAGTTACCTTACGAATGTAGGTGACTTCCATGGGGGTAATCCAGTTTGAAGTGAGACAAACCACATTCGACCAGGCGATGGTATCGCTGTTTGGTGTGCCAGATGGCCGGAAGGCCAGAATCGTATAGCAGTATGTCGAATCGCGCATCAAGTCAAATCGATCTTCATAACCATAGAACACCTGCCCTCCAGCAACAGTGCCCACCCTGAATGGGGGCATGCCACCTCCCGAACGCCAGATTTCGTAGCGTCCGACAGGGAACCCGTCGTATCCTGTGAACATAAGGTTCATTGATTCGCGGCATTCATCGATCATGCCGGTCATGAAAATGGTGGCATGCTGGCGCGAGACTAATCCTACGTTGCGACAAGAATCGACACTGGCCACCCCGTATATGAGGGAGCTGTCGTTGGGATTTTGCCCGCTGACTACATCTTCCCACCATGTGTTAAGACAGCCATAAACGGTGTCGAGGGGCTGCCAGCTGCCAGGACCTAAGTAGCGGTAGATGATATATCGATCGATGGCGTTGCAATCACCCGGCAACCAACTCAAGATAGCATTACCAGTCAGACTATCTACAGATGCATGTAGAACTGTTACGGCCGGAGGCTGGTAGTTGTTGTTGAAATTGTCACCTTCCACAGATGAGTACAGGGTGAAACCGAGCGATGTGAGCAACCCCACCCTGTAGTTGATTGAATCGGTACAATTCATCGCCAGATCCGCATAGTTCCAACCGCGTATGGTATCAAGAGTTTGCCAAACACCGGGTGTGCGGAAGAAAAACTCGCGTTCTACCACAAAATCACCATTGGAATACGCAGGATATGGGATGCCCTGCAATACGGTCATGGTATCCCAGGCGACACCCATCCCGATTTGGGCAGGCTGAAGGTTGATGACCTTCGCCCGCATGACCTTCAACGTATCAGAGGGCAACGATTCTATGCTGTCGCATGTAGAGGTGTTTACGAGATAATAATAATAGTCGTTGTTGATAAGATCCAATGCCGGATCCGTATCGGTAATGGACACCGAATCTATAACATAACCCTCGCCAACGGCATTAAATGGTGTGGCTGTTGGCCCTGTGCGCACCAAAGGTTGTCCGGCCGGCACCGACGCCCGATACATGCGGTAGCTCACGAATGAGCGTTTGCGGCGTTCGGCCGACTTACGGCGCTTGTAATTGGGGTCTGGGATAGCCTGAAAGTAGAAAGAATCGACCGGGTCGATGGTGACAGTATCCACAAACTGACTGAAATGTAAACGAACAGACGCATTGTTGGAGGCGGCCGAAACACCCAGTAGTCGCGGTGCCACCAGCTGGGGTAAGTTCAGAATGTTGAATGTAACGATTCGACTGCTGCGTCCCGGGACTGGACAAATTAAATCTATTGCTGAGATGTCGACCTTATACCCCGTTACCGAGGTACCGCATAGGGTAATGGCCTGGCTGGGAAGGTTGGAACAATCCGGAATCCAGCTGATTTGTCCACCCCCCTGTGTGGTGCCCGACTGATCGAATCCCAAACCGATTACCGGACCTCCAGGATATAAAAATTGAATAGTTGGTATCGTAAGCGCGGGCGCTGGAAGTGGCGGGTCATTGGGCCCACGCAGGGTCATACAAGGAGGAAAATTACATGCTTGAGGGTTGTTGTTAGCCCCAATCTGACTGCTGTTAAAGACTGTGTAGAAGCCCTGGGGTGCCGCTGGCGAGTTGGGGTAATTTGCGGGATTACCGGAAAAGATCGGCAAAATATCCTCCACCCTTAGGTACAAACTAATGGTGTCCTTGGCATAAAATCGGTAGAAAAAGACATCATTTCCGGCTGCATCCTTCAACTCCGAACGAATTTGAGGCGGACGCTGCTGGTAGAAATACGATGGATTAGTTGGCGGGGTGTTCGGATTATAAACCGGCGGATAATTGGCCGGAAGCGGAATGATTTTTAAACTAAAGTCACGAAAAACCTCGGCTATTTTTTGGCCGCATCGGTATGATATGACCTTGATAACGGTCACAAACGTGCCGGTTTGGTTTGGACGCAACACCATTTCACCACTTACAGGGTTAATGGGGTGATTGGCCGCTCCAACAACGCCGGGGCCAAGCAAACCAGGCAGAGGATTGGTTAATGAATAAGGGGGCGTGTAAAAATAGGGTGTGAGACCCTGATTAAGTGGATAATCGATATCGAAACTAGCTGAATCCGAATTGTTTGGATCGATGGCAAAATTTTGATAATAAACGGTGTCATTGGGGTTAATCACCAGCAAAGCTGTGGGGTCGGTGCTGAACACCGGAGAATCATCACACATCTGCGCCGGGGTCAACGCAGCTCCCGTCGCAGGATCTGTATACCGATACATCTTGACCTGCAGAGATTGATTTCCGTTACTGGCAAGTGAATTATTGATAAATGGCCGGCAACATGGTAGTGTATTCCCACCGAAACCCGTTGTTACAAAAAACGTATAACCACCAGGAGGTGCTGCAGCCAATCCACTGAGGTCTACAATTCCCTGATATACAAATTTCGCTACAGATCCTTGTGGACCATTGCCCGTTGTGGGTGGATCGCATGAAAAGCCGGAGGCAGTAGAGCAACGCAAGGTAACGTCCTGAGACAAAATCCGTGGTAGTACTTGCGAAATGTTTGGTTGACCTGCCACTGGCTGCATTTGTAGCTGCAGGGCTGAAACATCCAACGGGATACCATCGCAATCGCGGAACACCACTATGGTGAATTCATATCGACCCGGACCAGAAGTGGCTGCAACGCATTTGAAAGATATTTCTCCACCGAGCACGTGCGAAGCGGAGGTCTCAGAAATAAAAAAGAACCCGAATAACAATCCCAAAATCAGGCTTCGGAAACAGGCAGCTATGTTTGAACGCATGAAAAGCGGTTTATAGGTCAAATCAACTGACGAAAATAGACCAATTGTGCGACAAAGGCAAACCCAATAAGCAAAAGTTAATTGAACTTTAAGTAGCGGGTCTATTTTCAACTTAAGTCATGCAGGATTGTATCCGTGAAATATTGCCAATGTAGTGTACTTATGGCAAGTCATACCACGATGCATAGGCAGCATAATGATCCGCGGTTCGGCCAATCAGCGCCCTTTGTTCCTCAGTCAAGGGCTTAATTTTACGGGCCGGAACTCCCGCATACAAATACCCGGATTCGCACACCGTGCCCTCGAGCACCACACTACCCGCGGCAATGAGACAATATGACTCCACCACGGCGTGATCGAGGATTATAGCCCCCATGCCCACCAGTACATTGTCATACAGTGTGCATCCGTGCACCAAAGCCTGATGACCAATGCTTACGCACGATCCTATCTGAGTAAACGCCTTTTGGTAGGTGGCATGAATGATGGCACCGTCCTGAATGTTGGTTTGATCGCCGATTCGTATGCTGTGTACATCACCCCTGATTACGGCATGAAACCAAACGGTGCACCGATCACCCAGGTGCACATCGCCTGTGATGGTGGCGTTAGGAGCCAGAAAACAATCTTGACCAATAATAGGTGTTATCCCTTTTACGGGTAAAATCAACGCGCGCTGCTGTGCGTTCATGGTGTTTTGGTTTATGTGATGGGTTTTCGTGCGATGAATCGACATATGCTGGCTTCGCCGCGATGGTACCTTCCTTCATCGAGATGCGTGTGCAACACTTGGTTCACCAGCACCTCCATCCCCTGGAAGTCCTCCTCCAGCAGATCGGGCTGAAAAAGCATATCAGGCTGTTGCTGGGGTCCGCCCGAAGGCTTGCCCACCTGATCAGTATGAAAGCCCTCGAGTATGAGCCAACCGCCCTCGAGCACAGCTGAGGCAAGATTACGGTGTGCTACTCGCCGCACCGCCGAGGGTAAATGCGCATAAATCAGGGCCACCCCATCGAAAACAGGAGCGCTTTTGTAGTTCAAAACATCCTCAACCCAAAAAACTAAGTCTAGATTCTCCAATTTAGCCTGCCTCATCGCCTTGTTCATTCCGGCCTCGCTGAGGTCAAACGCCTCCACCTGCCAGCCATTTCGGGCGGCATGAAGCGCCTGCCGGCCCTCGCCTTCGCAGGGGAGCAACAACCTGCCGGGCTTGTGGTAGGCCAACCAGCGGCGGAAAAACTCGTTGGGGGCATCCCCGTAGGCCCATCCCTCCTCCGTATAGCGTTGATTCCAAAAATCTGTGGTCATGCAAACAAATATAAGGATGGCGTTTAAGAAAATTAGGGTTGCGGTTTATTTGATGCATATTTGTCGCTGTTATTGACCCAACAACCGTGAACAACGATCCGCCCCCATCCCTGCCCCTATTTACTCGCGCACAGCTGGCCCTGCGCAACGGACAGGACAAACCCGAAATTTGGATCGCGTGTCGGGGATTTATCTATGACGTAGGGGAGAGTCGCCTCTGGCACGGTGGAAAACACTACGAACATTGGGCGGGACAAGAACTCAGCGAGGAGCTGGCCGATGCTCCCCACACCGAGCAGGTATTGGAGCGGTTTCCACTTATTGGGCGTCTGGTTTAGGCTGATTCGTTGAACTCGACCCTACCATTTTTCGGTTAAACTCTCCGGAACCCCCACGGGGAATAGATAAACTTTCCCATTTGTGCCCGGTAAACCACTTTGATATGTACACCAGTTGGCCGATGTGGTAGGAATAATGCATTATTTGTCGATGTATAGCCTCTATGACGGTGTGCTGTTCCCCCCGGATCCGAACCGTCCGCTCCAAATCGCTTTCCTTTAGCCCCAACAATACACTTAAAAAGCAATCCCATCCCTCGTTCCAGCGCCTCATCAGTTCTTCACGTGTGGGTCGGTCCTCTTCAAACTCTTCATCACGCCTCCGCCAAGGCTTTTCCCCGTCGCTTTCAAGAAAATCAGTCCAGCGCGACAACATATTCCCGTGCAAGTGCCGCACAATCACCGACACAGAATTGCTCCCCGGACCAGGCTCCTCGTGCAACTGCTCATCGGTTAGCCTTTCCAAGGCTGTTTCCCCAAGCTTTTTGTAGCTACGTAACTGAAAGATCACATTGTGGAAGTCAATTATATTCATTAGCAAGAAATAACATTTTATTTATAAGTTGAATCTAATACCGCACACAGACGTTAACCGGTTCGGTGAAAAACCTGAGGGCTTCGTATCCCCCTTCGCGCCCCACACCAGACGATTTCATGCCTCCAAACGGGGTCCGGAGGTCGCGCAAGAGCCAGGTATTGACCCACACAATCCCAAACTCGAGTCGGGCTGACATCCGATGAACACGCGACCCATCGCGGGTCCATAAGCCCGCTGCAAGTCCATATTCCGTGCCGTTGGCCAGCGCAATCGCCTCCTCCTCGGTGTCGAACGGTTGTAGGGTCACCACCGGGCCAAAAATCTCCTCCTGATTGGTTCGGCACTTGTTTGGGAGTCCGTCGATCACCGTTGGCTCCATAAACCAGCCGTTGGCGCATCTGCCAGAAGGGAAAACGCGTCGGCCACCGCAATGAATCACCCCCCCTTCTTCAACAGCAAGCCGAACATAACCCAGCACTTTGTTGAGGTGGGTCTCCGAAACCAACGCCCCCAAATGGGTATCCTCGAGCATGGGATCGCCGACCGATAACTGCTGCACCCGATTCACGAAATCCTTCAGAAAACGATCATAGAGCGGTCTTTCAACCAGAATACGCGACCCGCACAAACAAATCTCGCCTTGATTGGTGAATGAGGAGCGCACAGCGGTCGAAAGCGCCTCCTCATAAGAAGCATCCGCAAAAACTACTGTGGGATTTTTACCACCCAGTTCGAGCGACAATTTCTTGAACAGGGGCGCGGCCTGCGCCGCGATGCGCGCACCTGTAGCGGTTCCCCCTGTAAAACTGATGGCTTTCAAATCGGGGTGGGTATTCAACCGATCGCCAATCGATGCACCCAATCCATGCAGGATGTTTAATACCCCCGGCGGGAAGCCGATCTCATGAGCGAGTTCCGACAACATAAACGCTGTGTATGGAGTCAACTCAGATGGTTTGGCCACTACGGCATTGCCAGCAGCAAGTGCGGGTGCGATTTTCCAGGTAAACAAATAGAGGGGCAGATTCCATGGCGATATGCAGGCCACCACCCCCAAAGGCTTGCGCAGTACATAATTAATCGCCTGCCGGTCGGTGTCGAACGCATCCTGCCGATCGTGAAGAGCCGCACCCGCAAAAAACCGAAGATTATCGACCGAACGGGGGATGTCCATGCGTCGCGCCAGCGACACCGGCTTGCCCTGATCGCGGCTCTCAGCCTGGGCAAACTCTTCCTCGCGCTTTTCTATGCCATCCGCCAGGCGATTGAGCCATCGTGCTCGTTCGGCAGCCGTTGTGCGCGCCCATTCCTGTGCTACACCTCGGGCCGCATCCACGGCCGCATCGACATCGGCTGCAGCACTTGCAGGCAAATGTGCATAAGCTTGTCCGGTTGACGGCTCATAAATGTGCAGGGTTTCACCCGATTGGGCCGCAACAAACCGCCCGTTTATGTAATTCAAAATGGGAATCATCGGATCATATTTTATTATATTTTTCTACAAACATCCAGTTCTTCCCCCATCGACGGGAAGATTGATGCCGTTGATGTAACCCGCAGATGGCCCTGCCAGGAAAGCGATGGCGGCGGCTATTTCATCGGGTCGGCCAAATCGGCCTGCCGGGATTTTCTCAAGCATCTCTCGTTCCACTTCCTCCACAGAACGCCCGTCGTGCGATGCCTTCCCCCCAATGATCTGCTCGAGGCGCTCGGTTCTGGTGGCTCCAGGCAACACATTGTTTACCGTAATGCCGTGGGGCGCGACCTCTGCCGATAAGGTTTTGGCCCAGGAGGCCACCGATGCCCGGATGGTATTGCTCACCCCTAGTCCGCGCAGGGGTTGCTTCACCGATGTTGAGATTACATTGATGATTCGTCCGTATCCCGCCCCCTTCATTCCCGGAATCAGGCATTGGCTCAGTTCATGTGCGGCCAACAGGTGCTGGGTAAAGGCCACCAAAAAAGCCTCGCTCCGTGCACCCTGTATGGGCCCAGGCGGCGGTCCACCGCTGTTGTTGACCAGTATGTGAAAGGCTCCATATCGTTCCACCCAACTGCCCACAGAACGAGCGACTGAAGTTGGCTCGCCCGCATCGCCCACAATGTATGCGTGTTCACCTGGATTGGTTGCCTTTAACTCATCAAGCGCCCGACGCAAATCGGGCTCCTTACGAGCCAATAACACCACCCGGCATCCCTGAGTGGCCAAAGCATGAGCGGTGGCCAGACCAATTCCGCGACTCGCGCCGCATACCAATGCGGTCCTGCCCTGTAAGTCATTATTTTTCATCGATTTCTGATTTATTTTTTTTGAACTTTTTTCTTTACAACGCCAGCTGGTTTGGGATTTCCTATGTTTTTGTTGAACCAAAAACAAACATCGCTCAATCCGCATTCCCCGCATTTCGGATTACGCGCCACACAAACATAACGACCGTGGAGGATAAGCCAGTGATGCGCCATGGCCACCACCTCTGTCGGCAAGTGATGCATCAATTGTTTCTCGGCTTCCAAAGGAGTTCTCGCCTTATTGGTGAGGCCAATTCGGGCAGAAACCCGAAACACATGGGTATCAACGGCCATGGCGGGTTGATCGAATACCACGCTCACAACTACATTCGCTGTTTTTCGTCCGACCCCCGGGAGCTTCACCAGTTCCTCAATCTTCGACGGGATTCTGCCCCTATACGTATCCACCAACATCCGCGCAGCAGCCACCAGGTGCCGGGCCTTGCTACTGGGGTATGAAATGCTTCTGATAAAGGTGAACACATCATCGGCTGTGGCCTCAGCCAGTGCAAAAACGGTGGGATAACGCTGAAAAAGCGCGGGTGTGGTGAGGTTTACCCGCTTATCGGTGCATTGCGCAGACAGCATCACGGCCACAAGCAACTCGTAGGGGTTGGAATACCCCAATTCGGTAGCCGCTTCAGGTGCATTCTGCCGGAAGAAGTCGATCGTTATTTTGTAGCGCTCAGCGGTGGTCATCTGTTTCGCTACGAATATACCGCTTACATCCTTGCAGTCCATTCAGTCAAGTCCCTAACTACCCGCTGTATATTTAGTCAAGCCCCTGACTGCCCACTGTGACTTCAGTCCAGTTCTTGCCTACCTACTGTAATTTAAGTACAGTCCCTACCTACTGTGACTTTGGTAAGACTCGAACATAACCATCCACACATTAATACAACCCATATCTACCCGGTTTCTTCTGTCCGACCCTTGCACACCCACGACCTGTTGAGTTGAACACAGTTCTTACGGATGCCCACATATTGTAGAGGCGCATGATTTCATATATTCTTAATTTTGCGGCAAATTTTCGCTCATTGATTCCCGAATACAACCTAATAAAATAGGCCTGAGGCGAGCATACGTTCTTACAAAAGAGATCAGATCCTTAAACCCATCCCATTAAATTAAACAATAAAATCCCAATCCTGTAGATTATGTCGACCAACGAACCCTCCACGCTAATCCCTGCTGCTGAAAATCCGTTCGACTCTATGATATCGCGATTCGATGAAGCCGCACGAATTTTGAATCTTAGCGACGGCCTCTACAATGTATTGAAATCGCCCGCGAAACAGGTTATTGTTTCTCTTCCAGTGAGTATGGACGATGGCAGCATACAGGTGTTTGAGGGATATCGCGTAGTGCACAACATCAATCTGGGGCCGGCCAAGGGGGGCATTCGCTATTCTATGGATGTGCACCTCGATGAAGTGAAGGCCCTAGCTGCGTGGATGACCTGGAAATGTGCCGTATCCAATATCCCCTTCGGTGGAGGCAAAGGAGGCATTAAATGCGACCCTCGTTCGATGTCGGCGGGTGAACTAGAGCGCCTGACGCGTGCCTACACCCGTGCCATGATTGATGTATTCGGACCAGAAAAAGACATTCCGGCACCGGATATGGGAACGGGCCCCCGAGAAATGGCCTGGATTATGGACCAATATTCGAAATTGGTGGGCTACAGCAGCCCGGCAGTCGTTACTGGTAAGCCTCTGGTTATGGGTGGCTCCAAGGGCCGCGTTGAAGCTACTGGTCGCGGTGTGATGGTAGCCTGCCGATCTGCTATGCTGAAAATGGGCCTAAACCCTTATAAATCGACTTGCGCTGTACAGGGCTTTGGGAATGTGGGGAGCATTTCGGCTAAATTGATTGAACAGCAAGGGCTCAAAATACTAGCCATAAGCGACGTGACAGGGGGCTACTATAATCCGAACGGTATCAACATACAAGAAGCCATCGCGTACAGTCAATCGCACGGTGACCAATTGCTCGGCTTCACCGGTGCTGACCCCATATCGAACAACGAACTGCTCGAGTTGGACGTTGATGTTTTGGTACCCGCGGCTATGGAAGACCAGATCACCGGACACAACGCGCCCCGCATCAGGGCAAAATTGATTGTGGAAGGTGCCAATGGACCTGTGGCCGCCAGTGCCGACGAAATTCTCAACCAAAACGGGGTGATGGTGGTGCCCGACATTCTGGCCAACGCCGGCGGGGTAACGGTTTCCTATTTCGAATGGGTGCAAAACCGTTTGGGCTACTTCTGGACGGAGGAACGGGTGAACCGTCGGGCCGACCGCAACATGAAGGAGGCGTTTGAACACGTCTACCAGGCGTCGATGCAGCACAATTGCAGCCTCAGAATCGCGGCCTATATTGTGGCCATCGATAAGGTGGCCCAGGTGACCCAACTCAGAGGCGGAATTTAATCGATCGATTATTTCAACCCGGTATGATCCACCGCGAAGGCTACACCATTATTCTCAGCACCCTGATCATTTGCGCGGCCGGTACCTTTTTGGTCTATCAATTTTTACCTGCGGGTAAATTGTATGGCTATCTTCTTTACAGCCTTTTGTTTGTTGTTCTGATCTTGGTGGTGCAGTTTTTCCGGAATCCTGGTCGACAAACACCTGTCGATCCAAGGCACATCATCTCTCCTGCCGATGGCAAAGTTGTGATTTTGGAGGAAGTAGAAGAACCCGAATATTTCATAGGCAAACGCCTGCAAATCAGTGTTTTCATGTCGCCCCTCAATGTGCACGTGAACCGTAGCCCTGTCACCGGAACGGTGCGCTATTACCGCTACCACCCAGGCGATTATCTGGTGGCCTGGCATCCCAAGTCGAGTACCCTCAATGAGCGTACGACAGTGGTTGTGGAAACTGATAAGGGGGAACTTGTGCTATTCAGACAAATCGCAGGCGCTTTGGCCCGTCGCATTGTGTGCTATATAAAGGAGGGTAATCGGGTTACCCAAGGCGGGGAATATGGGTTTATTAAATTCGGCAGCCGAGTGGATGTTTTCTTGCCACCGGGCACCCCCGCAAGGGTTAAGCCCGGTGACGTGGTTCGGGGCGGTGAATCGATTTTGGCTGAATGGCCCTAAAAATCCCTGCGATTAGCGCCTGGATTTCTCAAACTTCTCCATTTCCTGATCGAAGGTGTTCTTGAACTTCTCGTAGTCGTAGTCGATGCGCAGGCGCTCATCCTGACCAAGCTTAGATCCCAGATTTTTGATCATATCGGTACCGCTTAACTCGAGGGCCAGATAGGTCTTGTAGGTGTTCTGGGTTGTTTTGGTGAGTTTTTCACATATAATGCGGGTGCCGGAAATTTCCTGGTTGATCACCTCGCGACTCAGTCCTTCGAAGCGCTCCTGAATCTCCTCCTTGTTGTTGAATTCACGTGAATTCACGTAGTTATCGATCGTGGCCTTTAATACGGTGTTGATCGAGGAAGCGAGTTGGGTACGAGCCTCGTTGAGCGCCTTCTTCTTGGATGTGTTCTGGTCCAAACTCTCACCCACTGCATTTGCACGAAGGATTTCTTTTGTACTGAAGTACTCGGAACCGGAACAATAGAGCTTGACCTCAACCTCTCCGGCTTGTTCGGGGGTAATCGATTTAACAGGAACTTCCTTCTTGCTTTTGCAGGCCGAAAGGAAAAACAGGGCTGAAACCAATACGAGCAGGGATAAAGTGGATTTTTTCATGGGGTAATTCATTAGAGTTTATTTGAAAATTAGGGATAAATGGATAAATGATAAAAATGTTATACAAACATATATGTTTTGAATATATCAAAAAATACAAAAAAGATTAATCAGCATCGGGCTGCAAAATCCGTTCCAAAACACGGGGCAAAACCGATAATTCTAAATTTTCGAGCAGTCTTTTATGGGCGGCGCGCAGGGCGGAAGCCGAATCGGGGCCCGTACTTCGCACTTCATTGAGGCTTTGCTGGTAGCGAACCACGTTTGCGGCATCTACCACCCGCAGGGTTCCATTCAACACCGCTGAGGTTTGTTCACCTCCCTCCAGTGGAAGCGCACGACATTGAACCTTCAGCACCAATTGGAAATCGGGTCGCCCGAGGCCCCCGAACACGACCATTCCTGCCTTCCCCAATCGAGCAGTAATGATCTGCTCGACCGCGGCAGCTGACCAACCCAATAAATCACCTGAACTGCTGATCTTCATCTCCATGGATGCTGGGATGATTTCGATCGGCAATTCTGCAGAAGGCCTCTGGGCGGGTGGCAACAAACTCAGCCACCGCCAGTGAGGTGCTTCCTGAGACAGAGCCTCCAGATTCATTTCAGCCCTGAGGGAAAGCAAGCGGTTGCCCGATGATGGAATAACCCCGACACGAAGGCGAATACGCCCATCCTGATCTGTACTTAATTTCCATCCGTTGTGGGTGTCAATCCCATTATAGCGGATTTTTACGGGGAAGCCGCCAACAATTCCACCACCTGCACCCGGATATCGCACGCGGATCTCTAAATCCTCGGGCGCATGGGCCATTTTGACCCGCCATTGCTTCACTCCAAATTCTAAGTAAGTTTGACGTGATAGCTGCATCATCAAATCAGCCAGGTCTGCCAACAAAGATCGGGAAACACCTGCCTCCTCATAAATCAGACTTTCACCCGAAAATGGAGCGAGTCGATCGAGAGCACGCAAACAAAAATCATAGGCAGCCACCACATCCGAGTGCCGGGTCGATTGTCGGGCCGTCTGCAGGTGGCTCAGTGCCTGATCGACGGCGAGCTGGATCTTGCGTGCACGTGCCTTGCGGTATTCCTCCTGTGACAAACGGTAAAAGACCCAATATTCCTGCTCATTTTGCCAGGTATCCACGAGCTGACACTCCTCCAGCTCGGCTTGGGCCATAGTACGGGTAAACGAGCGAAATTCTTCTGAAAATGATTGTTTATCCTCATACTGCGATTGGGTGGAGTTTGCATCCACCCGCACCTTGATTTGCATGGCAATGTCGGATAGTGCCTGCTTTCGCGCCGCCTCCAGGTGGTCGGAAGGACTGTAGGGATTTTTCCGGGCAACGCCAATTCCGATGTATTGCCCGACTTCGACCGGTCGCTGCTGCACCCACCCTGGTTTGGGAATCAGGCTTATTGGTGTGACTGTCGGTTGGCTTTTTTGGCGGCCACAAGAAGCAAGCAGCATAAACAAGAAGCTAAAAAGCCAGTATGATAGCCTCTGCTGTTTCATTTTAAGGATTAAGGCGTGATTGCTCGTAAGCCACTATGCGCGATGAGATTTGGGCCGCAACAGTATTCTGAGCTTCCTGAGCCATTTCACCACTGGGTCTGAATTGACGGGAAGCATTCAAAAGCCGCTCCATATCGCGCTTTTGAAAGGGTGCATTTAATACCCTATCGCCCGGGTGATCTTCGTTGAGGCTTCGCCAGGTGCCCGCAAACAAATTCTGACGGTTGCCCCCATAGGTTACATAGCGCACCTCATCTTCGACCGACTCCTCCGCAACATCGGAAACGAGCACCATTCCATTCATCTGAGTAACCAACTGGTAGGACACCCGCAACCGAAGTTCGCTTTTCCCCTGCATTTCGGTGTAGACCACTTTCCGGTATCGGGTCACATTCTCCATACGGTTGCGCTCTTTGTTGAATTCCTTAACGACATAGGACTCATATCCGCGACGCTCCTGACTCTGCATCTGAGGGGTAACATACACCAGTTCATCGATCCGGCCCTTCAATTGCAGTCGGGTTCCCACAAATGAGGTATCGGACGGATTGGCCGATGAAGGTTCGGTCCACTCGATAAACTCATTTCCCAATCCCCCAAGCGCTATTTGGACGTAGCGGGGAATTTCCATGGGAATGCTAAAGGCCTGGGAATTTTCAAAGGGCGCAAGGGAGATGCGCACCTGAGCACGCGCACGCGAAACTCTACTCAACTCTGCTGTTTCTTTGTAGGAGGGTTCGAGCGCATTCACTTTTTCGAAATGCCCATATGCCTTTCGGTAATGGCCGGCGTCGAATGCGGTGCGCCCATCTTGATATTCCGGAATGATGCGTGCCAGACGCGAAAGTTCAGCTACGTCCTTGTAATCGGTCTTCCAGCTTTTAATTTCCGCAAAGATTTGCTCGGCCTCGCGGAATTTACGGTTTTCATTGAGTCGTGTGGCCTCCCCGTATTGCTGCGACAGATATCGGTCGAGATCCTGCTCGTAGTCACCCCGCAACATGCCAGGCATTTCCAGGCGAATGCCGAGTGCTGAAGCGTCCGATGCAAGGGTTTCCATACTGCGGTAGGTGCGGATCGACTCCCGATAGTTGCCGTCTTGGTGCTGACGATAGAATCGATCGGTCGACAGCTGCATGGTTTGTTGACCAGATTGCTGCAGACCCACACGCGCCTTGATGTAAGTCCGGTCGCGCCCCAAAGCCATAAAGTACTGCTGAACAGCCTCCTCATGCATACCAGCTACCGCCAGCTTGTCACCCTTTTTGGTAAAACTATGACTGGCCGAACAGAAAGCCAACAAATATGGCCCAATTACAAAAAAAGTGATCCGAGTGACGGGATGACGTTTAACCCGATTGAAAATCAAGGATATTAGAATGCTCATGTCAGTTGGAAAATCTATACAAAAATAGGCAGAAGCTATGAATTGACCCCTTCCGATCCGTCGCTTCTTTTCAATTACCATGCCATTAGGCTGTCGATTGCATGTGTACCTTTGTCGCGTGCTGAATCAGACCAACAAGCGGCTTTTTCCAGGCGGGCTCACAGGAGATCTTCTCTCTTTGGGCACAGTTCAGGCCCTCAGTGCCCTCCTTCCCCTGGCCACTGTACCCTATCTGTTGCGGGTGGTGGGACTAGAAGCTTTTGGTTGGTACAACCTAAGCCTGGCGGTCATGAATTTCGGGGTGGCCTGGGTCGATTTTGGGTTTACCTTGACCGGCAGTCGCGACAAATCCGCTTTGAATGGGGATCCTACCACAGCAGGGGATCCAGCCGTAGGGAATCCCACGGCAGCAAAGGTTTTGTTTTCCAACTATTTCTTCACCCAGCTTTTGCTATTGGGCATCGGCTTGCCCTTGCTGTTTTTGTTGGTGATGAGCATTCCAACCTGGCGCGAACATGCCCTGTTTTTTCTTTCCTCGGCCCTACTTTTACCCGCACAGGTACTGATGCCCGCGTGGTGGCTACAGGGCTCCAGACAGTTTGCCCTCCTCGCGCGCTGGCAGGTCCTTGGGCGCTTGCTCTTTGCTGTCGGCGTCTTTTCCTGTATCGATAGCAAAGAAGATCAGCTTCTTATACCCCTATTGAATGGTGGAAGCACGCTTCTCGTGGCGTTTGCCGCGTTCTTTCAGGTGAGATCAGTAGAAAAAATACCGCTCGGGTGGCCCGGTTGGGGTTCGTGTATGGGACTGCTGCGGATGAACCGACCCGTTTTTTTGGGTGGACTCAGCAGCGCCTTATTTGCCCACAGCACCTTAATTATTCTTGAGTTGTTTGTCGGCGCGCGTTGGGTGGGTATCGTATCTGCCTTGGAAAAAATAATACTCGTGTTTCGTATGGCCGCCAGCAGCCTTCAGCAGGTGTTGATCCCCCGTCTCAGCGCACAGGATCCGGAGGCGATGACGAAAGCCGTTGCCTATCTGCGCAAAATGACCCTCCCACTGACCCTTGGTGGTGTAGGAGGCAGTGTGATGTTGTGGTATATGGGTCCACAAATCCTGACCTTGGTGGCGGGTAGTCCACAACCCGATGCCGAAGCCCTATTGCGTTGTCTGGTACTCCTTCCCCTTATTTTGGCCATTGGCGTTTTACCCTCAAGCTTACTGTTGGCCACGAAACACAATCGGCTGTTCGGGCGGAATTTAATGGTGGCCGCAGCCGGAGGCGTTGGAATTCACCTGCTACTCGTGTTCTACATCGGAGCCTGGGCAACCATCACCTCATTGTTGACAGCCGAGCTGCTGTTGGTGTGTAAAAATGTTGCATCATTGAAACAAATTTTGGGCAACCAAACCCGTACCACTCGATCATGACGGCAGATCAGGTATTGGTTGTGTTGGTTCTGTATGGCGACAAATCAGAGCCGTGTGTTTCCCTGAAGAGCCTGATGGCCCACCACAAGGCTCAGAACATGGCCTGGATGATCTGGGACAACCATCCCATACCCGGAATGGATGTCATGCTCCGGAATTGGATGGCCACTGAGGCCAAAGGCAGTATAGAACGATGGTTGTATGAGGCACATCCTGAGAATCCGGGACTCAGTGCTGCGTATCGGGCCGCCGCCGAAAAGGCTATGGAGTGGCGGTGCACCTGGATGCTGCTGGCTGATCAGGACACCCATTTTCCGCTGGATTGGTGGGATTGCTACACCAGATCGGTTCATGCGGACCCGATCGGACTCCTCGTGCCCCAAATGTATAGCTCTGAACTTTGCATTTCACCGGCCGTTCACCGGATGGGGATCAGCCGCCCCAACCCACGGCCTGTATTGGGCGAAATCAACCTTAATCGGTATATGCCGGTGAATTCCGGCATGATGATCAGGCTATCGGCCTACAACCAATGTGGGGGCCATCTTCCTCAGGTTCGTCTCGATTTCAGCGACACCGCATTCATCTATCGTTTGAGATCGGCGGGTATTAGAGCATCGGTGGTGCCCGTGACCTGTAGTCACGGCTTATCGGGGCTCGAACCAGAATCATACGTGGTGCGCCTGCAGCGATACCGGCAGTTTTGCAGAGATGCCCGCGCCTGGGTGGAAACCGAGGGGCCAGTAGTAACCCTCACTTTTTTGGTGGTTGGTCGTGCCCTTCGGTTATCGTTCCGTTACCTCCGCTTTGGATTTATGCGCGTACTTTTGCAGCAATTTTTTCTGAGCAGACCCTATGAGCAGTAAAAAGGCCGCGGCCAGTTCCGAAATCCACCCCCTGATTGTCGGGCTTTTTGGACTAAGTCTGACCGAACTCATACTCGGCGGCGGGGGTCGGTGGTTCGACTGGGGTTTCCTGACACCACGTATGATGCTGTTCGGTGCCTGTCAACTTACCTGGATAATCAGCTGGGCTAGTGGACGATTTCATCCGGGAACGCGCGTTTTGGCACTTACCCTCATTCCTTTAGGGGCAACAATCTTCGCCTCAGGCATCGGATTGTTGAATGCCGCCAGTGTATCCTCTGTTTTTACCGATGTTAAACCTCTGCTGTACGTTCTCAATCTGCCCTTTTACGCCCTTATCCTGCGAGACCCCTTAGGCCGTAGGGTTGCAGGCCTCTTGTTTAGATGGTTGGGATTGGCGATGGCCATCGGTTACCTAGCTTTCTGGATCCTCTGGCAAACTGATTGGGTCGACGGATGGGCGTTTTACCAGTCCACCGAGCAAATGGGTGAGTTTTTCTTCCGGGGCAACATGGGATTCTTCTACAAGGGCTTCGTATTCCTTCCCGTTGCCCTGTTTTTCTGGGAAAAAGTCCAATTCCAGAGGAAGCGTTGGGTTCAGGTCCTTATTTATGCGGCTATACTGCTGACGTTCACCCGGGCCATTTGGCTCATCCTGTTGTTTTTCCCCTTGCGTTCACTATGGAACTGTCGGGGCCACAACCCAACGGCTTGGCTTGCCTTGATGCTGATGCTGGTCGGTCCATGGTTGGTGGAAAAAGGAGTAGTCGACACCCGACATGAACGAGAATTTTTAGAGCTCAAGGTCAAGGACGATCCCTACCCCAATCAGAAATATTTGGAGCAGTATCCATATCCCGACTGGCAGCAAACCATCGCCTTTGCTTTTAGCCAGAGTATCATGAACCGCCACCTCTCCATGATGGAGCGATTTGTGCAAATTGATGAAGTAGGGCAGCGCATAGGACCGTTGAGCCTGCTTTTTGGCCACGGTTTGGGTATTGGGACTCCCTTGAAACCAGTTCATATGGAAATCAGCTACCTGGAAATCTTTCATAAACAGGGATTATTGGGCTTGGGTATTTGGGGACTGCTCCTTTTTGCCGCATGGGTACAATTTCGCCGGTCTACCTCTATGCCATACGCCGACCAAAGCCTGTCGACCGCCCTGCTCCATTCCGTTTTTTTTGTTGCCGCACTTTCCTTTTTCAATCCCTTTATCAATGCACCCATGGGATTGGCATTATTGACCATGGGATTAGCCCTCCCCCATCATTTTAAAAGTAAACACGGGCCCGAGGTCGTGGATCAGTATCATGCGGGCATTCATCATTCATCGTCATCGACTGTTTCAACGCGGTTGAATGAGGATGACCGCGGGCGGTTTTTCGAGCACTCATCAACCAATTTAAATACTACGTCAACCACAGCGGTCAACTCTCTGGAACGTCATAGCCAGTTGATAGCCAACAGCGACCCTTCAACTCTTCAGGTAAGGCCCCGAGTGAGTGTTTGTATGTCCACCTACAACGGTTCGCGCTGGCTTCGGGAACAAATCGAAAGCATATTGCCTCAATTGCAAAAGGGAGATGATCTCTGCGTAGCGGATGATGGATCTACGGATGGAACTCTGGAAATCCTGCAGGAATACATCGATCATGGACACCCGATTCAGGTTTATCCCGCGGGGGGCCACCCCTTGCATCATCCCTCCTACAACCTGGAGCGTGCCCTGAGGCAGGCCAAAAGCGAATATATTTTTCTGTCTGATCAGGACGATGTGTGGTTACCTGGCAAGGTTGATGGGATCTGTAGGGCGCTTCAGAATCATACGTTGGTGATTCATGATGCGCGGGTGACCGACGAGGTACTGACCATCACATCCCCCAGTTTTTTCGAACTGCACCGCACAAAAACTGGGGCCATCGAGAATTTTGTGCGAAATAGTTACCTGGGCTGCTGTATGGCTTTCAGAAAATCGCTGCTCGAAAAAGCATTGCCCTTTCCGCCGCAACTCGCCATGCATGACATCTGGCTCGGAAATGTAGCTGCTTTGTGGTTTGATACCCATTTTTCACATGAAATCTATGTGCTCTACAGGCGTCATTCAGGCACTGTAAGCACCACAGCAGCTGCAAGTGGGTATACGCTCTGGCAACAGATCGCCCTTCGGGGACGGCTCGCCCGGCAAATCGGCCGTAATTTGTTGAGGAAATCATGACCCAGCACCAACCCTATTTTAGTGTTATTACTGTTTGCTTTCAGGAAGCTCAAACACTGCGGCACACCCTTCTGAGCGTCGCGATGCAAAAAGGGGCAGCCATTGAGCATTGGGTCATCGATGGAGGGTCAACCGACGGAACGCTGGAGATTCTGCGGGAATGGGATTTAGAGATGAAGAACGCCGATGCGAGGCGTGCCGAGCCAGGATATCGGTTCCACTGGATTTCCGAATCCGATCTAGGTTTATATGATGCGATGAATAAAGGCATCGTGCTTTCGACTGGCCATTTTATCGGCATTTTGAATGCAGATGACTTCTACCCACACCACCGGGTTTTGTCGCGCGTGCGTGGTCAACTGAAACAGACAGGAGCGGACCTACTCTATGCCGATTTGAATTATGTAGAAGCCCGCGATTTTCGGCGGATTGTACGCACATGGAAATCGGGGACTTACGGCAAACGATCGTTTTACTGGGGCTGGATGGCCCCTCATCCGACGCTGTTCATAAAAAAGGAGTGTTATGTACGGTCGGGCGGATACAGACTGGATCTGGGTACCTCCGCCGATTATGAGTTTATGCTGCGGATATTTTTAATGCAAAAGGTACAAGTCACGTATTTGGCCAAAACAATAATTCATATGCGTATGGGGGGCGTAAGCAACAAGGGCTTGAAAGCGAGGTGGAAGGCCAATCGAATGGACCGGAAGGCTTGGCAGGTGAATGGACTCAAACCATTCTTTTTTACACTACTCCTCAAGCCTTTCAGAAAATTGGCGCAATTCAGTTAGGCCGTTGTGAGCGCAGATTTACCCTTCTGTAAAACTGCATCCCTTCAGAAAATTATTGGAGTTCAGTCAGGCTGTAGCGAGCGCAGATTTATTGTTGACCGACCCTGCAGCCGTTTAGGAAGTTGGCACCATTCAGTTAGGCCGTAATGAGTGCATACTTTTTTTGAGCGACCCTGCATCCCATATGAAAATGAGAAAAGAAGTACATCGAATTAGCCCTTAAAATCGGCTGCCATTCCCGTCCAGACCCGGGCAAAGACACCTAACGGAAGGAAAATACCCGTTTCTGTCGTGGACAGATAGAGTTCGCCCGTGTGTAGATGGTCGGTGGGGTATGCGTCGCTCAGGAAGTTTCTCAGAACGAGCGATGATAGTCCGAGCGAATAGGCATTCACCAAGAGGAAGTGAGTATCAGGTTCCAGAATCGAACGAACATCATCCATCAACGAAAGGATTTGGTCTTCCAGCTTCCATCGCTCACCTGAAGGGCCCAGTCCGTAGGCCGGCGGATCAAGAAGTACGCCGGAATATCGGTTGCCCCTTCTCCGCTCGCGGGCCACAAACTTTCGGGCGTCTTCCAGAACCCAACGAATGCCATCAAGTCGACTCAACATCATGTTTTCATGAGCCCAGTCGACCACCTGCCTCACAGAGTCGAGGTGCACCACATCGGCTCCGGCCTGACAGGCAGCCAGACTGGCGCCGCCGGTGTAGGCGAAAAGGTTCAGTACCTTTGCGGGCTTGCTTAGTGCCCGAATACTCCTGGCCACAAATTCCCAGTTATCGGCCTGCTCCGGGAATATGCCGACATGTTTGAATGAAGTGAGGGCTAGCCGAAACCGAAGATTCAGTGCAGCGCTCCGATACGTGAGCTGCCATTCCGACTTGCTTTCCTTTCCCCTTAGCGGAATCCACTCTCCGCCATACGCCCCCTGTTGCTCGAATCGCCAGTGCGCCCGCTTCGTCCATTCCTCCCGATTGAAGCGGGGCGACCAAAGAGCCTGGGGTTCTGGACGAATCAGGATTTGACTGCCCATTCGTTCCAGCTTCTCTTTGCCTCCGCAATCGATCAGGGAATAATCCGACCAGCCCGCCGGGCAATGGGCATCGATTCGTGCCCCCAATTTGCTACCCATCTCGTTATTCGGGTCGACCGTGCTCGGGTCTCATATGGGGAAAAAGCAACACCTCTTGTATACTGCTCTGGTTAGTCATGATCATAGAGAGGCGGTCTATTCCAACACCAATTCCAGCGGTTGGGGGCATGCCATATTCCAATGCCCTGAGAAAATCTTCGTCGGGCATCATGGCTACCGCGTCGCCTCTTTTGCCTAGTTCAATCTGGGCCTCAAAACGAGCCCTCTGGTCGTCGGGATCATTCAACTCGCTGAAGGAGTTGGCTAGTTCCTTGCGGTTGCAGATCAGCTCGAACCGTTCAGTGAGCTCGGGATGGTCGGCATGTCTTTTGGCCAGAGGCGACATTTCAACTGGGTAATCCGTAATGAATGTGGGTTGTATAAGATGGGGTTCCACGCAATGTCCGAAGATTTCATCGAGCAGGGCGGGTCGCGTTGCCATTGCGGGCACTTCTGCGCCCAGTTTTCGGGCTTCGGTTAACAACTCCTGATCGGACAGGCTGCGCAGATCCAAGCCCGTGAAGGCTTCAATCGCCCCATGCCAGGTATAGCGCTTCCATGGCCTTGCGAAGTTAATCTTCTGATCGCCCACCTGAACCTCAGTTGTGTCATGCAAACCGATGGCTACTTGTTCGATGAGTTCTTCCGTCATATCCATCATCCAGCGGTAGTCGCGGTAGGCCGCATAGAGCTCAACCTGGGTGAACTCAGGGTTATGGTAGCGGCTCATTCCTTCGTTGCGAAAATCGCGGGCAAATTCATAAACACCATCGAATCCCCCCACGATGAGGCGCTTCAGGTATAGCTCGTTGGCGATCCTGAGGTAGAGCTTCATATCGAGGGTGTTGTGATGTGTGGTAAAGGGCCGCGCGGCGGCACCACCATAAATGGGTTGAAGTATAGGGGTTTCCACCTCCAAAAATCCACGTTCATTGAAATAATCGCGCATCAACTGAATCATGCGGGCGCGTTTACGGAAAACCTCCCGCACTTCGGGATTCACCACCAGATCCACATAGCGCATGCGGTGCCGTTGTTCGGGGTCATGGAAACCGTCATATTCCTGTCCCTGCTCATTGCGCTTCACGATGGGTAGCGGCCGCAGCGATTTGCTAAGCAACGTGAATTCTTGCACCCTTAAGGAAATCTCACCCACTTGTGTGCGAAAGATGCAACCCTTCACCCCTATGTGGTCGCCTATATCACAGTATTTCCTGAACAACTCGTTGTAGGTGAAGGGGTCATCGTTCGCGTCGAGTTCATCACGGTTCAGGTATAATTGCATCCGCCCGGTTCCGTCCTGCAGTTCGGCGAACGAAGCCTTGCCCATAATGCGGCGACTCATCATTCGTCCACCCAACACAACTTCCTTCCATAAGTCGGCATCTTCATCCTGATATTTAGTCAATATTTCCTCAATGGTGTGGGAAATAGGCAGGTTGATGGAGGGGTATGGGTCGACTCCGTGGCTGCGGATGGCTTCCAGGGCGTCGCGACGAATGCGCTCTTGTTCCGATCGTTCGGTCATATGGACTGGCTTATTTTGAGAGGGCAAAAATACGATCTAGAGAACCTCCGTGCTTTCAGTGGCAAACACCAGCTGCTGTAGTGCCAGCCACGACATAAGTCCCGAACCAATTCTAAGTGCTTCCTCATCGATATCAAATCTTGGAGTGTGAACGGGCGCTATGATGCCCTTTTCTTCGTTTCGGGTACCGAGACGATAGAAACAGGCATCGGTATGTTGACCATAATAAGCAAAATCTTCAGCCGCCATCCACAAATCGAGATCCATCACATTTTCTTCACCCAGGTAACTACAAGCCGCTTTCCTGAGTCTGTCGGTCAACTTGGGATGGTTATTGAGGCATGGATATCCCACATTGATGTGGACCTCACATCGTGCGCCCAACGCGGCGGCGGTGCCTTCGGCCACTTGGCGGATTAGCTCATGCGCGCGGTAGCGCCACTGCTCTTCGAGTGTCCTGAAGGTGCCGAGCACCTCCACTTCATCTGGAATGACATTGTATGTGCCCTCAGAATTAATACGTCCGAACGACAAAACTGAGGGGGTGGCCGGGTGTGCGTGTCGACTCACTACCTGCTGCAGGGCCACCAGGGTCTGTGCGCAGGCCATCACGGGATCTATGTTCTGATGCGGCTGTGCCGCGTGTCCTCCCTTGCCTTTAAACACGAGCCTGAGCTCATCGGCTGAGGCCATGTACATACCAGACCTAAAGCCCACCTTTCCGGCTGGAATGAGGGGCATGACATGTTGCCCCACCACGGCTGAAGGCACGGGGTTTTGCAGGACCCCATCACGAATCATGAGAGACGCCCCACCGGGCAGACGCTCCTCCGAAGGTTGAAAAATCAGACGAACCGTTCCTTCGAAGGCATCGGTGATCCGACTGAGTATACCCGCAACCCCGAGTAGACTGGCCGTGTGGGCGTCGTGACCACAAGCGTGCATGATACCAGGTCTCTCCGATCGGTACTCCACCTCATTTTCTTCATGTATGGGGAGAGCGTCCATATCAGCCCTGAGGGCCACGAGCGCCCGATCGGGATTCCGTCCCTTTATATGGGCCACCAATCCGTGTCCACCTACCCCTCTGGTAAACGCCAGTCCCAGTTCATCCAATCGATCCGCCACATAGGATGCGGTCTGTGCCTCTTCATACGAAAGTTCCGGATTCTTATGTAAGTGTCTGCGGTGGCGTACCACTTGTGCAAACAACTCGGTCGACAATTCTAGGATGCGTGACTTCAGGTCTTTCTTCTCCATATTATACTAAGATGTGCGGTTCATTACTCAATATAAATTTCATCCGGCACCACGAAACTGGTTTTAAATCCGAGTTGACGGAATTCTGACAAGAGTACCTCTGCTTCCCTATGGTTGCGGAAATCGCCAATACGCACCCTGAAGTTGGGCTGACGGTACACTAAATGAACATTCATGTTGGGGTATGCGCTCTCCATCTCCTGTTTTAAACGCATCGCCTCTGTTCGGTTCGGTCCGTTGTAGATTTGTATTCGAAAACCTGAGGCGGTTTCGCGCTTGATTGTAGCAGTAGCGGGACTACGATTCACTGGTTTGTCAGGCGTTAACGTATCCCGTACGGCCGGAGCCGGTGTTGGGACGGGCACAGGTTCTTCTAATACGGGAGTGGGAATGGGTGCCGCAACAGGCTCCTCTTTCTGCTCTTTATTTCGGTCGCGTCCGCCTGACTTGCTGAAAATTTTGCGAAAAAGCTGTGCTTCGGCAGGTGCAACCCCAAGCAGCACAAACAACAAAACAAGACCAATAGTTAACCGCATAATCCGTGGTTTAAGATAACTTCCGAGGCACTGGATGTACCGATTCTGGAGGCTCCGGCTGCAATCAGTTCCAAAGCCTGACCGCGTGATTTAATGCCGCCCGATGCTTTAACGGCCACTGCGTCGGGTAAATAACTGCGCAACTTTTGAATGATGTCGACATCTGCACCCCTTGGCCCCATTCCGGTAGAATTTTTGACGAAATGTACGCCCGAATCGATACAAAGATCACAGGCGTCCCTCAGCTCAGCATCGGTGTAGTAACCCGTTTCCAGAATCACTTTGAGTTTCCCATTGAAACCCTGAATCCGCTTAAAAAGTTCACGAAGCCACCTATCGCACGCCTTAATGTCACCCGATTTCCAGGCGGAAATGGGGAAAACGGCATCGATTTCCTGAACACCGTGACTCAAAGCACGTTCTACCTCTATATAGATGGATTCAAATTCCGAAAAGCCCATGGGGTATCCGGCTGTAACGCAGGATGAGACACCCGTTCCCTGCAAGGCCAATGCCACATCGCGCGAAAAATAGGAGGGTACACAAACTGCAGCGCATCCCCAGGTAACAGCTTCCTTGGCCATGCGCACCACATCCGCCCTGGTGGTGTCCATCGCCAACCGGGTATGGTCAACACGAGCAGCCAGGTCAGCGTCTATTCCTCCCGACCGCAACACTGTTTAAATTTTTTACCGCTGCCACATGGGCATCGTTCATTCCGACCCACTTTAGGTCCGGCGATGATGGGTGACTGAACGCGTGGCTCTTCGGGCATATTGGTTTGTGCGCTGGCACTACCACCCCGCGGTGCAGATGAGGTGCTCGCTGCCGTTGGGGCGGTTGATGTGGAAGTGCTTGTGTAGGTGGGGTGACTCGCCTGAAGGGCCGGACGTGCCGGGCCTGGAGTCGGACGATGTTCCTGAATCTGCCCGGCATCCTGAACCGGAATTCCAGCCTGAAACAACAGGGAAACAGCCTCCGAATTGAGTTCGCTCAGCATATTTTCAAAGAGATTGAACGACTCCATCTTGTAGATGACCAAAGGATCCTTCTGTTCATAAACCGCATTCTGAACCGATTGCTTCAACTCATCCATATCGCGGAGGTGGTTTTTCCAAATCTCGTCGATCAGCTGGAGTACGACCGATTTCTCCAGCTCTGTGATGATCTCGCGGCCCTCATTGCCCATCGCTCTCTTCAGATTCACCCCAATTTGAACCCCCCGATTCCCCATCTGTATCGGTACTCCAATATATTCAACGCGCTCACCTTGTTCCCGGTACACGGATTCCAAAACGGGCATCGCCATTTCCGTGAGCTTGCGGTTCCTTTCCTCATAATGCGCCAACACCCCATCCGACAACCTCAAAACTGCCTCATCCTCCTTCATGCGGGCAAATTCTGCACTACTAAACGGCGGTTCGTGACCAAAATCACGGATTGTATCGAGGTATAATGCGTCAAAATCAGCCGATTTGCTGTATCTGGCGACCAATTCCCCCGATACATCTTCAATCATATGCCGCACATCCATGCCAATGCGTTCGCCATACAAGGCATGGCGTCTTTTCTTGTAGATCACCTCCCGCTGTGCATTCATCACATCATCATACTCGAGCAAACGCTTACGGATTCCGAAATTATTTTCCTCCACCTTTTTCTGAGCCCGTTCGATGGATCGGGTAATCATGGAATGCTGTATGACTTCTCCCTCCTGATATCCGAAACGGTCCATAATTTTTGATATGCGATCGGATCCGAAAAGGCGCATCAGATTGTCTTCGAGCGAAACAAAAAACTGGGAACTTCCCGGGTCACCCTGCCGACCCGAACGGCCCCGCAGCTGCCGGTCGACCCGTCGCGATTCGTGACGTTCGGTACCCACAATGGCCAATCCGCCCGCTTCCCGAACACCAGGCCCTAATTTGATGTCGGTTCCCCGCCCCGCCATATTCGTGGCAATGGTTACGTTACCCGCCAAGCCCGCCTCAGCTACGATTTCTGCCTCCCGCTGGTGTTGTTTGGCATTGAGTACATTGTGTTTGATCTTGCGCATGCTCAGCATTCGGCTCAGCAATTCGGAGATTTCCACCGAGGTGGTGCCCACCAAAACGGGGCGGCCGGCGGCCACCAATTCCTCCACCTGCGTGATGATGGCCTGATACTTCTCGCGCACGGTTTTGTAGACCCGGTCGTCTTCGTCGCGCCGGATAATCGGCCGGTTGGTGGGAATCACCACAACATCCAGTTTATAAATCTCCCACAATTCACCGGCCTCCGTTTCGGCCGTGCCCGTCATGCCGGCCAACTTGTGGTACATCCGAAAGTAGTTCTGCAGGGTGATTGTGGCAAAAGTCTGCGTTGCAGCTTCCACCCGCACATTTTCCTTGGCTTCAATTGCCTGATGCAGACCATCTGAATAGCGTCTGCCTTCGAGCACACGCCCCGTCTGTTCGTCCACAATCTTCACCTTGTTCTGGTCGACGATGTACTCCACATCCCGTTCGAAGAGACAATAGGCCTTCAAAAGCTGGTTGAGGGTATGGATTCTCTCGGATTTTACCTGAAAATCGGAGAGCAAGCGCGATTTCCTCTCAGCTTTTTCACGGGCATCTGGTACCGATTTTTCGATTTCCGCCACTTCGCTGCCAACATCGGGCATGATGAAGAATTGGGGATCCTCGCCGCTTGCGGTGATGAGTTCGATTCCCTTCTCAGTGAGCTCGATTGTATTGTTCTTTTCATCGATTGTGAAAAAGAGGGGCTCATCGGCTTTATGCATTTCCTTTTGCTGGTCCTGCATATAAAAGGCCTCTGTCTTCTGCAACTGAGCCCGAATGCCTTGCTCGCTCAAAAACTTAATCAACGCTTTGTTCTTCGGCAATCCGCGGTAGGCGCGGAACAGGGCGAGCCCTCCCTCATCGGTTTTGCCTGTAGCCAACAATCGTCGGGCATCGCTCAGGGCGGTGTTCACATACCTTTTCTGGGAATCAACGAGCCGTTCGATTCGGGGCTTCAGTTCCTGGAACTCATGGATATCGCCCCGCGGAGTGGGTCCCGAAATGATCAGGGGCGTACGTGCATCATCGATGAGCACAGAATCCACCTCATCCACCATGGCAAAATGGTGCTTGCGCTGAACCAGTTCGTCGGAAAACCGCACCATATTGTCGCGCAGGTAATCAAAGCCAAACTCATTGTTGGTTCCGTAGGTGATGTCGGCCCGATACGCCTTTTTACGCTCGGCCGAATTTGGGGTATGCAGGTCAATGCAATCGACCGATATGCCATGAAACTGAAAGATGGGGCCATTCCAGGCTGCGTCCCTGCGTGCCAGGTAGTCGTTGACCGTCACAATATGCAGTCCCATGCCCGAGAGGGCATTAAGGTAGGCAGGGAGGGTTGAAACCAATGTTTTACCTTCCCCGGTGGCCATTTCAGAAATTTTACCCGAATGCAGCACCATACCACCGATCAACTGCACGTCGTAGTGCACCATGTTCCAAACCACCTCATTACCCGCTGCACTCCACCGGTTCCGGTACACTGCTGTATCACCTTCGATCCGCACGAAATCCTTACTCACCGACAATTCACGGTCCATGCTTGTGGCCTGCACACGGATCTCCCCATTTTCAGTGAAACGGCGCGCTGTTTCTTTCACGACCGCAAAAGCTTCGGGCAGCAACTCGTCCAGTACCTCCTCCAAATGCTTATCACGCGCCTTAATCAACTCATCGAGCCTCTCGTAGGCCTGCGTTTTCTCGGCTGTTTGATCGGGCGGAAGTGCATCGGCCTCGGCTCGGCTCCTTTCAATCTCCGTCTCCATTTCGCTGAGCGCCTCCCTGATTCTCGAACGAAATTCGATCGTTTTCGCCCTTAACGCATCGTGGTCGAGCCCCTTGTATTCCTCAAACCAATGGTGGATTTCGGCCACACGCGGTAGCAGTTCCTTCACATCCCGATCCGATTTTTTACCAAACAATGCGGTAATGATTTGTTGCAGAAAACCCGCCATACGTGATTCTTAATTACGAGGCTCAAAGTTACACATTAGAAAGCACCTTGGCTTTATATTTGCCCAGTCTTAGGGGTGCCCTCATGGGCTGAGATTATACCCATTGTACCTGATCAGGGTTATGCCTGCGAAGGGAAGATGTCATTCATTGTTGCTTGTCGGCCCCTGCCAAGCATTTGTTTCATGTACAAATGCCCCGCAGCTATGCGTTTCCTGCCCGTCAATCCCATTTTCCTCATTCTGTTTTCTGGTTTCTTGTTGTCGGTGTTTGGGACAGCAGCTGGAAAAAATCCCATTACCGGAAAGGTAATCGACCTGAGCAATGGGAAGCCCATAGCCGCGGCGACGATAGTACTCGAACCGCGCAGTGAATTTACCCTCACTGACAATAGCGGACATTTCACAATAATGAGCGCAGGCCTCGTCACGCAAATGCATGTACGGATCAGTCACCTCGCCTACCGACCCATCGACACAATTATTCTGCTTACAGAAGTTTATTCCACCCCGCTCCTGTTCTATATGACACCCCGCATTCAGGAGCTGATGGAAGTGTCGGTAATGCCCTTTCCCGCTGGTAATCGTACGCCGATAGCATTCACGCGAATCACAGCCCAGGAACTGCAACCCGGAAATATGGGGCAGGATCTACCATTCCTGTTGCAACAGTCGACCGCTGTGGTCGCCCACTCCGATGCAGGAGCGGGCGTGGGTTACACCGGGATGCGTATCAGGGGTTCAGATGGTACACGCATCAATGTAACCCTCAACGGAGTCCCCGTAAACGATGCCGAATCGCAGGGCGTTTTCTGGGTGAACATGCCCGATCTCGCCAGTTCCGTTGATGAAATTCAGGTGCAAAGGGGGGTCGGCACCAGCACCAGCGGCACCGGAGCCTTTGGGGGCAGCGTGCACATCAAAACCCAACTTTCGGATGATACCGCGGGGGTGCGCATGAACCTGAGCGGTGGATCTTTAGGCACTCTCCGCCAAGCACTGGCCATGAGCAGCGGGCAACTCATAGGGGGGTGGCAATTTGGTGGACGAATGAGCAGAATTCGGAGCGATGGTTACATCGAACGCTCAAGCTCCGATTTAAGCAGCCTGGCCGTTGGCGCTTCACGCATGGGCAACCGCAGTCGTATCGCCTTCAACACTATTCAGGGACAGGAACGCACCTACCAGGCCTGGTATGGTGTTCCCCAGGATTCACTTGCATCGAGAAGGACATACAATCCAGCCGGGGGATTTGTAGATGCGCAGGGCAATTCGGTTTACCACCCAGATGAGGTCGACAACTACAGGCAGGACCATTACCAAGGGATATATGAGGTATGTACCCACCCCAACTTTTCCCTCAGAGGCATCCTGTTTTATACACGCGGGGTGGGATATTATGAGCAATATAGGGCAGACGAAACCTATGAACGCTACGGATTGAGTCCAGCCGTGATCGGCAGCGACACCATCAGCAGCACGGATATTATCCGGCGGAGGTGGCTCGACAACCATTTCTATGGTGGGCTGCTGCAAACTGAATGGAAATCAGGCCCATTGCAGATCCAGTCGGGCGGAGGTTGGTACAGGTATGTGGGATTCCACTTCGGTGAAGTAATATGGGCCCGAATTTTCCCCAATCAACCATTGCCGACCCGCTATTATGAAAATGAAGGAGAAAAAAGAGAATACCACTTATTTACCCGGGCCGAATGGGAAGCCGGATCGCATTGGCATCTGTTTGGCGACCTGCAATACAGGGGAGTCGATTATAGTTTTGAGGGACTCAACAACCAGAGTGAGGCGGTGGATCAAACGGTTCCCTTTCGTTTTTTTAATCCCAAAGCTGGCGTAAACTGGCAGCCAACACCTCGCCTGCGCTGGTTTGCCTCCGTCGCCGTCGGCCACCGCGAACCGGTGCGCGACGACCTAACCGCGTCGACACCCGAGAGTCGACCCGGAGCCGAGCAACTGACCGATTGGGAAACGGGTATCAGTTGGAAGGGTCGGAATGCGCGATGGGATATTCAGACCTATTATATGGTGTATCGCGATCAGTTGGTTTTGAATGGTCAGATTAACGATGTGGGCGCCTATGTGCGCGTAAACGTGCCCGAGAGCTATCGATTGGGAGCCGAGTTGTCGTGGTCAACCCGCCTTCACCCCAAGCTGGAATGGACAGCCAATCTGTGCCTTTCCCAAAATCGGGTACGCAACTACACGGAATACTTCGACCTATATGACGCTGACTTCAATTATCTGGGTAATGTGGGTGGACAAACGCTAGCTACCGCCCCAATTTCCTTCTCGCCGGGCATCACCACCGGCTCTACCCTTAGCTGGAAAGCAATAAAGAACATACGATTCAATCTATTGAGTCGACATATCGGGCGGCAATATTTAGACAACAGCGGAGATCATGCACGTGTCCTCCCCGCCTGGACAGTTCACGACCTCCGCCTCGACTACCAGCTCAGGAGTGGCGCTAACCATCCTGAATTACGCTTGAATCTGCAAATTGGAAATGTGCTTAACGCCCTATACAGTGCCAACGGCTATGCCTATCCGTATCTGTTGGATGGCACATTGGTGCGCGACAAATATTACTTCCCGCAGGCAACCAGAAACTTTCTGATCGGGCTCCAAGTCAATTTTTGATTGCTTTTTATTCAAAATCAACCTATTTTTTGACCTTTTGAAGAGGTGATAAAAAGTAGGAATACGAGAGAGCAGATCGTTTCCCTGTTGGTATTTGAATCGTTCGCCTAAACTCATGTGCTTCAACATTCAGGTCCTTCGGATCTGAAATCAAAACCTTTAGGTTTGAATTACCCAATTCGGCCGGTAGGAAAGACCTGCGAATGGTCCATTCCACCGGTATGGAGCCAGAATAACCCGCTTCGATTTGTCCATCCACCCACCAGCCTTCCGGACCCACTGGCTTTTGATCTTCCGTCAACCAGCGGCCCCGACGTATTTTACCGGTATCGGATCCGTTCAGCACCGGTTTGTCAAGCCTAATCATCAGATCAAAACCCGGAAGTGACACCTCTTGCGCGGCTATGAGGAGAGGGGGCGCATTTTCATGCTCCATATATAAAGGTATGAGCTGGAAACCGGGAGCATCAGAGCCCCCCTTGATCGACAGGTACGAGCGCACAACCGGACTTTGCTGAAAATGGCTGTCTGCGGGTGAAACTGCGCCGAAATTCCATTCCTCCATCAACATCAGCGATACGCCCTCTTCCAGGGCTGTGGTCGACAAAACCCCAGTACCCGATCCGTCTGGGGCGACCAAACGAAACAAGGGCGAATTCAAGCCTCCGATTGAGGCAAGAGGTTGACCACTGTGACCCACCACCTCAAGTTCGTCGAATGTAAAAGAGGTCTGAAGCCTGAAATCCAGAGCAATCCGGGCCTTACCCCCTGTTTTCAGTCGGTATGAATAGGCGCAATCCACGTTTTTCGTTTCGACCCATACCCGGATGGGGCTGCCATCCCATCCATTGGGTGCCATCACATGTAGACGGTAGCGGGACGGCTCACTCCACTCCCGGGCTTGTTCCCAGTCGGACCCCGACGACCAGTACATGATCTGCCGAACCGGAATATTATGGATTTCCTGACCTGCCGATAGGGTCAACACCTCGCCCTTCTGGTCCATTCCCAAAATAGTTCCACTGTATCCAATGTTTTCGCTGCCATCGAAGGTCTCCACCGAGACGGTCCGACCAATGTTTATGGATATGAGAGCTGAAAAATCCCCGGCCAGTCTCTGTTTGCGAACCGAATCGCGCACCATCTGCAATAAGACAGTTTGTACAACGCCTATAGCCGAATCCGTTGCACCTGCAGAAGGTTTGGACAAGCCTGGTTGCTCTTGAACACCCGATTTTGTGTCATCTACTGAGGTCATTGACCAATAGACCCGCTCCGGACATAGCCCTATAGGAAGTTCAATGTCTGCTGTCCCCTTCGATAAGGGTACACCCTGATATTCCAGCACGGCCAGATTTCCGGGGGCCACATGAAGTGCGACGGGTCGAAATCCCTTGGATGGTTGAGCGCTAATCGGTAATGCCAACCCAAAAAGGCAGCCAAAAGCCGTCAAAAAAAATGCAAAATATATATTCCTGTGTTTCATCTTCATAATATTATTCCTTTTTGCTACGCTTCAAGTCGACCAGCATTTGTCTGATTTCGCCTTGTCGAGTGCGCGGACAAACCAGAAGGCCTTGTTCTGAGTCTATCACGATAAACCCTTCCAACCCCACCAAAAGCATGGGCTTGTCACCGCTGCCCATCACCAAACACTGCGAGGAGTCATACATGGCGATATTTTGTCCGGAGACCGCATTCTCCAAATAATCATGCTCGTTTACCCGATAAACTTCCTCCCACATGGTTATGTCCGACCAGTCAAAATCGGCTACAAGCACCTTTACTTTTGGATTGTTGTAAAGGATGCCCTGACGAAATGAGATGGGGGCACACTGTTGATAGAGCCTCAAAATGCCGTCCCGTTCCTGTTTTGTTCCCAAAACCTCTTCCAATTCATCAAACAACTGCAACAGTTCCGGGAGGTACTGCCGATACAAACCAATCAGTACCGACACCCGCACTACCTTGATGCCCGAATACCATAAAAAATCACCGGATCGGAAAAAGGCGTTGGCAATATCCTGAGTTGGGTTTTCGGTAAAGGTTTTAACCGCACAAATCTGTCCGTTGTCTTCGTTGGGGTAATACTGTATATAACCATAGTGGATATCGGGTTGGTGTGCCCGAACGCCGGCTACAACCAACTCATCATACTCTGCAGCATAACGAAGCGCGGGTTGTAAATTCTTTACAAATTGGCGGGAATCTACTACAATGTGATCCGAGGGCAAAATCAAGAGCAGCGCATCGGGATTAGATCGCGCAATGCGCACCGCCGCATGCAGCGTGGCCACAGCTGTATTTTTACGGATGGGCTCAGTAATGATGGACGACTGAGGTAAATCGGGCAGTTGCATTCGGGCTACTCCCGCCCAGGTGTCGAGTGTAACCAGATGAATTCGCTCGCTTCCGGTGAGCAGACGCGCACGCTGAAAGGCCGATTGAATCAGGCTGTAGCCCGTTCCGGCCACATCCAAAAATTGTTTGGGAAAATCGGGTGAGCTCAAAGGCCACAGGCGCGAACCGGAACCTCCGGCCAAAATCACAGCGTGTAGGTCGTACATATAAGCCTTTCCTCCACAAAGATAGAGCAACCCATAGTATTTGCTCTACAAAATCCCTTCCCTCAACAGGTCATGCAGGTGCACGATTCCACAAAATTCCCCTTCCGCATCCACAACCACGATTTGTGTTATATTATTTTTTTTCATTAATTCAAGGGCATCAACCGCATAGCTGCCTTTGGCCAATGTAATAGGATGAGGAGTCATGATTTCAGATGCGGTCTGTGCTTCGGGTCGTTCAAATCTCTCCAGCATGCGGCGGATATCCCCATCTGTGATGACCCCAACGAGCCTTGCCCCGTCCATAACCGCTGTGACCCCAAGTCGACTCGATGTGATGCTGATAAGCACCTCCCTCAGGGGCGCATTGCGATCGACTTGCGGCAAGGCATTGTGCACGATTAGATCATCGACACGCAAATAGAGTTTTTTGCCAAGGGCACCGCCAGGGTGAAACCGGGCGAAATCGTGGCGCGTAAATCCCCGCTCCTCAATCAGACAAACTGCCAGTGCATCGCCCATTGCGAGTTGGGCCGTGGTGGAGGTGGTGGGTGCGAGGTGGAGTGGGCAAGCCTCAGACGCCACAGCGGAGCTCAAAAAATGGTCGGCATGCCTGCCCAGAAAGCTGCTTCTCTTCCCACTCATACCGATGAGCAGGTGTCCGGCCGACTTCAAAAGCGGCACCAGCAGCTTGATTTCAGGTGTATTTCCGCTCTGGGATATACACAAAACTACATCACCCTCACGGATCATCCCCAGATCGCCATGCACCGCATCGGCTGCATGCATAAACAAGGCAGGCGTACCCGTAGAATTGAAGGTTGCGCTGATTTTTGCAGCGATCAGGGCACTTTTACCCACACCGGTGAACACCACACGTCCCGGACAATGGAGCATCGCTTGGATGACCGATGCGAACTCGTCGCCTACTCCATCCCTGAGTGCCAAAATGGCCTCCCCTTCTGCAGTGAGCGCCCGACGGGCTGACTCGATAATGTGCGTGTGTGGATTCAATTTTATTTCGTATATTCGGCTACAAAACTAATACTTTGTCAGACCAGGTTACCGATTTCGTTGACGAGCGCACCAAATTGCGCGAATTGCTACAGTCATTTTTTGGATTTTCATCATTTAAGGGGCGACAGGAGGAGGTTATCGACAACATATATGCGGGAAAAAACACGCTGGTGATCATGCCCACCGGCGCCGGCAAATCATTGTGTTACCAGCTTCCGGCGATTGCCAGCGAAGGCACCGCCATCGTGGTTTCGCCCCTCATTGCGTTGATGAAAAACCAGGTCGATTCCGTTCGGGCCTTTTCGGGCGTCAGCGGCGTGGCCGAATTCCTGAATTCTTCGCTCAACCGCAGCGAAATTCGCAAGGTACACGCCAACGTGATGCAGGGTATCACCAAAATGCTGTATGTGGCACCCGAATCATTGGCCAAACTGGAAAACATCGATTTTTTGAAGAAGGTCAAAATCAGTTTCGTGGCAGTCGACGAGGCACACTGTATTTCCGAATGGGGCCACGATTTTCGTCCGGAATACCGCAAAATTCGGCAAATGGTGGATATGCTTGGCAAGGTGCCCGTCATTGCGTTAACGGCCACCGCTACCCCAAAGGTGCGGTCGGACATCATAAAAAACCTGCAGATGCCTGAGGCAGATGTGTTTTTATCAAGCTTCAACCGCCCGAATCTTTATTATGAAATCCGGCCTAAGGTCAACGCCATCAAGAGCATCATCAAGTACATCCACGAAAACCCCGGCAAATCGGGCATTGTATATACGCTAAGCCGCAAGAAAACAGAAGAATTGGCGGAACTGTTTATGGCCAACGGCATCAAGGCCGCTCCTTATCATGCAGGCCTCGAATCACATGTGCGTATTGCCAACCAGGATGCCTTCATCATGGAGGATATACATGTGATCGTGGCCACCATTGCCTTCGGTATGGGCATCGACAAGCCAGACGTGCGGTTTGTAATCCACTACGATATCCCGAAATCAATCGAAAGCTACTATCAGGAAACGGGTCGTGCGGGGCGCGACGGACTGGAGGGGGTCTGCATCGCCTACTATGCAGACCAGGATGTATTGAAATTGCAGAAATTCTTGAAGGACAAACCGGTTGCCGAGAAGGAAATCGGCTATCTTCTGATCGACGAAGTGGTTTCATTCGCCCACTCCGCCACGTGTAGACGCAAGCAAATCCTGCATTACTTCGGAGAGAGCTTCAACGAGTCCGAATGCAACCGTATGTGCGATTCGTGCCGAAATCCGGTGGCGATTGAAGACGGCACTGAATCGATGCAGACCCTGTTGAAGCTAGTGGCCGGCCTGGCGCGAAAGTTCGATTCGGATCACCTGTTGAACCTGATCACCGGCACGATGAGTCCAGACATCGAAGCCTATGGGCATGACCGCCATCCCCTTTGGGCAGTGGGGGGCGAGCACCCGCGTGGCTTCTGGGGGGCTTTGTTGAGGGAAGCGCTGGTAAGCCACCTACTCATCAAAGAATTCGAACAATTCGGTATTATACGATTGGGAGTCGCTGGTGAAGCGTTTCTGCAAAAGCCCTACCCTATTCGGGTTCGCCCAGACCACGATTTCAGCAAGATCATGGCGGAATCGGATGCCGAGGCACAAGGAACGAGCGTGCTCGACAGTCGCCTGTTCGATATGCTCCGGGATCTGCGCAAAAAAATAGCCGCCCAAATGAACCTCCCTCCTTATGTCATTTTTCAGGACCCCTCACTGGAGGAGATGTCGACCCTTTATCCCATTAACCTGCAAGAGCTACAACTGATCAGCGGAGTGGGTGTCGGCAAGGCAGGCAAATTCGGTGCTCCCTTCGTGGAGTTGATTTCCCGCTATGTGGAAGAGAACGAAATTGAGCGGCCGATCGACTATGCCATCAAATCCACAACCAGTAAATCGGCAGTGAAAGTATTTCTCATTTCCGGTATTGACCGCAAAATTCCGCTGAAGGATCTGGGGAAAAGCAAGAATCTGAGTTTCGACGAGGTTCTGGTGGAAATACGAAGCATCATCGATTCAGGTACCCGGCTGAATATTGATTATCAGTTAAGGGAGACAATGGATGAGGAAACGATCCAGGAATTATACGGCTACTTCCTCGGCATGCACAATGATGACCTTCCTCAGGCCATTCGTGACATGGGGGATGTTTTCTCGGAGGATGAGATTCGGCTCGTGCACATCAAGTTCCTGAGCGAGCAAGGGAATTGACCCTGCTTTTGACGTTCGAATCAGGAACTGCTCCGTGTGGTGGCTAAATTCGTGAGCATTTCAGACACCAGGGCGGGCAAATCGTAGTGGTGGTTCCACCCCCAATCGGTCCGTGCCACCTGGTCGTCGATCACCGCCGGCCAGGTGTCGGCGATGACCTGACGAAAATCCTCACGGTAGTCGATTCGAAAATCATACAAATGTAGTTTTATCACCTCCGCCAGTTCCATAGGTGTGAAGCTCATGGCGGTAACGTTATAGGAGGTCCGCACGCTGATCCTGGCCGCATCGGCCTGCATCAATTCGAGTGTGGCCCGCACCGCATCATCGATATACATCATGGGCAGGCGAGTATGAGCTTGTAAAAATGAAGTGTAAGACCCGCATCTGAGCGCTTCATGAAAAATCTCTACGGCATAATCTGTGGTGCCACCGCCAGGTGGGGTTCGCCAACTGATGATGCCCGGATACCGGAGCGAGCGCACGTCTAGTCCGTATCGCTGAAAATAATACTGGCACCACAGTTCGCCCGATAATTTGCTGATTCCATAAACGGTTCTGGGATCCATGACAGGCAGTTGGGGCACCCAATCACGCGGAGTGCCCGGACCAAATGCAGCGATGGAACTGGGCCAAAAAACACGTCCCACCTTGTGTCGAACCGCCAGATCGAGTACGTTCAGCAGACCCTCCATATTGAGACGCCAGGCAAATAAGGGGTTCTGCTCACCTTTGACCGATAGTAAGGCCGCAAGGTGATAGATTTCCCGAACCTGATGGCGTTTGATAATGGCCTCGAGCGACGATTTATCGAGCACGTCGAGGGTCTCAAACTCAGCCCCATCGGGTGTGGAATCTGTATGCAGGTCACAGCAAACCAGAGTTTTACCAGGATATTCGTTCAATATGGCTGCCGCAATCTCCGATCCCAGCTGGCCCGATGAGCCAATGATGAGGGTTACGGGGCGCTCCGTTTGGGTAATATTCATGATATGGTTTTACTTATTTTACTTAATGGCTATAAAGCGCCCCAAGATAGGCAGAGATAGAGGTGTTTTGGGCTCCCTAGTGATCGAAAGCGCATATTTTATGCACAGAGGCACGTATTCCCAAAGAATCAATCAGATAAACTAAATATATACATTTGTGTCCAAATATAGGTTATGCGATATTTTCTGGTTATTTCTGTATTTTTACTGCTGCAGTCGTGCTACTACGACAATGAGCAGGATTTGTATCCTGTTGGCAGCGGGGGTTGCGACACCCTTAACCTCAGTTACCAAACCCACATTTTGCCCATCATAAGCAGCAAATGCCAGTCGTGTCATGGATCCGTTTCACCAAACGGCAGCCTGAGTTTAATGACACACGCGCAGATTAAAGCCGCGGAGGTGAAGGTGCGCGACCGGATCAACCGTTCTCCTGGTGACCCCCAGTTGATGCCCAAAACCGACAAGCTACCGGCCTGTCAGATCCGTCAACTCGAATTGTGGTACAACGACGGCGCCCCCAACAACTGACCCATATGAATCGAGTACTTCGAATATTATGTGCCGTTTTTATCTGCCTCCTGTACCAGTCCGATGCCTGGTCGCAAAACGACAATGACCTCGAGGCCTTACTGGCAGACCCTTCGGGTGAACAGAAAAAAGAGTATGTGTCTTATACCTTCAAATCGGCCCGGATCATCAATGCGCATTCAGTCGAGCAAACCGCGTCTGGGGTGATGGATATGCGAATTTTACACCGATTTGGTAGTATTTCGGGTGGGGCCTACCAACTATTTGGCCTCGACCAGGCCAGTATGCGTATGAGCCTCGATTATGGCCTTACACCCTGGATGCAGGTAGGAATCGGGCGAAGTACAACCGGAAAGGAACTCGATGGTGTGCTTAAGTTTCGCCTGCTGAGACAGGTGATTAATGGTTTGGGGTCACCCATAACGCTTTCCTATGTAGCCGGATCTACCCTGTCGACATTGGAATGGCCCGAACCTGAACGAGGCAATTTCTTCTCGTCGCGGATTGGATACTACCACCAGTTGCTCCTGGGCAGAAAATTGAATGAAACCCTCAGTGTGCAACTGACCCCGAGCCTCGTGCACCGGAATTTGGTTGCGACCCGCACGGAACCCAATGATATATTTGCACTCGGCCTCGGCGGCCGCTTCAAAACCAACGCCCGAATGGCCCTCACTTTCGACTATTTCGTGGTTCCCGGGACAAAGTTAGTAGACCACAACAATAGCTTGTCGCTCGGAATTGATATTGAGACTGGGGGACACGTTTTCCAACTTCATGTTTCCAACAGTCGTGGATTGAACGAGCGCCAGTTCATCACTGGTACGAATGGGCGGTGGGACAAAGGCGATTTGTTTTTCGGGTTTAATCTATCGCGCGTGTTCACCCTACGGACGCCTAGGATGTCCATAGACCTCGGGGGGGACGCTGAAAAATAACCGAGAATTTATCCTTATCTTTGGTACAATATTTGTCATTTGATAATGGTTGTTTGAACCACATCCAACCCCTATGCACGCTAAACTACTTGTTTCCAGTTTTTTTACCTTTCTTCTTATCCTCAGCTTTGAATCACACCACAATTTAGCGATAACATATCCTACCGGAGCGCCAGCTGGTAGCACCGGGTCACCCACTGACGTCAATACTTGTAACCGATCCGGTTGCCACGGAGCATCCCCACAAACTGGAGCAACTGGATTGTTCTCTCTGAACACCACCAACAACCAATACGTACCCGGTCGGGAATATGTGGTGTCGGTTTCCATTGACGGCTCTGGGCGCAAAGGCTTTCAAATCTCACCCCAAAATGCATCCACCGGTGCCTTAATGGGTAGCTTGGTGAACACAACAACAACGGGAGCAGCTGGCACCCAGATTGTAGGCAGCGGTAAATACATAACCCACATTCAGGGCCCGACGGCCAACCCCAGTACGTGGTCATTTAAATGGATCGCTCCAGCAGCGGGCAGTGGACCAGTAACCTTATATGGTGCTTTCGTCAACGGACGGAATACGGGTTTGCGCTTGCAGCATATCCCCCTCACGGAGGGGTCGAGTACTTCGGTTCAGGAAAATGGCCGTATTCGTCAATTCAGAGTCTTTCCAAACCCGGTTTTGGGCGATAAGTTCCAAATCTCTTTTCATCTGGAGCGCCGCGAATGGGTACAAATCGGAATTTTTGACATTACCGGACGCAGAGTTCGCGAGGTTTGTCAGGAGTTGATGGAACCCGGACAACAGCAATTTGCCGTTGAGACACGTCAGTCGTTCGCCCCTGGCCTATATTTCGTTCAGATTGAAGCGGGCAAGTCGCGGAGCACCCAGAAGTTATTGGTACGCTGAACGCTAAGAAGTTATTGGTATGCTGAGCACCAGGAAGTTAATGATTCTATAAGCACTCTCGTTGAATTCTTCAGCAAGGGCGACACCTGTTGGGGTTTTCAAGATGGGAATCGCGAATTGTTCAGGTCGGTTAGCCCAGAATAATATCTAGTTCGCGTTCCACCTGCTTGCGGGAGGAATCGGAAAGCTGTATTAGTTCCAAAGCTGAGACCTGTTGCGCCAATTGGTGGCAGGTGACCAATCCCCTTTCAATTAATAGGGTTTTTTGATGCCTATTTAAATGATGAAGGAGTGTAATCGGGAAAATTTCTAGGCGATCCATCTCTGTTTTGAGTCCACCACCCTCGGGATATTCCCAGCCCAATAATTTCAAACCGGCGCATTTTGCATACTCGATGCTGTCGGCCGAAAACCGCATGTTGGTGACCAACCACCCTGATGATTCCTCACCCTTCGGATCATGTTTAGAAATAACATCCAGCATACGGGCTTGCACATACAATGGTGTTTTGATGCTCAGCACTTTGAGTCGATTCGTACTGTACTTGCATTCCATGTAGCGAACATCGCCTTTGCGCCGCGCTACTACATCGATTTCATGCTGTATGCAACGTCCGGCAATAAATTGCCCGACTGCCGTATCAAAATTCTGACGGGCAAAAACCTCAGCGATCAGTCGCTCGAAAGGATAACCGGTTTCGCCAAGCTGAAGAACCGCTTGTTTGAGCTTGTAGCGGTAGGCCGCCTTGATTCGTTCGCTTCGCAGAATTAAAAATACCCGGATATATATCTGTCGGGTACTCAACCCTTCACTTAAAGTAGGCAAAAGCTTGTCTAATACTTTTTCAGCCAGCTCCGCTGAAGCACCGCTATTAATAAGCGAGGTGCGTATTTTTCCTGGGTCAAATGCCTGAGTTTCTCCGTTGGCTTTTTTGATTAACACAATAGCTAAATCTTAATTTCTAAGCAAACGCGACACCTCTCTTGGAGTAAGATAGCGCCATTGACCCCTGGGTAAATCCTTTTTGGTGAGGCCTGCATAAACGACCCGATCGAGACGTATGACATCGTAGCCGAGTGATTCAAATATTCTGCGTACGATTCTGTTCCGTCCGATGTGCAATTCAATGCCTACCTGTGAAAGGTCGTCGGGATTGGGATAAGCTATGGTGTCGATTTCTGCCAAACCATCTTCAAGGGTAATGCCCGCTGTGATTTTTTCAAAATCTGCCGGGGTCAGCGGCTTGTCGAGACCCACATCGTAAACCTTTGATATCTGAAAACCGGGATGTGTGAGTTTCTGCGCCAGTTCGCCGTCATTGGTCATCAGCAATAAACCCGTTGTGTTGCGGTCGAGTCGACCTACTGGCAGGATTCGTTCGGGACTCACTTCTTCCACGAGCGACATGACTGTTTTGCGGTCTTCGGGGTCATCGGTTGTGGTAATGTAGTCTTTCGGCTTATTCAACAATACATAAACAAGGTTTTGAAGCCTCAGGGTAGTACCCTGGTAGGTTACCACGGCCCCGGGGGATACCCGCGATCCGAGGATGTTCACCACTTCACCGTCAACCATGATTTGTCCGGCCTCAATAAGTTCATCGGCCCTCCTCCTGCTGCACAGCCCGGTATTGGCCACGAAGCGGTTCAGGCGCATCGGTTTATCGAACGAAATGCTCTTCGGTGCCTTTCCCCGTATGGGATGGTCGGAAGCTTTGGGAACCCTAATTTTTGCATTCTCCCGTTTGGGCTTGTCGCCATAAGCACGGCGCCCTATAGATGGGAAATCACTGCTGCTGCGTGTATTATGAGGATAATCGGACCCCGATCTTTCTCTGCGTTTGCCGGGTGAAAAACCGGCGTTGCCGTCACGGCGGTTGAGAGGGGAGTATCCTTCATCATCGCGGCGGGCACGGGGTTGATAACCCGAGTCTCCATCGCGTCTGCCTCTCGGGACAAAACCGGAATCCCCATCGCGGCGGGCACGGTGTTGATAACCCGAGTCTCCATCGCGTCTGCCTCTCGGGACAAAACCGGAATCTCCATCGCGGCGGACACGGGGTTGATAACCCGAGTCTCCATCGCGTCTGCCTCTCGGGACAAAACCGGAATCTCCATCGCGGCGGGCACGGGGTTGATAACCCGAGTCTCCATCGCGTCTGCCTCTCGGGACAAAACCGGAATCCCCATCGCGGCGGGCACGGGGTTGATAACCCGAGTCTCCATCGCGTCTGCCACGGGGGGTAAAGCCCGAATCACCATCACGTTGAGGGCGTGGTTTATAATCTGAATCGCCGTCGCGTCTGCCACGGGGCTGGTAGCCACCATCACCTGAATCTCTTCTACCCGTTGACCGAGGCATATCGAAAGAGCGTGGTTCTTTTCCGGGGCGACCACGGTCTATCGAAGGAGCTGGCGTGGAGCCTTTGCTGGACTGACTAGAATCGCCTGCGGCAAACATTTGATCGAGCTCGCGTTGGATCCATTTGCTCTTTTCATCGCCTGTTCCTTCTTCCCAACGCTGCAGCTCCTTGCGCTTGCTCGCTATCCTCGTCTTGCGGTCAGAGCCGACACCTGACGATTGACCGACTGCCTTACGCTTGCGTGGCCCGCTGCCCGACTGTTCGTGATCATCCATAATAAAACCTCAAAAGAGCGCAAAGGTAGGGAAAAACCCCTACATACAACAGGAAAAAAGCTTCGCGAAACGCTAAATCTCGTTCTGACGGGGGGGATCTACCACGATGTCCGCTTGTTCCATGTTGGTATTCGAAGTATATTTTTCATCGTTTGGCTCATCGTCAACCGCGGTGAGGTCCGACAGTTTGGGAAGGTCTGCCAAGGAGTTCACCCCAAGATATTCCAGGAAAAAATCGGAGGTGCCATACTGAATGGGCCGACCCGGTGACAGGCTGCGGCCGGTGATTTCAATGAGTCCTTTTTCGAGGAGGCGCTGCAAGGCGTATTCGCAGTTCACCCCACGGATTGATTCGAGTTCGGGTCGACTTACCGGCTGCTTGTAGGCGATGATTGATAGGGTTTCCAAAGCTGCGGCCGACAATTTCTTCCGGTTGCGTTCGGCAACGTCGAGCAGCAGCAGCGTGTGCTGATCGGGGTGCGAGAAAAAAGCAAAACCACCCGCCACAGACCGTAGTTGGAGTCCGCCCCCCCGTGCCGACCACTCGTCGATCAGCTGATGCATGCCTTCATCCACATCTGCTTCCGTGATCTCCATCTGGTGGTGACGCGACAAAACATCTGCCATATGAGCCGCAGTGATGGGCCTTTCGGCAGCAAAAATCAGGGCCTCGCAATCGGCCCTCCAGGATTCGGGTAATCGTTCCATCTTGAAGTGAGCCAAAACTATTACTTTTATCCCGTTTGACGTAGCCCAAAACTCTTCTTTATGAAAAACCATTGGATCACCCTTTTGCTGGTCGCCTCGTTGGCGGCCATGACACTGAGTGCTTGTAAACCTAAAAAGGAAACCGTGAACGAAAATGAAACCGAATTTCAGGTCATGACCGAGCAATTCGCCGACATCCAAATTCTGCGCTACCGAATTCCAGGATGGGACTCATTGACCCTCCAGCAAAAAGAACTGGCCTTTTATCTGAGTCGCGCCGCGCTGGCCGGGCGCGATATGATTTGGGACCAAAACTATCGCTACAACCTACTGATTCGCAAAACCCTCGAAGAAATTGTGGCCCACTACGAGGGCGCGCGTTCGGGTGCCCAATGGGATGCCTTTTTGACCTACACCAAGCGGGTCTGGTTCAGCAATGGTATTCACCACCACTACAGTACCCGCAAAATCGAGCCCGGCTTCGATGCCACCTACCTCGCTGAGCTGATGAAAGGCAGTCCGAAAGCTACATTCCCAAGAATAGAGGGGCGCGTGGACAATAACAATGCGTTATTGGCCTTATTAACCCCCATCTTGTTTGACCCCGCTGTGGATGCCAAACGTGTGAATCAGGAGTCGGGGGTGGACCTGGTGGTTTCGTCTGCCAACAATTTCTACCGAGGGGTAACACAGGCCGAAGTGGAGGCCTACTACGCCGCGACGCGGAAGTCGGGTGAGTCGCGGCCAATCTGGCACGGTCTCAACAGCCGATTGGTGAAGGAACAGGGGAAAATCATAGAAAAAGTATGGAAATCGGGTGGACTATATAGCGTGGCGATCGACTCAGTGCTCTTCTGGCTCGAAAAAGCGCGCAGGGTGGCCGAGAACCCGGCCCAAACCAAGGCCTTGGAGTTGCTATGCACCTATTACCGAACTGGCGATCTGAAGGTATGGGACGACTACAACATCGCCTGGTTGGCCGACACTTCGTCGGTGGTGGACGTGGTGAACGGTTTCATTGAGGTTTATGGCGACCCATTGGGCATGCGCGCCTCGTATGAGTCGGTCGTCTCCATTAGGGACTCAGAAGCGACCCGGCGCATCAAGGCCATAGGAGACCAGGCGCAGTGGTTTGAGGATCACTGTCCTATACTGCCCGAGCACCGCAAGGCGCAGGTTACGGGAATTTCAGCGAAAGTTATCACCATTGTACAGGAAGGTGGCGATGCGACCCCCTCCACCCCGATCGGCATAAACCTACCCAACTCCGACTGGATTCGCAAAGAACACGGGAGCAAATCGGTGTCTCTCGGAAACATCGTTTACGCCTACGACGAGGTGGCCAGTAAGGGCAGCGCCATCAGCGAATTTGCATGGGATAAGGCTGAAATCGATCGTGCCAAGCAATATGGGGCCCTGGCCGGTGCCCTCCACACCGATCTGCATGAGGTCATCGGGCATGCATCGGGTCAACTCAACCCTGGTATTGGTACACCGAAGGAAACCCTCAAGCAGTATGCGAGTACACTCGAAGAGGCCCGCGCCGATTTGGTGGCACTCTATTTTATCACGGACCCCCATCTGATCAAATTGGGTGTAATGAAGAGTCTGGAGACGGGTAAGGCGGAATACGACGGCTACATCCGCAATGGTCTCATGCAACAATTAAGGCGCCTCGAACCCAATGAACAACTCGAAGAGTCACACATGCGCAACCGTCAGCTGATCGCTGCATGGGCGTTCGAAAAAGGGGCTTCGGAAAAGGTCATTGAACGCCGGTTGCGTGATGGAAAAACGTTTTTTGTGGTGAACGACTACAATAAACTCAGGGTTTTGTTTGGTGAACTTCTGCGCGAGATTCAACGCATCAAAAGTGAAGGGGATTTTAAGGCGGGGGCACAACTCGTGGAGCAATATGGTGTGAAGGTCGACCAGAAGCTGGCCGAGGAGGTGCGGCAGCGCTATTCCCGCCTCGGTAGTCGGGCCTATTCTGGATTCATTCAACCCAAACTGCTGGCCGAATATGACGCCCAGGGAAAAATTCGTGATGTGAAAGTGGAATACCCCGCCGATTTCACCGAGCAGATGATGGAGTATGGCCGCAACCACGCCCACCTGCCGCTGATCAATGATTGATGCCGTTGGGAAAATCGTATGGCCGATCGTTCTTTGGAGGGGGCATCCTCTATGAGTACGTACTGGCGTTTGGTTCAGTTTGCGCGCCCATTGCGGCGCTACATCCCGCAATACCTGTTTTTTTCAGTGGCGGGTATCATTTTTGGGGTGGCCAATTTCACTCTGCTGATCCCGCTGCTGAACCTCATCTTTGATACGGTGCCGGTGGCAGAGGCTCTGCACCCCGGGCCCTTCCGCTTCAATGAAGAGTATTTAAAAGGACTATTCCTCTATTATTTCTATGGCGTGATGGCGGACGGGGGAAAGATGGCGGCGCTGCGCTTCGTTTGCGGAACGGTACTCATTTCCGTTCTACTCTCCAATACCTTTCGTTATCTCAGTCAACGACTGCTCAACGGCCTTCGAACAATGGTGGTGCTCCGCCTTCGGCAGGCATTGTTTTCCCAATTGAGCAGTCTCCACGTGCATTTCTATCACAAAGAAAGGACGGGCAACCTGATTTCGGTGGTTTCCAACGACGTGACCGAGGTGGAGCATTCCATCGTGAGTACTTTTCAGGTTGTGTTGCGCGAGCCGCTTGTACTAGTCGGATATCTGCTGTTGCTGCTGCGCATATCGGTCGACCTCACCGTTTTCGGACTCATTCTGCTGCCAGTGACGGGAGTGGTGATTGGAAGCATCACCCGCCGCCTGCGTCGCGAGGCTGGGGTGGGACAAGAATTACTGGGGCGTTTAATTTCATCGACTCAGGAAGCGATATCCGGCAGCAGGATCATCAAGGCCTTCAATGCCCGCGCCGTAGTGCGCGCCCGCTTCGACCGCGAAAACAGTGAATATCGTCAGGTCCTCAAATCAATTTTTCACCGAAAAGAGCTGGCCTCTCCCGCATCGGAAGTGATGGGCATTGCCGCGGTTCTCGGTATCATCCTCTACGGAGGCTCCATGGTCATCCGTGGTGATGGCGGCTTGTCGGCCAGCGAATTCATCACCTACATCATCCTGTTTTCCCAACTTCTGCCACCGGCGAAAGCTATGACAGCGGCTTTCACCAACATTCAAAGGGGACTTGCCGCAGCGGATCGGATTTTCGACTTGCTCGATCGCACCGATGAGGTACAGGAAAATAAGAGCGCGAATGCCCGGTCGATTCACACCTTGAATAGTGAAATCGAATGGGTTAGGGTGGGATTCCGATATGGGGAAGAATGGGTGCTACGCGACATCAACCTACGGCTCGAAAAGGGCAAGACTGTGGCACTCGTGGGGCACTCGGGCAGTGGCAAGAGTACGCTGGCAGACCTCATTCCCCGATTTATGGACCCACAGGAGGGCAGCATACGAGTCGATGGTGTTGACATACGGGATCTAAGTTTGTTGGAGTGGCGCGCTCTCTTGGGGATCGTAGGCCAGGATAGTCTGCTCTTTCACGACAGTGTGTTGGCCAACATCGCGTTTGGCGACGAGAAACCAGATCGTGCACGTGCCGAGGAGGCAGCCCGGGTGGCCTATGCCCATGAATTTATTGAGGTCCTTCCGCAGGGCTACGATACGCCGGTGGGCGACCGGGGACATCTGCTGAGTGGTGGACAAAGGCAACGCTTGTGTATTGCCCGTGCGATTTATCGGAATCCGCCCATACTCATTCTGGATGAGGCCACTTCTGCGCTCGATACGGAATCGGAACGCTGGGTGCAGGCTGCTCTTGCGCGCATTATGGTTGACCGTACGTCGCTGGTGATTGCCCACCGACTCAGCACGGTGCAGCATGCCGACCGTATTGTAGTGCTCGACCGTGGGCGCATCGTGGCCCAAGGCACGCACGAGGAACTGATGGTCGGGAGTGCACGCTACCGCCGCTTTATAGACGGGCAGTCCGACGACCTGCTCGATGGGTAAAAATTGGTTTTGATTTGACCCTTCGATTGAGCAACAAAATCCACATCTAATCCGGAAAATCAGCCAGATTTTCGACAGTTTGTCCGGATAGGCTACCTGCCTGCATACGAAAGCCTGCGTATTGCCGGTCGATTTCCGCTAAAATGGCTCGGATTTCATGGGGTTCCGGACTTTGTACCAGCCGCATGCGGTACTCTTTAAAATCGGGATAGCCTTTGAAGTAGGGCGCATAGTGCCGGCGCATCTCTATGATGCCCAATTTCTCGCCCTTCCATTGCAGTGAGCGCTCGAAATGTACCAGACATGTGCGCACCCGCTCAGCGGTGTCGGGCAGGTCGAGGTGGGCCCCGGTTTGTAAGTAGTGCTTGATTTCACGAAAGATCCAGGGGTAGCCAATCGCTGCCCTACCGATCATGATGCCATCCACACCGTAGCGGTTGCGGTTGGCGAGTGCCTTTTCTGGACTGTCAACATCACCGTTTCCGAAAATCGGAATGTGCATGCGGGGGTTGTTTTTGACCGCCCCGATGAGGGTCCAATCGGCTTGGCCCTTGTACATCTGAACCCGGGTGCGTCCGTGGATGGCGATGGCTTGTACGCCTATATCCTGCAGGGCCTCGGTCAAGTAGACCACATGTTTGGAATCTTCATCCCACCCCAAGCGGGTTTTGACGGTAATGGGAAGTGGGCTCCGGCGCACCATTTCGGCCGTTATACTGAGGAGTTTGGGCAGGTTACGAAGCATGCCCGACCCCGCCTCTTTGCATACGACTTGTTTGACCGGACATCCGTAGTTGATGTCAATGAGGTTGGGGGCGGCCTTGGTCACCCGGTCGACCGCCTTCAACATGGCTTCGCGTTCGCCCCCGAAAATCTGAATGCCCATCGGACGTTCGTCATCATAGATATCTAGTTTCTGTACGCTTTTGTGGGCATCGCGGATCAGACCCTCTGAAGATATGAATTCGGTGTACATAAGGTCGGCCCCGTTGAGGTGACAAACAGCGCGGAACGGGGGATCGCTCACATCCTCCATTGGAGCCAAGAGCATGGGAAATTCGCCCAATTCAAGTGGACCGATGCGTACCATGGGATCAAAAAGCGCGTAAATTTACCTAAAATAACGTATTGCATTGAATACGCCCCTCCGCGAGCAACATCCTGTGACTCAACTGTTCCTTTTGATCGGGCTGTGCTTGGGCGTGGGTTTATTGGGAAGGGCCCTGCTATATTACGTGGCACCGGCATTAACTGGTCATTCTTTGGATGCCATTGACCTTGAGTCGGCCCCGCCGCGCTCTTTATTGCCCCTGTACTGGCTTTCGCAAGGACTGTTGCACTTGTTTATTTTTGTTCTGCCCTCACTCATCTTTCTCTATTACTATGATTATAACGGAGGAAAGAGCCCCGTTTCAAACCTGCTTGGGGTGCCGGCAGCGGTATATTGGGCTACACCATTGTTGGCGGCCGGACTCCTTCCCCTGGCCTATAGCCTCCACCAGTGGAATCAGTCGCTGCATCTGCCCGCCGCTCTGGCGGATTGGGAGGAGGCCTGGCGGGCTACCGAGCTGCAAACCGAACGGGTCATTGAGGCGTTTCTATCCGCTCCAGGCATTCTGGCGTTGTTATTTAACATCGTCATATTGGTTGTTTTGCCCGCCCTGGGCG
>Ga0194128_10000064_pt1 | contig 164707 bp, 154 predicted proteins | sample TA2KigCa65mmetaG_FD_148650 | JGI IMG/M metagenome (GOLD analysis project Ga0194128, IMG submission 148650) | Freshwater microbial communities from Lake Tanganyika, Tanzania - TA2015037 Kigoma Deep Cast 65m | ecosystem: Environmental > Aquatic > Freshwater > Lake | place: Tanzania: Lake...
AGTTTGTACCCTACCTTTCCCCAGCCCATGCCCGCGTCTATAATGACTTGTTGCTTGTTTGGATCTCCTAGCCAATTAGCTATGTGGTGGTCGACTATGTTTTCTACGGTCAATTGATAACCAACTAGTTCTGCTGCCACGACAAAAGGGGTATATTTGCTAATTAACCTTGAGTGTTAGGATGATAGACAGTCTCACTTGGCTGGTCTGTAAGATTCATTTGGCATGATAGCTCGGCTAAAAGTATATTAGGAGCATCCTCAAAATTGCCCAAATCGGGGTTATTTTTGATTATAAGCCTTGAAAATAAGCCAAGAAGGGTAAAGGGTGGTTTTGCCCATGATTTGTCCATGCTTGCTCAAAAGTATTGACCAGTTAGTAAAAACTGTGTCCTATTTTATCCGAATAATGGACGATTTGTCCACAATGGTTATATACCAATTTCTAAAACCTGCTCCTACAATTAATAGGTGTGTCCATAGATTGGATAATCGAAAAGTAAAACTGACGGAAAAAATACACGCAGTAGCATTCATAGTGCTACTAGTAACGAGTGCTGTATTCATAGCTGCGCCTGCCTTCACTCCGAAGGCTTCAGCTGCAGTGACAGGTACATTGACACTATCTCACTCTAAGCTGTACGGGAACAGTACACTAAGAATCCTGATAAGCGATTCTGATATCAACTTGGCATCATCGCAATTTTCAAGCCTGAAACTGACCATAACAGCGAGCGGTGCAAATCCGGGCGCTGCAAAGAGCCTTAACGCTACGCAGCTCTCAGATGGTTCTTGGGTTGCTCATATAGCCAACATGTCATGCTCTTCTCTATGTGCATCTAATAACGGTACTATAGGGCATAATAACTATGTACTTGGTCTTAATAGAACTACTAATGTAAACTTTGGAACCGCTACCGGAAGCGTGGTCAGAACTGCCACAGCCATAAGGGTAGGTTCAGGTGGTAATCAAGTTGTAAAAGTAAATAACACAGATGCGCTAGCATACGTTCTAAACAATCTAAAAAGTGCCACTGGAAGGGTAGCTGGAAAGAACTATATTGAAAACCCAGGCACTATGGCAAGTAGGTACATAAATAGCACATTACTTAACCCCGTGATCCAACTCTTTAACTTTACCAGACTGGATACATTATCAATAACCTATACCGACTCAACAGGCTCCTCTGGAGGAAGCGTTGAAGTCACGCAGTCAATTACCTATGAATATACAACTGGAAGTGCTACAAATGATAGAACTTCAATACCAGCATCTGCGATATTAAGACCGGTGATTACCGATATCGACAAGAACCGCGATCCCACAAGAGCAGATTCATTCACGGTAAGCAACAACTCCCACGCAGGAGGGAGGACTGGAAGTTTCAAGGAGAGTGGAAGCGTCTGGTTCGTTATTACAAGCACCAATACTACTGGAAGCATTAGCGGCACTATTGCAAAGAGGAACGGTACAGGTACTGGAGTTCAGCTTACGTTCACTGAGACTGGACTAAATACAAACGCGTTCGAACTGAATACAACAGCAGGCTTCAACTTGAACAACTCATTCCTGATACGCAGCGGTACATTTCTGCCCAGAGCTGTAAAAGATGGTGACTTAGTTAGAATTGTCTTCAGCGATATTGAAGCATCTACAGCACTAGCAGCAACAACAACCTTTGGCGTAACCTCAACAGTCTCTAGGAAGATTGGCTCTATATCTCTATCCACCTCAAGCGCAGCAATATCGAGTGATATTACGGTAACAATAACAGATCTAGATGCAAACAACAATACTAAGGCAAAAGATAGGTTTGTAGCGCTAGTCAGACTTAACACAACGGCAGGCTCTCTAGGAAGTGCCTCAATGGCGCGCGTTACTGCATGGGAGACCGATACAAACTCGAGCACGTTCCAGTTCGTCATTAGACCTACATTATCTAATACAACACGAATCTCAGTATCTTCTACAGCACCCAACAACACACAAATCAACGGCAGAGTAACTGGTAGCGTTAGACCTGGTGATTCTGCAACATGGTACGTGACATATAACGACAACTTCACAGGCGTAATAACTGTCGCTAATGCAACTGCAAGTCTTGCGTGGAGCACAGGAACATCAATATCATTAGATAAGACTTCATATGGTTCATCAGACCTTGAGGCTAAGGTAACGCTTACTGAACCAAACGCAAATGATTCAACAGCAGCTCAAGAGACGCTATCATTCAACTCTACTAAGAGGACTAGTGTAGAGAACTCAACAGTGAGATTCTCTGGCACCGTCAAGATAGGTAACTTTGCATTAGTTGTCATAAACGGCACAAATGGTGGTCAAGGCATACGCAACTTTACAGCACTTGCAATAGAGACCTCAGCCAGCTCTGGTGTCTGGACAGTCACGATAAACTTGGCAACTCTTCGAGCTCAACCTAACGGTCTCACCAGCACTGATCAACTAAGAGTTTCATACACTAGCAAGTTCACCTCTACTACATACAATTCAACCGCAACTATCGGCGGAACTCTGGCGACGATCAACTTCAACAGAGCAGAATTTCCAATAGCTCCTAACAGAAGAGCAAACATGACCATCAACGTGGTCGACACGGATCTGAATCAAAATCCATCCGCACAAGAGACTCTCACCCTAAGACTCTTTATCAGAAACGCAACTGACGGCGTCGTCGGTAACAGAATTGCCTCAGGACCAGCAGCAGCACCATCAGGTGACATCAGGAGACTTAGTTGGTTCAATGTATCTTTGACCGAGACAGGACCCAACACAGGCGACTTCTCAGTGAAGATACTAGTTAACTGGAATAGCAGCAGTGTAGGAATGGCTAGATTAGCAAACTACAGCCACCCAACAAAGGCCCTCTTCAACCTAGATCGGAATTCAGATCTAGTGGGCGGTAGGATTCAGGCATGTGTAACTGATGGACTAGGACCCACTACACTTGAAGCATCACAGGCAGGTACTGTCGCAAGTGCAAAAGGTGTATGCAAATCAATTAACTTCGCTGTACATGGCGCTACAATATCGACGAACGTGACATCAGCCAAGATAGGAACAGCGATCAAGGTCACCCTAACAGAGCAGGACTTAGACTCGGATGTGGGTGAAAAAGACACGGTCCAGATTAGGTTCGCTATCACAAAGGGTACAGCAGCACCCAGCGAGGACACAACACCTGATCTGAACGTTACGCTCACACTCACAGAAACATCAGCCAGCTCAGGTGTATTCACCAATTCCAGCACGCTCGGAACAGGCGTCAACCCATTCAGCCAGGTCAACGCAAGCAACCACGTCAGATTCAGATACCAAGACGATGCTGCACCCGGTAGCACTGCATCTGCAGGCCTAGCAAAGGCAAAGATTACTACAACAGTAGTCGTGGGATCATCAACTGGCACTCTGACAACTATACCTACTTCAGAAACAGGGCCATACAACGTGTTAGTAGTAACGCTGGTCGATCCAGATTTGGCATTCAACAGGACAGGTACGCTAGGAACAGACTCTACAGGTAGAGTAGTCTTGCACTCGGTAAGGTCTGAGCAGACGAACGACGTAATCAACAATGTCCTAGCTAAGGAGATGGACCGCACTATAGGCAAGTTCAAGTTCAACATAACCATCTCATACTCGGCCACAGCTGTAACTACCGACCAAACACTCCAAGTCAATGCGACCGACAAGATACACCTATTCTACAACGATAGGCTTGACAATGCAGGCGAAGTCAAAGTCGTTGAGAAGATAATCACAGTCACCACAAAGGACGGTGTACTAGCAACAAACAAGGCAAACTACCTCGTAGGCGAGGTCATAACAATCACTTTGACAGATATCGATGCGAACAGGGACTCAGGAGTAAGGAACACAACTACAGTAACAGTCACAACGAACAGCTGGACAGCAGGCACAGACATTACACTGCTAGAAGTAGCAGCTGATAGTGGAGTATTCACGGGACAGGTGACCATAGTCAGCACACTACCATCGGCAGGACAAGTGCTCGGAGCCGTCGGCGACGTAATAACCATAAAGTACATCGATGCATTCGGTAGCGGTGCAGTAAAGAAGACGATACTATTCACCGCACGCGTAGGAACATCCTTACCAAGGACACAGCAAGTCCCAGCATCAGCACCAGCAGTAGTCAACGCACAAGGACAGCCACTGACAACAGTACGAATGGGTGACGTAGCAACCATACAGGCCACAGTCAGGAACAATGACACAACAGCGCACACATTCACATACCTAGTCCAAGTCAAGAACGCACAAGGCGTAGTAGTGAGTCTGGCATGGCTCAGAGACATCTCACTAGCTGCAGGAGCGTCAACATCACCAGGTCTGGCCTGGATACCAAGTACGACGGGAACCTACACAGTGGAAGTCTTCGTCTGGGAGAGCCTGACTAACGCGGTAGCACTCTCGCCAGTACAGAGGATCACTGTCACAGTGGGTTAGGTGCATCCTAGATGCACTCCCCCTCTCTTTTCTTTGAGGCGAACAAAATGATCAAGAACATATCAATCGCACTATTACTGGTATCAATGATACTGGTGGCTTCGCCACTAGCGTCAGCACAAGCTGTAACTGCAACAACTAACAAGACGAACTATGTGGCTGGAGACAGACTGAGTGTCGCAGGTGTAGGTCCCGCAAATGACGATGTGACAGTCACTCTAACCAATCCTAACGGAGCGTTGGTAGGCATTGCTCAAGGTAGAGTCAGTTCGAACAACGTGTACAACGTTACTGTGCTAACATTTCCGTCTGGTGACCAGAGATTCCCATTTGGAGCCTATTCAGTCCGAGTAACAGCGGCAGCCGCAGCAGCATCAACAACAGTCACAATAAACTTTGCAGCAACTACAGGTACTGTAACGCCACCACCAGCAGTAGGCGGTGCTGGAGGGCTAATAGTATCCGTCCATGCGGAAGGGACATACTTTTCAGGTGATAGAGTCCGTATCTACGCAATAATAACAAACAATGGTGCTCTAGCAGACCCAACAGCATTTTCGGCAGCTCACGTCCACAGGATGGACAATACAATAGATCAGTTGCTGGGAACTCAGCAGAGAATACATGCTGGCTGGTATTATTTCGACTACACTGTTCCAGCTAATGCAGCTCCTGGAACCTATGGTGTTCATGTTGGAGTTACATTAGCCTCTGCAGGAAGTAACGGCGATGCGGCATTCCAAGTAGCACCAGCAAACAGGGACACGGCAGCACTTGCAACACAGCTTACAACCATAAACACGGCTATCCAAGGTGTCAGCACAGCTCTAAACGGGCTGAGCCAATCATTCACTGCACATGACCAAAGATTAACAGCTATTCAGACAGCAGTCACGACAGCACAGACAGCGATAACTGGAAGGATCAATACTCTGGATACAGACATAACATCAAGGCTGAATGGTGTTGCGGGAGCAGTTGGGACTCAGATAATAACAGCGCAGAATACTATTGTACAGAGAGTCGATGGCATACCAGCATCAGTAAACACCGCAGTCACAACGGCAGTTCAGAATGCACAAACAGCTATAACAACTGCAGTCAAGAATGGATTTACTGAGCTCGGTGGCAATGTAGAGGAGATCGAGGACAGCGTCAGAAGCGCAGCAGCGGGAACTGCACAGTCATCAACATTCGTGCTGGTGATTGCAGGGCTAGCTGCATTGAGCGTAGTGCTCCAGATAGCCATACTCACGAGAAAGAAGAGCGCATAGCGCTTTTCCTTTCCCTTTTCTTTTTTTTACATAACAATTTAGTTATCCTCCTTTTTTCTAACGATCCTGATGCAAAACCAAGGTGATGGTTCAGGGTTACGTATCGCTTATGCCGGGTTCGTCCAGTTCCTAACTCAACTTGTAGGCTTGGGAACGGGCCTGCTTTTTGTTACTCTAATTACCAGAAACCTTACCGTTTCTGATTTTGGACTCTGGCAGGTTATTGGGAGCGCAGTAGGGATAGCTATCCTTCCTGCGAGTGTCGTCACGTTCTGGAACCTCCGGGGTGTTGCCAGAAGGGAGGACGTAGGTCGAACTTCAGTTGTTGCAGGTATGCTATCGCTTCCCCTAACTTTTGCAATTCTTTTAGCAGTTTCCACTGGTGTAGGTTCACGGATAGAACTGGTTGGCTTTGTTGTCATTGCAGCATTGCTCCAGTTACCATTCATGGTACTCTTCGAATCGGTAAAAGGTACCATCCAAGCTACGAAACCGGCATTTCTTGGTTATTCGAGCATTTTCTTTGAAATTGCAAAGGTTAGCGTAGCGTTCTATCTGGTAATCATGCTGAAAGTAGGCCTTTACGGCGCCATATTGGCCCTTGCCTTGGCATATGCAATACAAGACCTGATAATAATCATCACAGTAAAAGGGAAACTTGGAGGTAGAATAGATCTCGCATTAATCAAGCAATGGATAAAGGCAGCTTGGGTGCCTCTTCTTGATAGAGGGGTCAGCAGGCTCTGGAGTTCTGACGCCATTCTGGTTGCTCTGATGCTCGGAAGTACAGTTCCGGTGGGGTTGTTTCAGGGACCGAGGATCTTTACAGCGATAATAATGTATAGCGAGATATTTCTCCGTGTTCTTTACCCGAAGCTCATAAGAGACAGATTGAAGGCTGATATTGGAGTAGCATTCAGGCTGCAGAGCCTTCTGGAAGTTCCTATGGTCGTGGGCGCAGTCATGCTTGCTGGAGACCTCCTTTCTGTACTTGGAGCAGAGTATGTCAGTTCGGCTCTTCTTTTACAGCTTCTAGCAATTGTAGCAGTTGTGGAGAGCATAGAGCGCGTAATGTACTTTGTACTTTACGGTACAGAGACTGTAGACTCGAAACGTGATGGTTATTCGTTCAAGAACCTCAAGTCGAGCTGGCTAGTAAAGCTTCCACTGCTGGATCTATCAAAGTCTGTTATATACATGGGCGCACTTGCAGCTGCGCTGTATCTTTTTGCTACACCCGCTAAACCGGAGCTTGTAGCTTTGATCTGGGGAATTATTTACGCAGTAGTAACAGTGCCTTATGCTGTACTGAAGTTGATACTGGCTCGAAAGTTCTTCCCGCATACTCTACCTTGGGTGCAGCTCGTGAAATATGTGGTTGCTGGGGTTGTTATGGGGTTAGTACTTTTGCTTTTTAGAGGAGAGACTCCTGCAGAGCTAAGCGTAATATCCGCAGTTATCCGTCTTGGATATCTAGTAGGTTTGGGTGCTGGAGTCTATTTCGGAATTCTGGCACTAATCGATTCGCACTTTAGGGGCATGGTCAAAACCCTAACCAAAAGACAGTGAAAAAATGTTTGGCATATACAAGAGCATAAAGGCGATCTTTGGACCAGTCTTTGGACGCTTGCTGGGAAACAGGTATAGACTTCCTGCACGTCTTTTGGAATTAAAGCTGGCGTCGTTATTGGGTAACCCAGTTAACGAAAGAATAATCGAGTATCCTTGGGTCCTTGACCGTCTTAAAGAAAGGAAAGGTGGAAAAATACTCGATGTCGGATGTGGTTGGCCAGGCCTGCTATCAAGTTACCTTCTTTCCAAGGGCTATGATGTATATGGGCTTGACATTGTACAATGTAAGACTCTCCCGCAGGATAGGTTTTTTCTGCTTGACGCAAGGAAGACAAATCTTCCTAATGCTTCTTTTGATACGATCATCTCGCTGTCTACATTGGAACATATAGGAACCGATGAAGAAGAAGACGATATCAAGACCATGCAGGAAATGTGGCGCCTGCTTAAGAAAGATGGCGTATTGCTTTTCACTACGCCATTTGCCGCCAAATACGGCAATAGAGGCCAAAGGTTCTTCAGCAAAGAACGTCTAATGGAAATAACAAAATCTTTCAGAGTGCACGACACTAAATACTTCATTCAAAAAGGCAGCAGCTGGGTAGAAGTATCATTGGGAGATGCCGAGGATGCAACGCGCAACTACGACGGCGTTCATTCCATAGCCATAGTCGCTATGGTACTCGAGAAGTAACTCTAACCTATCCATTCAGGCCTTACTGGCTCGAGTTTCAAGGTGGATTCGTCAAGGATTGAATAGAGCTGTTCAGCTATAGAATATTCGTCCCGTTTTGGCTCCCTTTTAGCTATCAGACTGGCATACCATATCTGATTCTTGACAAAATGGTTCCAATTCACAGCAGCATGATGTAGAAGTATTATGTCGGTATTGACCCGTTTCCCCTCGACACCCTGCACAGGATTTCTCCCGAAGTACGGTCTCAGTCTTTCTTTGCCTAGTAGATGCTTAGCTAGTCTCTTTAAGAACGGGCCCGCAGGGTTGGGAAATCTTAGTTTGGTCGACGCTCTTACCAAATATGTGTTAAAGGCATAGGAAAGAAACTTGTCGGGCCTGTCCACGCGATAGTGCCGATCATTCTTCCATAACCAATATTTTTTGAAGGTATATAGGCCAACATCATTATGCTCGGTCAACTCCCTAATTTCTTTCCGTAGCCTTGGCTCGAAGGTTTCGTCGGAGTCCATGAAGAGTATCCAGTCAGCCTTTCTCTGGAGAGCCATTTTGAGTAGCAAGTTCATGTCGTTCCATTCAATTCTTGTCGATTTGCCCTTTATCAAATCAGCCAACGCAACGTTTGGGATACTTCTGACTATACGTTCAGTTTCGTCACTCACAAACCCTCTCCCTACAACAACTACTTCATCCACAGTCAAAGATAGGTTCTTCAAACTCTTAGGCAAGATCCATTCGCAGTTACCACCTACCTGCATGGCTCCAACTATCTTCATCACGCAACCTAATCAGAAATCGGTTTATAGAGTTAGTACCTTTCAAAAAAATCTAACCCTTGGTATTTAATGGACAATTAAGAAAACTTTAAGCACAGAGCTTAGGTTGGAAATTCGGCTAGACCTTGTTTCCACTGCTCATGATACCAGGACCAACTACATTGCATCATAGGGTAAGGAAAGTGATGAACGACCCTCAGGTAGGCCACTCTAGCAAAGAGTTCTACGAAGCTTTTGTAGAGCTTTTACAGCTGACAAAGAAGGTATACAAGAGCACAAAAGGCCATCCATTCGTGATAACTGGCTCTGGGACGATAGCGATGGAAGCTACTGCAGTGAGCTTGATAGAGCCCGATGACCCAGTAGTTGTTCTTGACACTGGCCATTTTGGGCAGAGATTCGAATTAATTCTGAATTCTCAGGGTGCAAAAGTTGACACCTTGAGTTTCAAGTTCGGAAATCACGCCGAGCCAAAGATTCTCCAAGATAAGATCTCGAAGAAAAAATACAAAGCCGTATTCATGACACACGTTGACACATCATCGACAGTTTCAAATCCCATAAAGGAATTGGTGCGAATAGCAAAGGACGCAGGAGCTCTAGCTATAGTCGACGCTGTATGTAGTCTTGGCGGAATGGAAATTGACTTCGACAGTCTCGGTGCTGATGTTGTACTAAGTGCATCACAAAAGGCCCTCGGCGCTCCTCCTGGTGTTGCTCTGATGATGCTCTCGCAAGGTGCTATAGAGTGGATGAACAGAAGAAAGGTTCCCATTAGATCATATTACCTGAACTTGCTCAGGTGGAAGCCAATAATGGAGGACCCCAAGATGTACCTAGCTACACCAGCTGTTCAAGTAATGCTAGCACTCAAAGAGGCTTTGACCATGGTCATTGAGGAAGGGTTAGAACCAAGATGGGAAAGACACAGGAAACTTGCAGAAGCTGTAAGGACAGGCTTGGCAGCGTTAGATCTTTCGTTTATAGCTGAGGATGGTTATAGGGCAAATACAGTGACAGGAATCCATGTTCCAAAGGGCGAAGCTGGTCAGATCCAATCATCTCTGAAATACGAATACAACGTGGAAGTTGCTAGAGGTTTTGGGGATTTGAAGGAGGACGCTCTCAGAATAGGGCATTTTGCAAATGTTGATAAAATGCATGTGACTGCACTTCTCTCCGGGATGGAGTTGACGCTCAGAAGTCTGGGCATTGATGTCCCGAAGGGGACTGCAATTGAAGCAGCGTCCAAGTTTCTCTTGCCTGGTGCCTAGCACTCGACAGACTTAAGAACAAAGTATTGTTAGATTATCAAAAGAGAAATTCAATTTGAGGTCTGTATCAATCATCGGAACACATCTAACAAACTTTGGAAAACTTGACAAAAACCTGAAGCAGATAGCTGCCGAAGCGTGTGTAGGTGCCATGGATGATGCTGGAATCTCTCCTAGACAGATAGAAGAGTTTGTACTTGGGAATTTTGCCTCTGGAACACTGACAAAGCAGGAAACTGTGGCACCCATAGTGGCAAATGCCGTGGGACTTGCAAGCATACCCGCTACCAAAGTTGAAGGGGCGTGTGCCTCGGGTGGGATAGCGCTAAGGTATGGTTATCAGATGGTTGCCAGCGGTCTTCGAGATTTTGTGCTAGTTGCTGGTGTTGAGAAGATGACCGCAGCACCAACAACAAAGGCAATTGAGAGCCTTGCAGCTGCAGAAGACATGGAGATCGAAGGAAGGACTGGGCTAACATTTCCAGGTTTTTTTGCATTAGTAATGAACCGTTATTCGCAGAAGTTCGGGACTACAAGGGAGCAGATAGCCCAAGTTTCAGTCAAAAATAGGAAATACGGGACGCGTAACCCAAAGGCGCAGTTCAGGAAGGAGGTCACAGTTGAGGAGGTCATCAACTCCCGCCTAATTGCTGACCCTATTAGACTGCTAGACTGTTGTGGAATAAGCGATGGTGCTGGGGCGGCAGTACTTTGTCCTACTGAAACAGCGCGCAAGTTTACGGACACGCCAATTCAGATTGCTGGAATAGCACAGGTAAGCGGAAAAGGTGCAGCGTTCGAATACGAAGACCTTACGGGTTTTGAATCTACTAAAGTGGCTGCAGAGCAGGCTATGCGTATGGCTAGAGTTTCTCACAGAGAGGTAGATGTGCTTGAATTGCATGACTGCTTTACGATTGCTGAGATTGTAGCAAGCGAAGATCTTGGATTTTTCACAAAGGGGGCTGGTTCAGGGGCACTTGAGGAAGGAGAAACCCAGATTGGAGGAAAGATCCCGATAAACCCTAGCGGAGGGCTGCTATCAAAAGGCCATCCTATCGGTGCGACAGGCATAGGCCAGGTATATGAAATAGTTGAGCAGCTCAGAGGGGAAGCACCTAATCAGGTTTCTGACGCTAAGGTAGGAATGACACATAATTTCGGGGCAACAGGAACAGTATGCGTAGTGAGCATTCTCAAAAGGTAGCAGTGTACAGGTGTAAGGACTGTTCTTCAACAACCGTGTCTTACAGGGCAATATGCCAGAACTGCTCTTCGAAGAACATTGAAAGCGTTAAACTGGATGGCAGAGGGAGGATATTCGCATATACGATAATCAGGGTAGCTCCTGAGCAGTTCAAGACGCAAGAGCCATATGCTGTTGGGATTGTGAAACTGGATTCTGGTCAACTGGTTAGCGGGAGGCTAATAGCGCAAAATTTGGAGATACTAGAAAACGGGATGAAAGTAGTGCTCGAAAATGTAGATGATGCAGGCTTCTGGTTCAGAGTTTAGCTCAGGGTTACTGGATGGAACCTGATTCTTCTTGCAGAGTTGCTTAGAGAGCCCACAATAGCGATCTTATAGCCGCAGTTTAGACACTTGTTATTCCTGTCCATCTTCCAGTCTAGTATGTCGTAGCCGTAGCGTTGCACAACTATCTGCTTGCATCCAGGGCAGTAGGTATGCTCGAGAGAATGGCCTGGGACGTTTCCTATGTAGACATAGTTCAAACCAACCTCTTTTCCTATTTCATGGTGCCTGACAAGTGTCTCTATAGGCGTCATAGGAAAGTCCATCATCTTGTAGTCAGGGTGGAAGCGCAAGAAGTGTATCGGAGTATCGGGGCCAAGGTTGTCATATACCCACTTTGAAAGATGCCTTGCAGAGTCTAGAGAATCGCCCACTCTGGGCACTATCAAGTCAGTAATTTCAAGATGAATCTTAGTTTTCCCTTTTAGTTCGAGGAGGTTCTGAAAGATAGGATCAGCACTGGGTATGCCTATGAACTTCCTGACAAATTCCCTCTCCCCGCTGCCTTTGAAGTCCACAGTAATACAGTCTAAAAAGTTGGGCATCATTGCAATTGATGGAGGCGTCATGAAACCGTTTGAAACGAAGATGTTGATCAAGCCTTCCTTCCTTGCGACTAGCCCTATGTCATGGGCATATTCAATGAATATGGTGGGTTCGTTGTAGGTGTATGCTATGCCATCGGCTTGATACTTCTTGGCCATTTTGACAATATGCTGTGGTGAAGCATCAGTACCTTCTACCTTTCTTCTCTGGCTTATGTCGAAATTCTGGCAATAATGGCAATTATGAACCAGAATGCCATCCGCGACATAGTTATGGTTGGGGATACATTCTAAGCTGTACACTTCCTCGAATCTTTTGGCTTGCTCTATGGATTCGATAGTTAACCACTGTCTCTTATTCGTTCTGACTACAGGAGCTGACCTTTCAAGCAGAAGAGTTTTTACCTCTTCTGGATGGTTGAAAAGTTGCCTTCCAGATATTCGGATTACCCGCCAGCCATTAAGCTCGAGTGTTTGGTCTCTGATTTTGTCGTTTTTTGCAACCTGTAAGGAGTTATAATGCCACCAGCCATCTACTTCGATGTCTATTTTCGCCTCAATCAACGCGGCATCGGCTATATAGTAAGACTTTGAACCCTCGATTCCCTTTTCCACTTTGATCTTGTATTCGGGCTGGTATGGTAGACTTAATTCTTCGAGTAATCTATAGAGACGCTCCTGCCCTTCCGAGGGGTACCTGTAAAGCCATGTTCTAAGCCTCTCAACATTGCAGTGCCAACCATACGATGGATCTGAGAGAAACCTTTCTTGACTAGTCTTTATCAGCTTTTTTACACATTCAGTTTCCTTCATAGGGTTATTGTTTAACATCCTGTTTCTGACATTTGCTGAATGCTCCTCAGTCCACTCCAACCCTCTGACGTAGCACTCTCCTCTATGCGCATTCCAGGCAGCTAGTCCTGTAACTCTGGCGCTACATACTGCACACCTAAAGACTGCGTTCTTAATGGATTCACTTCTCTTTGAATGCCAAGTTGGCGTATTTTGATACCAGACTTTTAAGACGTTGTCACCATCATTCAGCTCTCCTACCTCTTTCCAACCTCGCTGTGTTAGTACGGGGTGCTCCTTGGTTGCATAGAAAGTGCCGTGGCCCCTACTTCCATAAGATACTTCATAGATTTCTGCCCACCTTCTTCCAACGTGAGTAACTACTGAAGGAACGATTTTGAAACCTTTGTTAACCTCGTAAGACCACAGCGTGTCACCTGGCAGTATGCTTTCGACTGTCTTTTGGCTCCCATCGGCCATCATAATATTCGTACCCTTTGGATGACAAAGCCAGTTACAACCCGTGGTAGCTATGGAGAATATTTTGGAGCCAGGCATAAAATGGGTTACTGGCTTCTTTTCTATCGGGTCTACGTGTCCAGCTATGACCTTGCCATAAACCAGAAGTTGGAGTTTACCATCAATGTTCTGCCTGATTCCGCAGAGCCCGATCTTTCCTTCTGGTATGTTACAGTATCTGGAACAAGCAGTACAGAGAACTCTCTTTTCTGGCAGCTGCTCGTATAGGACGGCTTCCTTCAATTAAGATAATAATGGTTTAGGTCTGCTATAAAGAGTGGGGTACCCTCAGGTTAGCTTCTATTGACGGGGGCCACAAAGCCAGAATGAATCCTCCTGACTAAAGTAAGAGTTACCAAACGTATCCTAGGTGCAAGAAGCCCTTGTTTAAAATAAATCCAAAGCTCTACGGTTCGGACATTTTAACTCCAATAGTTTCTATGACTCAAGATAAAGGACCTGATCAACGCGTGAAGAATAAAAATGGCAACCTCTAAATCTAATCGCTATAACGGCTCAGGGGCGTGCCACCGTAGCTCAGCTCGGTAAAGCCCGGACTCTACCGTATAATGTCCAAAAATTCCAAATGGATACGGAAAATTCCTCTCCACCTATGGAGGCAGGTTGCGAAGCCTCCTTTTTTGTTTCGGAAAAGAAGGCAGCTTCCGATGCCATGAGTTAAGTCTATATGTCATGCAGAATGAAACCTAAAGTCACTATTCGGGTAATTAGGGCAGCTTGTTTGAATGACCTTTGATTCAACAAGACTAAAAGGCTCTATCTTCTGATTGATGCTATCGTCTTCCCGTTTGACTTGTCCATGATATTAATTTGCTAAGGATGCACGCTGAAAACTACATGCCCCAAGACATCTATCAGCTCACGGCCTTTTTCGTTGTCCAATTTTTCAGAGGTGCCTGAAGCCACCATATCGTGGAATGAGTGTTTGCTCTTTGGCACACCATTGGTTCTAATGTGTCCAACAACTGGCTGGCTGTTGTAGAATTTGGCCCTGATGTCCTGAGCTTCTTTCTGATTTTTCATATCTGGCGTTTATAGGAGGACCGCACTATAAAAAGAGGTACAAGACGGATTTTTTGGATCTCCCAATTCGCCGCTTCCCGTAAGTTACAAGAGGAGGTAATCGTACTTAGTTCCTGCAAAATACATATCCAGCTCCTCGGCTAGATTGACAAGGATAACTCTGGATCTAGCGATTACTTCTGCTCTTTTTACCTTCCGCATAGCATTCTTTCCGATGCTTTCTGAAGACTAGGGTTCCGTAGAAGGTCTTGCCACACCTTTTGCAAACATTTTTATCTGGCATAATTACACGAACTTTGAAGGCAAGACATAGTTAGTACCTGGTCTTTAGCTGCTTTATTAACAAGATGCCACCTATAACATCAGATAAAAATGCTCAAAAGACAAAGCAAAGGAATGAAAAAATCATTATCCAAGAAACGCTCCAAAACTAGAGATAGTAGAGCAAAACGGCAACACGAGGTAGGACTACATAAGCCAGTATAGTGGTATTTCCCTAACTAAATTATGTCTAATGATCAAATGTCTGAATTAGAGCTAAGTTTCAACATGGCCAGTAAAGAAGGCTAGCTAGAAATGGGGCGAGTTTCTCGATGCAAGTTCTGCGAACAAGAGATTGTTTGGATGGCTAGCTCAGGATCGGCCCAGCGTCCGTTCAATCTTAGCGGGAGTCCTCATCATTGTGTATCGCGGCTAGCTATGTTGGTCGCTGATACAGGATCCAAGTGAAGTAGAGCAATGGCCCTGGACAAAAAAGCTGTTCTGGTCACATACCCCGATGCGTTTACCAAGCAGGAGGCTATTGGTCTCGCTGAAGCTGCTGGCTTCGAAGTTGTACAGACAGTCGCCCAAAGATACTTGAAGCACGGGGAGTATGGGGTTGGCTCTGGTAAGGCACTCGAGATAAAACAGATCGCAGACGAATCAGGTTCTACTGACATTATCGTTGATGAAGCATTGACTTCATCACAATTAAACAACCTCGCAAAGATAACTGGTAAGCATATCTTAGACAGAGAAAGGCTCATTCTTGATATCTTCGCAAGTAGGGCCAATACTACAGAGGCAAAGCTCCAAGTTCAACTAGCGGAATTGGGGTACGAGATGCCTAGGACGAGGCAAAGTGTCCGTCTTTCCGTCAAAGGAGAGCGACAAGGTCTTTCAGGAATGGGTGAATACGCTGTAGATGTTCGATTCCGAGCATTGAAGAAGCGGATGTCTTTCATAAAGGAAAGGCTTCGCGAGGCCGAGAAAAGGCGCGAGCTATATCGGTCACAAAGGCAGAAGCTGCACATGCCTCTAGTTTCGCTTGTCGGTTACACAAGCTCAGGAAAGACTACACTGTTCAATCGGCTGGCAGAGGAAGACAAAGAAGTTGCGGCCAGCCTGTTTACTACTCTCACGACGACTACTAGGAGTGTAATGTTGCCTGACTCTACCAAGATACTTCTTTCAGACACTGTAGGATTCATCAGCAGGTTGCCTACATACATGATCGAGGCATTCAAGTCGACGCTGGACGAGCTAAATTACGCAGATCTGGTTCTTCTAATGGTAGATGCCAGCGAACCAGTTGATGATATGAAGATAAAATATGATAGTTGTTTAAGCATTCTAAGAGAACTGAAGGTATCAGCGAAGGTCTTGACGCTTCTGAACAAATCTGATGCAACCTCAAAAGAGAACATGATGGCAGTCAAGGGAGTTGTTGGGAATTCACTATATGCGGTTATTTCTGCAAAGCGTGGTGACGGCACACATATTCTCAAGAATCTGATTCGGCAGAATCTAAAACTGCAACCCCAAGTAAAGCTAGTTATATGATGGGGTAGTCTTATTAGCTGATGTAACGCATTAGGTGCGGGAGAATTTTGGCAAAAGCTAAAAAGAAAGCAAAGAAAGCTGCAAAGAAGTAGGTTATAACAAAGCTTGAAGGAAGTCTAGGTAGCACTTCCTTTTTTTCATTCTCCAAAAATTGACCCCAGTTCAGTATTATGCATGTTATATAGTACGGCTACGCATAGAGCATCATGTTAGTACAAGATTACAGAACTACTAAGACATGGGAAGACGAATTGAGGTATAGCAGACCAAATATGACAATACAGAACTATATGTGGGCCCTCCAAGTCTTTTGTGATTGGAGCAAGACGACTCCTGATGAGCTGATCATACAGAGATTGGGGGATATCTCCAACAAATCTGATTATATTAAGACTCTAGCGTTTAAGAGAATCCTTGATTTTCAGAATTCGAAGCGATCGAGGACAAAGCACACAAGGGATATGATAGTCAAAGCACTTGAATCTTTCTATCATGATAACTCCGCTGGAATTGACAACATAGACCTTGACGATACTAGATTGCGGCTCAAAACATTCCTTTAGTTAAATCCATTCACTGCTTTTGACCTATCGAAAATACGGGCTTTTACGCCTATTTGGTCTGCTACCCGAAGTCATTGGTTCGTGGAGCGAACCGAAGAGTGAGATTCTTGACTGTAGGTAACAGAGCGAGGGACAGAGATGCACGACCAATCATTGGTCTACTACAGATAAAAGTTGAGGAACATTCAACAGGCACCTTGCCTCTACTCCAAAGAATCCTTATTTTTTCTTGATTCGCACTTTTACCGCAGCATTATCTTTTACCTCCTCAACATAGAACAAAACATTATTCACTTCAGCCTCATCGCCTATCTTTGGTAGATCCTTCAGAACGTGATGGAGTAGACCATTGATAGTAGAGCTCCCTGCAACCCTAGAAAGATCTACATTAAGAAATCTCTCAACGTCCTCAATCTCAGTATCTCCATGAACTAATATTGTATCTCTATCTATTCTCCTTATTAGCATAGGAGAAATTTCACCTTCGTCCACTATTTCTCCCACGATTTCTTCCACCAAGTCCTCCAAGGTAAGTAATCCTTCAACACCCCCAAACTCATCAACAACTATAGCCATATGGGCCTTTTTGGATTGGAATTCTCTAAGTAGGTTTCCAACAGCCTCCGTTTGAGAGACAAAGAGCGGTGTCCTAGCGACTTCCATTATGTTTAGCTTCCCTTTACGGTTTCGATGAGCAGTCAATAACTCCTTAAGATATGCAATCCCAACCACCTTATCTCTAGAGCCGTCGATTATAGGTGCTCTAGAGTATCTGCTCTTAACCAATTCATTCATCGCATCTTTTACAGAGATCTTAGAGTCGAGAACGAACATCCTGACTCTAGGCGTCATAACCTCTCTGGCAGTTATGTCACCGGACTTTAACGCACCTTTGATGAACTCCATTTCATGCTTTTCTATGACTTGCTGTTCAGCACTCATTTCAATCATTGTCTTGAGCTCCTCTTCAGTCACTAGTGGTATCTGCCCTATACCCGATTTTGTAAAGGCCGAGGTAAGTTTCTCAAAAGGAATCACAAGAGGAACAAGTATGTAACTAAGAAGTTCTATCGGCCTAGCTACCAAAAGGGAGATCTTTTCATTATGAACAGTTGCGTAAGACTTGGGAGTAATCTCTCCAAACGTAAGGATAGCAAGGGTAAGCACTCCTGTTGCTATCCCGAGTCCCACAGAGCCAAAGGCTTCAGTCGCTATCAATGTGCCCAATGCCGCAGCTCCAATATTAACCAAGTTATTCCCGATAAGTATGGTTATTAGAAATCGCTTAGGATTCTGTTTGAGTTTGTAAAGCGCATTAGCGCCCTTCTTTCTCTCTTCTATCAGTGTCCTCACTTTTACCTCCGTAGTCGAAATCACGGCAGTTTCACTTGCTGAAAAGAAAGCTGAAAGCCCGATTAGAGTTACGAGCACGACTATCTGAACTATGTCGACCATTAATCTCCTCTATTTATGATCCAATCCCTTGATTAAAGTTTAGGTGAAAACAGAACACTTGGATGTTCTTGGGGGCCAGATCAGTAGAGTTCAATTCTCAAGACAGTGGAGCAGAAGGAAAGAAAATTACTCCAGTCCAAAGATTGTCAAGTATTTGGACCAAACGGCAAAGCAATTATAGAGATGTTACAGGGACACATCATAGCGTCACCATTAACCATGTGGTGATGAGTGGTGTGTGGTAGAGTCCAGACACCAATGGGAGAATTGTGGTCGCAGGGAGGACGGTCCCTGAAGATCATCAAAATCAATAGTCGCATTGAAGTGTGTAACCGATGAAACATTGACTACTCGTGAAGGTGCACTCGCCTTGAGAGTTGGAAGGAGCAGGTTAGTGAGCAGAAATGGTCGCTTTATTCCTGAGCTGCAACCTGTAATCATGCAAATCTTTCCACGCATAGCAGGTTGCAAGTCTTACTCCTCTCGATAGAGTATCATTTGTCAATAACATAATCGCGCTTATTATGTTACTGAATCAAATAGTTTGAATCAGGGCGGATCTGCTAAATTACTTGTTTCATTAGAAAGCTCATTAAGACCTTTTCAGATGTTTTGCCTGTGTTGGCAGAAAAGCAAACTGTGTGCCCTTTCTGCGGTGTTGGTTGCGGCATAACCGTTTCAATAGTTGATGGAATACCAAAAAGAGTCCTTGGAGTCAAGGATCATCCTGTGAGTAGAGGGCATTTATGTGCAAAGGGCCTAGCGGCACTTGACATTCTGGCATCAAAGGAACGCTTGGGATATCCTCTAAAGAGAAACAACTTTGGCTCTTTTGAAAGAATTTCGTGGTCTAACGCTTTATCACAAATTAGTTCACGCATTAGAAGCATTGTTGAAAGACATGGTTCTGACACAATAGCCTTCTCAGGCGGCTGCTTGTGCACAAATGAAGAAAACTATCTGATTCAGAAACTTGCAAGGAGAATCGGAACTAATAACGTTGACAGCTGCGCAAGGCTCTGCCATCAACCATCTCTACATGCATTGAAGCGTATGGTAGGTTTCGGTGCTGCAAGCACTCCAATGAGTAGCATGAAGGATTCTAAACTATTAATGTTCATAGGCTCTAGTCTTGCTGACTCGCATCCCATACTTACTCAATATGTAATGGCAGCCAAGAACAACGGGGCCAAAGTAATAGACATAGATCCTAGAGAGCCTTCCCTTGCTAGCTAAGTTTGCAGACCTTCATCTGAAGATATCACCGGGGACTGATATTGCTCTGCTGAATGCTATGGCTAATGTAATCATAAGCGAGGGTCTTCAGAATGAACAGTTCATTCAAGATAGGACGACTGGCTACGAAGAGTTTAAGCAAGCAGTGGAGAAGTATTCACCTGAGAGCGTTGAAAGAATAACTAATGTGAATCCTTTTTTGATAAGGCAGGTTGCAAGACTATATGCCACGTCCGGAACGTCACTGATTCTTGCAGGGATAGGCATTACAGAGCAAATTCAAGGAACAAATACGGTCGCAGCAGTAGTCAACCTTGCACTTCTGACAGGCAATTATGGCAGGACAGGCACGGGAGTATGCCCTTTAAGGGGTCAGTCCAATGTTCAGGGGGCAGGAGATGTTGGAGCCTCTTCAGAGTTCTTCCCCGGAGGGCTAACAGTTAATGTAGAAAATGCAAAAGTGATGGAGAAAGCGTGGAGGTTCACAGTTCCTTCAAATGGAGGAGCAACGATGATGGAGATGATCTCCAAAGCGCTGACCGGAGAGATCAAAGCTCTGTATTTTATGGGCTTCAACCCTGTGCACAGCCTTCCAGACAGGACACGGACAGAAAAGGCGCTTTCATCTCTTGAATTACTGGTAGTTCAGGACATCTTCATGAGCTCAACTGCAAACTTTGCGCACTATGTCCTCCCATGTGCAACTTGGCTAGAACGGGAGGGTTCAACGACAAACATGGACAGAATGGTTCAATGGAGGGACAAGCTTTTAGCTCCATTGGGAGAAGCAAAGCCGGACTGGGAAATTCTTATCGAACTAGCAAAGGTACTAGGTTTCAGTGAGTTTGACTATAACTCTCCGCGTGATGTCTTGAAGGAGATAAGTCAGGTAGTTCGTGCATATTCAGGCATAAGCTGGGAACTGCTTTCAAGCAACATAGAGGTTCGATACCCTCTAGCGGATGGTAAAAACACTGATGTGCTCTTCGCGGAAAAGTTCAATACACGTGATGGTAAAGCAAATTTTGTACCCGTCGAATACCTACCAATTCAGTTCACCTCTGAAGAATTCCCTTTCGTGTTGACAACAGGTAGAGTAATTTCCAGATACAATACAGATGTTATGACTGGCAAATCAAAGCTACTGCTCATTCCTGGGACAGACATCAACTATGTTGAAGTTAATCCCGAAGACGCTGAAAGAATCGGTTTCAGGGAAGGGGACAAGGCGAGCATCACTTCGAGGTTTGGCAATGTGGTCCTGAGCGTGAGGATAACAACGTCAGTAAGGAATGGAATGTTGTTTGCACCAATGCATGGAGGTATGGTGAACTATGTCACAGGAGGGTGCTTAGATGAAACTTCCCTTACTCCGTGCTACAAATGGACTGCTGTAAGACTGGCGCGTGCCGTTTAGGTTTCTGAAAAGTCGTTTAGTCTTAAAGGCAGAATAAAGAGGAAGGAGGCTCCGTAACCCGCCTCCATAGGTGGAGAGGATACTTCACGAAAACGCTCTTATAGAGAATGTATACGGTGTGCTTGATAGGCCACCGTAGCTCAGCGTGGTAGAGCAGCTGAATATTGTGCTGATGCTGTTACCTCGTTGAGAGAGAAACCAGCTGGTCGTCGGTTCAAGTCCGACCGGTGGCGCATCAAATTTAATCCTAAAATAGGACTTTTTCCGCTATAGCTGGCGGAGGTTCAAGTCTTCCCTGACTCGCATCCGCTTGCCATATAACCTGTTGGAAGGTAAATACTACGATGTATTCCGAGAGTGCGTCAAGAGTCCAAAGAGCCTTCCTTCGTATCAGAGAAGCCTGATAAAATTTCTAACTTATGTCAAGATGGATGCTAATCGTTTTGTCAACCTTGCTTTGAAGAATCCGAAGAAAGCTCAGGACCTCATAATTGATTTCCTGCTTGTACAAAAGAGACGATACGAGAAGAAGGAAATATCAGGATCATACATAAAGAACCTAAAGAAACCGATCAAGCTCTTACTGGAAGTCAATGACGTAACCCGAATTAACTGGAAAAAGGTCAGCCGTATCCTTCCTCCAGAGAGAAGGTATGCATTGGACAGAGCTCCAACCATTGAAGAGCTAAGATTGCTTTACCAAGCTGGAGGTTTGCGGGAACGCTTCTGCCTGCTAACGATGGCTAGCAGCGGCATTACCTAATAACACCCTCGTACCCTCAATGAAATTAAACTCGAATGTATTCCAGACCAAGGCCAAAATCAGTGTCGGCTCCTATTGTAAGAAACAGCGAAACTGGTCTTCTTTTTGAGCTCTTTGTATGGGTTCTCATGGCCTTGCACTTGAAGGCGAAGTACTTGCGACGCTATCGCCAGCAGGCTTGCGGCAACGATTACTGCGCTAATCGATGTTCTTATCATTACACTGGCAACAGCAAGATCGTGCAAATGAGCAAGTAGCAATTCTGTTGCAACAACGATGCTGAAGGCTATGTAAGAGAGGAAGAGCAGGTACCTTACCGAATGAAAATACGAGAGCCTTTGACTCATAACTAGATATGCGTGATAACCTGTAAACACTATCGTTGCTAAGGACAGGATTATTTCTACCAGAAGCGTCCAGTATTCCAAGTTAGTTCACTTTTCGGGTGAGGATATTAAGGAATTATGGATCCAGAATCTATAAGACGTATAGTAGCAGATATAAGAAGCAGATTTTTGTCTTGCCTTAATGGATGCTTATGACGTAGTTGTCATTGGTGGTGGATGCGTTGGTTGCTCTACAATTTATCATTTATCGCAGCAATATCAAGGGAAGTTCTTGCTCATAGAAAAAGAGTATCAACATGCTATGCACACCAGCAACGTCTTCAGGAACAGTGGCACAATTCATGATGGGGCAACGGAGGATTACGTGCCAGGTACGAAAAAGTACGTCATGAGCCCTTCGGGGGCAAGGAAACTCATCGACTACTGCAAAGCTGCAGAAAAGAAATACAAGAAAAATCTAGCCAAAAAAGTCGGGAAGATGGTAGTTGACAGCACGAGGGAGAAACTTGACAAGATGGAAGAAGGTAGCAATAAAATCGGTTTTGATGTTAGGGTATTAGGCAGGAAGGAGATAGAGAAGATACAGCCTATAGTTGTACGTGAGAGAGAGGAAAGAGATCAAGTGTTTGCTCTTTATCATTCTGAAGCTCATATAATTGATTCTTCCGCATACGTGGACACATTGGTTGGCGAGGCTAAGGAGAAAGGAGCCGAGTTTGCTTATAGCACCAAACTAACCGGTCTGAAAGAAAAAGATGGCCTATTGGAGATAGAAACTAGCAAAGGAAACTTGCTTGCGAGATATGTCGTAAACTCTGCAGGCATGCACGCAATAACGATAGCAAGAGAATTAGGGGTAGGAGATGACTATACTCTAATACCAGTGCGTGGGGATTTCTTTGAGATTGTAGGCGCAAAAGCGACGGAGATAACCAAATGTATCTATCAAGCGCCTGTAAAATCATCTACTGCAGGAACGAGCAACCCTCAGCACTTTCATCCGTCAATGCACGGGAAAACTTACGGAGGGCCTACTGCTGTCCCAATTTACGGCATGGAGCTATATGCAGGTAAGCCTGAAGAGAATGCTGTCGATAGCAAGTACTATCTGCTAGAATTGGCAAAGGCGACTCTTGGGTTTTCGGGCTTCTGGAAGCTTCTCATGAAGGGAAGTTTCTGGGAGATGAGCTACAGGGAATTCAGAAAATCCGTCTTGCCCGAGAGGTGGGCACTGAAGTACTTCTTACAGGATGCAAGGAAACTCATTCCATCGCTAGAAAAGTCTGATTTGGTAAAGTCTCCGCATTCGGGAATAAGGGCTCAGCCGCTAGATAAACAGGGGAACATGGTTCCAGACATCCAAATACTGTACGGGAGAAATTCGTCGCACTACTTCAGCCCCTCACCTGCACTCTCTCTCTCAATCACATTGGGAGAGAATGAAAGTGCTCGCATAGCGACAGAGTTAGACCTTAAGCCATTATAACAAGAAATTTACTTTGACCCACCCAGTGTGAGAACTCTTATGATGTCTGTCCTGCCTTTTGGACTTGTAGGACTCCCAGCAACGACGATTATCTGGTCGCCTTTTTTACCGTACTTGTTCTTGAGCACGATTTGCTCCGACTCCCTGAATATCTCTTCAGCCGTCTTGAGGGTGCGCGACATAATAGGTATCACTCCCCAAGAAATCAGCAATTGCCTAGCTACATCCTCGTCTCCCGTTAGGGCAAGTATGGGTTGGGGGCACCGATACCTTGAAATTCTCCTTGCTGTCAGCCCAGATCTTGTTGGAGCGACAACAGCTGCAGCTTTTATGTTAAGTGCCAGTTCTACTGCCGAAAGGCTCAGAGCTTCACCGATGCCAGGCTCTAAATTCTCTCTATGCTTCCTGATTACTGCACGATGATCTATTGCCTTTTCAGCCTCCTGCACTATCTTAGACATTACCCGCACTGCTTGGACGGGGTAGTTGCCAACAGCAGTTTCTTCCGATAACATGACTGCGTCAGTTCCATCAAGAACGGCGTTAGCTATGTCTGTCACTTCTGCTCTGGTAGGCGTAGGGCTGTTCACCATGGACATGAGCATCTGCGTCGCGGTTATCACTGGTTTGCCAGCATCGTTGCACTTTTCAATAATTTTCTTCTGTATGATGGGAGTTCTTTCAAAAGGTAATTCGACACCAAGGTCTCCTCTTGCGACCATTATCCCGTCTGCAATTTCGAGAATCTCCTCTAATCTCCTGAATCCCTCTGCCTTCTCTATCTTGGCAATGATCATCGCATTGCTGCTATCCTGATGAACAAGTTCCTTGGCTACTCGTACGTCGTCTGGTCCTCTAACGAAAGACACAGCAAGAAAGTCAGCTCCCGCCTCTATGCCGAAGCGTATGTGCGCTTTGTCAACATCGGTTATGGCTGGAAGTTTTAAACTCCTGCTCGGCACATTCACGCCCTTTCTTGAGAAGAGCAGTCCTCCTACAACTACCTTACAGATAACATCGTGGCCCTTTACGCGTTTGACTTTGAGAGTTATTAGGCCATTGGCAAGCGAAATTTCGTCTCCAGCGGACACCTCGGATGCCAAATCAGCATAGTCAACAGGAATTCTCTCGCTTATACCCTCAAAGTCACCCGGCGAGAGAGTAATCTCCGCACCTCTCTCAAGCAACATAGGACTAATTTTGATCTTCCCTACTCGTATCCTTGGCCCAGGCAGATCAAGCAACAGCCCTATTGGCGTTTGCGTTATGCTAGATGCCTTTCTGACAGCGTCGATTAGAGATTTATGAGTACTCCTGTTGCCATGCGAGAGATTTACCCTAGCAACATTCATACCTGCCTTTATCATCCCGCATATTGTATCGGTTGAGGAGCTGTTAGGCCCGACAGTGCATACGATCTTAGTTGCGCAAGTGCCCATCACCGCTGCTATAAGGAGCAAGGATAAAGTGTTAACCCTTCGTTGCCATGCTTAATGGAACGGGCGTTCCAAGGAATTCCTTATCCTCATTTCTTATGCAATAATGGTCTTGAAAATAAGATGTCAGGAAGAAACGGTTCAATCAGAAAAACTAAATCTGATACTGTGTGTCGATTCTGCAGAAAATTACTACACAGCGGTAGGATGGCAAGGAAGTTTACTGTTCATGGGAGAGCTGTATACGAATGCAGCGATCATTTCCCGAGAGAGTCCGAGCAAAAGATAGCGAAGATGGAGCAGATTATGGTTCCTGGTAAAGCTGCTTATTGAAGACCGGTCGGTGATACCACTACAAGGCATATTAAAAGTCGAGCTTATGCACGTGGTCGACCTTTTTTCTACCTAACGCTTTAAAGCAAAGCAGGTAAAGCACCAATCAATTAATGTCTATTTTTCTAAGCAGACTTGAAAGGTCTCTTCAGGCTAAGGCTGCTACATTCTCCTTCAGGGACTTGTTTTTCATAATGTTGGCACTGCATCTGTTCATCCTTAGCACTCCTCCAACAGATGCTATATGGGACGAAAACATCTATAGTTTAGCCGCAATAAGTTTCCTCAACGGTCAAGCGTCGTACATTGAACATCCATTCCTTGGTTACTTTTGGATAGCGTCAGGAACATTTCTGTGCAATATTATTCAGCATAGCGATCCTTAGCAAGGAAACTTCTCTATTTTCACTTGTCTCACTTGTCGTGTACCATCTGGCCGCCAACAGAAAGAGATTGATTAAACCCGAGACCAAGGCTATCTCTGCCGCTTTCTCCTTTACCGTCCTGATAGTCATATCTACGTTCTCGCCCCTGTTCTCCTTTAACATGATCTACAGACCTGCATATTTTGCAACTCCAGACGATGAAAGAAACTTGCGCCCTACAAGGATAATATTTCCTTGGGAAAACTTCCTCTACTATTACACATACCAGAGAGAGTTCACGCAGGCCGCAGGTGCTGGAAGTCAAGCTACATGGGAAGGGACTAGGTGGTATGGCTGGATTATTCCTACCACTTTCTTGCTTACCCGTGTTCCCACAATTTATGAATTAAACGTCACTGCGATTCAAGCAAGTGGGTTAAAGAATATTGCAGGATACATTTACACAATACATTCGCAACGGTTGCTTAGTTCTACAGGAAATAGCACGGTAGAATACAGGTACAATGATACCAGATATGTTGGGTTTGGCAATCCTTTTGTCTGGAGCCTTTTTTGGCTTTTGCCTATAGCTGCAATCTTCTTTGCAATTAGAAGGAAAGTTTCTGAAATTGGTCTGTTCAGTATAATATGGATGACCGTAATCTATGCACCATATATCTACATAGGCCAAACGCTGCAAAGGATCGTCTTTCCGTTTTACTTTCTCAATGCTCTGATTGCCCTTCCATTGTTCGCAGCTTGGGCACTTCAGCAAGCAAGAATTTCTGAAGATGCAAAGATCATCGTGCTCGCGACGCATATCACGTTGGTAATAATGTACTTTGTATACTACTTCCCTCTGAACGTGCTCAGATTTCCATGAAAAAGACGACGATCAAGCAGAAGGTCTTCATAGATGCCAAGCCAGAAGAGATCTACGACGCCCTTATAGATGCCAAGGAGCATACAGAGTTCACTGGTGCCAAAGCGACTTCACAACCAAAGGAAGGGGGCAGGTTCACGGCCTGGGATGGCTATATTTCAGGCACGCATCTGCTGCTGGAAAGAGGTAAGAGGATAGTGCAGGAGTGGAAGACTACGGAGTGGCCAGAGGGTTATTCTCCATCGAAACTTGAATTCATGCTAAAGGAGAAGCAAGGAGGGACTGAACTTATCATGCTGCAGACAAGCGTACCTGCAGAGCAAGCAGCGTCATATGAGCAGGGCTGGAAGGATTTTTACTGGGATCCGTTGAAGGAATATTTCAAGAAATAAAGTGAACTATGCCTCTAGATAACTTGACCAGTATCGAATATAACAATTCTATTCTGACTTGTCTCGTCAATAGAAGCTGGCTCAGGGTACCCAAAATGTGCAGGGATATCCACTGATAGTGTTTATACCAATTACATCGCATTTGCTCCAGCAAGCATGTCCTTTATGACAGCGAGCAGAGAAACCTCACCCTTGATCTTCTCCATCGCTATCTTCCTGACAATCCTGTTGCCCCCTCTTATCCCGTACATCTCCTCCAGTATCCCGCAAACTATCTTCGGATAAGCGGTGTAAAGCCTCCTGTTCTCCATGTATTTAGGCCCCTTGCTGAATGTCCGCATATCAGTTAGAACCTTCTTCTGTTCGAGGGCCTTGACATAATATGAGAGGGAGGATTCGCTAAAGTCGTTTCTTTCCCTAGCCTTCTTGACAGCATCAGCAGCAGCCATCCCAGAAGAGATTGCCAAGTCGACACCTCTGAAGGTGTAGCCATTATTGATGATAAAACCTGCAGCGTCGCCGCATACCAACATGCCCCCTCGGTATAGTTTAGGAATCATGGCAAGCCCGGCTTCTGGGATTGTATGCGCGCTATACTCCAGTGTTTTGCCACCCTTCAATAATTTCGCTATTGCTGGATGCTGCTTGAAATTTTCGAATACTGAGGGAACTTCTATCTTTGCTTCCACAAGGTCAACGGCTTTTACTACAACACCTACTGAAACGCTATCTTTGTTGGTGTAGATGAAGGCACCACCCCTAAGCCAGCTGCTCGCATACCCTACATAGACTCCAGAAAAGCCTTCATCTTTATTCAGTCCAAACCTTTCTTCTATTACGCTCTGCGGAAGCTCAACGACATCCTTTATCCCTACAGAAACGTGTTGCGGATCGATGTTATTCCTCAAGCCAGCTTTCTTAACCAATGTTGCGGTAGTTCCCTCACAGTCTATTACAGTGTCTGCAAGGACATCGTCGCTACCAGCTTTGACTCCTTTTACCAGTCTTCCTTCAATTATAAGCTCGTCGACCTTGGTCTCTGGGAAGAGTAATGCACCTTTTTCGACCGCTTTTTCTGCTAGCCATCTATCGAATTTTGCCCTAATCGCTGTGAAACTGCAAGATTGGGAACTTGCAAATGTTATCGATGCAGAGGATTTTTCGTTCATGAATGTTACCCCTTCCTTGACAACATTTCTTTCGATAGGAGCGTCTTTTTCGTAATCTGGAATCAGATCACCCAAAGAATAGGGGTAAATCCTCCCCCCAAACACATTCTTAGATCCTGGAAACTTTCCTCTTTCTAGCATCAGAACCTGCAGACCAGAACTTGCTAGAGAGTAGGCACATGCACTACCAGCAGGGCCTGCTCCTACGACTACAGCGTCAAACTTCTCCAAGACATTCCATCGTAAAATTGATGGGTATTTGCACCTTTTGGCGAAGTCAGCCTACCCTTGTAGAAAGTTTGCTAATCCCTTTTACCTCTATTTCCGAGACAAGTTCTGCTTTCTTGATAGCCTCCTCGACCCTGTCAACTGCCCCTTCTTTCTCTTCTACTTGAATGTCGAGCAAAAGTGCGACCAATCCAAAGGCTATTGGTTCTTCTCCAACCTTTTTGATAACTGAACCTTTAGGAAGGACCTTTTCTATAGAAGATGTCATCTTCTTTAGATCAGTTCCGACTTCCTTCGGTAATACCTTCATTTTGGCAATCAGTAATCCCATTGAGATCAGGGCCCCTGAAATCCGCAGTTCATGCATTTGTACTCTCTGGAGAACTTCCTGCACTTTTCGCATCTCCACATAAGAGATTCTCCACACTCAGGGCAGTAGAACTTTACAGCCTTCTCTCCAGGCAGTATAGGCTTGTTACACGATGAGCATATTGGAAGTGTCTGTGTTTGTGACATTTTGCAGCCTGTTCCATTACCTCTTATTTTAATAATTTGTTCTTATTGGCGTATCTGCTAGAAACTTCCTGCATAGAGGCAGTCACATAAAGCGATGTTATGGTAATTAAACAAGATTCAGATTTAGGCAAAGAGATTGCAGAACGAATATAGAGAAGGTAAACCATTTAGCCATAAATGAAGGGCTCAAAAGCAGCTATTATTGTGATCTTGCTGGCTGTGATAATCGGTTCAGCAGCCCTCGTTTTAACGCCGCAAGAACCTGTTCCAGCTCAGAATAAAGGGCAGCAAGAAATGGTGCCCAGCCCTCAGCCTAACCCGGCTCCAGAACCCCCTGAACCACAAGAACCTCTGCGGACGCTCAAGGTTCAGGTAGCTTTCCAGAACCTGTTCCATGAAAGAATGGTCTATGTAACTCACGCTGGAGATGGGAGTAATCGCCTATTCGTACTCCTTCAAAGGGGATTGATACTTGTCTTTCCAAATCAAGCCGATGTAAAATCTGCAGAAGTGTTTCTCGATATATTTGACAAAGTCAACTCAGCGGGCAATGAAGAAGGGCTTCTGGGTCTTGCTTTTGATCCTAACTTTACGAGTAACGGATACTTCTACGTTCACTATACAGCAAACCCACCCAGACGCTCTGTCATCTCCCGTTTCTCTGTCAGCGACGATCCCAACAAGGCAAACAAAGCAAGTGAGCTAATCTTGCTGGAAGTTTCGCAGCCATATTCAAACCATAATGGAGGCCAGTTAGCCTTTGGCCCAGACGGTTATCTGTACATAGGGCTGGGGGATGGGGGTTCAGGTGGTGATCCGCATGACAACGGACAGAGTAGAGCATCACTCCTTGGGAAGATTCTACGGATAGATGTTAGTAAATCATCGCAAAATGAACGTTATAGACTTCCTCCAGATAATCCATTTGTTTCTGAACAAAACATGAAGGGTGAAATTTGGGCCTATGGTTTGAGGAATCCTTGGAGATTCTCATTTGACAAGGTAACAGGACTGTTTTGGGTTGCTGATGTTGGGCAGAACAATTACGAAGAGGTGAATATCATAGAGAAGGGTGGGAATTATGGCTGGAATAAGATGGAAGGCGCTCACTGTTACCCTCCCTCTGTGACAAATTGCAACAAAGAAGGGCTCAGGATGCCTATAGCTGAGTATAACCATGATGAAGGCTGTTCTATAACAGGTGGTTACGTTTACAGAGGGACTAAACTTAAGATGCTCTATGGCGCTTACATCTACGGCGATTATTGCAGCGGCAGAATATGGGCTCTCCGCCACGACGGCTCTAAGGTTACAGAAAGCTTTCTGTTAATTGACTCGAATCTGACCATCTCGTCGTTCGGAGAAGACGAAGCTGGTGAGCTATACATTTTATCATTCGACGGGAAGATTTACAGTCTTGTTCCTTAAATGCGGTCAGGCGATCCCGGAAATTACGTATATACTTGCAGCAGCAATCACCAAAGTAAGCAGAAGACCTACTAAAGCGAATTTTCCCGCGGGCCTTGGTTCCTTCTCCTTTATCTCAGCGTAGTCAGACCTATACTTCCTGATTGAAATGAGGTTCACTACACTACCTACAATAACTGTTACCATTCCCAAGCCTGTATTAGCCCTAACTGGAGCCTGAACAGGTACTGGTTCGGCACCAGGATCTGCCTGGTTAGGTATGAACACTTGAACCTGACTCGCCGTCGCGCTAAATATAGTAGCAACTACGCCTACCGCTATAATTGCTAGTCCTACAACAAGCCTGAGTATATATCTCCTTTCAACAACTCTGTACTGGTCTGTAGGTCCACGATACTTCATCATAGTTATTTGCCGCGATAAAATCAAACCGTGGTACCTATTAAGTGTTAAGAGACCCTGCAGAAAAGTTAACAATGCTAAATTGCGCTTAAGATAGGAATGGTAAATCTTAGTTTCATTCAGTTCAAGCCAAATTTTGGGGATATACAGGGCAATCTTGATCAGGTAAAGGAGCTCGTCCCAAGAGCCATGCAAGGAATAATTGTTTTACCAGAGCTCTTTAACACAGGTTACACCTTTACTGGCAAAAAAGAAGTTGCAGAGCTTGCTGAAGAAGCTCCAGCAGGTGAAACCTGTTCCAAGTTGGCAGATCTATCCAAAAAGATGACCAGTACTATCGTTGCTGGCTTTGCTGAAAAGGCAGGCTCGAAAATATATAACAGTGCTATGATAGTTTCAAATGGTGAATTTTTGGGCGTATACAGGAAGGCACACTTATTCTACAAAGAGAAACTGTGGTTCAGCCCTGGGAAGACAGGCTTCCCAGTATTCGACACAAAGGATGGAAGGATTGGTGTCATGATCTGTTTCGATTGGATCTATCCAGAGGCCGCAAGGGTTCTTGCACTGAGAGGAGCGGATGTGATAGCGCATCCATCAAACCTTGTCCTTCCTGGCCTTGCACAGAGAGGAATGAGAATACGAGCTCTTGAAAATAGAGTCTTTACTATTACTGCCAATAGGGTGGGAACTGAAAGTAGAGGAGAAGACCGGTTCAGGTTCACAGGGCGAAGCCAGATAGTAAGTCCGAAGATGAAGGTTCTTGCATCTGCAAACTCTGCAGAAACTACCGTGAAATCTGTTGAGGTCGATCTTTCGCAAGCACGTAACAAAATGATAAATAAACTAAATAACTTGCTGGAAGGAAGGCAAATAGACCTGTATTCATCTCTTACGAAGCAGGTTTGATCACTATTGCGGGGATCTCCTTGCCGTTATGCCTTATCTTAAGAGGAGAACTGTTCCCGTTCGTGTGCAAGACTCTTCTTTCGAGACCCTTTCTCCCCCTAAACTGCCAAAGTTCGCCCATGGCACCAAAGGCTTGAGCCCACTGCACAAAGGTCACGCTCTCGGCTCTACCGATCCTTGCCTTACCACTCTTTACCTGAATAACAAGAATCTCGCCATCTTTGGCTGCAAATACATCTACAGGGCCGTGTGACATTGCACTTCTGCTACATACCCAGCCTTCGTTTCTGAGTATGCTCATTACTTTGTACTCTTTTGCCCTGCCCCTGTAATAGTTTGTAACCATCCCTCCATCCATCATGCAGAAGAAGCAATTAAATCTAATTCAGGAAACTGAATAGCTTCCGATGGTTTTAAAATACGCTTATCGTCCTATTCAGCAGTAATGAGTTTGGCGAAACCCGCATACCTTCAGACGATGCTAGAACTTTTGCTGCTTGGAGCTAAGGATAAGCCTGTGAAACTTTCAACTATAGACCTTGCAAAAAGAATTGGCAAATCGCAGCAAGCAGCATCCAAGTATTTGTTGGAGCTGGAACAGAACGGATACATCGAGAGGACGAAGGCAGGCAAACGGACATTAGTGAAACTCACCAAACTAGGCAACGATGTTCTATTTCAGATTCACGTTCAATTGAAGACAGCTCTGGAGGGAAAGGCTCAGAAATCTGAAGTTCGTGGTAGAGTGTTTACAGGTCTAGGAGAAGGCGCGTACTATATCTCACTGAACGGTTACAGAAAGCAGTTCGTTAGGAAGCTAGGCTTTGATCCCTATCCTGGTACGCTGAACCTTCGCTTGACCTCCCCGCTGGACAGAATGGTCAGAGATATGCTGGAGAAACTGCATGGGATCAAGGTTGAGGGTTTCGAGGATGGGCATAGGACATACGGCGGTGCTAAGTGTTTCGCTGCTAGACTCAATGATTCTGTTGATGGAACGGTTCTTGTGCTAGAGAGAACTAGCCATGACAATTCTGTCTTGGAGGTTATCGCTCCTTTAAGGCTCAGAGATAAATTGAATCTTAAGGATGGAGACCATGTCAAGGTAACTATAGATGCAGTAGCCTAAAAATCCTTCATGACGCTCTGCTCTTTGATTATCTTAGAGCTTTTGACGTTTGGAATAGGAGAAGAAAGCCTTACAACCTTTACTTTTATGCCGCGCTTCGCCGATTCATCGACAAGGAGTTTTTCGTCATGCATTTGGTCATAGCCTAGTGCTATTATGTTAGGCTTTACCTTCATCACGGTTTCGAATATGTTCGTTTCGCTTCCAAGAATTGCGAGATCCACGCATCTCAGTGCTTGAACTAGTTCTTTCCTGAGCTTCTCGTCGTTGACAGGTTTCCGCCCTTTGTTCTTGATGACAGTGCTATTTCTTGCGACTGAAACTATCAAGGCATCGCCCAGTTTTTTAGATTCAGAAAGCGTATGTACATGGCCTGGATGTATTATGTCAAATGCCCCCCCAGCAAAGACGATTTTGATCTTCTTTCTTCCTTTACCGGTAATGTAGTAACCCTTTGGAGTGCTCTTCAGATGACCCTGCTTGGCTAGATTCTTGCATTCTGCAATTAGGAGGTCTTTTGTTGCATGCGTTCTCTCCAGAATGCTTTTGAGTGCGCTGGGCCTGTTCTGGAGGTTGTCGCAGTACACTGCTACTAGCAGGTTCTTGGAAAGAGACATGCCGTTCCCATTGCTTGCATGTTTTTTACGTTATAGGCATTGCTGAGGTTTTGCACATGCGCAATAGCAATTGTAATCTCTGGTCGGCTTCCATAGACGGGGATGGACGAGAATAATAATACTTGAGTACTTTAATGCGCTTCTGGAAAGAAGGCAAAAAGTATTTGTAAGCCATGAAAGCTGAGCCGTAAAGACTAAGATCAATGCCATTCGATAAAGGTTCGCTAATACTCGCAAACTTCACCGCCAAGATCAAGGAGACTGGTGAAGGTGTAGACACTACTGTTGAGGAAGATGCCAAGAAGCTCGGCATGCACGATCCTACCAGAAAGTATGAACCGAGGCTTGTTGCTGTTGGCGATTCGTGGGTTCTCCAAGGCGTAGACGAAGCTCTTGCAAAGGCAGATGCTGGGCAGAAGGTTTCCATCGAAGTTTCTCCTGAGAAGGGCTTTGGGACAAGGGACCCTGCAAAGGTTCGCCTGGTTCCGATAAGAAGGTTTGGCGACAAGGCTGACCAATTGAGCATAGGTGCTGAAATCGAGGTTGATGGAAGAATCGGCATCGTGAAACTTATGGGTTCGGGGAGAGTCCAACTGGATTTCAACCACAAGTACGCCGGCAAGGTTCTGCTCTATGACATCGAAGTTGTAAAGGCTCTGAGTGCTGACGATGAGAAGATCAAAGCCTTGCTTCACAGGCGACTCCCAATCGAGATTGACAAAGTAGAGCTTACACTTGATGGCAGTTCTGCAAGCATAAAGCTACCAAGTGATACATATCTTCTTGAAGGGCTGCAAATAATAAAGAGGGCTATTACAAATGACATCTTCAAGTATGTCAAAAGCGTTGAGAAGGTTCTTTTTGTAGAGGAGTACCTTTCGCAGAAGCCAAAGGAAGAGCCTAAGCCAGAGGTTAAGGAAGCCAAAGAAACGGAAGCGAAGGTCGAGGCTCCGGCTCCGAGCTAGATTCCTGCAGACTTGACCAGTTCCATAGCATCAGCACTGTTGAGTTTCTTTTTGCCCAGAATGGTGTAGCGTTCAGGTCTTACCGTGGAAGCCAAGACTACGGCCTTGGCCATGGTTTCAGCATCAACTCCAATAGCTGCGGCAGTTGTCGGTGAACCTATACTCTTCAAAGCCTTTGCAATACTCTCCCATTCCAGCCCGTGCAGTTTGGCCATCAGGATTGTGCCTATGCCGCATTTTTCTCCGTGCAGTCCCTTTCCCGGCGCGATCAAGTCTAGGGCATGACTGACCAGATGCTCCGAGCCGCTGCACGGCCTGCTGCTTCCTGCAATCCCCGCTGCTACCCCTCCGCTTATCAATGCCTCTACTATCTCTCTTACGCTGTCTGTGCTGCAGTCTTTCCACCTTGAAGCGTTCTGGATGAACATCTCTGCTCCCAGCATGGCTAAACTTGCCGCATATCTTCCGTAATATTCTCCAACGTCATCCCTTGCAAGTTCCCAGTCTCTTACCGCTGTGATCTTGGCTACAAGGTCTCCGCATCCGCTGAGGATCAACCTTCTTGGAGCATCTGCAATTACGTCTATGTCTGCGAGTATCCCTGCAGGGGGCTTTGCGACTATCGAGTATGGCTTGCCCAAGCCTTTCATTGAAGCAAACGGGCTGGACATCCCGTCGTGAGATGCACTAGTAGGGACGCTGATGAAGGCTATGTTTGCATAAAATGCCGCCAACTTTGACAAATCAACGGATTTGCCTCCGCCCAATCCTATGATATGAAAGACCTTTTCATTGATAGCCTGATTTGCGACATTCCCTGCAATCTCTTTGGTCGCGATTTCAGATATGAACCATATAGGCGAAACCCCTGCAGATTTTAATGACGCTGCAACCTTCATCCCAAGCTTCTGCTTTACGTGAGGGCCTGTGACCACTATTACCCTGTTGGCAGAGCCCAAATCCTTGGCAAACTGCCCTAGCTCCGCTATCACTCCCTGCCCCACTAGCACTTTTCTCGGCAGCTCCATCATGTGCCCGCGCAATGTCTTCCCTTGTGCCGTGGAGGAGGGGAAAAATTAAGATACCTACTGCTTTGCTCTTTGGTAGGATGCTATCTCGGTGACCTTGAAGTTTTGGGAATACATAAACTCGATATTTATCGTAGCTGCAACATAGGAATTTTCACAAAGGCAAACGATAGCGTTGTTCTGGTACCCTCGGGTCTGGCTGACACGAAGACGGAGCAACTGGCAAGTTTCCTGAATGCTAAAGCTGTCAGTGCCTCTGTTGGAGGTTCACGCCTTCTAGGCCCGCTGATTGCTATGAACAATAAAGCGATTCTGGTTTCTAAGCTTGCAGATGATTATGAAATTGACGCCCTCGGCAAGGAGACCGGTCTCCGGGTCGAAAGGCTGGAGTCTAGGTTTACATCTGTCGGTAATATGATATCTGCGAACGATCATGGCGCTGTGATTTCAAGTGCTTTTTCAAGGGAAACTGCTGCTTTGATTTCTGAAATTCTTGGCGTGCCTGTCAGGCAGCTCAGCATTGCAAGATACATCCAGGCGGGTTCTATGGTCGCGGCTTCAAATTCTGGGGCCATAGTTCATCCTGCTGGAACGGAATGGGAGATTGAGCAAGTTGGAGAGATATTGAAGGTCGATGTTGAGGCTTGCACAGTGAATAACGGCGTTCCATATATTTCATCAGGGATTATTCTGAATAGCAAGGCTGCCGTTGTTGGGAGTTTGACAAGCGGACCTGAATTGATGATATTGTCTAGGGCTCTAAAACTATAGCAAGTATTTTAAATCCTCATTACAAGACTCGCATGATAGTTTTGGCAGCAGACCAAGAAGAGCAACGACTGCAATCACTAGTCTCACAAGTTAGAATTCTGGAGGCTTACCTGAACGAAGTCTCTGCAAGGGAAAATATTACTGGAAGGGCGATAATAGAAAGCAGAGCATCTTTGGAAGCGGTTAAGGCTCTAACCAGTACACCGAGCAACGAAGTATTGCTTCCAATAGGAGCAGGAGTATTGCTCAATTCAGCAATAGCAAAGCCAGACAAGCTCTTCATCGATATAGGAGCTGGAGCAGTAGTGGCAAAGACTCCAGAAGAAACAGCGGCATTCGTCGAACAAAGAATCAAGGAACTGGAAACCGCATTAGGAAACATTCAGCAGCAGAAAGCCCAAGTGGAGAACCAGTTAGCAGCGTACAGAGCAGCGGTAAACGATATCGTAGAAAAGGCCAGAAATGAAACATAATGTTTGATAAGCTAAAATCGGCATTTTCATCGGTTGTAAACGCATTTACCGAGCGCACTTTATCGGAAAACCAGATTAACGAACTATTGGGAAAGTTGGAAGTTGACATGCTGGAAAGCGACGTGGCCTACGAAGTAGCACAGAACATCCTGACGGATTTGAAACAGCAACTAGCCAATGAAAAGGTCAAAAGAGCATCTGACACATCAGAAATCATAATTGAAAAGTTCAGGCACTCTATTGAAGAAATATTTGCCAAGACCCCTACTATAGACTTTTTCTCAAAGATAGCGGAGAAGAATTCAACAGGCAACCCCTACGTGATGACCTTCTTGGGCATAAATGGAACAGGAAAGACAACGACGATAGCAAAATTTTCGAATATGTTGAGGAAGAAGGGTCTTTCAGTAGTAATAGCTGCTGGAGATACTCATAGGGCTGGTGCGATAGAACAATTATCAGAGCATGCAGACAGATTAGGCATAAAGGTAGTTTCGCAGAGATACGGCTCGGACCCGGCGGCAGTTGCGAGGGATGCGGTCATGTACGCAAAGAACCACCATGTCAATGTAGTAATAGTTGATACAGCAGGGAGAATACAGACGAGCAAGAACCTTATGGAAGAGATGGCCAAGATAGTCAGGGTCGTTAAGCCAGATCTCAAGATATTTGTGGGAGACTCTCTTGCGGGGAACGATGCAATCTCTCAGGCAAAGGAATTCCTTGCTGCAACGGACTATGACGGAGTAGTTCTAACCAAAGTGGATGCCGATGCAAGAGGAGGGGCAGCACTTTCTATAGCAAGCGTCACAGGTCGACCAATTCTATACCTTGGCATAGGTCAGGAGTATGATGATTTGATACCCTTCGAGCCAGCATTCTTTACGAAGAATCTTTTCAACAGACAGGCAGTAGCTGCAAACTGAAGGCGTTCATATGCCAAAACCAGCATTACCAAACATACTTACCCTTGAAGAACTCTCTCCAAAGCAGATAACTTCAATTCTAGACCTTGCCGACAAGCTGAAGGCTGAAAGAAGGAAAGGGATCATAAGAAGAGGCCTCTCTGGGAAGACCCTCGTGTTGTTGTTCCAAAAGGCATCGACAAGGACTAGGGTAAGCTTTGAAGTGGCAATTGCAGAACTCGGAGGGCATTCCATATTCATCAATCCTTCAGATGCGCAGTTGTCAAGGGGGGAGACAATAGCAGACACTGCAAGGACGTTATCGCGCTTTGCCCACGTGTTAGCAGTGAGGGTCTATGCTCATAAGGACATTGAAGAGCTTTCAGAATACGCAAGCATACCCGTCATCAACGCACTCTCAAACGACTACCATCCATGCCAAGCACTCTCCGACATTCAGACCATAAGAGAAAAGAAGGGCAACTTCAAGAAACTAAAATTGGCTTGGGTAGGGGACGGGAACAATGTCTGCAACGCTTTGCTGGTTGCGTCTGGCAAGGTAGGCCTGAACATGACGGTCGCATCCCCAAAGAAATACGGACCATCAACAAATGCCCTGAAGGCTGCTAAAGAGGCAGCCAGAAAAAGCGGGGCAAATATAGAAATTACAGATGATGCATTAGAAGCAGTAGATGGAGCGGACATACTAGCGACTGACAGTTTCGTTTCGATGGGTTCCGAAGCAGAAGCGAAGGAAAGACTGCAAGCCTTCATCCCAGAGTACCAGGTCACTGCAAAGCTATTCGCAAGAGCAAAGCGCGATGCGATATTCATGCACTGCCTCCCTGCAAAGAGAGGGCAGGAAGTAGAATCAAAAGTCATCGACGGAGCAAGGTCAGTAGTTTGGGAGGAAGCCGAAAACAAACTGCACACACATAAAGCCCTCCTTCAGCTATACCTTACTAACTGAATATCCTCTGAATCGCACTGACTCGAAATCAGCAACCCTTCCGTCTTTTATTGAAATTCCCTCATTACGGAGCATCTCGACCTTCTTCCTTACCCCTCCAGCATATCCCCCAAGCCTTCCATCAGACTGCACAACTCTATGGCATGGAACCTTCGGCGCGTGTGGATTTAGATGCAGGAACTTTCCGATCTGCCTTGAATGATTGGGATGTCCAAGAGCCTTTGCGATGTCGCCATAGGTCCCTACTTTGCCCTCTGGTATCATCGATGTCACTGAATAGACCTGCGATGCAGCGACCTTCAAAGTTTGACTATGCTGAGATTCTTGGACTCTAGTATTTTAAGAATCCTCTGCTTTTCCTGGCCCATGCCCTTCCAGTCAAGGTAAGCGTAAGTGATCTTTTCGCAGCTTTTGGCAAGCAAAGAATCTATTGTATCTTCAGCAACATTCTGGAGGTTGTGTCTTGAGATGAAACCTGCAAGCGCAACATCAGTCTCCGCAAGCAGTCTGGTGAACTTCTCCGAGTAATGTAAACCCCCAAGGCTTATCCCTATCTTATCTGCCCTGCTGAAATTATCCAGAGTTGCTGCTAGCGCTTTGCATATAACAGATGCGCCATGCGTATCAGTCCATTCCTTCTCCGTAGAACCCAATTCTGCAAAAAGGACAGGTTTTTGCAACGACGTCGGCCCGTGATGCGTAGACTCTATAATGATGTCGTAAGGCTTGGCCTCTTCCCTAATCTTCCAGAGGTTCTGCATAAAGCGCTTTTGCAGCGACGGGTTAGTCCATGCAAGCTCTCTTGCCCTGCCTCCATGCGAAATATCGTCTCCGACATTGCCAGGAAAGTGGGAAGTTATTGTTGGCGTTCCGCTAGCGGAGGCGTGCCTTGAAAGGAAGATATACGCTTCTGGCGAAAATTCAAGCTCGTCTATGTAAAGGAGATCCTTGGGAGAGAATATCAGCAGGTCGTCATTTCTTGCAAAGAGCGGAAGGTTCTGGAAGTTGCCAGACTCTCTGAACCCATATCCCTTTATCAGAATATCGGCCATCAGGGAGCTTGCCTTGTCGGCCTTGGAGCTTACTAGAGCGAACCTCAAAGACGTCCCTTATGAAACTAGTATGTTTATAACCCGGTGCTGTATGATGTATTCCTTCGCTAAATCGGGAGAGGGACATCGACAATTGACGAATTTTTTACCCCTTGGGCGAAAGGCTAAAAAAGGAAAGATAGAAAGGGAATCCAGATTTCAGATGGCTACGGTCGAAACAAGGGGCTTCGATGCCTATTATGAGCCTGAATCATCATCAAAACTCCAGCAGATGTATAGGTTCATGCGGCTGGCAAGGTACGTAGACGAAAAATGCATAAACCTGCAGAGACAGGGGAAGATATCCTTCTACCTTCCTCAGATTGGACATGAAGCCTGTTCCGTTGGGAGTGCATTTGCATTGGAGAACGAGGACTGGGTATTCCCTGGCTACAGGGAGATTGCGGGTGCCTTGGTAAGAGGGTATTCGCTGAACGACCTGTTCTCCCAATTAAGAGGGACTGTCAACGATGTCCAAAAAGGGAGGCAGATGCCCGTCTTCTTCAGCGAAAGGGCGATAAGGTGGGTCAGCTCATCGGCACCTGTTGGGAACAGGATTATACATGCTGTCGGCTTGGCTCTGGCTGCAAAGCTGAAGGGCGACAAGATAGTTTCCATGGTTTATTTTGGGGACGGGACTACATCAACTGCTGACTTCCATACTGGTTTGAACTTTGCTGGAGTCTTCCAAACCCCAACTATATTCTTCTGCCTTAACAACCAGTACGCGATTTCGCTCCCCTTTGAGAGACAGACGGCATCGGAGAGTATAGCGATAAAGGCAAAGGCTTACGGAATTGACGGAATCAGGATAGACGGGAATAACATCCTGCAGGTCTACAATGTCACAAAAGCTGCTGCGGAGCAGGCCAGGAATTCTGGAAGGGCGACGCTGATAGAAGCTTTAACCTACAGGCTTGCTGGGCACAGCACGTCTGATGATCCTACTCGCTATAGAAGCAGTGCAGAACTTGCCGAATGGATGCGACAGGACCCGGTGGAGAAGTTCAAGAGATTCCTGCTGGGCAAGAACCTGTGGAGCGACGAAATGGAGGAGAAGCTAAGGGAAGAGTCCGTATCTCTGATAGATGGTGCTGTAGAGCATATGGAAAAGGCCGAGCTTCCGAGCACGGAGACGCTGATTCAGGATGTCTATAGCGATGTCCCTGACAGCCTTAGGGAACAACTGGATGACATGCTGTCTTCAGAGTAATCCAAGTTTCTGTTGACTGGGGCTTGTTGCACACCCATAACCCCTTCCGTATGGGGGTATTATCTGACTAAGTTATGCTATCAATTATTGGATGAAGTGAAAAACTTGTGGTGTCTTCCCAGAAATGTGGTAAATGTGCCGTATAAAGTACGCCGCTAACTTTAGGCTTCAACCTTCATCATTGCAGAGTCGTAGAGGTCTTTAATGAGTGTTCCAACATTAGCTGTGCGTGCCCCCGTGGCTACATAGATTCCCTCGTTGAGCAGGCTGGGTTCGGGCAATATCATGCAACTTGAGCCTGAAGATATCGCCACAAGCTTTGCCTCTTCGCTGTGCCTGAAGCTGAAACTGCTGTTCGAGGAGTACTTACTGATCAATTGTGCTGCAAGTTCATCCCGCGAGGTAAGCACCTTGACTTTCACCTTCTTGCTGAAGACGCTACCTGAAGTTTCGAGCATGGGAAGTATTTCTTGCAGGTGCTTGGAATCCGCTATCAAGTAGATGTCTTTGGTCGCTCCATTGGCTATCTTTGCCATTACATCCATGATCGAGTGCCTGTCCCTGAAGAGCTCCACATGGGGAACATTGCTACCCGCCTTTATCAGTTCAAAGATTAGTGAGATGTCCATCGCGCTCTCCCAGAGCTCTGAATTGAGGGAGATCACACAGTCCACGAAACGTTTGTTGCTTGACCATATCTCTATCATGTTCGGCCCCTGATCGTCGAGCTCGCCTGACTGGAAGACGAGCCTTGACTTTTACTATGAAGAGGTCGAAGAAATACCAGCAGAGCTCCCATAATACCAAAAGTTCCACAATCAGTCTCTAACTATCTCTGAACCAGATTATGGTTCGCTTCAAACCCTCATCAAGGTCAACTGAAGGGCTCCACGCAAGAACTTTCTTTGCCTTGCCAATGTCTGGGCACCTCCGCTTTGGGTCGTCAGGAGCAAGAGGTAGGTGAACAATCTTCGATTTCGCCTTTGTAAGCCTGATTATCATCTTTGCTAGCTCCAAAATTGCTATCTCCCTTGGACTCCCTACGTTGAATACTTGCCCTGCCGCCTTTTTATGCAGGAACGCCTTTACCATCGCAGACACTGTGTCGCTAACATAGCAGAGCGATCTAGTCTGTTTGCCCTCTCCATGAACCGTTAGCGGCTTATTCCCAAGAGCCTGAACGATGAACCTTGGTACAGCTCTACCATAAGCTCCTGTAGCCCTGATTCTTGGGCCATACGTGTTGAATATCCTCGTAATTCTAACATCAATGCCGTATTGTCGTCTGTATGCCATACACATAGCTTCCCCTACCCTTTTCCCTTCATCGTAGCATGAGCGCAGACCTATCGGATTGACGTTGCCCCAATAGGTTTCTGGAGTAGGTACAACCTTTGGGTCTCCATAGACTTCTGATGTCGAAGCAAAGAGCAGTTTAGCGTCGTTCCGTCTTGCAAGCTCGAGAGCTCCTATCATCCCATTGGTAGAAACTGCAAGAGTGTCTACAGGGTGCTTCTGATAGTCGTCTGGAGAGGGCCTGCTGGCCAGATGCAGAATCAGGTCGAATTTGCCATTCGCGTACCAGTCTCTTGTAGAAACGTCAATGCGTTTGTACTCGAAATTCTTATTCCCTTTTTGATGCTCAATATTCTCAACTTTACCAGTTGCAAGGTTGTCGTAGCAGGTTACCTTGCTTTTGTGAACAAAAGCGTCGCAGAGCCAAGAACCTAGGAACCCGGCTCCTCCTGTGATCAAGACTCGCTGCCCTTCAGCATCTTCGACATCCTTCTGCAATTTCAGAATGTCCTTCTTTATGATCCGATGCAGCATGTTAAGTGCCTTTGAACATTTTGTATGTCAACTGCTGGGCTTCCCAGTAAGATTCTGGAGTGCCGACATCCACCCAGAGGTTATCTTTCGGGAGTTCTATCGCACTAACCTTCCTCCCTTTTTTGATAAGGTTCTGTATGCCGTCAGTCAGTTGAATTTCCCCCCCAACGCCCCCTTTGACACTCTTCAAAGCGGCAAATATCGATGAGTCAAATGAATAGATGGGCATTAAAGCAAGGTTTGAAACGAACTTCTTCGGCTTCTCAACCGCTTCAAGTACTCTGTACTCCCCCTTGCCAGTTTTTTTCGATTTTATCACTCCGAACCTTCTTGGATCCTCAACCTTTCTGACAACAAGCGTAGCATCATCGTTACCCTGTATTTTATGCTCAATGCACTTTTTCAGGTGGGATTGGCCTTTTGTCACTATGATTGTATCTCCAGCATGGACCAAGAATTCATCCTTGCCTGCAAAGGACTCTGCCTTCAGTACAGCGTCTCCGAAGCCCTTTGGATATGGCTGATTTATCCAGTACATCGCAGACTTTTCGATCATCTTGTAGAAGACTGCAAGTTCATCTGCTTTCTCGTTCCTCCCCGAACCCCTCAACTTTTCGACGTATAACACATCAGGCGTAAAATGATCTTCTATCGCCCTCTTCCCTCTCCCAACTATAAAGCAGAATTCTCTTATGCCTGCACCATACAGCTGTTCAAAGACCAGTTGGAGAAGAGGTTTGACAGATAACTCTCCGTTGACCCCCTTCGAGAAGATAGGTAGCATCTCCTTTGGCTGCTCCTTCGTGGCTGGGAGCAGTCTTGTGCCCAAACCTGCTGCTGGTATGATAGCTTTTTTGATCACTTTTGAGCCTCTCGGAGAGTCTTTAAGCCATTTATATTTAGTCTTTGAATGCATTTCACGTCTGCTTGGACTAGTACAATTGTCTTAATGCTTAGATTAATCCGCTTGGGATGCTATTCTTCAATAACGCCTAAAATTATTACCATGCACCACCATTATATGCATGGTAATCACCATATTGTATGGTTTCATGAGCAAAATAGCAACTGTAACCAGCAAGAGCATGGTTACAATTCCGTCGAAATTAAGGAAAAAGCTCGACCTCCGACAAGGCAGCAAGGTCGAGTTTGTAGAGGTAGAGGAGGGATTGCTTATGATTCCCCTCAAGAGCCTTGGCGAGCTTAGAGGTGCGGCTAAAGAGAAGAAAGCCATACTAGTTAAGGCAGTTAAAGAATTAGACGTAGAGCATAGGATAGAGGCAAAAGGATGAGCAATAAACTTGTCCTTAATGCAGGGATTCTGGCCTTGCATCTTGCTGACCAAAAAATGTTAGAATATATTTTGACGCAATTAGTGCAGGACGATCAAAGGGTTTGATATCTAGCGTTAATCTAGCCGAATTCTACTACAAGATATGCCAAAAGCTTGGTAAGCAGACAGCAGATTCTTGGTATTTTCAGTTGTGCAGAAGCAGGCTGGAAGTCGTACATAATGACGAGTTGGTTAGGTATGCCGGTCTAGAAAAGTGCAGGCAACCAAACAGGCTGGCATTTGCTGACTGTTTTGCTCTAGCACTTGCAAGAATGGAGCACGCGCTCCTGCTAACAACAGATAGCGAACTATCGAAAGTCAAAGATGTAGAAGTTAGATACGTAAGACCTTAAAATATACCCAGCCTATCCCGACATAGCTGTCTTATACAGAAGCATTAACTAATTATATCCATATTTCAAATGCGATTACGTTTGCCAGCTAAACACTCCGTAGCCATAGTGGGCCTTGGATTCGTGGGCCTTTCAACAGCAGTATGTTTTGCAAAGCTCGGCATTGAGGTTCTCGGCATCGATCTTGACAGAAGGAAGATTGCACTGATAGCAAAAGGTCGTGTACCTTTTCACGAGCCAAACTTGGACAGACTTCTCCAAGAAACTACCAACGCAAGTTTCCAAGTTTCTACGAACGTAAAATTGATTGCAAGATCACCAATCATCTTCATCGTTGTGGGCACGCCTAGCAAAGAAGACGGCTCGATGGATGACAGGTATCTCCGCTCTGCTGCAAGGGATGTAGGCTCGGCAATAAAAGGAAGCAAGTCTTACCCTCTAATCGTAGTCAAGAGCACAGTCGTACCAGGAACGCTACTGAACCTTGTCATCCCAGAAATCGAAAAAACATCAGGATTGAAATATGGAAAGGGGTTCGGGGCATGCTCCAATCCAGAATTCTTGCGTGAAGGATCTGCAATAGAGGATACGCTAAAACCAGACAGGATTATCATAGGAGGCAGCAAGAAAGACGCAATAACGCTCCAAAGTTTCTACGCAAAAACCTATGGCAAAAGCCTCCCAAAGACCATCATGACCAACCCTCACAACGCTGAGCTGATCAAATATGCTAACAATGCCTTTTTGGCCATGAAGATCAGCTTTGCCAATTCACTGGCTCGGTTATGCGAAAAACTGCCCGAAGGAGATGTCAATGTCATTGCAGAGGGGGTAGGCCTTGACAGGAGAATCGGATCACTTTTCCTCAGAGCTGGTCTGGGCTTCGGAGGTTCGTGCTTCCCGAAGGATGTCAGAGCCTTCATAGAATTTTCAAAGAAACTTGGCTATGCCCCTCCTCTTGCTGAGGCTACGATGCAGATCAACAAAATACAGCCGTTAAGAGCTGTGGAAATGGCAGAAGATAAGATTGGGAGCCTGAAGGGAAAGAAGGTTGCACTGCTCGGCCTTACCTTCAAGCCAGATACTGACGACATGAGGGAAGCGGTATCTATAAGAATCGTCGATGAGCTCTTGAAAAAAGGGGCACGAGTATATGCCCATGACCCAAAAGCTCTTGAAACTGCATCATCAGTATTCGGCAAAAAAATCAAACTAGTTTCTAGCGCAAAAGAGTGTCTGAAGGGCGCAGACTGCGCAATCTTGGTTACAGAATGGAAAGACTATCTGGCTCTAAAGCCTAGAGACTTCAAATCACTGATGAAAAACCCAATCGTAATAGATGGGAGGAGGCTCTTTGATGCGGAGGAGTTCTCCAAAGCTCTTGACTATGCAGCCATAGGTCTTGGGAAACGATCATCCTGAAAGTTGCTCTTCAAGAACGCCTCTGATCCTGTCCTTTCCTATGTCAATAACATACGGTCCTAATCGAGGGCCTCTCTCGCTTCCGAGCAGAACCCTATACAGTGTCTTGAAGAACTGCGAAGGTTCGATACCATTCCTCTTGGCAATTTCGAATATCTCGCTCTGCAAAGTCTTTTGATCTATGTTGTTAGTAAGGTATTGGGCAAGCTCGGAGACGCACTTCTTTTCGACATCAGTCAGAACTACTTTCTTCCTCTCCAATTTAGAAAAGTCTTCTGCCCATTTTCTTGCCAGCGCGATCTTGACCTTCAAAGGCTCATCGATCTGCTTTAGCATGCCATAGCTGGCAAGTTTCCTTTCCACGTAGCCAGCTAGATCGTCTGGTGGAGCCACAGCGACAAGCTGCACCAAAAGCCTGTATGGGACATGAAGAGAGATTTGAGGCTGCGATAGCTTGTGCACATATTCGTACAAACCTCTGAGCCTGACCCTCTTCTGCTCATTCTCTTCCTTCGTCTTGCCAAAGTACAGGTCTTCTAAAACGTCCAATTCATCCATGTAGTTGGGAATATCCTCAACAGAGAGGTTTCTGGTCCCCTTGATCCTCTTGAACATCAAGAGCATCAGCGATTCAGAAGTTCCGTACATAAACCACGTTTGAGGTGTGAATACATTCCCAAGAGATTTCGATATCTTCTTGCCAGATTTATCTAGGAAGAGTTCGTATCTGATGTGCGAAGGATGCGGGAACTTCAATATCTCATCAGAAATCCAGTCGTTTACATGAACGGAATCCGCAATGTCCTTGCCGTAGGCTTCGAACCTTATGTCCAGTGCTGACCATCTGGCAGCAAATTCGCTCTTCCAGCTCAACTTCCCCAAGCCCTTTGTGATATCTACTTCGCCTGAATGACCGCACCCCTCTAACAACTGCTTTCTTATCTCAGCGCCCTTGCATCTGTAGAGAACCTTCTTTTCTTCAGGAATATATTGATAGGCTTGCGTCACATATATCCTGCCGCAATTGGCACAAATAGGATAATATGGAAGCACATTCTCAAACTTCGTCTGGCCAAGCATCTCGGCAATCTTGTTACCAATCTTCTCTGCATTTTGCAGTATGATGTCTATCTGCCTGTTTAGCAGACCGTTTCTGTAGGCCTCTGCGCCGCTCTGAAACGTATAATCGATAGCAAGCTTGTCAAGTCCATCTAAAAGCATGGAGCTCATGTGCGCCCCGTAAGATTTGTGGCAGTCGAACGGGTCAGGGATCACGGAAACTGGCTTTGCGATATATTTGGAGAGCCATTCAGGCAGCCCTTCTGGAATTTTTCTTAGCCCGTCCAAGTCATCAGAATACGCTATCAGTCTTGATTTGTAGCCCATATCCTGCAAAGCTAATTTTATGCCGTAAGCCCTGACAGCATCGCCTATGCTCCCAACATGTGGTATGCCAGAAGCTCCAAGGCCACTTTCAACATTTATGAGCTGCAGGGAGCGTCCGAGTTTCTGCTCCCTTTCTAAGATGCGCTTGGCAACCTTATCGAGCCAAGTTCCCCTGCCTACAACTTCCAGCGAGGATTCTCCCATTTTTGATTGCCAGCATTAAAGCGCTTTTGATACGTAAGGACCATCAGATTCGTAGCCTAACTTCCTGTAATATTCTCGAGTTCCCAAAGCGCTAATCACGACCATCTTCTTGGCATCGAATTCTTCAGCCGCTATGCGTTCGGCCTCCTCCATCAAAGCCCTCCCGAACCCTTTATGCTGCCACGAAAGGTCCTCCTTTTCTCCGACCGGGACAACAGGTCCATATACATGCAGTTCCCTAACGAGCAAGGCATTGTGGCCAGCAATTTCAGGCCTGTGCGCTCTTTCAGATGGTACCCTTAACCTTAGGAATCCAATTAGAGCGTCAACCGACTTATCGTCAAACGAAAGAAAGATCTCCTTGCCTCCAGACGCATCATAATTAATTCTGTTCATCACTATATCGTCTGGTTTGAACCTGATCTTTTCCTTGATTTGTTTGAGACCTACCTCTCTGCAGCGTATGCAATTGCACGAATACCCTCTCCTCTTCAGCTCCTCAGCAACAAGTTCACGCAGGTTACTCTTCTTGACGCCATCGACGATCATCTTTGCAGGTATATCCCTCTGAATCCTCATTATCCTAACCCATTTAGGAATGTGTTTTTTGGCTTCTGCAATTATCTGCACCATATCTTCCACGCCGTAGGGCTTGTACTTTCCTTCGAGCCACCACTGGTAGAGGTCTGCAGATGCGATGAGCAGAGTCGGGTAAATCTTCAGCATGTCAGGCCTAAAGTTTTCATCGTCGAAGAGCTGCCTTATGGATGCGATGTCTTTTTCAGGAGTGGAGCCTGGCAGCCCAGGCATCATGTGAGCGACTATTTTGTAGGCAGAATCCTTTGCTACCTGAAAAGATTCAACAACATCTGCGACAGTATGCCCTCTTCGCATTATTCGGTAGATTTCATCGTCAAGTACTTGTACTCCGATTTCGACCCTCGTCGCTCCGTAGCTAAGCATGTTGTCAACATGCTTCTGCCTGCACCAGTCTGGCCTGGTTTCTATTGTAATGCCTACATTTCTAGTTGGCGCGGTCTCTGCAACGAGCTTGGCTTCTTCCAGGCTAGGCGATTCTATTCCGTTAAGTGCGTCCAATGCACCCTTTATGAAACCTCGCTGGTAATCTGCGGGCGTACTCAGAAAAGTTCCTCCCATTACGATTAGTTCAGCCTTGCCGAGCTTGTGACCTGCAGACTTTAGCTGTTTTAATCTAGAATGTACCTGCCTTGCAGAATCATAGTCATTCTGCTTCCCTCTTAACGCTGCTGGCTCATGACCAGTGTAAGCTTGGGGCGAGTTGTTTCTTACTCCGCCTGGACAGTAGACGCATACTCCATGAGGACAGGGATGGGGTCTCGTCATGATTGCTATCACTGCAACTCCAGAGGCAGTCCTTGTTGGTTTTACCACCAAGACTGACCGGACACGTTCTTTATCCTCACTAGGAACTTGCTCGAGTATCGCTGCATTTCCGGGCATTCTTGCCAAGGAGTATTTCATGCACGCATTTCTTCTGATACTCTCAAACTCAACTTTCGAAACTTTCCGCTCGACCAGAATCCCCGCTATCTCCCTGCAAGCCATCAGAAATTTTTCATCTTCAGAAATGTCGCTCTGGACGAGCATCAGAATCCCTGCAAAACGCTCATGCTAAAAGCCTACCTCTGGTTCCTGCGTTTCCTTTTAGCAGACAGGCCAAAATATGTAATGCCCAGACCAAGTATCGCGACTATCGCTCCCAGAGAGCCCAAACCATAATCAACAACCCCTGTTATCCCGATCACTACGGCGGCCTTTCCTTTGTTATTGTCTATTATGAAATGTAACGCGTTGCTACTTGGGGTCAGCTGCGTGCTGAGAGATCCAGTCATGTTCGGCCTTGAAATGATGCCTTCAAACGGCCTGCGACCCTGATATAGCTCTCTATTTGCACTGTCTAGAAGGTAAAAATCTGCACTGCCGTTCACTATTACAGCCTCTACCCTCAGCACTTTTTGCCCGAATGGATAATCCTGAAGGGTTCTTGAATAGGTAAGTGTCTGCTGGGCAGCAAGGGATCTGTTGTCAGAAACAATTGTTTGGGTAGAATAGTAAGAAACCATGATGCCAGCCATAAGGACAAGCCAGCCCAGTGCAAGAAGTCTCAGATCCAAGGTGCCTTCTGACCTTTCTGATCTTTGCTATATAGCGATATCCTTGAAAAGGAAGACTAAAATTTCATCCAGTTCTGGCCAGGCTTTCTCTTCAGGGTGTAGCGCTTAACAAATGTGCTCCTGCTCCTGACCTTGGGTACGGGGGAGTGCCTTGGCTTTGCCTGAAGCTTCGGCGTCTGGCCTCTGACCTTTCCAGCCTTTGTCATCGAGCCGTGCGTTGGCATAATCTCTCTGTACTTAGTTGCATTTAAGGGGCCTTAAAAGTCTTAAGGACTCGTAGAATAGGGTACCCATCTGATTAGCTTCTATGGAGGAAAGCTACAATATAGCCAGAACATAGGTACCTATGTATAACCACTGTCCCCTTACATAAACTCAAAGAGTTACAAAATATCCTATATGCAAAAATCGCCCCCTATATTGAAAGGGATGAAGCGAACAAAAAATGAAAATTTTTCATCACTCCTGATAATCAACCCTGAAAACCGGCGACGGGATTTAAATCAACATTAATAGCTTGCACAGTAGAAATGACCAACAGAATTTTAGTCGCTGTAGATGGCTCGCAGGCCTCTGTAGAAGCTGTAAGGGTAGCTGCACGGATTGCGAGAGAGAACTGGAAAGAATTGATAGTATTGAACGTCCTTGAATCTTCAAGTTCAGTAGACAGGGCCCACATCGAACTGGAGCAATACTTCAAGTCTGCAGCAGCATTTGAGCTAAATGGGGTAAGATACCGCACCATAGTCGAAACGGGCGACCAGAAGAAAAAGGTCTTGGGCATTGCAGAGCTCATGGGTGCTGAAATGATAGTAATCGGCTTTATCGGGTTAAAGGGCGTAGGCAAGTTCAGGGCTCTGGGTGATGTTGCAAGAGCAATCATCGAGGAATCAAGGATACCCGTGCTGGTAGTGCCTCAAGAGCAGAAAGAAGTTCGAGCCGCTCCATACCAACTAGCCTAATGCAAGTGCTTCTCTTGCAGGTGCTGCCTGTAGTGGCACTCACGGCATAACGGCTCATTACAGTACTTGCACCCTGCAGCAGCCAATCTATCAGGATGGTTCCTACAGTACACGTGTACAATATACCGCTCGTGGATATTAACTGATATGTTTAGACGAATAAGGTTATGGCATCCGGGTCCGAAGCATAGTCAAGATACGTAGATGCGCCTATTATGTCGTCGACCTCTTCAAGCAGTTGATCTTTTGTTGTGCCGAAGACGCCCATCGTCGGAGAGCACGCATGAATCTTCACGCCCATATCCCTCGCCCTCTTCAGCATATCCTTCACAGTAGGCATTCCTCCCTTTTTCAATAACGCTTGCAGCTCTTCCGTCTTTAGCCCAAGATCTGCTGATGTAACCAGATTGTCCGCGGTCTGCTTTGCCAATAACTTCATGCCTCCAAATGTAAAGTAAAGGTGAACTTGCATGCCTTGAGCCGCGCCAGTTGTAGCCAGAATCAGAGGAGGATAAAGGCCGTCAACCGTCCCCTTGCTCACTACTATTACCAGCTTATTCTTCTTCGCTTGAGGAGCTCCATGCTCTTTTGTGGACTGCATATCAAGAACCATGTAATAACGGCGTTATTAAAGTCTTAATGACCTGCTTCCTTTTGAGTAGGGTTAGCCCAGTCTGACGGCCAAATCTTCTCTTTTGTAGCCCAGATACTTCGCCATACAGGGAGGGTAGGCTCGACGAACCTTGCAACCTTAAAGTCCTTGAAGCCTGGACCCCATGGCGTTATAGGGAAGAGAAGTAGTAGCAGGCCAAGAAGAGTTTCCTTGAAGGCCCTTATCGGGGCATACCTTGATACTGTAATTACGTTCTTCTCTCTCTCATAGAAGAAGACTGTAAGCGAAATTATCAGAAATATCAAGCCGGGGATGAGGATCTTTGGCAGGACTGCGAATGTTACGGGTATCATGATCGTTGGGACGGCCTTTGTAGGATCTATTAGAGAAACGATTAGCTCGTTAGGAGTTATCATCTTGTCTATGCCCAGAGCCTTCAGTGTGTCAGGAAGAATTATCAGTAGAAAGTTTGCCAGTAGCAAGGGGACAAACAATATCAGCCAGAAGACCAACTCTATTACCGAAGTGAGCCATTTTTCTAGGCTAAAGTGAACTTCCTCTGACATTATAGCAAGGCACTTTCTAGGATAAAAATAAACTTATAGCTTTGCGGTACTTTTGGTAGGAACCCGTAACTTTTTATCCCCGCAAGCTGCTGCAGAGACGATGGTTACATTCATACCACTAGGCACAACCATCATCGCAGGTGCTTTCACCGTAATTCTTGCACGACAGTACTTGGCTAGAAGGAAAATCCATCAGTTGATCTGGACTGCAGCCATGAGTCTTTTCACGGTTGCCGTATTTGTGGAGTTTGCCATGAGCACGGAATTCATAGGTCCATCTGCATTATTCTTCAAACTGTATTATCTGTCCATAGGCCCTCAGGTAGGGCTCCTTGGCGCAGGAGTTCTGTATCTTCTGTCTCCAAAGTGGGGCAGGGTCTCTCTTTATGTGGTTCTTGGGCTTTCAGCAGTTCTTCTGGCTATGGGAAGCACTGCCCATGTTGACCTTACATCATTCAAGGGCCGTTTTCAAGAATCAGTCGCTTATGGCATCAGGGAAGGGGTAAGAGCATTTCCCACTCCCGTCAGGACGCTTACTATTCTGCTTAACATCATAGGAGGGACGCTGCTCATAGGAGGGGCACTATTTAGCTTTGCAGTCGACAGGAAAAGGTACTACGCCCTTTTCCTAGCCGCTGGAGGCATTCTTAATGCTATTGGAGGCTATCTACTGGGAATTGTAGGGAATCCAGATGTCTTCTTTGAATTCGAATTTCTTGGCGCAGTGACACTGTTTACTGGCTTTATGATGAGCTACCGTTCCAGAGTAGGCATTCCTCTGGGCTTGGAAGAAGACTCGATGATGGTTAGCATGAGGGCTAAGATGGTGGCTATGGCTGGAGTGCTTTCTGGGTTCTATTTGATGTACGCCTTCATGTCGAGCGTGACACTCGGAAGGTTCTTCCAAGGAATTGATATCCACTTTGTCAGAGCCCTCGTGCTCACCATACTTGTAGTAAGGCTTGGGAGACCTTGGGGTGCAAGCACGCTAGGTTTCATAAGTGCCATCTTGCTCGCCGTAGCCCCATTCAGCAGCCCCGACAAAATCTTCCTGATACCTGCAACGCTTGCAGCAGGCGTAGTGTTTGATCTGGTCTTGATGGCAGGCAAGTACGAAGAGAACGTGCTGAAAAAGTCCAGAATAGGGATCGCTGCGGCTCTGAGTGGTCTAGCAGAAAGCTTGATAGTGGTTGGAGGGTTAATATCAGTAGGATGGCCTTTTGCGGACTCTGCAGCATTCCTTCAATTTGCTCTAGGCACGGCTTCGCCTATACTTCTGTTTACGTTCCTTGTAGGCAGAAACGTCGTAATGAGCCTGCTGGGAGCATCGCTTGGCAGGGTAGTCCTTAAGAGGATGCGACGTTCAGAATAGTCATTCCACTTGCTCTTTGGGCCACATCATCTTTCTTAGCTTCTTGCCGACGATTTCAATAGGGTGGTCTTCAATTTCTTCCATATACTTGTCAAAGGACTTCTTGCCTTCCCGCTTGTAAGTCTCCACCCACTCCCTCTCGAACTTGCCAGACTGTATATCATCCAGAGCCTTCTTCATGGCATTACGCGAGGCTTCCCCAACGACTCTTTGCCCTCTTGTCAGCCCTCCAAACCTTGCAGTCTCACTTACCCTCCTGTACATTCCTGCAATGCCATATCGTTGTATCAGATCAACTATCAGTTTCAGTTCATGTAGACACTCGAAATACGCAATTTCTGGCTGATAACCAGCTTCCACAAGGGTTTCAAAACCCGTCCTTATCAGCCTGTCAACACCTCCGCATAAATCGACCTGCTCGCCAAACCAATCAGTTTCCACTTCTTCCTTGAACGTCGTCTCTAAGATTCCAGCCCTAGAGCATCCAGTCCCCTTCGCAATCCCCAGCACCCTGTCCCAAGCCCTCTTCGTATAATCCTGTTGAACCGCTACTAGTCCTGGAGTTCCAAATCCTTCAAGGTACAATTCTCTTACCCTCTTGCCAGGGGCTTTTGGCGCGAGCATTATGACATCGACAGATTTTGGAGGCTCTATCCACTTCCAGTGTATAGCTGCACCGTGTGAGAAGCTCAACGCATCGCCTTTCTTGACAAAAGGCTCGATCTCCTTCTTGTAAGTCGTTCCCTGCTCCATGTCCGGTATGAGTATGTGGATTATGTCGGCTTTTTGAGCTGCATCTGCAAGCTCCATAACTTTATGCCCATCCTTTGCCGCCTGCTCCCAGCTGTTGCCGCCTCTTCTTGCACCAACTATCACCTTTAGGCCCGAATCCTTTAGGTTGCAGGCTTGAGCGGCGCCCTGAATCCCGTATCCCATTACAGCAATAGTTTCATTCTTGATAGGGTTAAGAGAGATATCCTTGTCGTACCATGTCCTTGCCAAACCAATCACGCAGAACTGCCATTTTATTGTTATATCTTAAGCCTTGCTCTATTGATTGCTAGTTGTTAGCGCTGCTGGATTAACAAGGTATGGACGGTGTTAACAATGAAATTAACAGAGATAAAGATTATATAACTATTGTTATACTGCGGCTTCAGTGATTGCTTGCCAACAATTTCTGCAAAGGTAATTGCCCTAGCCGCAGCGGTGCTTCTTGTAGGAGTAGGCATAGGCGTCTCTCTGAACACTCTGTTAACGCCTCCTGCAATGCAATCCGCAGTACCCCAAAAAATTGTAATAGCTATACAGCCTACCCAGACGAGTGCTGAACTGACATCAAGGTCGCAACAGCTCGAGCAGTTCTTGGAATCAGAGGTAGGAGTTGACATAGAAATCTATGTACCGACAACCTATGCAGCAGTTGTGGAGGCATTGAGATTCGGTAATGCTGATGTGGCTTTCATGAGCGCATGGCCCACGTATATAGCGACCAAGATGTCTAATGCAGATATCGTGCTGGCAGAAGTCAGGGAGGTTGTGATAGGAGAGGAGAAGAGGAATGAACCATTCTACTTTTCATACTGGATAGCACCCAAGGAAAGCACTGTTAAGGCTCTAAGCGATTTGCAGGGCAAGAAAGTCTGCCTCCCAAGCCAGATATCCACTTCTGGTTATGTAGCCCCAATGGGCAGAATGGTTGAGCTTGGGCTAATTAAGAAACCCGATAATGGTGCGGTCGATCCAAAGGCGTTTTTTGGCGACGTTCTATATGGAGGAGGATATTCGCAGTGTTGGACCGCATTGAAGGCAGGACAGGTTGATGCCACTGTCATTGCGGGGGACGTTGTGGAAAGTTTGTACCGTGAAGTGCTAGCCAATACTAGGGTCATTGAGCAGCAAGGCCCAATCCCTTCTCACGGGGTCGTATTCAGCAAGAATCTGAGCGAGCCTCTGCGCTCAAAGTTGACAAATGCACTGCTCAAGCTCGGCGAGCCCGAACATAGAGATCTAATGAAAAGGTTCATCTCAGGCATATTTGTAAGTTTCAAGGCGACTACTACGGAGGATCACATAGCTGGCCTGCAAAAATATCTAGGCCTGACAGGTTTAAAATTCACTGAAAGTCTGGGTTAGATCTAGGTGCAGCTTACGGAGAATGTCGAAGATCCTGCCAAGGCAATAGAACTGCAGGATATCTGGTTTTCCTATGACGGAAAGAACTACATTCTCAAGGAGGTAAACCTCAGCATAAAGCAAGGTTCGTCAACGGTCATAGTTGGGGCCAATGGCTGTGGTAAGACAACGCTGCTTAAGATTATCAACGGCCTTGTCAAGCCGCAGAAAGGATCGGTAAGAGTTTTTGGGATTAATGTAAACGGCAGACACGGGACAAATGCTAGGAGACACATAGGCTATGTTCCCCAGCAGCTCGGACTGCTAAGGAACTCTACAGTGCTCGAAAATGTACTTGTAGGAGGACTGGCACGCATGGGTGCAGCGTCTGTACTGAGACTGTACCCACAAGAGGAGATCGATTACGCTATCAAATGCATCGACAAGGCCAAAATTGGGCACAAGGTTCACGAAAAGGTCTACAGGTTGAGCGGAGGTGAGAGGCAGAGGGTTGCAATAGCCCGAGCGTTGATGCAGAAGCCTTTGATAATTCTTGCGGACGAGTTTACCTCTGATCTGGACTACCGATCGGCGAACGAGATGATGGGTTTTATGAACGAGTTCAGGCGCGACGGCATGGCTCTGGTAATGGTAACTCACAACCCTGACCTTGCGTTTAGGCATGGAGAAACGATGGTCTTTTTGAAGGACGGCTCCAAGCTCTCCGAGGCTCCTGCAGGCAAATTTGACAAAACAGCAATCTAGGGATACTGCATGAAACACAGCAACAGAGGAATCCTAATTGAATTGGCAGTTCTAGCAGCGGTTTTAGCATCGTTCTGGAGCATCGGGCTCTTTGATCTTAGCAGACTTGCTAGGGGAACTGGAAACCTTGCGATCTTCTTTGCCGACCTTGTCCCTCCAAACCTTACTATCCTTGACAGAGTTCTGCCCTCATTGTTGGAGACTTTGCAGATGTCCTTTGCGGGTACTGCGCTGGGGTTTGTTATATCGCTCCCACTAGCGGTTCTGGCTGCCAAAAACGTGTTCAATATTGCAGTCATTACCCCAATAAGGTTCGTGCTCGCTATTGTGAGAACAATACCTGCTTTGCTCTGGGCACTTATCTTTGTGGTTGCTCTAGGCTTGGGCCCTCTTCCAGGCACTCTTGGAGTTGCAGTATACACTGTCGGATACCTTGGCAAGTTATACTATGAAGCTCTGGAGGCTGTGGACCCAGAAGTCATAGAGGCTGTAAGAGCCACCGGAGTTTCAAAAGTTCAGCTCGTGATGCACGCAATACTTCCAGAGTCTGGCAACCAAATACTCAGTCAATTGATATTCATGTTTGAATACAATGTCAGGGCATCATCGATCCTTGGCTTTGTCGGTGCTGGAGGGGTGGGATTTTACATGCTTGGCTATATCCAGACCTTCCAATACAGAGAACTTATGGCTGTGATACTTGCGACTTTGGCAATAGTGCTTGTCATAGACTATCTGAGTTCTAAGATCAGGAGCCGCTTCCTGCTACAAGGTAAGTAGATCATTTAGAGCTTCTTGGAAGTAAGCGCAAGAGCTTACCGACAATCTTTTCGTGCTTTTCCTCGTCCATATCTATTGAATTGAGCAGAACCTTTGCAACGGGATGAGGAATTTCTATTTTCTCTGCCAATGAAGATTCCTTGGCTTTGTCCTCTATCTCCAGCATGCTCTTTAAGAACGATAAATCTGGGGGCTGAAATGCTGTAGTGTGACCAGTTTCTATCCAAGATATCACTTGCGAAACTACGTCGGCATGCCTGATGCTGTCAGAGGCTATCATTCTCAAAAGAAGCTTGCTATACTCATCATTAATCTTGTTAGTCAGTTCCAAGCACCTCTGCGCTGCTATTAGTTCCAACTGCAACCTTTCTTTAAGCATCTTTAGCGCCTCTACATCTTCATGCTCTCCGGACCTGCTCTGTAGGAGTCGCTGTCCAGTGCTCGCAGCAGAAATCTGATAGATTACATCCATGATCTCCGCCATTTCTATTGGACCAAGATTGCTCCTGACCCTCTTGCCAGCCTTTTCTAGTAGGGCATCTAGAATGGATCCGAACCTGTCAAGCTCCTTCAAATTGCCTCCTCTTCTGCCCTTTACGTACTGGGTTACTGCTGCAGGAGTGATGCTTAGAGCAGTTGCTATGTCTCTCACCCTGAAACCCTGCTTGGCAAGCCCCCTTGCAACCCATGCCCTGATAAGAGGTATCATCCTTTCCTGAGTCTTGCCTTTAGATTCGGGCACGAAGAACATTGGAGCTTGCTGTCTTTTAACACTTATTCATCTGGACACAACTTGCTATCAAGATGTCCATTAGGATGCAGATGTAAATGATAAGTTAACACTACCATACCAAAAATAGTGCGGTGGGTAGGACCTACACATTTACCTGTAAACTTCTTGGAGATTCAGATGTAACCGATTTATTCTTATCAAACCGACTTATCAGAGTATGCCCAAACACGATAAGTAATATGCCACTCAGAACGATCGTCCAGATATAGCCCTCATACCAAGGGCTGGTGACCTTCTCTTCAACGCTCAGATTAGGCCTATCTGTTATGGGTTTAGCTCCAAATGCGTAAACCTTGCCATCAAACGACCCTGCAAATACCTTCCCCTGTGCAACTGCAGGCGAGCCCATGCTTAGAACCGACATAATTGACATTGTTGAACAGATAAGATCTGTCCCTATCGAAGAAGTTTCCATGACTACAAATGGGACTCGCCTCGCAAGGCTTGCCTCCATTCTAAAAGAAACGGGTCTTAGTAAAGTCAACATAAGTCTTCATAGCCTCAAGGAAGATACCTTCAGATTCCTTACACATGCTAACAAGTTGAAGGACACTATTGAAGCGATAAGAGCATCAATAGATGTGCAGCTACGACCTGTAAAGATCAACGCGACCATGTTGAAAGGCATCAATGATTCTGAAATTGATGAAATGATCGAGTTTTCCAGAGAACTCGGAGGAGGCGTGACTAACATTCTCCAGCTGATTGAAATGGTACCGACTTCTGGCTCGAATTTTTACAATACATACCATCTAAACCTTAATGTGATAGAGGAGAAACTCAAAGAAAAGGCAAATTCAGTGTCGGAAAGGGTGCTCCACAGAAGACCAAGATATGAACTAGAAAATGGTGTCTGTGTCGAAGTTGTTAGGCCTATGCATAATACGTCATTCTGCATGGGCAACAATAGAATGAGGATAACATGCGATGGGAAGTTCAAACCCTGCTTGCTACGGAGCGACAACCATGTTGACTTTCTGACAGCAATGAGGAAAGGATCATCTGATTCTGATTTAGCAGAGAAATTTAGAAAGGCCGTTCTGCTAAGGGAGCCATTTTTCCAATCTGGATCCGCAAAGCAAAGGCTTGGTTTACCATTATGCACATCGTGAAAATGTTGCGCCTTAATCCTGCATGCAAAAGCCATTTCCAACGTACTCTTCGAGTAGCACTGACGAGTGTGCCGGTTCTTTGTTAGTGGTATTGCTTAGCGGGGTCTTTTTGCCAAAGATTCCTGACATCTACCAAAAATGGCATTTTTATTTGGATTCTATAATGCGCTCAAGTCGTTGCACGATTTGCGCAAGTTTAAAGTCCACAAGAATCATGATCAGAAGACGCAGGCACACATAGGGCAGAAGCCGAATGAATGATAAGGTCATTGAGCAGGGCTGGGTGGAGAACGATAATATTCGCTTGCACTACCTTGACGCCTACAAAAACGCAGATTCCAAGCTGACTCCCTTGTTTTATGTTCCCGGTGATCTTGAGGGTGCTGAGAATTTGGAGTTTGACTTACAGATGCTCGCTCCAAGAAGATGTATTTCGGTAAGCTTGCGCGGTCGTGGAAAAAGCGATGCCCCGAAAAAGAACTACACATTTTTCCATCATGTGTCCGACATAGAGTCTATCGTGGTAAATATTGGGCTGAAATCATTTTGCTTGATGTCCTATTCCATAAGTGTGTCATATGCTATTGAATTTGCGGCCAGACACCCGGAATTCCTGAAGGGCTTCATAATAATTGATTACCCACCGCGCTATCCCGCCATGTCCGATGAATGGGTGAGCTCGGTGCTTTTCGGGATGGCCGAGCAAGTAAGGTCCGAAGTGGTTACGGCGTTGCAACGCGAATCTGAGGAAATACCGTTATGGGACAGACTGGACAAGATCGGATGTCCAGTATTAATCCTAAAGGGCGGTCTATCAGGGAGCTATCTTGACCAAAATACTGTTTCGCTGTATCTTGAGCATTTGCCTAACGCAAAGGTCATTACTCTAGAGAATTCTGGTCATGTGGTCTGGGAGCCCGATTACTATGGATTCATCAAAGTTGTCAGGGACTTTCTTAGTCAGATTGATACATAACAAACGCTGAGAACATGAACAGAGCGATTCCATTTGGGATATTTCTCTTATCAGAAGCAGTTTTCTTGCATTGACTGTATATGCGTTGTCTATTCGCAATAGACCCCTAGGAACCGTGTTTGCAAGTATTAGATAGCCTCAACATGGCTTTAGACACAACAAATACAAAATGATCAGCAAATGGACTACCGGATGGCAATAACGGTGGGCATGGGTTCCCTGTTAAGAGTATCGATAGGCGAAGTCTCTTGTTTTAGATTCCAGACACATACAAGGCGTCTTTATTCTAATTCTGGCGCCCATGGTCTTAAAACTGGTTGATTATTTGCGATAGTAATAAAAAACATACAGGTAGGCTCTACATAAATGCCAAAGTCCGGAGTATATAGGAAGCGGCAGATCGACCTCTTGAGCGAACTACATGCGGCATTGAAAGCGAAACTATCTGGAGAGCTTGGAGCAATTATGATCTTCTTGGGTGTGGCCCGCGAAGAAGGAAGAAGTGGTAAGAAGGTTCATAAGCTCGTTATGGAATCTTATGAAGAGCACGCAAACAAAGCGATAGCCAGAATTTGCAGCGAAGTAAAGAGGAAGTCCAAGGTCTCTTTTGTGCTGATCTACCATTTGCTTGAAGAGTTTCGCCCTGGTGAGCCAGTTGTGCTAGTAATTGTAGGAGGAGCAAGAAGGAAAGATGTTTTTTCTGCAATGGAAGAGGCGGTAAGGAGATATAAGACTGAACCTGCACTGTTCAAGAAAGAAGTATACGTTAATGGTACGCATAAATGGATTCATTGATTTACGATTTTGCTATATCTAGTGCATGGGTTATCTCAGGCATTATAAGTTTCTTGGCAATCTTCACGCGTTGGTAGATCCAGAAAGGCAATATATCGATTTTCTAGATATTACGTTTGGAACCACCCTTGGTATGATATGTGGATGGTTCCGCATTTTCAGCTCTTGATCTACATCATTTGCCAATCCTATGAATGAGTGGTATGCGTAGATCGCCCTTCCTTAATTGCTAAGGTTTACAGCTGTTTGCCTTGGACATGCTATCGCATGGCCTAATCTTCTGGGCTGATAATTTACTGGTGAAATAATGCGGGGGGTGGGATTTGAACCCACGAACTCCTAACGAGAAGGGATTACCCAGCAAGCCCATTTTGATCTTGAGTCCCTCGCGGTTGACCGGGCTTTGCGCGACAGTTCTCGTTTCGCTACCCCCGCACAAGGTAGCAGTCAGGAATCCCGCAAATATATGAATCGATACCTGCAAAGCCTTACCTTTATCAAGCATGATTTTCCCGCTACCAAATCGATGCAGAAGATAACTGTAAAAGGGCCTGCCTCAAGTGCAAATTTGGGCCCCGGCTTTGATACTTTCGCCATCGCCATCGATGGTATTTACGATACAGTTTCAATGACACTGGAAAAGCAAAAGGGCATAAGAATCAAAATAAAAAATGGGAGAATACCCTCAAAAGCAGAGGAAAATACGGGAGGGTTAGTGGCATCCAACATTTTTACCGAGTTTGGAATTTCTGGAGGGTGCACGATCGAAATCCAAAAGGGAGTGCCTGCTGGATACGGCTTAGGGAGTTCTGCTGCAACAGCTTCCGCTGTAGCCTACGGACTTGACAAGCTCCTCGACCTTAAATTGAACAGTTCAGAGCTGCTGGCTTTTGCAGCTAGTGGTGAAGTAGCTTCTGCTGGTGTTAGCCATTACGATAATGTTGCAGGTTCCTTGTTTGGAGGCTTTGTTGTAGTACGCTCTGCGGAATCTATTGACGTTGTTAGTTTTGCTCCTCCAAAGAACCTTGGCATTTGCATAGCAGTACCAAAGATTTCCACGCCTCCAAAAAAGACGGGTAAGGCACGAGCAATGCTTCCAAAATCCGTGTCGCTTGTAGACATGATACACAATTTGTCCTCAGCATCTATGATGGTTGCAGCGTTCGCTAAGGGGGATGTTGATTTGATAGGCAAAGCGATGTCCGACAAGATAGTAGAACCAGCAAGAGAATCACTGGTACCTGGTTATCAAGAGGTCAGGAGAATGACGCTCAAGGCAGGGGCATCTGGCACAGCGATAAGTGGCGCAGGTCCTTCTATGATAGCTTTCGTGAATCTGGACAAGGTAAAATCAGCTCGAGTTGCAGGCGCTATGAAAGACGGTTTTGCTGCAGCAAATGTAAATTCCGAAATCATTATCACGAAGATTGGTAAAGGAGCCAGCGTATTAAAACAATGAAACTCAAGTGCATAAGCTGTTCCAGAGAATATTCCACTGATGAGATGATGTACTACTGCAGATTTTGTAACGATTTACTGGAAGTTGTTTATGTTAAATCTGAGCTTGAAAAGAAAGCCAATTCGTCAGATTGGAGGAAGCTCCCTCTCTCCGTATGGCGCTATCATCCCTTCCTGCCTTTCAATGATGGGGCGACTCGAATTACACTAAACGAGGGAGGAACAGGCTTGCACAGATGCGAGAAACTTGCAGCATTTCTTGGCCTGAAGAGTATTTACATAAAAAATGAAGGAGAAAACCCTACAGGTTCTTTCAAGGACAGAGGAATGACTGTTGGAGTTTCAAAGGCTCTAGAATTGGGAGTTTCATGGGTAATCTGCGCCTCTACGGGCAATACCTCTGCTTCTCTCTCAGCATACGCCGCTCGTGCAGGACTCAAAAGAATAGTTTTGATACCATCTGGCAAAGTTGCTTATGGGAAACTTGCGCAGGCTATGATGTGCGGTGCCCAAGTAGTGCAGGTAAAGGGAAACTTTGACGAGGCTCTAGAGATAGTGATGGATCTGGCCGAGAGATACAAGGAAGTATACCTGCTAAATTCTGTGAACCCTTTCCGATTGGAGGGTCAAAAGACCCTAGCATTCGAATTATGCGAACAATTAGGCCACGTACCAGATTGGATAGTAGTGCCAGTAGGTAATGCTGGAAACATTAGCGCTATCTGGAAAGGCATGCAGGAGTTCAAGTATCTGGGCTATATCAATAAACTGCCAAGGATGGTCGGGGTTCAGGCAGCAGGAGCGGCACCAATAGCAGAAGCCTTTGAAAGAGGTTCCTCAGAAGTCAAGTTTGTTGAAAAGCCAGAAACTATAGCAACTGCAATAAGGATTGGAGTTCCGCAGAGCTGGAAGAAGGCCCTGAAGGCTATTCACGATTCAAACGGATTAGCGACGAAGGTCACTGATGAAGAAATACTCAGCGCCCAAGGCTCACTGGCAAAGCTGGAGGGTATTTTTGTCGAACCTGCGAGTGCCACACCTGTGGCTGCTGTAAGGAACCTTGTTAGGAATGGCACGATAAAGAAGGAGGATGAGGTTGTATGCGTAGCAACAGGTCACGGCCTGAAAGATCCAGACGTCATCACAAAGTTTTTCGAGAAACCCATAGAGGTCGAAGCGGACATCAAGGCACTTGAAAGTATGCTTGGCCTATCGAGGTCTTGAGCACTACCATTGTTTTAGGAAGCCGAACTGGAGTAGGTTAATTGAACAGCCACGAAGTATCTTTTCTTGAACTGGTAGCTTCGCTGGATATCGCATCGCTCCATCCTGGTGGCCGTAAAGCTACCAAGACGCTTCTTGATAGCCTCGAAGTTGTTGCAGACGATAAATTGTTAGATGTTGGGTGCGGAACTGGTAGGGATTTGGTAGAACTGGTTCAAGACAAGCGATGCCGGGCAGTAGGGATAGACCGCAGCGAAAAGATGGTCAGAATGGCACAAAAGAGAGTCAAAAAACAAAACATGCAAGATAGAATCACAATACTGAAGGGAGACATCCAAAACCTTCCGTTTACTAATTCATGCTTTGATATAGTATATTCACAATCCGTTTTGTTGCAGGTCGACAAAATCAGGGCGATAGAAGAACTTGCGAGGGTGCTAAAAACAGGAGGAAGGTACGGCTCGTTGGAATTTGCATGGAGTGATGAGTCAGATAAATCTCTGATGCAAAGGATAACTGAGCTCACGGGCGAACATTTTGGCCCGCTAAACCACGAAGAGTGGAAAAACACTCACGGTAAAGCAGGGCTGAAGGAATATTATTCGTTTTTTACAAAAAAGTCCGTGGTACCCTATCCATTAAGCGAAATCATAGCCACTGAAGGGTTGATGAACACCCTGATAGGCGCACTACGGTTCGCAACTCTACCATCAAAGACTCGAAAAAGGATAAGGCACCAGACACAGTATATGCGATGGATAAAGGAAAGCGGAAAACTAGGTTACGCGATATACTGCTACAGAAAATAATCGCAAGCCATATATCCTATTACCACTGATTAGTAGTTTATGCAGACCAATTCAAAACTTGCCGCGTCAATAATCGTCACAACTCTTGTAGTTTCGCTGGTCTGGTATGCCGCTATACCCACGCTTACACCAAAGTCTGCTCAAGAGGTTCCTGTACCGGGACCAGAGCAGATCAGAATGATAAAAATTGGAGGAACGTTGCCTCTTTCAGGACAGTTTTCACCAGTAGCAGGAACATTCAACAAGCTGTATGGCGCTTGGGCAGACCAAATCAACGCCAGAGGCGGCTTGTATGTGGCGGAATACAACAAAAGATTACCAGTTCAAGTAATAGTATATGATGATCAAAGCGATGCCGCAACAGCAACACGGCTCTATGAAAAATTGATCTCGGAAGACAAAGTTGACATTTTAATTGGTCCTTATTCAAGCACTCTCACCGTTCCGCTCGTTGCTGTAGCTACAAGAAACAGCATCCCTCTAGTTGCAACTTCTGCAGGAGCTCCTCCCATATTCAACCAGGGATCTGACTGGGTCTTCGTCGGGATTGATCTAATTACCAACTGGCCAAAGACATATTTTGACATGGTGAGGGCAAAAGGACTGGCCAAGACTATTGGGTTTGTTGCTACCGATGAACCTTTCGGCCAAGGTATCCTTGCAGGTGGCAAGACGTTCGCTCCTTCAGCAGGGCTCACAACAGTTAGCGAAAATATCGTACCAGTGGGTACTAAGGATTTCACCGCAACAATAGCTAAGCTCAAGGGAACAAACCCTGACATTGTTTTTGTGGCAGCACTAGCTCCTGATGCAGCAACCTTCGTTAAGCAGGCGAAGGAGCAAGGGTTGAAGCCAAGAGAATTTCACGTGCCTCAGCTGGTAAAAGGTTTCATCGAATCCGTTGGAATTGACTCTGCAAATTATGTTACTGGAGAATGGTACTGGACTGAGGACATCCCACTAGGGGGTGTCTGGGGCAAAGAGTTGTTCACTAGCGCAATGGCAAAAGCAGGCATCGCAAATGTGGACTATCCATGGGCAGCAGTGCATTACTATGGTTTAGAGATAATCGGAGCTGCAATCGAACGCACAGGTACACTCGATAAAGTAAAATTGCGGGATGGACTGAAGAATTTATCAATTCCAACGATTAGTGGGGAGGTTCACTTCAAGAGCTTCGGCAACTTCAAAGGTGTAGGAACACTGGTGCCGTTCCCTGTGCAGATGCAAAATGGCAGGGTTGTTGTAGTCTGGCCTGCAGAAATCAAGAAATCCGACTATGTGTATCCCGCGCCTTAAGCAATGACAATTGCTCCCCTTGCAGAGCTCTTAATTTTCGGCATTCTCTTAGGCGGTATCTATGGCCTATCTGCTATAGGTCTGACACTGATCTTCGGCGTTGCAAGGGTTCTGAACCTTGCTCATGGAGCTTTTGCAGTCATAGCAGCGGCAGTTTCCTATGTTATTGTTCAGGCTACAGGACAGAACCTATTTTTTGTTGCCATGCTGACAGTCCCATTATTCTTTGCTACTGGCTACGCATATGAAAAACTACTGATTCATAAGCTGCTACCTCTAAGCAGGGAACGTAGAATCGAGGCGTTAATACTTGGCACTCTTGGCTCCGCTCTTGCAGCAGAATCAATTGCATCAATAATAGTTCCGCGGAATTTTGGCCTTAACTACCAACTGCCACCAATTTCATTAGGCGAAATCACAGTTTCTGCACTTAGGCTCTTGCTCTTGGTTATAGTTGCTGTGACGACTATCACCCTTCATCTCATAATTTACAAAACATGGTATGGTAAAGCTCTCCGAGCGACTATAGACGACGCAGAGGCAGCACAGCTAATGGGGGTAAACTTCGATAGGGTTGCTTCTGTAACATTTGGTCTTGGCACAGCGCTGTCGGCTCTCGGTGGAATACTATTGCTTCTTGTTTCCAACATTTCCCCGACTATGGGGTTCCCCGTAACTCTGAAAGTCCTTACAATCATAATTCTTGGAGGTCTTGGCAGCGTCCTCGGTTCGCTTGCAGCTGCAATCGTCTTGGGCCTAAGCGAAATATTTACGGGTTTTTTCTTCGATACTGCATGGGCCAATTCTACAAGTCTTGTAGTGCTCCTTATAGTTCTGCTCATAAAGTCTGAGGGATTGTTGAAGAGGTAATCTTGATGCAAGTAAGAGAAATCATTCTATCGACAATTGTTTTAGCGACGATGTTACCACTTCCATTCCTTTCAAGTTCGTACATAGTCTTTCTGATGAGTGGCATAATGGTTCTTGCACTTTGCTCACTATCATTCAATCTCGTGTACGCAAATACAGGTTATTTGAATCTTGGAAACTCTGTGCCATTTGGAGTTGGCGCATACACATTTGCCTCTACTCTGAGTTATGATTGGCCGCTTCCTCTAGTTTTGGTCGCCTCATTATCGGCAATTTTGATATCAGGAGCTCTTTCTGGAATATTTATTATAAGGCTAAAGGGCGCATATTATGCAATAGGAACTCTGGCGCTCGTCTTATTTGCGCAGGCTCTTGCATACAATTTGGGATGGCTTACAGGAGGTTATCAAGGTATAATTGTCAATGTTGCAGGAGGTTCCGTATATTCAGCATACTTCATTCTTGCATTCCTTAACACTTTATTGCTCTTGCTGACTTCAGCAATACGAAAATCCTCTTTTGGTTATAGAATAAGGAGCATAAAAGGCAACGAACTTGCAGCGAGGACATTTGGGATTAATACAACGACGAACAAGTTTATGGTCCTCTTAGTAAGTTCAGTGTTTGTTGGAATTGCTGGGATTCTGTCCACATTTTACAACGGCTTTGTGACGCCAGAGAGTTCGTTCGGAATTTCAATTACTTTCCTACCAATCATAGCGGCAATTCTATTGGGCTCTTCCAGCATAGCAGGGCCATTAATTGGCGTTCTGATAATTACCCTTGCATCAGAAATATTTGTAACGACAACCCCCCAGCTCACTCATTTGGTGCTTGGGATTTTGTTGATATTGGTTGCTTTATACCAGAAAAACATTCCCAGCCTAAGAAATTCAAGGTTGCTAAAAGGCAAACTAGGTGTAAGTGGTGCAAATTCTAAGAATTGAGAATCTGTCGCACGCATTCGGACAGCTTAAAGTTCTTGAAGATGTAAATATAGATCTTGATCATGGCAAGATAACTGCTATAATAGGACCAAATGGTTCGGGAAAATCTACGCTGTTCAACCTGATAAGTGGGGTTCTTCGGCCACAAAAAGGCAAGATACGGTTAAATGGGACTGACGTTGTAGGCATGGAACCGTATATCATTGCTAGAAGAGGCATATTTAGGACGTTTCAGGATCCGCAACCCTTCTACAATATGAGCGTGTTGGAAAACGTCAAGACTGCATCGCTTCTAAACGGCACTGCATCTGGAGAAGGACTATTAGACATTCTTGCACTTTGCAATCTTGAAAACGAAGCAAACACGGACGCTGCAGACCTAAGCTTTGCAAACCTTCGATTTCTTGAATTAGCTAGAGTTATGGCGGCGAAACCCAAATTGCTGCTTGCAGACGAACCCTTTTCAGGTCTTAGTACTTCGGAAATAAAACTAGCATCAGATTTGCTGGCTAAGATTCGCGATCAATTTAAAGCTTCAATTTTGATGACCGGTCATCTAGTAGGACATTTAGCAAATGCCGCACAAGATTTCATAGTTCTACATAGAGGGAAAGTAATAGCTAGAGGCTCAGTTGATCAAGTTCGCAAAGACCCGGCCGTGCAGGAAACCTACCTAGGGAAAGACAATGCTGAAGATTAATGATATAACCGTAGCCAGAAACAATAACACTATACTCTCTAATTTATCGCTCAATATTGGTAAGAATGAGATAGTAGCAATTTTTGGGCATAACGGAGCTGGCAAGTCGAGCCTTTTCAAGACAATCTGCGGTCTTGTAAAGCAGTCACAGGGTTCGATTTCACTTGACGATGTTGTAATTGATAATATGAAACCAAACCAAAGAGCAGAACTCGGCATAATACAGGTTCAGGAAGGTAGCAGGATTTTTTCCTCCATGACAGTTTTAGAAAACTTAGAGCTCGGCGCCTTCAGAAATGTTGCAAGGAGAAATATGGAAGAAAACCTGAAAGAGATCTTTAGAATCTTCCCAAAACTAGATGAAAGGAAAGACCAGAAGGCTGGAACTCTAAGTGGGGGAGAGAAGCAGATTCTTGCCATAGCCAGAGGTTTGATGTCAGAACCGAAACTACTAATGCTCGACGAACCTTCGCTGGGTCTCGCACCAATAAACAAACAGCAAATATTCACTACGGTAAAGGATATGGGCAGTGGGTTTGCAACATTGCTAATTGAACAGGATATTTTAGGAGCTTTGAAGATTTCAGATCGGGCAATTTTTATGCGAGAAGGCAGAATTATGTATGAACGCTCCAGCAACGAATTGTTAAAAGATCGCCAGACTATTCGCGACCTAATGGAGCTCTGACAGAGCCAGTCCCGAAACCCTTAATATCTTGCTCTAGGGGCTGTGCCATCTAAAGAGGAACTGGATTGTCAGCAGTAGCCATTGAGGCAAAAAATGTTATCAAACAATACGGTTCATTCAGGGCTGTAGACGATCTCACCATCGACATCGAAAAGGGCGGAGTAGTAGCGCTTCTTGGTCCTAACGGCGCTGGCAAGTCAACATTCCTCAAATGCATTCTTGGTCTAATAGGTTTCCGTGGAGATATTTCGGTGAATGGAATCTCCGTGCATGAAAACGGGAAAGAAGCACGAAAGTTTGTCGGTTATGTTCCCCAAAATCCTTCGCTATACGAGGGAATAAGCGTCGAAGAAACTTTGAAGTTCTACGCAGATGTACGTGGTACTCCCCATGGAAAGATACGTGAATTATTGGAATTTGTGGGTCTTGATCTATGGGGAAGAGCTAAGGTCACAGCATTGTCTATGGGTATGAAGCAGAGACTGATGCTGGCAACGGCATTGCTTGCCGATCCTCCATTACTTTTGCTCGATGAACCAACAGCAAACCTCGATATTCGAAGGCAGCTCGAGTTCAGAAGTCTTCTAAACACGCTCATAGGGCAGGGAAAGACTGTTGTATTCACTACGCACATCTTGGGTGACGTCACCGAATTGACTAGGAACATACTTGTACTCAACAAAGGAAAACTGATAGCAACTGGCTCTGTAGAGCAACTGATGAAGCAGCTCGACCTTAACGCTCATCTATACATACTATTGGAAGATTTTGCATCGCAGAAAGCAAGGGACATCATAGTCAACTCGGGCGGAAGAGACATTACAGAAGAAAACGGTTGGATTGTTGCTACATGCGACCCCGAAAAGAAACTCGGAATTCTGAATTCGTTAAGAGATGCAGGTTACAAGATAAAAGACTTTAAGGTGGAGGATCCGAATCTGGAAACTGCCTTCCTCAGGTTAACTGGTGATACAAATGCCTAGTCCATTCCTCATAATAATGAAAAAAGAGTTCCGTGACTCCCTAAAGAGCAGGTGGCTCCTATCGTTCGCAGTCACGTTCTTCTTCCTTGCGTTGGGGGTTCCGTACATCATTCTTAGAGGCGGAGGGGTGCTTCCAGAAGACTACCCAGGCATGGTAGTATCTACGCTAGTTTCCCTTTCTGTTCCGCTAGTCCCCTTGATAGCTCTAGCAATGTCTTCGACTAGCGTTTCAGGAGAGAGAGAAACAGGGACATTAGAGTTCTTGCTTGCTCAGCCTGCGAGCAAGATGGAAGTATTTCTGGGCAAATATGTAGGAATACTAGTTTCAATAACTCTTGCAATGATTCTGGGTTACGGTACTGCTGAGCTACTAGTGTATTCTAGCAATCCCGTCTTCGCATTGCAGTTTCTATACGGCCTAGTATACTCGATGATGCTGTCTGGCGCTGCAATCTCATTGGGTTTCCTTGTTTCGGTACTGTCGAAGGGAAGGGTCAATGCTCAGGGTGCAGGGATATTCATATGGTTCCTTATGGTGGTCATATACGACGTTGGATTCTTGGGCGTTATAGCTGTAGTTCTTGACCTTAGCGAGTATCTGGTGCCTATGACGCTAGCCAATCCCGTTGAATTGACAAGAACTATATCGCTGATGCACATGGCAAGGAGCCCTCTTGGAGGAGAGCTTGGACCCGTAGCGACGTATATGAGCAGAACATGGGGACCTGACCTTACCGTAACTATACTTTCAACGACATTGGGACTCTGGATACTCATCCCTCTGGGAATCTCTGCCATAATATTCAGGAAGCAAGACGCTAGGTAATTGCGGGTACGGATGTCCGTACCACTGCCTTTTATCTGATAATTTTGTTCGTTCAAAATAAACAACCTTCAGCCTATATTGACTTAGTTGCTAACCTCAATCCAATTTGCCCAAGCCAAATTCGGGTTCGTCAAAAGACATAGCAATCTTGCCTCTTGCAATAGCATTGCTCGTGTTCCTAGTTTCTTTTACTGGCCCACTCATAAGTTTCAGCCAAGCTCAGCAGCAGGTAAGAATAGCAATTTCCTTGGATCCGAGTACGCCAATAATTAATTCGGAGACCGCCTTGAAGGTAACCGCAAGTGATTCTAACGGCAATCCTATCAGAAACGTCGAGTTTTTGATAAGAATTGAGGACCAAGACCCGCTTTACAACGTGGATGTATTTTCGAAGATAGTTACCGCACCTACAGGTACGCATACTGAGCAGGTAAAGGTACCTTCGCACACCTGTTTTGAAGGGGCAAAGTGGGCTGCCATAGTTGAAGTAACAAAAATCAATGGCGTAGCGATAAACCCTATAAGAAATGTCTTGGAGTTTAGTACGCAAAATCCTCCAGCTGCTCAACCTGCTCCCGCCCCAGTACCCGGACCAGCGCCTGCACAGCCTGCTCCACCTCCACAACCAGCGGCCCCTGTTGCAGCTCCCCCTGCACCGGTTCCAGCCCCTGTAGCTCAGCCAGCACCACAACCTGCTCCAGCACCTGTTGCGCAACCAGCACCGCCACCGCCTCCCGTTCCAGTTCCGCAGCAGCCAGTCCCATTACCTCCTCCAGCGCCCCAACAAGCGGCTCCCGCACCAGTTCCTCAACCCGAGGCACCAAGGCCAGCTCAGGATGTCAACCCCGAACCACAGCAGGTTCAGCCACAACAATCTTCAATGGACATGACTCTAATTGGAGTCGTAGCAGTACTTGTAATAGCTGGAACATTATTTGGCGCTATGAAAATGCGTAAAACTAAGATGTAATGTAGATCTAGTAACGTTCACTTGCATTCATATCCACTCAAAACCTTCAAACGCATTCTTCTGTCAATCTTTAGCATGTCTACTGATGTCAAAATTTTAGTAATAATCGAGATCGTAAGATTTTTTATCACTAGACGTATGGAGCAAAAATAGCTTGGCTTCGCTAGTGTTCGTGCCCGACAATATCTCCGATGTAGCATCAATAATCGTAGCCATCGTTTCACTCCATTATGGTATGAAACTTGTCAGGCTTTCTAAAGAGATAGAATTTGTGACCCTCAAAGGAGGCAGAGCTCCCTACTACATCATGGCAGGTCTGGGATTTTTGGCCCTTAACAGAATCGCCGATCTATTAGCTGAAAACATTCTGACTGATCTTGTGGGAAGTGAATTCGCCACGGTGTTTGATGATCCACCAGCACTTCTTGCTGCAGTTTTCATTTTCTTGGGACTCAGAAACATGTACGAAATCTATCGAAAAAGTGGTACGCCAAAAACCAGAGACCCGAGTTCGGAAGAAATTTGGACAGTCAAGAAACTAACAGACTAGGTTTCTATATTAGTGCCGAGTTTCTTGAATAGAAGCGTCAGAAATCCTGGCTTCACTATACTCTCAACGATCACGTATCCTAGCACGTTGAACATTCCTTCGAATATCTTGAATAAGCTTTTTGTGTGTTCCAGCGGCATTTCAGGGACAAAGACAAGCCTCAAGGATATATTGTCATTTCCCTTTTGCTCTATAGTAATATTTGTGCAGTCCTATTCATAATCTTCAACAAGTTTCTTGACAGATGCAATCACTTCCGCATGAGAACCGCTGTTCAAGAACACATGTGCACGCCATTTAGCATTATCATATACCTGCTTTAGCCATTCGTTTTTGGATACTCTGCAAGCTTTCGAGCTTCCCGAATACCAGAGGTCTTGATTGATAAGCACCATTCTTGATCTCTTGGCTCTGTCAATTACTCTCTTTGCCTGAATTGCTTCGTTAAGTGTAAATCCATGCCTGCTACTCTCAAGCGCTACCAGCCCGATTTCGTTAATCAAACTGTAGAGAGTCTTTCCTTGGGAATTTGCAAGCCTGTTCAGTTCTTCGGCTATTTCCTCGTTCATGTTAACGGTTCTACGCTTGCCCAATGTAGTGGAAAGGGACATAATTGCACAGGACTGGAGCAATTAAACAAACATCATGGTAGTTGCAACTCTGTTGAGTGCAAACGCACTCAAAATCTACATTATGTAGCTGGTCAAAAGCCTGTTAATGTCCATACAGGCAAGCATGATAGGCTTTGTCGAGGAAATAGCAACTTCGAGGATAAAAATATCATCGCTTCAGCTCAGAGAACAGTTGGAGATATAAATGGCTTATCTATTCAATTAAAGAGCACGGTCTCCTCGAACCTATAATTGTAAGACCAAAGGGCTCCTACTTTGAAGTCGTTGCAGGAAACAGGAGATTCACAGCATGCAAGAACATGGGATGGAGGAAAATACTCTGCCATATAATCAGCCTTGAAGATAGGGAAGCCTATGAAGTCTCTCTTGTCGAAAATGTTCAAAGGAGAACTCTATCACCCGTAGAAGAGGCTAAGGCTTACAGGAATTATGTCTCAATACATGGCTGGGGAGGGGTGTCGGAGCTTGCACGCAAGATCGGGAAAAGCCAAGAATATGTCAGTAAAAGATTACGCCTTCTAGACCTTCCTCAAGAGGTTTTAGAGCAAATTATTCGCCAGCGAATAACTCCGAGCATAGGAGAAGAACTTCTTCAGATAGAGAGCAGCGAGGGACGTAAGCTGCTAGGCATAATGGCCGCTAATACAAACATGACAAGGGCAGAGGTCAGAGAAATTGTTAAGTTCAGTTGCATAAACAATGCAACCAGAAACTTTGATGCGGACGATCTTAAGGTTAAGGTACTATCACGCGCTTTAAGAAGAGTGATTGCAGCTCTCCAGATTTCGTTAGCAAGAATGGATAGAGTAATAGAAGATATCGGAGAGGATTGGATAGTTAGAGAATTTCTTATGCAACATAGAATGCTAGTTCATGATCAGATATCTTCCGTCATTAGATTTAGAAAAAGAATTGAAAAGCCTGCTGTGTGTGATAGCCAGACCAATATTTGGTGTGGGCTTAGAGAAGGAAGCCTTATTACGACATAATAGAGAAATGATACGGAATGAAGGTTGCTTATCTTTACGTGGCTCCGCTTGTGATTGCGATCGTGGGGATAGGAATTCTTCCCTTGGGGCATGCTTTCTACATAAGCCTAACGGATTTATCTGCTGCCAAGCCAGAGCCTGAGTTCGTTGGACTCAAAAACTATCAAGACTTCTTGACAGCACCCTTCTTTTTGAACTCCGTTCGCGTCACGACGATCTTTGTCGTAGGAACAGTAGTAATGGAATTCCTTGTCGGTCTTTATTTGGCACTATTGATGTTTGGGAAGGTTCGCGGTAAGAAGGTATTTGACAAGATTCTTTTTGTTCCTATAGCTATATCACCTATAGTTATGGGAGTGCTTTACTCTCCGAACGTGGTTCTTGATGATGTGAACACGCTGCTATACTATGGGCTTTGCATATCTCCAATATGCAGCGAAAATACGGGCATATTCCTCAACACGGCCCTCCCGGTGGTATATTACGGCATGATGATAATGTCCGATGTTTTTGTCTGGGGTCCTTTAATGATGCTTGTCATACTTGCAATTCTTAATAACATTCCCAAAGAGCATTTTGAGGCTGCTGAGATAAGTGGCGCAACACCATTTCAAATGTTTAGACGCCTTACCTTCCCCGCTATAATTCATTCACCTATACTTGCTGCAATGATAGTACTCCGAGTTGTTGATAACTTTAGGGCATACGAAATTCCATTTACTTGGAGTTTCTGGTTATTTCAGGAGAGGTTGGGAGCTCCTATAGATACATTTAGCGTTGTGATGTTCAAGATGCTCTCAGGTTCTGACTTTCCTCTTTCACAAATAGCAGCTGTTGGACTCCTTCTAATGGCTTTCAGTGTCACAACTGCTGTTGTTCTAATGAAAGCGATTACAAAAAGCTGGGAGGGTATAAGATGAACTTCGCCAAGATCAGCTTCTTCCTTCTGTGCCTTGCAGCGTTCTGGATAATATGGCCCATCTTCACCATGTTTAACGAAGGCATGAGAGTAGACTTGGGTCCTCTCATGTCTGGGAGAGGGTCCAGCTATATAGGCAGATTCTTCCAACCTCAAGGAGGAATAAGATATAACCCTATCACTTTCATACGAGCTTTTACCTTCGAAAACTTTCCCAGAGCCGTTCTTAATAGCACCGTCATAGCCGCAATTAGTATTGGCTTGGCCTTGGCTGTTGGAATACTGGCTGCTTATGCACTTGCGCGTTATAGGTTCAAAGGAAGAGGCCTAATTACGCTCCTTGTACTTATGCTCAGGACTATAACTCCTCTGGCTGTTATAGTTCCCTTTTTCATAGTCTATGGTCAGATAGGACTCTTTGATACCCACATTGGGATGGGACTCGTATACCTGATAATCAATATACCTATAGTTACATTTATGATGCGAGGGTTCTTCGCCGATATTCCGCAGTCGATGTATGAAGCTGCTTCATCAAGTGGAGCCTCAGAAATGCAGATCTTACGAAAGGTTGCCTTACCGCTTGTAATCCCAGGCATCCTGGCAACCACCATCTTTGCCTTCGTTGCTACTTGGAATGAATTCTTATTCGCCCAATTCCTATCTGGTGTTCAGGCCAAACCAGTCAGCAGAGGAGTGTGGTCAGGATTTGCAGAAGCTATAGAATCCTTCAAGGTTTTGGACTTTGATGAACTTAACGCCAATGCAACATTGGCTATGATACCCGCACTAGTATTATCATTTATGATTAGGAAATATGTCGCCAGAGGCTTTACGTTAGGTACCGCTCGCTAGCTTATAGCCGTCCCAGTGTCGAGGTCGAAAAGGGTCAGCCTTCTTTCGTTGAATCGCATAAAGACTTGGGCTCCAATCTGAGCTCTGAAGTCGACCTTTTCCCGAGCTCTAATGATCGAATTGCCTACCTTTATGTCAACTATCATGCTATCACCGAGCGACTCGAGCAGATATACCTCTCCTTTACATGTGGCCCCGTTCACCTGCTCAGCTTTAACCTCTATATCCTCAGGTCTAATGCCCACGTGCACCTTCCTACCAGAAGACAGCCCATCTTTCTTAGTAAGAGCCTTGATAGTTATTGGCGGCCGAACCCCACTTAGCTCGGCCTGTCCATTTGATAATATAGTCGCAGGGATAAGGTTCATCGGGGGATTACCGATAAACGATGCTACCCAAGAGTCCTTTGGTGAGTCGTAAATTGCCTGAGGGGCATCGATTTGAACAAGTTTTCCATTCCTCAACACTGCAATTTTGTCGGCCATAGTCATCGCCTCTGTCTGGTCATGTGTAACATAGACCAAAGTCGTTCCTAGGGTTTTTTGTAACTTCTTAAGTTCAGTTCTCATTGCAATTCTCATGCTAGCATCGACGCTTGAGAGAGGTTCGTCCATCAAGAAGACATCTGGCTGCCTTACAATTGCCCTTCCTAACGCGACTCTCTGTTGTTCTCCCCCGCTGAGCTCTTTGGGCTTTCGGTCAAGAATATGCTGTATTCCCAAGAGTTCTGCCACCTCCTTCACCCTCCTGTCTATATCTGGCTTTGGAGTTTTGCGAACAGTAAGAGGAAAGGCTATGTTATGGAATGCAGTGAGGTGCGGGAAAAGGGCATAGTTCTGAAAGACAAGCGATATGTTCCTATCGCGAGGCGGAACTCCATTTACCAATTTGCCGTCAAAGTAGACCTCACCCTCGGTCGGAACCTCTAATCCTGCAATGAGTCTAAGGAGAGTCGTCTTACCTCCTCCCGAAGGCCCTAAGATCGACAGAAATTCCTTGTCGTTTATTTCTAGATTAACACCTTCTATGGCTGCAACGTTTCCAAAACGCTTGGTTACATTCTTCAGCGATACGCTGACCATTGTCCTTAAGGATATGGCATAGGTTCTTAAGCTTTCACCGAAGAAATTGCAGTATTCGCTAAAGAAAGATGAACAAAGGATGCCGCAAAGACAATAAAAAAGTTAAAGTAATCGATGCAGATTAGCCCATCTATGGCAACTGCAAATGCAGGGAAAAAGAGTCCAACAAAGCTGATCATAGGAATTATAGTCCTTGTCGCAGCCGGTGCCGGAGGTTTGCTTCTGTTCTCGCAAGGCCCGGCAGGCCCTTCAGCGGAGCCTGGAGTCAAGGAATTTCAGATCTTCCTAGTTGAATCAGGACCGAACAGGGCATGGAATCCTAATGAGATAACGGTAAAGCTAGGGGATAAGGTCAGGCTTAGGATAGTTAACAATGATGCGGAAAATCCTGCCATGCCAACCTATCACAGATTTGTACTTACTGAGTATAATATTGACTCGGGTGACATATCACCAAACAAAGAGTATGTTGTGGACTTCGTAGCTGATAAGGCAGGAGAGTTCACATGGTTTGACCCAAGACCTGATGAAATGGTCGGAAGGGAGAATGTCAGACATTCACAAGAAAAAGGGAAACTAATAGTAGAGCCCTAGAATTAAGCCAACCTAGGCCAATATCAACTAGGCTCACGAGATAAAATATGCCAAGATGTAGGAATTTCATTAAAAGACATAAATCTAGTGTTAAATGATGTGCAATTTTAGCAGAAAACTGACAGAAATCGTTCTTGGGTATATATTAAACAAACGAAGGGGGAATGAGGGTCTTCTCTCCCTCGACGTTTCTGCCAAACCGATGATAGATTTGATTCCCTGTCTAGGGGCGCTCCGCTAATATTCGACAACTGACGAAGTTTTTTCTAGTTTTCGGCGCACTTATAGGGAGGAAAATCAGCGGGGCCGTAATGACAAAACAGATAACTCTGTTAAGTCTGATTGTGGCAACGATCCTACTGACTTCAACGATACCTGCGTTTTCACAAGCACAAGTTCCAGGCGCAAATTGGGAAATGGCCAATTATGCCACCAATGGTGGCAGTTACAGTCCGCAGACACAGATAACTAGAGATAACGTACAATATCTAGAGACGAAGTGGGTCTTGCCGTTCCAATTGCTCCCGCAGATAAAAGGAGGCATCTCCAACCCAACACCAGGAGCTATGAGCCCCCCGATAATTGTGGATGGCAAAGTCTACGTGGTGAAAAATAGTGGCCACATACTCGCAATAGACGCACAGACAGGTAAACAGATTTGGATGAGTCAGGGGTACTCCAATGTAAACTGGACAGCTTTTCAAGGGCGGTATCCTTGGATGGCCCCATACGCTGGCCACATCCATGCGATGTACCACTATTCGGAAAAGGGCTGGCTCATGGTGAACAACAACTCTTGCTTTGCAAGAGCATGGAATATCAAAGATGGATCAGTAGCATGGGAGATGGGGCCTGAGCAGCTCTGCGGGACAAATGAGCAGATGGGTAACCCTGTTCTTGCGGCAAGGACTGCGGGGAGGGAAGGTATAGGCTCTCTAGGAAACCAAGGATATATGGGCTCAAGGAGCAATCCACCAGCATTCTTGGGTAACATAATGGTCTGGCCATCTACTGGGGTTAGTGGTCAGGGAGGCAGATCAAGTATGATAGGCTTCGACATGAGCGATCCAAAGAATCCAAGGCAATTATGGAGGACATGGGTAGCGCCTCCAGCTCAAGGAGATCCAAATTGGGCCATTGACCAATGCAAGATTGCCAATGGAAATGGATGGTACTTCGAAGCGCCAAGGTTCTTCGAAACCCCTGGCTACAAGGCTACAAGGTGCACTGAAGTTCCAGATGATGTAGTAAGAAATGATTGGATTAACATGATACCAAACACTCCTCACTTCGGGAAGTTGCATACGGCAAGTTCGGTAACTTCCATCTGGGGCCATATGCCACTTGACCCAGAACTTGGACTAGTATATCTTGGATTTGGTGACTTGGGACCATATCCAAATTCGACATTCAAGTATGGGCCAAATCTGCATGGAAGCGGCTTTGTAGCGCTCGATGTCAGGACTGGCGCCCTCAAATGGTGGTTCGCAGCTAATCCTCACGATCTATGGGACTATGACTGCTCATGGGGCGGGATACTTGGAGAGGCAGCTGGTAAGAAGGTCTACATAAAGGCCTGCAAGAACGGAATAGTGTATGTATTGGACAGAGCTACTGGAGAGCCAGTATGGGTCTTTGATTCACCAACGAACTGGAGGAGTACTCCAAACTGGAACTATGGTGTTGATAAGTCTGGAAATCCTAGGAGTCCAGATGCATGTTGCAGGATGACAAAGGAGCATATGAGCAAGCCATGGATGCACTATCCGAGCGAAGCACCAATTATAGGGCCTCAGGCATGGGCCTACATCGAATCAGACATAGCATATGATCCAACAAGAAAAGTGGTGTATGCAGGCACCTTCAACGCTATGCGGGAGTTGAAAATCACTAATTACAGAGACTTTGGTAACCAAGGCCAAACTACTAAAGCTAACGTGCATCCACACAACGCAACTATAAACGCCTATGATATGAACACTGGAAAGATAAAATGGATGTACGGGCCCATTGATGGCGGCGGATTCAGAGGAGGCATTATGACCACTGGAGGCATGGTGATAGCATACATGAATGATGGGAACATTCACGTCGTCGACGCTGAAACTGGCCAACTGGTACGCAAAATGTTCTTTGGGCATCCTGTAAATGTCATGCCGACGATAGGAGCTGACAAGAACGGGAAGTTCAAGCTCTTCATCTATGTAGGGGGCTCAGGCATACAGAGGTTCAACCCCGTTCAGATGGCTGATCTGGAAGGCAGCTTGGTAGCATATGGATTGCCCGACAAACTCCCACAGCCTGAAGTAATCACAAAGGAAGTCATCAAGGAAGTAGTCAAAGAAGTACCAAAGGAAGTCATCAAGGAAGTAGTCAAAGAAGTACCAAAGGAAGTCATCAAGGAAGTAGTCAAAGAAGTACCAAAGGAAGTAACAGTAGAAACTATCAGTCCTATTTCGTATGCAGCGATAGGAATTGGAGTAGTAATGATAGTCATATCTGGAATACTATTCAGTAGAAGGAAGAAGGCATAGTACTAGATCGGCAGATTAGGAGGGGTAGGTGTATGGTTCCATGGGAGATCCATGGACGCTAGCCGAGTCATGAAACACACCTGCCCCATGCCAATCTTGATTAAGTTTCGAATAGTTAACCGTTAAGTTTCCTTCAAAACTGATAATCCTTTAGTTAATGGAAATCCCGAACAACCTGCTAGGCAGATTTAATTAATTAGTAATGGTAGAACAATCAAACAATCTTAAAGTTAACAGCGTAAACGTCAATCATTGACATAGCAGATGTTGACGAGATTCACGAATAGATAAAGAACCTACCGACTTCCGCAGGGGTATTTGATAAAGATGACCAATAATAAATCAAGATTAAGGTCAATTCTTAATCATTCGGGTTTCGCTTCGATATAGCTGGATTGGACGTATTGATCTAGGTTTTCTTCAAACAGACGAACTCTTTCTCTTAGCTTTGATATTCCTTCTTCCCTAGATATAATCACTGTTGATTCGCCCGTCCCCAAAGAGGGGGTGGACTAGTTCTGGTCTTCTTTAATATTTTGCCAAGGCCAATTCACCTGACTTGCCAAAGATTAGATAGCTCAATAGAGGGCATCTGCTCTGACATAATGGGTTTAACAAAACTCGACTGGAATTCTTCGAAATTTTGTACCCGAATGCCAGTAACAATTGGGGTTTCAAGGAAGGTGGGTGCAGTTATGGCTGAAATGGTCACTAGCATTGTGTGGACGAATGCCATACTTAGCTTTCCTATTGGCTTTCTACTTGCTGGTTTGATTGTTCTGGTGTCGACTATAGGCGGAACTCCGATTAACTTAGCTAAGGAGCTCGGCACCCTTGAGCCAGATTCGTAGGAGTTTACTTCTTCCCAGGTTTCTTTGCAGCTTTCTTCTTAGCCATTCCAGACTTAGTTGCGTCCTGAGTTTATTAGCACAATGAATGATGGATCTATCCTGCTGTCGGGATTGCGATAGTGGCTGTGGTAGTGGCTGCGGTTGTGGTAGTGAGGAAGAAGAGCGGCTGAGTTCTATTCATACCCTTCTATAGATTAACTAGTTGGTTGTTTAGCATAACTTGAAACCTGTTGCTCCGAGCCTCATCTCTTAGGTGCTGAAAGACCTTCTCCTTTTTCAAATCTTCTGATTTCAGGTCTGAACCAGTCGTGAGCAGTAACACGGGAATTGGTATAGCCTGCTCAGAGTCCACCTTTACATTTCGCAGATTTGTGTAAAGAATCATCCTCAGTAAGCCATCTTTGATGTCTTCGAGAGAAGGTAGATGAGATGTTTTGGTGTGCTTTCCCTCGATTAGAAGTATCTTGCCGTTTTCTCTGCGTGCCTCGTCCACTGTAAAGAAATAATTCCCGCCCAGATAGTTCTTAATGGTTATTGATGCCTTAACTCCTGATAACTTCTCCTTTGGTTGAACCGTAACTACCTCGCGATTTTGAGCTTTCTCCGCTAGCTCCCGTGATAAAGGCAGGAAAACATCTCTACCTTTGACAAGTTCTGAAATTCTTTTCCTTGCAGATTCTGCTGAATGCATTTTGATATTTAGAGCATGGGATATGCTGCCGTACGACCGCAAGGCCATATTCGCTAATTCCCCAACCTTGTCAATCTGTGTCATATTCCAATGAAGAGCGTCGGATTGGTAATAGAGCAGTTCACCTAATTGTGCCTTTAGATAATCCACATCATACCTCTGGTTCGTGATTTTGTTCCTATAGTCTGGATTTTTGGTTGCAGATTTGTAGTACGCTATTATCACATATACTCCAAGTAGGCTCATTAACGAAACTGTGTCCCATTGTAGGAAATCCCTATCACCGTCTTTGCCTTCGTCCTTGAAAATCGGGATTATCGTAACCTTCTTACCTTGAAAAGTTAATGTATCATAAAGCCTTGCATATGGATAGGATCTAGTGCGCTTAGCTGATACCCACCAACTTACAGCGAATATCTTGCCTCCATCCATTTCAAGAAGAAATGATGCGTCTGTCGATAGCGCTCTTGCCAATTCGGATAGCGGATATTTGCGGAGCTCTCTTGGCAGTTTCGGTATATACTTTATTCCAGTAATCTCAGCCGTAATCTTCATAAAATCAACTGGTAGCTACGCTTTCTTTCTGCTTGACAATTTTCTGGAGGCTGGTTCGATAGTGTGCAGCATCAGCTCTTTCAACAATTTCGGTTTTGTCATTTGAGAGAGTAGATTGTCTGATGCCAAGCTTCTCCGCAATGATAGGTTTCAATTCCAAATCCAGTTCGTAACCGAATGAATTTCTTCCAAGCTCTTTCGCAACTTTCAGCGTCGTTCCCGAACCTGCAAATGGATCTAAAACATTCTCGCCCACAAATGTAAAGAGCTTGATTAGTCGTCTGGGAATTTCGTCGGGGAAAGCCGCAATACCTTCTTCTAACCTGCCCTTCATCGGCAATACATTCGTAATTTGCCATGTATCTGGAATCGCTTTCCTTTCACCCGCGATATCGTCCCAAACTGTGAAAGGTATACTCCTCCCGTTGAACTCTTTAACATCAATCCTAGACGCTTCGACTACTTCAGAGGAAAGTTTCTTCAAATAAGAATAGTCGAACCTGCCCTTCTGAAAAATCAGAATACTTTCCTGCATGTTATCTGGATAGAAATACATTGGGTATGGATGCTGCAGCAAAACACCGCTTCTTCGACTGATACGAACATATCCCTTGGGCTTCATCCAAACAATTCTATCCCTATACCTGAATCCAGCTCGCGTCATGATTTTGGTTATGTCAGCAACGACTGGAAATTTTTCTCCGTCTACCAACATGTCATCCACCACGAAGCAACATACCCTACCCTGGGCTACAACCCTCTTCAGTTCCTTCGCTACTCCTTTGATGAGGTCTAAGAAATCCTTGTATGTTTTGAAAAAATCTGGATAATCAAAAGGAGCATTGAAATACGGAGGGGACGTGACCACAAGATGAATGCTATTTTTGGGTAGCTCCTTCATGCTAAGAGCATTACCAAATATTACTTTGTGAGCAGTCCCCATACTATCACTTCTGGCTTTCCTTTTGGTATATAATTGTATGATTCTGCCAAGCAGGCTAGGAAACTTCGCTTCTTAGAGAGCTTAATCTATCCAGATAATGAATAGTTGATGTGTTGGAAGAGGTATCAATATCGAAAAAGAGGCCTTAGGTTCATCTCTCTTTACCCCACAATTTAGATAATTTGGCTGGGTCTTCAGAAAGAAACTCGAAAAGGCTACAGGAGTCAGGCTAGGACCATCCTTAAAACAATCCCATGAAACTAGGGGTCAGAATCTAGGAATGAAATTCTGCCCGGTGTGTAGCAGCCGAATGAAACTCATTGGAGGTACGAGTTTCGTCTGTGTTAGATGCGGAAACAGAGACGTAGGAGAAAGCCGAGCACGGCAGGAGCCCATTACATTGAGAAATTGTTTTCCGTTCAAATCTGTTAGACCATCTCAGGAGGCCATCCTTAAGGAATTAGAGGCAGTTTTACAATCCAAGAAGTTTATCATCCTAGAGGCACCTGTAGGTTTCGGAAAGTCTGCTGTCGCTGTAGCACTCTGCAAATACCTTGGCTCAGCTCACATACTCACGGCTACAAAGCAGCTTCAAGATCAATATTCCAGTAATTTCCATTATCCAACGATCAAAGGTAAAGGTAACTTCCAATGCCATGTCAGGACAACATCTGGGGCTCTATTGCCCTGTAGTATGGGCAGATGCTTGGTCGATTGGGATCTGAACGATTGTCCTCATTACCTATCATTTGAGGAATACAAACAGCACAAGAACAACTCTTGCAGTAGAGATTCAAAATGCGAACATCTCAAGGATAGAAAACAATGCACGTACTATGAACAGAAGTGGTACGGCCTTATGAGTCCAGTTGCTGTCTACAACTATTCTTTTCTCCTTAGCGAGTTGAAGTACGCCAAGAACGTTCCCAAGAAGAAGTTACTGGTATGTGACGAAGCTCACGATCTAGAAAAGCAGATAGTTGGTTTCGCATCATTCCAGCTAAAGAAGAGTAACTTGCAGCCATACCATGACGAGCTAAGGCCAGGCGAGGAGTTTGAGATTGCGCATAAAGGTCAAGACGACCCAGCAGCATGGCTGGATGTATTATCCAATGCGAAGGATCTGTTAGATGAATACCTCGGAATTCATAAGGAAGCTGACGAAGCGCAGGACAAGGTTGCGGTATGCAAGAACATGCTGGAATCTTTAGAGAGTTGTATGGATAGCATCAAAACGAACAGTACGAATTGGGTAGTCAACAACGTAAAGGTAAACGGCAACCTCTCTGTTGAAGAGGTTACTTTTCAGCCATTAAACACCAGTAGTTACACATCACCTCTCTTCGAGATAGCTGATAAGGTTCTGATGATGTCAGCGACAATCTTTTCTGATGAAAGGCTGTACAAATCGCTTGGAATACTTGCTTCAGAAGCTGCTATCATCAGGGTTCAGGATTCAGCCTTTCCAGTTAAGAATAGGCCAATTTACGCTTTGAATACTGCTGCCCTCAACAAAGCAAGCATGGATTCATCGCTCGAGAGTATTGCACTAGCCATTGACAAAATAATGGATCGCCATGCCAATGAAAGAGGCATTGTACATACGACTTCTTACACGCAGGCCAGGTATATTGTTGGACATGTTTCAGAGCCAAATAGAAAAAGGCTCATTAATACAGAAGGCAGTTTTGACAGGTCAATTCTCATAAGGATGCATGGGGCGAGCGATGCTTCAGTCCTTATCTCTCCCAGCCTTCACGAAGGAGTAGATCTGAAAGATGATTTATCAAGGTTCCAGGTTATTGTGAAAGTGCCATATCCAGATCTTTCGGATAGAAGGACCAAGACTATACTCCAAATGGACAGGGCTTGGTATGATTGGCAGACTGCCCAAAGGCTCGTACAAACCTATGGAAGAAGTGTTAGGAGTGAAACAGATCATGCAATTACATATGTCCTCGATTCGAACTTTACAAGATTTGTTAATACAAACAGGGACCTGTTCCCCAAGTATTTTCTTGATGCGATAAAAGTTGGGGAACCTTTCAGGAATTAGAATTCTCATACTAGCGTGCGCTGCATGTTAACAATCATTACTATTTTATCTATAAAAAATTTTTAATAGATGCTATTTGCACATAATGCTGGATAACATATGGTAAGTATCTATGGTACTGAAGGGCAACTTCTTGAGCATCTAGCCCTCCATGGACAGCTCAGCATTAGCCAACTCAAACGGGAGTCTGGTTTATCATATCCCACCGTATTTTACAGTACTTCTTCCATTCCTATAGTTTCTTTCGAGAAAATAGGTAAAGAAAAGAAAGCGAGGATTAGAGATGATGTCATCGATATCGTCTATCCTTTTCTAATATCTATGCAAACTAGCAAGGAGAAGAGGGTGCAACTGGCGATAGCCTATCTCGCCAGAAAAGGACTTGATAAGCCGCTAATCGGCGGCGAGCTAGCTCTTCAGATGCAGCTATATGTAAAGGATGCGGAACCTGATCCTCAAGTCGAAATTAGGACAAGCCATCCCTCAAAGCTTCGCAATTATCTTAAGAAAGCTCTACAAGGTAAGATCTGCACAGAACTACTATCAAGTATACAAATAGTCCGCGATAGCTACCTGTCACCTGCAACACGCATGGGACTGATATCGGTATCGAAGCCTGAAAAACTACTAGTTGATGCTATAGCCGAACATAAACCAGCAGTATTAATTGAGAATATTGCAGAAGCGATTGTAAACTCTTCACGAGCGATTAATACCAAATTGCTAGAGTCATATGCTGGGATGCGGGGCGTCTTGAAAGAAACACAAAATGAAATAAAGAAAGCGCAGGAGTCTGGCTTCCCATAGTTTCAAACAGTCAGATACGTCAGATTGCCCAGAAGTTGGGCTTTAACGAAGCGTTTGTCGAGAGAGAATATCACCTTATGGTGACTATCGAAGATCTCCGTCAGAGGGGCTTAATGAATGAAAACCCACTCTGTTTGGGAGGTGGTCATGGAGCTAGGGCGTATCTGCCTGTGGACCTCCAGCGATTCAGTATTGATTTGGATTTCTATTCAAATTGTGGGGACATCCATGACATTAAGAATGACCTATCAAAAGTACCAGGTTTCAAGGTCATAGGTTACGGAGAACAGACTGAAGGACGATTCAAGAGGTACGACTCATTGCCACCCAAAAGCCTCAAAAATGTACAATTGCTTTCATAAAAGAGTACAAACGGTCATTATCTCGGCTGCGATTTCTGGAGTGCCAGCTATTGCGTCATATCTTCCGGTTCTAGAATTGATCCAATGGATTTTAGGATCCATCAAAAGGCCACGAAGTTCTCCTTCGGAATAGTACCTAGGTTCTTCCTTGGCGAAATCCTCCTCGTACGTTGTTACTATCCATTCTCTATTTTTAAGGAGCCTTGTTAGTCTACTGATAGCCGTAGAGTCCTTGTTTTCCAGATATTTGCGAAGGTTCGCCTTGTCCTTACCTTTTTTTAGGCATAGCTTTCAGAAAATTCTTCAATATGTCCTCGTTATTTTCTGCGTGGAAGAAGACCGGAATGTTCTGAGTTGCCGTTGCTTTGAAACTAGTAAGCAACCAGTCCCCATTCTGGAATGAAAGTGTTCTATCCATGAATGCATCATCTATTGCAAACATATCTGATATCAATTGCCTATCATATGGTCTGGGCATCGTTGATACAAAGTAGCTGTGCAATTGCTGCAACGCATTAGTATTGAGATTAGCTATTCTTTGGGTGCTTATCCATCCGTGCAGATGATACTTCCTACCATGTCGTAATAATCTTTCTACAGTTCTGCTTGCCTGATCCGTGCCATCTTCTTTCCTTGTGTCTCGTGGCATAAACTCTTGAGCCTCATCAATTATGAAAAGTATTCTAGGAGTCAGAGTGAAACTTCTTTTCCTCTTGCGAAAGACATTTGCTATTACTGATGACGTCTGAAGCCTAGCATCTTCAGCTTCCGGGAGATTTACTACAAATAGCCTAGGAGAATCCTTCTTGGTCGAGAGCATTTCATCTACAAGGTTATCCCACGTGTACTGTTCCTCTCCATCTTTCTGGCCGTCCTCGCTTGGATTTCTATCAATAACCTTCTGAAGGCTATCGAAGGTCTTCTTCAAAGAACTGCTAGCAGGTAGATCTTCAAGTAATGGTTGCACTTGCCGAATAAGCTTTGATGTCCTTGAGTCAAATGAGCTCTCCCGCTCTAATTTGTTAGAATCTAGGAACTCTTCCATCATCTTGATAATTTCAGGGACAAGGAGCTTACCTTGGACTGCGCCATACTTGTCGTTAAGAGTAGTTGACAGGACATCTATTAATCCTCCATAAGTGCTGAACATTTTGATTCCTTCCTGTCCAGCCAGAGGCATCTCCACGAATCTGACCTTGTCATCTCTGAACAAAGAAGAGATTTTCTCTACGAATTTATCTTCCAATTCAACTAATGATTCTGGAACTGCATGCCTCCTGAAGTATTCTCTTGCAGTATCTTCAGCCTCAGCAAAATTTTCCGCAAATAGTATCCTGCTTGGATATTTGTCAAGGACATCAAGGATATGGATCCCGTACTCCGAGGAAACATCGAATATCACTATCTTCAGATCTGGAATTACTTGAAGGGCCTTTCTTACAACCATTGCCGTCATATTCGACTTTCCTGAACCTGTAAAGGCGAAGACTCCAACGTGGTAGTGAACAAGCTTCTCTATGTCGACAGTGAAGGGTATGTTCTCCTCAACAACTCCTAGGAGATGTCCAAAGGAATAGTCTTCTTCGTTGGATTTGGGGACATAACAGATCAACTTCTGGATTGATTCTTTGCTCAGTAAATTAACTGTGCTGCCTGTAAGTGGAGCAAAAGGTTTCTTTTCAAACGCTATCTGATCAGCATTGACCTTCATCACGTAGCCCGTTGGGGCTGCGACGATTTCTATCCAAGTGCTCTTGGAACCCTTCTCCCATTCATCTTGAATGAGCTCCATGAACTCTTTTCTGATAGTTGCGGGCTGGGATCTATCCAAGGTTAGCATTGAGTAGTGCATCGGATAGACATCTGCAATTTCGTAGATAGAGTAGGTATCGTGCGAGCCAAGGGTCTGCACATTGGGTATTGCTACAAGCTGTCCTGCTGAAAGTCTCTTTATCACGTTGGGCGTGTAATCGCATTCAATTCTAGCAGTTCTGAAAGTGATGGTTGATAGACCATCAGTTGTTGTGCGGGTAGTGGACACAATTTCCCTTAGCTTTCCTTGGAATTCACCATTAAGATCGTCAAAGACTGGCAAGGTTAACTCTTCCTCCCCGCTTCAATCTTGGACCTGTAGTCTCTAAACCTGCTGGAGAACAATACTTGCTGATCCAAATCTGATCTGCTCATTTCTAACGCTACAACTGCAAGATATGCCTCCCTATTCTGGCCCAAGTTGGCTTTCGCTTTCTTATCTGCAAGGAATAATGGATAGTTGTGCCCTATCGCTTCGGGAATAACTTCTTTACTCATTTGTACCAAGATGGCCATGGCAAGGTTAGTCATCTCAGAGCCCCTCTCGAAGTGCAGGATGGGGCGGATCTTTTCATCGACTTTTGAATCTTCGTTGTGCAGAAGGATTTCATCCCAATGATCGTATGCTGGGTAAGCAGGCCTGTCATAGCTGAAGACATGGCTTCTAACTGCAGGGTTCTTCTTGCTGCTCCATAGCTGGATGTATGTCTTGACGTACATCCTTTCAGGATAGATGACGTTCTTGAACGCTCCATTTACTCTGGCCTCGCCTTTTGGTAATGTAGTATCTTTTACAGGTGCCATCGTCTTGAATGCAGCATCAGTTTCTATGGTGTGCCAAGGAGTTGGAACCTCTGATGAGTTGATGACGCTGTTCATCTGCAGGAGCATCTTATCGCTGCGGAAGTCTGGAATTTTGTGATTGAGTTTGATCTTGCCTGCGTTTTGTAGAATTGGTATGACCGTCTTGACAAGTTCCGCAGCAGCAATATCCTTGATGAGTCCTATTAGGAGCAAGTTGTCTGTCCACGCTTTTCTCGTTAGAGCTTGGACGAATATGAGGGTAAGAAAATCAATATCATCTGCAGTTATCCAAAATTCTTGGCCTTTTTTCTTGAATCTAAGTGGATGGTCTCCTTGAGGATTGAATATATGATCAGCTACGATATGGGCTGCCTCCAGGACTCTATCCCAGTACTTTGATACTCTATCTTTTAGCTTGTAGTTCATGACCTGCTGGAAGATGTGATGTTCATTTTCCAGCTCACCAAAATCCTTCTGGAGCTTTGAAAACCTGTTCTGGTTTGCACCTAGCCTTCCAATTAGCTGTTGCAAGTTTAGGAGTTGGCCATCAAAGAGATGTTCGATGGCAGCATACTTGACAAGATGGCTCCTTGGTGCTGGAATTTTGAGCTCTTTGTTTGGTAAGAGCATCCTAGCAAGTTGAAGATCAAAGTTGTCTATCACCCCATCCTTGGTCTCCATGCCTTCTAGAATGCAGAGATGATCTTCGATTAGGTCTTTGGTGCTCCAGTTCAGATGGGCATGATCTCCAGCTATAGTTCTGTCTAGAATGATTATTTTGAGAGCATCGCGTGCTGTTGTTGCTTTGAATGCCAAATAGTACTCTGCAAGGTGCATCAGGGCTCCTGGGAGTCTTTGAGGGTCAACTTCAATACCAGATTGTGTCTTCTGGCCGAATATGTTAGCAGCATCTTCTTCTGAAATCGGGATAGCAGCAGATACAGAGAATTCTGTTCCGAGCTGTTTTGGATCTGAAACTACTATTTCCTTACCGAGAAATTTGATATTACCAGAGTAACCGAATGCCCCTACATAGAACACTATGAGATCGAGTTGCTGATCTACAGAATCGGTGCCATCGATGGCTATGTATTCAATTTCTTCTTTTCCGAAAAAGGACTCTGCTGTTGAACATGCACTCGGAAAGTTTACTCCAAATCGTAGAAGCTGCTTTACGTCTCCTCTAGATTCTTCCAACTGGGCTAACTTTGTCTTGAAGGATTCAAGGAGGAAACGTGTAGAACTCTGAACTCCCTCTATCGTACGTGACTCTGGAGTGAAGGGAGAAGACATTTGAAGGCACTTGCGTCAAGATATATGAGGCGCGGTTGTTAAACTATTTGGATATGGAACAATCTTTGTCTCATGATCTTTATTGGAATAGTAGGCGTATTTTTCAAAATAAGGCGCGAGATCTACTCCATTCTGACGTATGATGAATTTGCCGCCAACCTTGTCTATATTGAAGGTGTATCCTTTTCTATCAGGCCAGTAGCGCGGGGGAACCTTAGAGAACGGAATTACGAATGTATCGGCCGTAGTCTTTTCGTGATAGACTACGAAGCAATTTTCACCTTGCCTTGAAGCATCTTCCATGAACTCGACTTTCTTCCCGTCTAGACCTATCCAGCGGGCTTCTAACGTAACATGTCTTCCTCCTACTGCGATTGTACCATGAACTTTGTTTGGTCCATCTAGAGAGAAAGTTTGTCTCCCAAAGTGTTTGGGTAAAAGTTTGTAACCCTTTTTTGTAGCTTCGTCCTGCAGTTTGTCTATTATTTGCTCAACATCCAGGTACCGACCCTTTCTTGAAATTCCAGATGTAGTACTTAGTACAGCGGCAGATCCGATCGGTCTAGTACTTTGTACTGGAGCCGGTGGTTGAACTGTACTATCTAAGATCCTAACAGGCGTTCCACGCCTGTGTAGGGAATCCTATTTAAGAACTCAAATAGTAGCGGGCCCGGTGGGATTTGAACCCACGACCTTCGGCTCCGGAGGCCTGCGCTGAAGAATCAACGCCCTGATCCATGCTAGGCTACGGGCCCAATACGAAGCTGAGCATAGCAGTATTTTAAAGCCATGTAGTTTTTGATCTTGGTGTAAATTGGAAGTCAAAGCGTTCGCGATAGACCTTGATGGCACGATGACTGATACTGCAGGTAGATTGAACCTTGATGCAGCACATGCTGCAAAATGGCTGTACAACGCGGGCTGTGAGATAATATTCGTAAGCGGGAAGAGCAGTCAGGAAGTCTTTGCTCTAGCGTCATTTCTTGGGACTAGCAAGGTTGGAGTCGGGGAAAATGGGGGAGTCGTTCAAATTGGCCCAAGCGAACTGGTTTTGCTTGGCGACAAGACCCATCCTCTTGCTGCCTACAGCTATCTTGCAGAGAGGGTGAAGAATGTCAAGCTGAAATCGGTATATCCACGCTTTACAGAGGTCGTCATGGAGAGAACTTTCGACTTTACCAAGGGTGTGGACGTTATTGAGGAAAGCAAGTACCCAGTCTACCTTTCAGACAGCCTCTACGGCTATCACATCACCTTGAGAGGCATAGACAAGGCAAGAGGTTTAAGAGAAGCCCTAAAATTTTTGAAAGTAAAACCTGAAAACTGCGTTGCAATAGGCGATAGTCAGACGGATGTTCCTTTGTTCAGGATGTGTGGCTACAGCATCACAGTTGGTAATGCAGCTGATGACGTGAAGGCCGAAGCAAAATTCTCTGCATTTGCAGAAAATGGAGAGGGAACGGTTGAAGCATTAGAATATGTTGCAGAGCGCTTCCTTAAGGTCAAGCTTGGAGAAATTCCCCGTAAATGAGTTTCAGAGTTTATAGAGATAGAGTCAAGGCAAAAGTCATAGCCGCTCTAGATGAAATTGGAGCCCCAAGAGTAGAGTTTGAGCCGCAGGAGCCTCCAAGGCCAGAATTCGGAGATATCTATGTAAACGTGGCATTTTCACTTGCAAAAGCTCTGAAAAAGAGTCCATACGAAATTGCAAAGATGCTTGCCGAAAAGATAGGAAGTGTTGATAGTTTGTCCTGTGAGCCTTACCAACCGGGATACATTAATTTCAGAATCAACTATCCAGAGTTGGCATTCACAACTCTTGCCAGAGAAACAGCATTTCCAAACCTTGGCAGAGGGGAGAAGGTACTAGTTGAGCATACCAGCGTCAACCCTAATAAAGCACTGCATATCGGTCACGCAAGAAATGTTTTCCTTGGAGATTCAATTGCACGAATCCTCAGGTCTACTGGCTACAAGGTCTCAGTACTGAACTACGTTGATGACTCCGGGTTGCAAGTTGCTGACATTATCGTCGGCCTCCTTCACCTTGGTTTTGATGTTGAACCACAGAAGCAGGAAAAGTACGACCACTATGCTGGCGATACCATATATGTGCAGGTCAACGAACTCTATGAAAAAAATCCCAAGCTGCAGGAGAAGAGAGGAGAAGTTCTAAAAGAAATAGAGGAAAGGAATTCAAAGACTGCTAAATTTGCTGCTGAAATCACAGAAAGAATTCTCAAAGAACAGCTAAAAACTTGCTGGAGGGTCGGCGCTTACTACGATTGCTTAGTCTTCGAGTCACACATACTTGCCACGAAGATGTGGGATAGTTTTTTCAAGATGCTGAAGGGGAAGAACATTGCAAAGTATGCGGAGTCTGGGGAACTTGCCGGTTGCTGGATAGCCATAACGAAAGAGGGGGAAGAGGATACTGAAAAGGTTCTTGTCAGGAGCAATGGCACAGCGACTTACATTGCAAAGGATATCCCGTTTGCAGCGTGGAAACTTGGCTTGACAGATGATAGATTTGGCTATAAGATTTTTCTAAAACAGCCCAATGGGCAGAAATTATATGCTACAACGCTCGTTGGTAACGAAAAACACCCAGAGTTCTGGGATGCAAAGAAGGCGATTACGGTAATAGATGTCAGACAAAAGAGACTGCAAGATATAATCTCTGCAATACTCGCAGAACTTGCAGGCAGCAAAATAGTTTCGGGCTACATTCATCTTGGCTATGAAGTTGTAACGCTTAGCAAAAACACAGTAGCGGAGCTCGGAATTGAGGCTGAAAAGAAGTTCCTGCAAATGTCTGGCAGGAAAGGAATATACATCAACCTCGACAATGCTCTTGACGCACTGCGCAAAAAAGCCCTTGCAGAAACCAAAAACAGAAACGAAGATCAAAGCAAGGAATGGTTAGAGGATGTTGCTGAAAAGATTGCCATAGCAGCTATAAGGTACGAACTGCTAAAACAGGATTTGGACAAAATAATTGTTTTTGACCTGCAGGAATCATTGAACCTTATTGGCGAAACTGGACCATACTTGCAGTACTCCTACGCGAGGGCTTCAAGGATACTCGAAAAAGCGAGTTTCGAAGCAGAGATTACAGAAAAATCTGCAGCGATGCTTGACAAGGAGTGGGAGATTGCATTAGTCAAAACACTAGCAAAGTTTGATATGAAGGTCGAGGAGGCATCGGTAAACGTTGCACCGAAAGTTCTTGCAAGGTATGCATTCCAAATTTCGTCATTGTTCAATTCCTTCTACGAAAAAAGTCCTGTCATTTCGGAAGCTAACGAAGAAGTAAAGAAGGCAAGGCTTGCACTCGTTAGCATGTTCAGAAACACGTTAGGAAGGACTGCAGAATTGTTAGGAATAGAGACACCATCACGCATCTAGCCTTCTGATTGAGGACAAATTAACAGTACCCCATAAAACCAAACATTGACACCTTGCTCCACGCTTACGATCCCCGTTGTAGCTTTGCACGCAGAGGGGCACATATCATGACTACAGCCTATTCAGCAAAAGCATGTGCAAAAACACATCAGGTCTTGATGATCTTTGCTATCTCGTCCCTCGCAGCTAGGACTACGTTAGGGGCCAGTATTGGAAAGAAGGGCTCGTAGTATTTTACCTTCAGGGATGCTTGAACGATCTTCTTGCTTCCATGGGCTAGATAGCCTTCTAGGAACGCCTTGACAAAATCCCTAACATGCTTTCCATTCGCATTCAATCTGAGAGAATAATAGATGAAGACGGAGATATCCCAAGCTCTGTCTCCATCCTTTCTTGCCTGCTCAAGGTCTGTAATGAAAATCTTGGAATCGGTCTTTATGGCATTGTTGGGCTTTGCATCACCAAGAGCATATCCCAGAGAGTGTATCTTGGCCAGAATCTCCCCGTATTTTTTGATTGGCGAATAGTCCCCTGTTTTCCCAGCGAGGACTTCTTTTGTAATCTTGCCCAGATCTTCGCCCTCTATGAATTTGGTTACAAGAATCCTTTTGGGTAACGCGACCGCGATTATGCTGGGAACATCAATCTCTGCATCACGAAATTCTCTTAATGCTACATACTCTCGTGTTAGCCTAGCTAGAGGCGTTATCTCAAACTTCCTACCGTTAGCAGTCCAGAAGTTAAGCAGGAACCACTTAACCGATCTTAAATCCCTGTATGATTTGACAGCTAACCTTTCTGTTCTGTCTCCTTCTTTTATCATGTATTCCTTCAGAAGCGCGTATGGGCCTCCAACACTTTTTACTGATATGGATACCTTCTCTCCAAAAAGGAGGTAAGTTAAGAGGTCTTTGCGCCATTGCGAGCCATCCATTATTAGACGACCTTCGTCTATCCGAAGCATACTCTTGGGGTTTTTCAGAAATTGTGGAATTTTTTCTATCGTCTTAGAGCGAGAGATTTTTGACAGCAGTTCCTTTCTTACTATACTTACTTTCACTCTCCCTGCATAACCATGTACTGCGTACTGTCTCAAGCCCCTTTCCGTGACTGCAAGCAAGGATTGGAGTTTTGCCAGCTGCTTTTTGGTCGCAGCGCCCGTTATCCTGAAACTGCTGCCGTCTAAACTTATCAGTGAATCTTTTGCGAATTCTTGCAGGGCCTTTACGAATCCCATGCAGGATAATGCCAGATTTTTCTTTCCGCCATCACCCGAATACGTTTTGACGTAGCTGTATAATGCTGGAGGATAGATTGCAGCCCTCTTCTTCAGCTTCTGGTAGAGTATGTATTCTACGGGGATCAGAAGGTTTCTTGAGAAGTCACCATAATCTGCTACTAACTCTGCAATAGCCTCCAATGCTACCCTCTTCTTGTACGCACTTTCTACTCTAGCGAAATATTCTGCGCCCGAAAGTGACTCGTAAACATTAAGGAATCTTCCTACTGCAAATTCCCCAAGAGATGCATTCTGCGCATCTCTGAGCAAAAGGTCGCTGTCTATGACCAATGCAGAGACTTCTGCTTGGCCCTTGAAGTAGTTATAACGCACTCTTTGTTTGTAGCCCTTTATTGCTATTATCAAATCGTAGTCGCTATCTGTCCTAGCATACCCTGCTACTTGAGAACCGTAGACGCATATCCCTGCGACTTGCTGACCATCTGTTATCTCGGCTATTGTAGCTAGCAGGGCCTCCTTCTCGGCCGCAGCTAGCTTCCGTGCTCCTCTAAACTCTCTGGGCGCGCTCAATTACCATCCTGTCCAGCTCCTCAATACGCATCTTGACCATAAGGTCAAAGTTGGATTTTAGTAGTGCCGACACTGGTATCCTCATGGTGTTACTCTCTGGGGGTATGCGCAGAATTGGTAACTCCTTTGCTACCCAGTTCTTCGTGGTTTTTTCGTGTAGCTTAGGGTCGTTCAGCCCGCCTGCAAATTTTTTTTCGAGCAAATTCACCAGACGCTTGTCCTTGAAGAGTAATTTTGGATCATATAATCTGTCGGCATCGGCATAGATTGATTCGTAAATCGTTGTGGAAATTTCTTCAGCCAGAGAATCCATCTTGGTGAACTTCCTTACAAATTCTACATAGTGCAAGAATTCATGCGCTAGAACAGCATTGATCGTTGACACAGATGCATAAGCTACCAGAGCCGCCGATAATTGGACGACTATCTCCACTCCAGCACTGACCACAGGCATCGTCCTTGCGTACATGACACCAAACTGCCCCATTTCATGGGTGGTTTGTGTTACTGGCAATACTGGCTCGATGTAATATTTTGGATAAAGGAGGTTTGCAGCAATCTGCACCCTCCTGATACCTTTCTCAACGTATTTCGTCCTCCTCAAAACTGAAGACTTTACTATATCAGGTAAGATATTTTTATTTTCGGGCTGACTGAACCTTACCAGTGGATCCAAACATTATCCTGCAGTGATGGAAGGCTAAAAAGTTATTCGCTAGTCCCGCTACTATTAAGCTCTTTATATTCTGGGTCCTTCCTCGTCCTTTTCATTTCTATGAAGGTTTCAGTGTGCTGCACTCCATTTATCTTCCCCATCTTCGCTGAAATGACATCATGCAGATCGTCCAGAGACCTTGCCTTTACATTTACCAAGAGGTCGAACCTGCCAGTAACTTCGGAGATGTCTCTGACCTGATCTAGCTCGAATATCTCTTTGACGATGCTCTCCCTCAACCTTGAGTCTATATTGCAGCCTATGACTGCGTCAACAGTATAGCCAAGGAGTTTTTCGTTCACTAAGACTGTAAATCTCTGGACAAGGTTCCTTTTTGAGAGCCTCTTTATTCTGCTGTACGCTACGGACTGATTCACAGCTATCTTCTTGCTGAGCTTGGGGACGGATATACTTGCGTCTTTTACTAATTCGGTCAGGATTTTTAGGTCTAGCTCATCAATCTTTGCCATTTTTGTTTCCTTCCTATGTTTTCACGGAAATTTTATGGAATTTAAGGATTTTAGAGTAATTCTGATTTTTCAAGTATCTCGGCCGTCAGTACTGCACCCTTTGCAGCTCCCATTTTTGTATTATGAGATACAAGGACGTACTTGATACCGTTCTCGAACACTGCATCTTTCCTTATCCTACCTACCGTGGTAGTCATCCCGTCTTCACTGTCTCTGTCCAGCCTTGGCTGGGGTCTAAATGGGTCATCGGAAACGGTTATCATCTCATTTGGCGCTGAAGGGAGGCCTCTGCTGGCCAGTTTCTTCGAGTATCTATTCATCGATTTTACTACATCTTCTGGCTCTGCCTTCCTTACCGTCTCTGCAAAGACAGTTTCCGTATGACCCTCTCTGACGTTTACTCTTGTGCAGGTACAGCTGACCTTGAAGTCTGCAGGAATTATCAAATTCGAATTGAGCTTGCCTAAAATCTTCTTCGCCTCTATCTGAACTTTCTCTTCCTCCTTCGGGATGTATGGAATCACGTTGTCAGTAATGTCTAATGCTAGAACTCCAGGGCTTCTCCCTGCACCTGAAACTGCCTGCATAGAGGTCATTATGACATTCTTTATCCCGAAATCATCGAATATGGGCTTCAGAGTTATCGCCATTCCTGTAGTGGTGCAGTTTGGCTGCGGTGAAATGAAACCCTCCCATCCTCTTTTCTTCTTCTGGTACGCTAGCAGTCCTAAATGCTCCTCGTTGACACCTGGAATTATTATCGGCACATCGTCATCATACCTGAAAGCTGCAGCGGTGCTGACTACGGGAGTCGTCCTCGCATATTTGGCATCTAATTGCCTTGAAGAGTCGCTCTCCAACGACGAAAAGATTATGTCGTATTTTGAAGCGTCAAGCGTATCTCCCAGCAAAACTTCCTGCTCCAATACGTCGGGTTCTGGCGATTCCCTGCAGAACCAGTTCATTGCGCCACTCTTCTCATCTTTAACTGCATTGCCGTATCTCTTGCCTGCGGAACGCTCCGAGGCTGCAAGACCAACTATTTCGAACCATGGATGGTTCTGAAGGGCAACTATGAATTGCTGCCCGACTACTCCAGTCGCTCCTACTATGGCTGCTTTTAGCATATCTAATCCGCTCTAGGTTTCAGGAATAACTCTGGTAGTGGTTAAATAATAAACGTTAATCTCTATTAAGTGCATGAATAGAAAACTTAAGAGCCTTTCTTTCTTTGTTTTAGCAGGCATTCTGGGTTTGATAGCCTCAAACTTCCTTATAGTGCAAGTTGTCGATGCTACAATAATCAATCTGGTAGTCGGTTTCTTTTCTGCAGTAGCCTCTCTTTCTGCTCTTTCTATTGGCATTGCGAATTTAATCGAATAGATTTGATCGCTATCAATTCACGTCAGAAGGCAGAATCTATTTTATGCCCCCCAAGCTATGACATCTGATGTCACTAAAGTTCTTCAATACATTGGGGAGGAAGATGGAAGAATTCAAACCTCTTAGTGGCAACCATGTCAGAATGTACACCTGCGGGCCAACAGTATATGATTATCCTCACATAGGAAATTATAGAACATTCGTCTTTGAAGATATTCTCCGGAAATACCTGAAATTCAAAGGCTACAAGATAACCCAAGTGATGAACTTAACCGACGTAGATGACAAAACTATTGCAGGCTCGCAGAAAGCAAGAATTCCTCTGAAAGAACATACGGCCAAGTATGCTAAAGTTTTCTTCGAAGACCTTGAGCAGCTCCAGATCGAAAGAGCGGAATTCTATCCCCGAGCAACGGAATTTATAGATGATATGGTTAGTTTTGTCAAAAAATTAATTGAAAAGGGCTATGCATATACAAGCGAAGGCTCAGTATATTTTGATATTACCAAATTCAAGAAATATGGAAATTTGTCTGGTCTTGTAATTAATGAACTAAAATCTGGTGCCAGAGTCAAGGTAGATGATTACAAAAAGGAGGACGCTCAGGATTTTGCATTATGGAAGGCTTGGGATGATGCAGACAGGGACGTTTTCTGGAATACCGATATCGGGAAGGGAAGGCCTGGTTGGCACATAGAATGCTCCGTCATGTCAACTAAACTACTAGGGGAAACATTCGATGTACATACAGGAGGCGTCGACCTAATATTCCCTCATCATGAGAACGAAATAGCGCAATCGGAAGCATTGACGGGCAAAAGGTTTGTTCGATACTGGTTGCACTCGGAGCATCTGATAGTTGAAGGACGAAAGATGTCAAAGTCGCTAGGAAACTTCTACACCCCAAGACAACTAATCGAAATGGGTCACGATCCGATAGCAATTCGATACCTCCTGATTTCGGCACATTATAGAGCACAGCTGAACTTCACCTTTGAAGGACTAAAGCAAGCTAGAGCTTCTTTGCAAAGGTTGCAGGCGTTTTACGGAAGGTTGCAGACAGCGAATGGGACTAATGACAGCAAAGAATTCCAACACTTGACAGAATCTACATTAAAGAGGTTTGAAGGGGCCATGGATGACGATCTCAATACTCCTCTTGCTCTAGCGGCAGTCTTCGACTATATCAGGGATGCCAATAGGATTCTGGATGCCGGAAAGTTTTCAGAAGATGACAAGGAAAAGGCTCTAGAGGTTTTGCAGAAGATAGACTCTGTGTTTTCAATTATGCGAGTTCCTGATTGTGCAATTGACAAGGATATTGAAGAGCTAATAGTGAAGAGAAACAAGGCAAGGGCAGAGAAGAACTGGACCTTAGCAGACAGAATAAGGACCGAAATTTATCAAAGGGGTTTCATCCTAGAAGACACGCCAGCAGGCACTAGAGCGAAGAAGGTTATCTTTTGATTTTCTGCATGAACCACGACTGACTGATTATCGGCGTTACCTTTGTTATGGCAAGGGTTGGTACGGTTGAAAGAATTACATGCAAAGCGTTGTATACTGCGGTAAATGCTAACATCAACACGATAAACTGCCCTTGTGAGCCAAGCGTAATGCCTACAAGGCTCAGGGATTTCGATGCGGTATTAAAGTAAAAGTTGCTCGCAAATAGCACTCCAACCACAATGTAATTGATTGGTGTCATTACAAGCACCCTTAAGGCAAGTCCCGTAGCAATCCCCAGCGCGAAGGTCTTCGACACTCTGAAACCTATTTTTTTAGCAAGGATAAACCCAAGCCACATCCCTAACTGCATTGCAATTATGGATGCAAGTTTCATGTAAGGGCCTGGAGGGAAAGAACTCCCTCTAACCACCATGATCAGCCATAATATCGTTGATGATAGGAAACCCCACACAGGCCCGAACAGAAGAAATGCAACAACCGTAGGTATCTCTGCAAAGTCGAAGACAAGCCATGGGAGAAGCGGAAAGGGGAATTTGACATAGAGCTGCAACAAGAACGCCATTGCACCAAGGATTGCAGCGCCAGCGATCTTTATGGAACGATTATCTAATCTTCGGGAAAGATATACTTCCTGCTGCACAATAATTGCAGAACTACGCAAGTATATAATCGTTTCCTTGACAGTCTATCATGTCATATTCGGCATAATAATACTATACAGATACAATATTATCTATGGCTTCAAGAACCCTATTCACCGATTCTTGATTCTTGGGTGAAACGACCCTAGACCTGCCTACTTCGTAAACCTCCACAATTTTTGCCTTCTTTAGAACCGAGACATGCCTGTATATTGCTCCATAGTCCATCTTCAATTGGTCAGAGATGGCCTTTATGTGCAGAGGCCTTTTTGTGCTTGCTACCATCTCCAGAATCTGCAGCCGAACAGGACTTGCGAGGGCATCGAAGAACTTTGCAAGATCATCCAATTTAAGGGGCAAGCTATACAAGAATCCCCCTCTGAATCGTATTTAACGCTTTATTCTACTTCTTCCTTGATGCTGAAACTATCGAAAGGACGTCTCTATCCTTTAATTGGTAGTCTGCAGGAAGCCTCAAGCCCGACCTTGAATCTATCGCATAAAGTAAGCCTTTTGCAAGCTCGGTATGAACCGACCTAGCCAGATCAACAACTGTCGAACCTGAAGAAAGAAGGTAAACGTCCGGGAGAACATTGCCATCCTTGTCTGCAAACTTTTCGGGATCGGAGACTGGATAGACGGAATTCATCCTGAGAATCTTGAAGACCGCAGTATTAATGGCAAATTGTACTCCCGTTCGCATATATTCTCCAAGTATGGCTTTGCGTATGAAACCCAGAGCTTCTAACTGCTTCTTCGTTAACGATGCTTTTTCCAGTATTTGGAACCTTTCTTCACCCGGAATGTATTTTATGACGCCCTTCTGCTGAGCTCTTCTAAGAGTTAGTTCAGCCTCACCGCTGACAGGAACTACTATCAGATCTGAATAATATTCCCGCAATCTTTTGAAGTTCTCTGCAGCATGTGGCAGATCCATTTTGTTGGCGACTATCAATGTTGGTTTTGATTCCTCTCTTAACGCCCATGCAAAACTCCTAGTATCTTGGTCAGACCAATTATCAAAGGCTTTCTTAGCCAACTTTGCCCTCTCGACCGCAGTTATCACGTGCACCATTTTGACGCCCATCCCCGCAAGAATCTCTGAAACTGCTTCCCCGATGTCCTTCCCTAATCTTATCTCTTTTGATATCTTGTCTCTGTTGGACTCTATGAGCCTCAAATACCACATTACAAGCTCCTCTTCAATGTCGCTTATGTCTGCTACAGGATCGCCATATCCGGGCTCGGTTATCTTGCCCTCAGCATCAATGCTTCCTGAAGCATCAACGACATGAAGCAAGGCATCAGACTGAGTAGCAACAGAAAGGAACTGGTTACCTAGTCCTTTCCCCATCGATGCGCCTTTTATAAGCCCAGGTAGGTCGATGAGCTCTACAGGAATGTAACGCCAACCATCCAAGCATTTTGAATTCTTTGGGTTATCCTTGACATTGAATTCTTTATGGACACAAAGAGTCAGAGCGTTGGTAACTCCTATGTTCGGGGTTTTTGTAGTGAATGGGTAGGACGAAACTTCGGCTGATTGTAGAGTAGCAGCGTTGTAAAAAGTTGTTTTACCAGTGTTCGTTTTGCCTATAAGGCCTATTCTAATTGCGGGCACTTACTATCGCTGGAAAGAAATATTCAATCAGATTTAAATCTACATCTTGAGCGGGTGCCTTGCTGAGCTAATGACGCTTTTACGCAATACTTCGATAACAAACTCAAACGGTATCATCGTATCAACAAGGAAGAGGAAGATCTATCTTGACCCAGAGAAACCACCTGACTCTGGACTGTCATTTGTTTCCCATGCTCATCTGGATCATATACATTCGTCATTTGACGAGAAGCGTGTAATAGCTTCTGCTGAAACTGTTAGACTTGCTAAGGAGAGAGGGTTCAAGATAGGCAATTACAGCGAAGAAGAACAAGACATCGAAACTTTTGATGCGGGGCACATCTTGGGCTCACGTGCAATTCTAATGGAGAATAGCATATTCTATACTGGAGATTTCGCTCTCCGTCCAAGAGCGTTTCTCGGAGGCGGGAAAACAGCAAAATGTGAGATATTGATCATGGAAACCACATTCGGAAGCCCTGAATATCTATTCCCTCCGGTTGAAAAAGTGCTTGAGCAGACCAACAGGCTCATTGCAGAAATGTACGCAAAGGGCGTCCCTGTAGTACTTATGGGATATCCGCTAGGCAAGTCGCAAATTCTTTCACACTATTTTTCTTTTTGGGATCCCGTCTACGTCTATGAATCGATAGCGAAGATGAACAGTACTCATACAGAACTCGGGGTGAGCCTCGGAACCAATTTCAAAAGGTATGAAGAAGCTAAGGAAAAGGGACTGCTGAATCGCAAGCCTTGGATTCTATTATCACCGTTAATGAGTGGCAGGAGCAAATTTGCGAAAGAATTAAAGGAGAAGTACGGCGCAGTTCTGGTTGCCTTTTCAGGCTGGGCATGCAGGCCAGGGTATAGGAATGCCATGAATGTTGATTACGCTTTTCCCGTTAGCGATCACTGTGACTTTAACGAGCTCCTTCAATTGGTAAAACAGTGTTCACCGAGGAAAGTGATTACTGTTCACGGCCAGAATGAAGTTTTTGCAGCGTTCCTCCAAAAGCAGGGCTATGACGCTCAGCCATCTTCAGCCCTCCATGCATCAATGACAGATTTCATACACGAAGACTGAGTGCCAAAATCACAATTTCTATATAGCATAAAGTACATTTCGCCAACAGTTAGATGTCCATATGTCGTCGATAATGTTCAAGAAATTTGGAGAAGAATTGATTGGAATGGTGGGTAAGAAAATAACTGCATTGACTTCCGACGACAAGGTCTACCAAGGTGTCCTTCTTGGCATCGACGAAAAGCTCAATGTCATAATTGACAATCCGACTGGCGGGGAGAACGCGTACAAGGTAATTCTTAACGGAGCATACTTGAAAGAGATAAAATTGGTAGAGAAGCCTTTTAACATGAAAGCTCTTGCAGAAAGAATGTCCAAGGTCTTTCCGGGATTGGTCAAGATGAGGGAAGATATTGGCGCAATTATAGTCATGGACAAGATCAAAGTTACGGAGCATGGTGTTGTAGACAGTATAGGCCTTGCGGCAGACCGTGTCAGATCTGTATATGACGAATTCGTCAAAGAGACAAAGAAATAGCCAATGCGTGATATATTCCAAGTCGATGAGCTAGACCTAGCTGGGCGTATCGGTAAAATAAGGACAAACCATGGAGAGGTACAGACACCTGCACTACTTCCAGTAATACACCCATATAATCAGAAACTTCCTGCCAGTGAAATCAAGAAGATAGGCTTCCAAGCAGTGATGACCAACGCTTACATAACAATGAAGAAGTTCGGAGACGAGGCTCGAAGGAAGGGCATCCATCGGATAATAGGTTTCGACGGCCCCGTGATGACCGATTCTGGTGGATATCAGGTTCTAGAATACGGGGAGGTTGAAGCAGATCCGCTTGAAATGGCTAGGTTTGAGGAAGAAATCAGAACGGATCTTGCCATAATACTTGACACGCCGACAGGGAGGAGCGGCACGTATGAGGTTGCAGAGAAGACTGTAGATCTGACTCTAAAGGCATGCAAGGAAACTCTTGCTGGACTGAAGGAAAAGAATTCTTTGTGGATAGGGCCTGTGCAGGGAGGAATGTTCCTTGATCTTGTTGGTCATTCAGCCAAAACGATATCCGGAATGGACTTTGACATGTTCGCCCTCGGCAGCCCTACCGTAGTAATGGAATCGTATAATTTCGTCCTTCTTGCAAAGATGGTCTTGACGGCCAAGAAGGCCCTTCCTTCTGGAAAGCCATTCCACCTGTTTGGCTTGGGTCATCCTCTCCCACTCTCTTTAGCCGTGGCACTGGGCTGCGACACCTTCGACTCTGCATCTTACTGGCTATATGCAAAAGACGGGAGGTACATTACCGACCTTGGCACAAGGCATATCGAAGAATTGGCCTATCTATCGTGCAGCTGCCCAGTCTGCTCAAATTATACCCCATCAGAGATTCGAGAGTCCGATGAGAAAGTGCTACTTCTTGCAAGGCACAACATACATGTTCTCTGGAAAGAGGTGCAGTCGACTAGGCAGGCCATCAAGGAGGGGAGATTATGGGAGTATGTAGGCTCGAAGGCAAGGTCGCATCCTAACATGTGGAGCGCCTTCAATTATATTGCAGGGAACTGGGACTATCTTGAGAAGTTCAGTCCCTTTACCAAAGACAGAGGAGTCTTCATTGCATCTTCCCCTGACGATCTCAGGCCTGAAGTTCAGAGGTATGATGCCCTATTTGGAAGCATAAAACCAAGAAAGAATTTGGTCGTGCTTCCCAATAATACAGAGAAACCTTTCCTGCTGTCTCCGCTTTATCTTAAGCTTGATGGCAAGGAAGATACATTATTTTGCGCCTTCAAGGTTCCTCTTGGGCTGATCCCCGCAGGAATTTCTGACATTTACCCGTTTTCGCAGAGCGTGGTTTCCGAGGATGCTTTTGAAGATGTCATGCTGATGAAGAGGGTTGAAGCGAGGCTAAAGAAGCAGCTCAAAGCATTAAGGCCAAATAGACTGCTGCTTGTAATAGACGGCAGAAGTTCTGGTATGGCAAAGTTCCTGCAGAGAGTCTTGAAACCCACCAAAACTATCAAGCTAGAAGGGGTCAAGAATCTTAAGATAAAGGAAGAAATTGGATAAGACATTTTACCCTCTGCATCTGCCTTCACCGTATTGACTTCAATCACTTTCTACGGCGGGGTCGGGGAGATAGGCGGGAACAAGATACTTGTCGAGGATAAGGGCACAAAGATATTGCTTGACTTTGGGATGTCTTTCAAGGCCAAGGGAGCATTCTATTCCCCTCCATTTCTGTCGCCCAAAAGTGGTTCTGCTCTTGTTGAACTCGGGATACTTCCCAAGATAGATGGCCTCTACGAGTTCGATGACAGCAGGCCGAACATTGATGGAGTCTTCATTTCCCATGCCCACTTGGACCACTATGGCCATGTTCCCATGCTGAAGAGAACCATCCCGATTTATTGCGGGGAAACTACCCGCACTATTATTGAAGCCTCTTCAAAGACAAGGCAGTCAAACTTTGAATCCAACGTTGATGGAATACAGTGGAAGACCTTCAGGACTGGGAAGAAAGTTAGCGTCGATTCAATTGCAGTTGAGCCCATACATGTAGATCATTCTGTACCTGGAGCTTACGGTTTCTTGGTTCACACTTCTTCAGGGACGATAGCCTATACTGGCGACTTCAGGATGCACGGCCCTCGGAGGGACATGTCAGAAGAGTTCCTCGAAAAGGCTGCTGAAACTGATCCCGTAGCAATACTGACGGAGGGGACAAACCTTGCTGGGGCAGAAATTTCGTCTGAAGCAGAAGTTTCCGACAAACTGTCAAAACTTGTAAAGTCTACCAGAGGGATAGTACTTGCAGAGTTTTCCAAGAGCGACACTGACAGGCTGACATCTTTCTACAACGCTGCGAAGAACGGTTCGAGGTCTCTGGCGATATCGATGCGACAGGCTTACGTCCTGAAGGCTCTGGAGAAAGATCCCAACCTCAAACTTCCAAAACTTTCAGACAAGAACCTGACGGTCTTCAGGAGGGCAAAGAAGACATACTATTCGTGGGAGAAGGAAGTCATGGACGATGCTGAAGTCGTAGATTCTGCTAGATTGTCAAAGATACAGGGTGAAACTGTCCTTGCAGCATCTCTTGCTGATCTTGAGGAATTGATAGAGATCAACCCAGCATCTGGGAGCTGCTATGTTTTATCCGCATCTGAGCCGTTCAACGAAGAGATGGAGATAGGCTTCGACAAGCTGATGTCTTGGCTCGACCATTACGGTATCGTCCAATATCACATCCATGTCTCTGGGCACATTATGCCCTTGCAGTTGAGAGACGCTCTTCAAAAGATTCAAGCCAGAAAAATATTCCCGATACATAACGAGCATCCAGAGCTCTTTGGAAGATTCGTTTCGGGGATGAAGAGCGAGGTCTTGGTTGCAGAAAAGGGAACTTCTTACAAATTATGAGAAAGGTTAACTAGCTCTGAACAGTAGTTTTTTTGGTTTGCAGGTATGAAGAAACTGATCATGCTTCCCGGGCCAACTAATGTCCCCGAGCCCGTCATGAGGGCCATGCTAGAGCCCATGATCAACCATCGTAGCACATCCTTCAGTAAATTACTGAAAAGGATTGTGGAGAGAGGCCAGAAGATATTCCAGACCTCTGGGGAGATAATCTGCCTGACCACTTCTGGCACTGGAGCCGTAGAAGCTTCCGTGACCAACTTGGTCAAGAAGGGCGATAAGGTAATTGTTACAGTCTTCGGAGAATTCGGAACCAGACTTTCCGAGGAGATTGAAGATATGGGTGCACATGCCATAAAGGTTAATGCACCTTTCGGGGATGCTCCCCCGATCTCTGCAGTCGAGGATGCATTTGAAAAAAACGGGAAGGTGAAGGCACTTTATGTCGTTGCCAACGAAACTTCTACGGGAGTAGCGGTAAAGTGGCTGAAGCAGGCTGGAGAACTCTGCTCCAAGCATGGAACATTCTTTGTTGCTGATACAGTCTCGAACTTTGGAGGGGATGAAATTCCTGTCGATGCTTACAATATAGATGTCTGCGTGACTGCGAGCCAGAAGTGCATAGCCGCTCCCCCGGGACTTGCGATACTCTCTGTTAGCGAGAGGGCCAAGCGATACATGCTTGATAACCCTGCTCCGATGCAGTATCTGAACCTTCCGCGATACTTCAAATATACTGAAAGAGGGGAGACTCCTTTCACGCCAGTCCTTCCACTATACTGGGCCCTTGACGCTGCTTTTGATTTGATGCTGGAAGAGGGTATGGAGAAGAGGGTTCAGCGCCATAAGATATGTGCTGATGCGTTTTACTCTGCATTCAAGGCTGCAGGCTTGGAAACCTTTGCAAACCCTCAGAGCAGGTCTAACACTGTAGTAGCTTTAAAGTACCCTCAGGGCTTCAATGACAAGCAGTTCAGAGGTGCAGTTGAGGACAATTACGGAGTCGTCCTTGCTGGGGGCTTTGGAGAGTATAGCGGGAAGCTCTTCAGGGTGGGAAGCATGGGTGAGGTTCACAGGTATCATGTCATGACCTCCGTGTCTGCAGTGGTCAACACGATGAAGCAGATGGGTGCCAATGTAAATGTCGAGGCTGGACTGTCTGCTGCTGCAAATGGATTGAAAACTCTGTCATGATTTAGGGATGTTCCTGACCCTGTTGATGCCGTCTATATCCTCGATGATCTTTGCGACTGTCTTCGGGACAAGGTGCTTCCAAGACTTTCCCTTCTCCATCCTTTCTCTTATGCCTGTCCCTTTGTAGTTCCCCCTGTCTTCGAGAGGTACTGGGACGACTTTTACGCCTCTCTCCTTGAAGAGCTGCGTAGTTAACTGCTCATTGGTGTAAACTATACTGTAATCCAGTACCAAAGCATCGACATAAGAAACCCAGACGGAGTGCTGCACCGCATCCGGAACAGGAACTATGATTATCTTCTTGCAGTCCATGCCGGCTTCATCTATGGCCATCTTGATCATTTTGATCCGTTCTCCTGCAGTGAAAGGGTTCCTCGGCTCGTGGCTCTTTTGCGAAGAGCCTACAGCTATGTACAGCAAGTCTACCTGCTTTAGCGCAAATTTTACAGCCTTCAGATGACCGTTATGGAAAGGCTGGAACCTACCTACAAGCACTCCTACCTTCATCAACTACGCTAACAAAATGCTATATTTTAAGCCTAAACGGGTTTATGGATGTGATAGCGATTGACGGCTCTTACGGTGAGGGAGGAGGGCAGATTTTACGTACTGCGGTTGGATTGTCTGTCGCTACGGGTCAGAGCATAGAGGTATTCAACATAAGAGCTAATCGTCCCGTCCCGGGACTGAAGGCTCAGCATTTGTGGGCCGTTAAAAGTGCTGCTGAACTATGCTCAGGGAAAGTCGATTGCTTGAGGGAGGGTTCTACCGCAATAAAGTTTCAACCTCAAAAGCCGAAGAATGAAAATCTGAAATTCGATATCGGGACTGCTGGGAGCATTACATTATTGCTGCAGGCTCTGATCCCTGCCGTTTCTCGCCAAAAAGGGGAATTCCGTTTTGATGTTAAAGGAGGAACTGACGTAAAGTGGAGCCCTACCCTTGACTATTTTAGACACATCGTCATCCCGCTTTATTCGCAGATAGGTGTTGAAGTTTCATTGGAGGTTAGAAAGCGAGGATTTTATCCGGTTGGAGGAGGAGATATTTCCTGCAAGATAACTGCGAAGGGTTATCTGAATAATATTGCATTGAAAGAAAAGACTAGAGGGAAGGCCAGCATAGCAAGTGTCTGCTCTAACCTACCGAAGAGCATAGCCGAGAGGCAGCTGAAGGCTGCAGAGGACTTTCTAATCAGTAATAATGTTGAAGTTGAGGGAAAGTATGCAAATGTTGAGTCTGCAGCATCTCCCGGCTCTGCAATTTGTGTGTATTTTGGTAAAGGCTCTTACATTGGAGGGGACAGCATAGGCGAAAGGGCAAAGCCTTCTGAAAAGGTTGGGTTTGAAGCTGCAAAATTGTTTTTTGATGAGTACTCGTCAGATTGCACGTTGGATAGCCATGTTGCAGATATGGTAGTTCCCCTTCTGGCACTGGCAAAGAATGAATCTGTTTTTGTGACTTCAAAAAGGACCGAGCATTTACTAACGAATCTGCATATTGCAAAGATGATAACTGAGTGTGAATATTCGGTGGAGCAGTTAGATAGCGGAGCGTCAGTAGTTAGAATTACGCCAAAATAATTTTATTTTTGCCAAGACATGGCCTTATTAGAAAATAATTTCTTGTATAGAACTACATGTCCAATGTTTATAAGTTAATTACATTATCATACAATTATGAAATTTACCGTGCGAATCTACAAGGGAGAGAAGTTCTACATAGGTAGGGTTCCCGAATTAGGAGTTACTACTCAAGGCAGAACCAAGGAGGAAGCCAAGAGAAACCTAAGAGAAGCTATACAAGTTCACTTGGAAGCAATGGTAGATTACGCTATAGAGCACGGGAAAGTGAAAATCGAAAAAGGACAATTAATCACTGCCTAAGCAATGCCAAAGCTTCCTGTCGTCTCCGGCCAGCAGTTGATCAAGGTGTTGACTAAACATTTTGGTTTTAGAGTTCTTAGACAAAGAGGAAGCCATGTCACACTAACAAACGATATCTCCTTTGTTACCGTACCTTTGCACCCTGAACTGGACAAAGGTACCTTGAGCGCCGTCCTGAGAGACGCAAGGGTAAGCAGGGAAGAGTTTATCAGGTTTGTTAGCTAAAATTACTAAATTGGGAATATTCGTAGAGCAGTTAGAAAGCGGAGCATCAACCATTAGAATAATCCCGAAATAACGTATAAGCCTAATGCTGAACTTGTGTGCCATGTTGGAGCGCTAATTCAGCTGTCTTCTTTATGCTCCATAAACTATGGTTGACTGGTCGAAATTACATATTCGCCTTAACTACCATCACTAGGAGAATCAATGAAACCTCTGGCTGTAGTTGGGCTAAAGGTGAACTTGCTCTACTCTGTTGATAATTTGCGAATTGCCCAGAAGAGAAAACGAATATATTTACTGCATCACTCGCTCTAAAGGTAAATTGAACGTCGCGGCCAGCGGGTAATTGCGCCACTCGATAGAGATACTTTCTTGGCTCCAGCGTGGTAGAGGAAACAGAGAATAGATTATCTCGTTGATTAACCGTTTCTTGATACGGAACCGCAACTTGTACGGGGACTAGTTCTATCTCCTGATACTGAACTGGAACCTCTACTTCAACGGGAACGTTCTCAGTGTATTTTTCTGTCCTCTGATATGGTTCCTTTACAGCATATGTTATGGGAATTACTGGAACGAGTGAACCTCCAATAAGGCCAACTACTAGAAGTACCCCAAAGGACAAATGTAATGCAAGATACTCTGGGATTTAGAACCTCTGCGTCAGATACCTATTATTTCGTCATAGAGAATCCCAGCGGAGGGTTTCTCGGTATAGGTGCTAAGAATGTCGGAATTTTTGATGCTTCTGCCGTTGCTACATGGCAAGAGGTTGTTACCAAGACTAGAACAGAAACCAGAATGGAACCACGTACTATAACAAAGACCAGAATGGAGAAGAAAGTTGAATTAAGACCAGTAGAGAAAGAACGGATGGTTGAGGACTTCCGAACGGTTCAAAAGCAAAAGAGTGTTAGTTTATTCGAATATCTCGCAACACGGAATAACCCGTAGTGAAATCAAATTCTAGAAAATTTGTAGTCGGGCAGATCGACTCAACCCATTGGAATCAAGTGATAACTCAATATTACCAAAGCCTAATTAAGCAATAGTAATTGGGGTAGTTCGAAATGGCTTATCTGCAGTACATGCCCGGTGCGACGGTAGTTGGCATAAGCACCGAAGATGGAGTAGTTCTGGGAGCAGAGAAGAGGATATCCTATGGGACATTCGTAGTAAGCAGGTCTGGCAAGAAACTCTTCAAGCTATCAGACTACGTCGGAGCAGGGTGCGCAGGCATGGTCGCTGACATGCAAGCCTTGATGCGAGAGATAGCGGCAAACGTCAAGCTCATCGAATACGACCTCAGAAGGCCGATGCCTCCGAATTCCATAGCAAAGTTAATGTCAGTAATAATGTTCGAAAGGAGGTACTTTCCACTTTTAACCCAAGTCATAGTAGCAGGAGTAGATGGGGCTCCAAACGTGTACGTCCTTGACCCTGTAGGATCAGTCATCCCTGATGAATATGCAGCGGTAGGCAGCGGTGCAGAAATTGCAATAGGAATCATAGAGGCTGGGTATGACAGGAAGATGAGCCTAAAAGAAGCAAAAGAGTTGGCTGTAAAGTCGATAAAGTCTGCAATACAGAGGGACGCTGCAAGCGGAGACGGCGTAGATATAATCACGATAACCAAGAAAGGCATACAAGAAGAAAGCATGCCGTTCAAACAGTAAGCAGCTTTCATCTTACTTGATCTTCGAGCTTAAACGCATCACTAACCAAATTTCAATTTACCTAGGCTTTTGAGTTTGAGTATGAAGCTGGGCCTAGTAATACACAGGTACCTAAATTCTGACTCTTGTAGCCCCCGTCAATAGTAGCTAATCAGAGGGTACCTAAATTGCACAGATGATAGAGGTTCTATTCTCTGCTTAAAGCCTGAACTGGTGTAAGTTTCGATGCCTTCCAAGCAGGTATCAACCCTGCAAGAATTGCTACGCCGACAGCAAGCAAGATCGCTCCACCAAAGAGTTCTGGCGTTATGGCTGGAGTGATTGAAACAGCAGGAGCTGCTCCCTGACCAGGCCTTGCACCTATACGTGCTGGGCCTCCAAATCCAAACCCGCCGCCGAATAGCGACGATGCTACCCAGAACGATAGCGACGAACCAAGAGTAGCCCCAATAAGGCCTCCTAAGAAGCCCGCAAGTACTGCTTCAGTTAGGAATATCATCATGATCCCCCGCCTAGGAGTCCCAAGAGCCTTCAGCATCCCTATCTCCCTCACCCTCTCGTTGACAGATGTTAGCATAGTCGTCATTATACCTGTAAATGCTACCACTACGGAAACCGCAGCTATAGAGCCCAATAGGTTGCTTATGTTGGAAGTTATTGTCTGGACAGTCGACAGTATAGATGAGACTGTAGTCGCCCGCATCTGGTTGCTATATCTTTCATTTATCTGCTCAACTACGCCGTTTACATCATCTGCAGACTTTGCAACGATATAGAACCCTGAATACGTGTTCGATCTGGTCAAAAGCCTCCCTGTACCCATGGTGACGAATATTGTATCATCTGGATTAAGGAAGAGCCCCTGACCGAACTGGCTGAGCAATCCTTTTACTACAAACGACCTTGTTTCGGTAGTAACCTGCCGTTGGTTCCTTACCGTATATGAAACTGAAACTACTTGGTTGAGCGCTATGTTCGAAGAGTCACCGCCCGGGTGGGCAACATTGTAACCTACTAACGCAGATGTGAATTCGCTGCTACCCGGTTCCGAACCCTCGCTTATCTGTATCCCTGGGAATAAAGAACGCATCTTCTCCGTATCCAGAGCTATTATGGAAACCTGCGCATTCTGAGTCCCTGTCCGCATCGTTGCACTGATACGATAGTACGGAAGAACCATCTTGACCCCGTCCAGACCTGCCAGAGCCCTCTCACTATCCGCATCAAGAGAAACTCCTGCGCTGTTAGCTCCGTTAGGAGCTGCTTGGCCAGCACCTGCCACAAAAATCCTCCCTACAGGAGACACCAGAATAGTTTCAGCCCCTAATTTCTCAAACTGCGCTGTAGTTTGGTTTGCAAAACCGCCTGTAGCTGCAATGAGAGCCACGATTGTAGCAGGCCCTATAGCGATTCCAATAATTGTGAGCGTTGCCCTTAGCTTTCTGCTTCGCAAGGCATTATAGGAGAACTTGAGTACGTCCTGTGCTTTCGTCTAAAGCACCTCCCGCCTTGCCTTCCTTCTAGATCTAAATATCACTGCCAGCCCAAGTAGTATTATAAGAGCAAAGCCTGCTATAAAGATTAGTCGAACATCTTCAGCGGAAAAGCCTTGCTGCACTTGTCTGACTTGCTGGGCTTGCTGTCTCTGCTGCCCTATGGTTATCTGCAGCCTTGACTCACTCGTAAACTTGGTGCCATACTCATCCTCGTACACGAACTGCACCGTGACTGGATATCTACCCTGCTGTGCTGTCCTGTTCAGCTGGAAAGTTACGCTGAAAGGCACCGGTGTGTTTGGATCTACATCTCCAAGATATTGGTTACTGCCTTGGTTAGGTCGGATTGGGCCGCTTGTTAATACCTTCGCTTCGGTATAGCGCGCCACTACGGTCCCCTTGTTCAGCAAGTTACCTACTACTGTGACGTTCCCGCCTGGCGTTGGGCTTACAGGTACCACTGAAAGCGACTGTGTTTCGAGAACTATCTTGCCTCTAACTGAAAGGCCGAAGCTCTTGGTATCGGTATGCTGGTAGCCCCCTGCATCGGTATAGATTACCTGAATCTGCAGTTGATAAGAAGCATCTGCAGCGGCCAGAGTAGCAAATATGGTAGGCTTGATCTCTGCTTCACCTCCAGCCGCTATCTGGTTGAAAGAATAGGTTGGAGAACCAGATGCAAGTATAAGGGGACTGCTTCCCGAAGATGCTGCAAACGACAGAGTAGCTTGAACTGCACTTAGCTGCTGGTTTCCTGTATTCTTGATTTTAATTGACATTGGATTAACAGAGCCTGCCAATAGTATTAGTTGCTGAGTTTCGATGGCTATTGGAGAGACCCATCCCTTAACTATGAAACTAACTGTTTTTGTTTCGGAGTGTGGATACCCGCTGGAGTCGAGGTACGATACCTGCACCTGAACAGGATAGGATGAATCGGCAGAAGCAACCGTAGCAAAAAGCTGCGTATCAATAGTCACTTCTCCTTTGGCTGCGATCTGATCAAAGTTCCATTGATTGTTCCCAGCTGCAAGAGAAAGCGGTGCAGCACCACTAGAAACTGATAGCGTTGCAGTTACAGATGAGATTGCTTGGTTTCCAGTATTTCTGACTTTTATCGAAACCTTGTTCACAGAGCCCGCTGCAAGTATCATGTTTGCAGATTCTGCCATTATTTGCGAAGTCCAAGACTTTATGACAAAGCCCAAGCTCTTCGTTTCGCTTGCTGATTGGCCGTTCGTATCACGGTATGTTATTGAAAATGATGCAGTGTACAGCCCTTCAGAAGTCGAAGGCGATGTATATACCCTATAAGGCACTCGCACCAACCCTCCCGCTTCGATTACATCTACTAGCCTCTGCGCATCACCTCCAACAACGCTCAGCGGAGACGATGCTACAAACGTCAATGCTACATTTACCAGATATACTGGAGCTGTACCAGAATTGACTATTTCAACTGATACATCATTAGCGGTGCCGCTCAGCAGAACGTTTGCAGGAACATTTACTCGTATATTGCTCCTCCCTACTATCGTCACTGGGACGGAAACCTCGACTGTCTGCAACAGAGACCTCTGATCCAGATATGAAACTACCATGTCAAGAGAGTATCTTCTGACCTGAGCGTCATTTGCTACGTTCAGCAGAAAACTCGTGCTTGCAGAGCCGCCACTCGGGATCGCGTTAGGATAGAATGCCCGTATCGTGTTTCCTCCGGTGGAATTCGTGAACGGAGGAAGCAAACGCAGAATCTGGCTCATCCCAGTTATCTGCCCATTATCCAAGTTCTGAATCGTTACCGTCAGCGTTGCCCTTCTATCGCCAGGAGCAACAAGAATCTCTGCATTATTACTCCCCCAATACGAACTGGCAACAGATATTACTCCTCTGCCAACCGCTTGCACGACAAGGCTAACAACCCTGGTCTCAGTCCTTGAGCTGCCCACGGCAGTCTTGAACGTCGCAGTGCAGGTAATCTGATAGACCTGACCCTTGCTCGCTGATGGCGCAAAGATCTTGGACGAAATTGCAAATTCTTGCCCCGCTTGCAGTGATGGTAATGTCCATTTGTTGTCGGAACCTACGAGCGTAAGAGGGGATGGAACAGATAGCGAAAAGTCGATTATTCCCGTAGGTGCGGTGCCTTCGTTCTTCAGTTTCAGGGTAACGTCATTGGTAGTTTCAGGAAAGAGAAACTGGTTGTCAGTAACCAATCGGATTAAACTCCTTCCTGTAATGCTTATCTGAACCGGAACCTTTACAGTGATACCTTTTACTAGGCCACTTGACATAAGATAATCAAGCCTCAGCGTCACTGTGTATGTTCCTATTGATGCGCTGGGCGCGATGTTCAAAAGAAATGAAAAAGTTGCTGACTGTCCAACGGCTATCGTGCTTGTAAGTGCCTGTCTTAGCATGTTTCCGGAAGTGCTGTTGGTGAACTGCCGTGGAAGGTCTATGCTAGCTATAAGGTCAGTAATTGCAAAGTCTGCACCATTTCTTACTACAAGGGAAAGTGTCGTTCCCAAGTCGCCAGGAGCAACTTCTGCCTGTGAGTCTTGAGTACCGAACCCTGCAAAAAGCACCCTAAAGTTGGTAATGAAAAATGAAATGGTGTACGTACTAGTCCCAAAATGTCTAACCCCTGAAACCTTGACATAGTGGAAGCCAGTCTTTGTGGCTTGAAATTCGATCAACTCTCTGTTTCCATCGCCCAGATTCTTGGACTCAGCTATTTGCTTTGGATCGTCATTTGTGCTATCAGGATCGTATAATGTAAGATCAAGGTCAGATCCTGGAGGAACATCCATTTGGATGCTTAGGATCGAGCCTGTCTGCACATTTAGTTTGAAATATTGTGGGGCATCTGCAAAGGTGGCATTCGCCCTACCTGAAGAAATTGAAAGTGCATTTGTAATGGAGTTGCCTGGTGCAACCGCCTCTGAAAGAGGAGCATATTGACTAACTTGAGCCAATAGCAACAGGATTAAGAATACCGTTGTAATCTTTGCTATTTTGATTCCCATATCAACACCAATAAAATTAGGTAATTTCTGCCTTCTTTTCAGGAACTAAAGCGCCTATGAGTACACACATTATTGCAGCCGCACCTATCAGATAACTAGAAAAGCGGATGTACGAATCCACTGAAACTATACCTCCAGCCAATGCTAATCTTTGTTGAATCGCTGCTGAGCTAGCGACGCCTACAGGTAACTGCGCGGCTATTTGTTGGCCTTGCGGATTATTTCCTGCTGATCCCAGCATTAGATTTTTGAACTGGTTGTCATAGTTAACCTGAATAGCTAGCGCGGCTATGACCAAAAAAGCACCTAGCAACAGCGGACGCTTACGCATTATAGATCGTAATGGAGGTTCAACATTACCTAGATATGCCTTTTTGTCAAGTTAGGCGCAGTCTTTTCTAAAATTCAAACAGTAATGATGTACCGTATTGCTGACCCAGCATCTTCCGTAACCATAGGGAGCGAGTTTCACGTTGTCTTGGCACCATATCTTCTCGTCTTTGAGTGTGAAAAAGGTGCTGAGCCTCCTTGAAAGGTCCCAAGCAAGGGGGTAGATTTTGCCTCCCTTTTTGACATTTTTTATAATAACCGTAAGGTAGCCTCTTGGTTTTATGACGTCATGAACCTTGGCATATATCTCCGTAAGCGTATCAAGGAACTCTTCATAATTCGATATGTTACCTAAATCTCTTGAATCTTCAGAATAGAGCACATCAAAGCCTTTTTCTTTCCTGTTCTTCTGCGTCTCAAAGCCCTTTGCATGTAACATATCCCAGTATGGGGGGGAAGTTATACAGTAATCAACTTGATGGATGTCCATCTTCTTTATCTGTCCTGCATCTGCCTGAAACAGCCTTGCCGAAATATTGATGGAATTTTCTCCGCCTTGCATTTCGATTTCTTCTTTGGCCATCATTATTCTTTGTTTTGTTATCTGGAAGTACTTGTCGAGGAGCTCTATTGCAACAGCATTTCTCCCGTTTTTAAGAGATGCTATTATCGTGCTCCCGGTTCCCACCATGGGGTCAAGGACTGTCTGCCCCTTTTTGGTAAAGAATTTGATGAAGCTCTCCACCAACTCTTCTGGAAACTTTGCTGGGTGCAGCAGAACTTCCTTTGGCCTTGGTTTTGGGTTAAGCACGAACCAGCTCTTCTGAAACTTCAGCCATTCTTTATTTGAAAGATCGTTGAACGAATTAAAATTATGGAAGAGTCCCTGATCTGTAATGGTAGCATTGTTAGTCTTGGAAACTACTCTTGGACTACTGAAACTGTAGTTTATGTTTGCGTTGAAGATTTGGAATTCATGATGTAATGGTGAATGAAGCGTTTGCTATGCACCTAATTTCACCGCAGTTTAATCACGCTTAATGCTTGAGGTCTAACATTTTAGCTACTTTAGAGAGATTAGCTAAACATCTTTTATTTCAGAATTGGAAGTTTCTGTTTCTTTTTCCTGCAGAGTTTCTTCAACAGCTCTAACGAATCTTGCACATCTACCAAAGAACGGGTTTCAAGATAGCCGTCTTTTATCGCATCATCAACAAATTTCTGCCCAGCAGCAGTTCTTGTTATGGTCATGGTCCAACCGGAAAGTCCTATTCCTCCGAGACCAATATCTGCGAGCTCTGCAGAATAATCCTTGCAGTATTCACATGCTGGTCTTGCGTACTTCCTGAAATCCTTCAGAGAGAGTTCGTACTCCTTGCTCTCTGTCCTTATGATCACTTTTCCCTTTATGTTAAAGTACTTTATGTCATCAATGTTTATTCCTAACTGTTCTGCAAGGTCAACTATCCCTTCGTAAACAAAGGCTTCTGAGCAGAACAACCCTATTGTAAGGGTGACATTATTTCTGTACCATTTTGCAATAGGCCCATAAACTCCGCCATGTTGGATAGAACGCAAACCGTCTATTTGACAGGGAACTCCTACTACGGCTATAGGTGCAATATTCTTCGAGAAAGCCTCTTCTACAGCAAGCATATTTGGAGAATAAACGTACCTTGAACCACTACTCGACAGCAGAGCCTCCTTACTGGTTGCAAGCTTGTGTACCGGCATGCCCGGGGTTTCTTTTGACACATCTCCTACAACTGCACCTTTGATCAGACTTTTTTCCAAGCCGTAGAGCAGTAACGTCGTTGCCGTTCCCCCATCCTGAGCCCTTGTCCGAACTTCTGGGATTGTACTCCTTGACAGGAATATGTCAAGGTAAAAGCCGAAATCGTCTGTCTTTCCATTCAGATTCCCGAATACCTTGTCCCTAAGACCTGCAGTTACGGGCATTTCTGGGCAGACTTGAACACAAAGACCACAATCTGTGCATCTGTCTGTTCTTATATCCTCTGGATGATTTTCTGAATAAGTGAATACATCCCAAGGGCAGATTACGACGCATGCTGTGCAGCCACTGCATATTCCAGTATGTACTATCTCCTCCATAAGAAAGTCGACTGCTCTGTAATTCGTTTGGCGCTTTCCTTTGTACCTCTCATCAAACCATGCCCTAGCTTTTGGATCTTCCGTCAGGACAGAATATTTTTCTCTGATCTGCTCTAGTTTCTTCAGAAGGTTTTCAGAGGACAATAGCACTTTTTGAAATCTGGATTATTTTAGTCTTGTTTGAATTCATACCAGTTCTGGATTATTTGTGGTGTTGCATCTTTAGTAGAGACGCATACCAAAACTAGTCAATGCCGCTGTTGGTATAAAGTGACAGTGCATCTATCAAGGTCAAATCTAGATTTCCCGGTTTTTATCATCGAATCTGAGTCTAGTTTAAGGCTCTTTGGCTGGAAGATGGATGCAAAATTCTATTTTAGGTGTGGCGACTCTGTCAAATGCCTTTAGGTCACTTTTTCCCGTAACTCTGAATCGTCATCGTCGCCACTTATTCTCACGGTAAAGCTTCATAATAACTGTTCCCTTGATCAGCCGAAGCATTTCCTCGCACGTACTATTTGAGTCTAAATACAATGCAAGAGAAAGAAAATTGCACATAGGGTTTAACTCATAACGCAAGCACTAGAGTACTTTACTCAACGACTCATCGCAAAGATGAATGAGAGAGTTGACAGTCAATTAACAGTGCCTCATAGAGACGAGTTTCTATTCTTTGCCTCATCACTACTCCCCCTTCCCGTAGCTAGACTCAGTCCCCTCAATCGGGAGTCATGCGTGTGTGTACATTTTCTAGCTTTATATTGTAGCCCCTGTCTATAGAAGCTAACCTGAGGATGTCCATCCTTGCTCAGGACACTTAGGAGAACTTTTTTACCCGAAACAGATACGCCTTAAAGAATGTCCTTGTTTGACGGCGAGCTAGAGCCTGTGTTTGATCCTAAGAAGATAGAGGGCAGGGTCAGAGACTACTGGAAATATATAGACATAAAGACTCAAATTAGAAAGGAAGTTTCCAAAGACAAGCCCGTAGGATACATTGAAGGTCCTCCTACTCTAAACGGAGAACCACACATAGGACACATCCGAGGTAGAATAATGAAGGACGTATGGTACAGATTTTTAACGCTCAATAAAACGAATATCGTCTACAGAGCTGGCTGGGATACACAGGGCTTGCCAGTAGAGCTGCAAGCTGAAAAAGAATTGGGACTGACAGGAAGCAAGGTAGAGAACATCAAAAGGGTAGGAGAGGAAGCTATAGTAAATGCCTGCAAGAACCTTATCAAAAGGTACTATAAAAGCTGGGAGAAGGCCGACGAGCTTCTTGGTATGCTAATGGACTATGACAAGGCATACTGGACTTACAAAGACGAGTATATAGAAAGAGAATGGAGATACCTTCAAAGAGCTTGGGAGAGGGGTCTGCTGGCTGAAGGGTTCAGGGTAGTTGCCTATTGCCCGAACTGTCAGACCTCGTTGAGCCATAAAGAGGTTGGATTAGGATATGAAACTGTAGAAGACCCCTCATTGTATTACAAGGTAAAACTTGCTGATGAAGATGCCTTTCTTCTTGTGTGGACAACCATGCCTTTTACCGTTGTAACTGACGAAATGGTAGGAGTTAAGCCAGATGCTGAGTATTCTTATGTCAATGTCAATGGGGAAACTTGGATAGTCGCAAAGGACAGAATAGATGACATAATGAAGATGCTTCGCATAGATAATTATAGAACTGCAAAGACAGTAAAGGGAGCAGATCTTGAGGGAAAGCGCTACATACATCCCCTAGCAAAGAAGCATATTCCATCACTAGCTAAGCTTGCAGATGGAAACAAGGTACACTTTGTCGTGGCAGAGGAATGGGTTGATATAACTACGGGGACTGGATTGGTACATCTATCACCTGCTAACGGCGAAGAAGACTATCAGGTGGCTCTCCGTAGGAGCATCCCAGTATTCTGCCCCATAGACGATCAAGCCAAATTTACCAAAGAAGCTGGTGATTTCGCAGGTTTGTTTGTTAGAGACGCAGACAACAAAGTTGCAGAAATGCTGGAAGAAGAAGGAATGTCGTTGAGATATTCAACTATAAAACACGAATATCCTCTATGCTGGAGGTCACGCCATAAGCTTGTCTGGCTTGCAAGGAGAGAGTATTTTTACTGGGTCGAGAGACTAGGCGATCTAGCAGTAGAAGCGGCGCAGAAGGTGGAATACTTCTACGAACCCCCAAAGAACAGATTCATCGAAATAATAAAGGAGAAGGTTCCTTGGTGTATTTCCAGAGAGAGGATATGGGGCACTCCTCTACCAGTTTGGGTCTGTACTCAATGCGGAGAAAAAACTGCAGTGTTCAGCAGAAAGGAGATCATAGCAAGCGCAATTGAGCTCCCCGATGGAGAGAACTTTGAACTCCATAGGCCTTGGATAGATAGGGTTATCCTGAAATGTCAGAAATGCGGAGGGAAACAGCGAAGGGAGCAATTTGTACTTGACACTTGGCACAACAGCGGAGCCGCACCATATGCATCATTTACCGATAAAGAGTATGACCAGTTAGTACCCGCATTTTTCCTGACGGAAGGGATAGACCAGACGAGAGGCTGGGCCTACACTTTGTTAATTGAGCATGTAATAATGACTGGCAGTCCAGAGGCACCGTACAAGTCGTTCTTGTTTCAAGGGCATGTTCTAGATGAAAAAGGGAACAAGATGAGCAAGAGCCTTGGCAATGTCATCGAAGGTATACCAACATTAAGTGACAATCCAGTTGACATAGTACGCTTCTACATGATGTGGAAGGCCTCTCCTCTTGACGGTTTGAGCTTCAGCTACACAGAGATGAAGACCAGAGCCTTCCAAATAATCAACACTATTTACCATTTGCACAAGTACTTCCAGCAGAACAGCAGATACGATGGATTTGATGCGAAGAAACATACACTGGAATGGTCTGAAAAAAAGAAACTTTTCAAGGCTTCCGAATACTATCTGCTTTCCAAATTGGAACAAATGAAAGAGTCAGTAACCAGAGGATATCAAAGGTGCAGGTTCCAAGACTCTGCAGCTGCGATAGACGCGTTTGTCATAGGCACTTTGAGCCAATCTTACCTACCTATGATAAGGGGAGAACTCTGGGACGACAGGGAAGAAACACTAGAAAGGAGACTTGCGATATACGCTATACTTGGGCATGCGCTGATGCAGATTGACATTCTAACACATCCAATCTCACCATACATAACAGAGGCACTCTACCTGCAGGTCTTTTCGCCAGGAAAGTCTATACTCCTTGCTGAGTGGCCTTCCATAAAGCAACAATTGAGGGATAAGAAGCTTGAAGAAACCTTTGCCGCAATCGATACGATTATATCTGTTACAAACGCTGCCAGAATGAAGGCAAAGGCAAAGCGGAGATGGCCTATGAAGAGTGCAACAGTCCTTGTGCCAGCGACTATTAAGGGAGCGATCAATGAACATTTAGAGCTCCTGAAGGAGATGACAAACGTTAAGCAGATCGAGTTAAGTGACTCTGTAGAAAACGTTCCAATAAAGCTGAAACTGAAACCTAGGTGGGACTTGCTTGGTCCGATATTCAAGTCTGCACTAGGCAAAGCTAGAAAGGAGTTTGAGATGTTAGATCCAATACAGGTTAAGGAGAAACTAGACAATAGAGAATTTTTTGTATTAACAGTAGATTCACAGGAGTTCAGACTTTCACATAAGGAAATGGAGTTTGAGTTCGTCTCTGACGAGCGACATGTAGTCGTAGAGAGGGAGAGCTACGTGGTTGCCTTATTGGCTGAGCGTGATATAGAGCTAGTTGCAGAAGGAACGATGCGCGACATAGCTAGAAGGTTGCAATCTTTGAGGAAGGAGAGAGGTTACAGCCCCACCGAAATACTTGATACAGCTTACATTGCTGGACTAGAGAGCGATTTTGCAGATACAGTTGCTAGAAAGAAAAGTGAACTTGCCTTCTTGGTACGCGTGAAGAAGGTCGAAATTGTTGATGATAACACAAAAGGGATAAAGTGGTCTGAAACAGAACTTGATGGCAAAACATTCAAGATCGCTGTTCAGTAAGCTTCCTCCAATCTTTCGAAACTCCAGCAATTTTAGCCACAATACCTGTCAAAGGCTTCATCCTGCTAGGTAAGAATTTATGCAAAAATGTTAGATCATCAACGGTGAACGTTCTAAATACACGCAAGAGGGCTATATAGATTATCGCCCCACAAGGCACCAGTATTACCAAGGCGGCTAGCTGCCTTACATATCCGCCTATCATAGACGACAGGACTCCAAGTACTGTCCCCATTGTTATGCTGGCAGAGATTGAGGATAGCAGAGCTCTTCCATCAAGGACAAAGTACCCTAGCTTATTTGAAGAGTAAATAATCATGGCAGCTACTACAAATATCATTATCGCCCTTGCAAGGGCAGCGCCAACAAAGTTTGAAATCGGAACAAGTGCTGTTAGAACTATCACAAAGACCAGTAGCCCAACAACGTTTGCTAACATGATCCACTTGACTTTGTCTGCCGCGACGAGTTGTGCGTTGTATACTGACGTAAAGGAAGTGAGTGCAACTGCAATTGAAATTATTGCCGCTGGCAAGGCGCTGCTAGAGTAATCTGGACCAAAGAGCCTTGTCAATGGGAGGGCTAACGCAGCTATCATTATTGCTGTTGGTACTCCCAGCAGGGAAACATATCGTGCATAAACCTTCGAGATAGTTTTGAGCGACACCATGTCGTTTTTAGCAAGCATAGACGACATTGCGGGCACCAAAGCGGTGTTAAACGCATTTGGTGTATAGGCTCCTATTGTAGCCGCAGCAACCGCAACTGTGTATATGCCAAGTTCTGGCAAACCTAGCTGGAACAAGGCAAATATTCTGTCGATCTGCGAAACTCCAAAGACTATGAACGACGAAACTAATAGAGGAAGCGAGAACCTTGCGACGGCAATTATTTCTACATGCTCATGTTTTCCCTTTAATCTCGAAAACAGCATAGGCGCAACGAGCAGTATCAAGGCAGCATCACCAATTATGTATCCAATAACTGCACCAGCAACCTTGAACCCAAACGCTACAAAGATGGCTGCTAGACCGAACCTGAGAATAAGAGATACGCCATACAACAGTCCTGCCCTGCCAGACCTTCCTATGCCCACTACAGTAGCAAAGAAAAACTGGTTGAGCGTGAAGAAAAGAATCTCAAATGCCGCAAGTTGAATCCATAGCGTTTCTGCTTCTCCGTAGAAGACAAACTTTGCAATTGGTTCTGCTTGCCACAGAACGAGCAGTGTTATCGGGATTATGATCAAAAGAACCATAAAAAGAGCAATTTTGAATACTCCAATCATCTTTCCTTTTTGCGTAGAGCCATATTCAGGCATGAACTTTGACAGTGCATGCGGAATTGGAAGGCTGGTCATTATTGGTTGAGGGAGAGAGAAGTTGGCAACAGTAGAGGCCAAGTAAGCGAGAATCTGAATACCTGCGATGATACCGACTTCTCCAGTAGAGAGCAAATTGGTAAGAACAATAAAATGACCTGTGCTTGCAAAAGCACTGATAATGTTGGAAAAATAAATTCCTGTAGCTCCCCTCGCTACGCCTTCCCCAGAAGCCAAATTAGTCATCTTTGCCTTTTTTGTTGCTGTATAAAAAGAAGTTTCACTTTAGGTATCTTCGCATCCCTGTATCCTCTGCCATCAAATGCAACCAGTTTATTTCTCCAAATCGCCTCTTCTTCGGATTATTCAGTTTGTCTAAGATCTCTTCGACGACTTCCTTCGGATTTCTGCCGGTAGTGTCTATCTCTGCTATTTTCGATTCTGTGAATGCTATTAACGCTTCCGAAAGGCACAGGTCTATAGCTTCTACGACGACGTTTGCTTTAATTTTGGTTTTAGAATATCCTCTTTCTCTATACCTTTTGACAAGCTCGTGCGGGGAACACCGAAGAACAACTGCAAAATCAACATAATCGTCAGGTATGCAGTGCGGTAGAAGATGCCCTACAAGTACTATTTTTTTCCCTTTTAGCAGCCGTGGCAATTTTTTGTAAACAATAGAAGTTTCAACTTCTATTCCATCCCTAGTTCTGATTTCCGCACCTAATTTCTCTGCAATAGCATTAATATCAAAGAATTCGTATCCGAGTTTTTTGGCAACGAGCTTCCCTGCGGTCTTTTTACCCGTTGCTGGAGTCCCAGTTATGCCAATGATACTATTATTTTTCAAACGCTAGACATGTAGTTCTATACTTTATTTCGCTACCGCATAGCACTAACAAACACCCCTGTATGTAACTAAGGGCCCCAAAGTCAAAGAGTTACTAACAAAAGCTATCCTACATGCAAAAAATCCCCCTTCCCCCGTATATAAAGCGGAAAATGGATTGCAGATCAAAGACATAGGTATGGGAGAAAAATAGCATTAACCCGCATACATGGCGTTATACTTAAGTAATACAAGTGAGATTTAAATCCGAGCTCGACGCATGTTACTTCCTGCTGAAATTGAAGCCAGAACATCAGTACCCGCTATAAGGGCTCTCGTAGCAAGGAAGCTAACCAAGCAGTATCATATGGGTCAGCAAGATATTGCAAGAGTTTTAGGACTCACACAGGCAGCAGTGAGCAACTACATTACAGGTAGAAGAGGTAGCGTCTTCAGCGACGACGAACTTGTCAGTATTGATGGTGTTGTAAGCCAAATATGCACAATGCTACTCTCTGGGGCAGAAAGTGCAAAGGTTATCTCGAAATTCGATGAAGCCTGCCAAATCATGAGACACAAGAGACTCTTGTGCAGTGTCCACAAGCAGCTCGATGCGAATCTTGATGTCGAGAACTGTCATGTATGCGATGGTGAATCTGAATGGAAACCCGTTACTTTGAAGCTCAGCTAATCGCAGTTCGACATACCCTTTAATAAATGCAGTAGTTCGAAGTAGATTATGCGTGTGGCCAGTCAAGTGCTAGCGATGTTACTTGTCGCTATGTTCGTTCTAACACCCTCAATATCGGCCATTAACCTCCCAAAGACAGTCGAGGAAGATCTTCTACCAATAATCCCGAAGGATTATGCGGCATACATTAAAGCTAAGCAATACACATCTATTGAGCAGTTCTATAGCGAAATTGGTTATTGGAACCAGGCCTCAGATACAGTCCGTGCATTGATTCTGTACAATGCTGGGGAATTGGTATATGCACCTGAGGGCGTGAGCATAAAGCACGTGTACAAGACGCTCCCAATGGCGTCTGTAAATGTTGACAGGGAGAGGTTCACCGAGCTCTCTCAACTTGCAGGCATAAAGAAGGTCTATCTTGATCAGAAGTTTGAAACTACCTCAATTAACCTTCTGAATATGGCTAGCGGGAAGCTCAAGGCTGATGCTACCTACCCCTACATAGGGAAGTACCCTACATTGCTTAACGATACTACCAAGCTGATCGGAGCACAAGATCTCTGGCGGAGAGGCATAATGGGCAACGGCACGATCATCGCAATACTCGATACTGGTATTGATTCCACCCATCCTAACATGCTATTCCTTCCAAACTCCCAGCAGAAGAAAGTGATCAAAGAGATCTCAATGGTGGACATATTTGACGAAGTTGGAGATGTTAGCGATAAGTCTGGACACGGAAGCCATACTGCTGGCATAGCATCTTCAAGCGGTGCAGTTGGGGGCACTAAGATACTAGCAACTTCAGTAGGACAGGAAATTATCAATGCTACAATCCTTCCAAATACCCAGATGGGTGTAGCCCCAATGTCTAAGATTTACAACGTGAAGGTTCTTAGCAATCAAGGTTTCGGCCTGTTATCTTGGATCATAAGCGGGATAGAATGGGCATCAGAGAACGGTGCCGATGTAATTTCAATGAGCCTCGGTGCATACCCGTTTTTCTTAGAAGATGATCCTCTCTCTATGGCTGTCGAGAAGGCTGTTAGAAACAACGTGACAGTAGTTACATCGGCTGGAAACGTGGGGCCAACAACCTTTGCAGTAGGCACCCCGGGGATAAGCAGAGATGCGATAGCTGTCGCAGCGGCGTATGGAACTAGATATCCAATCTACTTCAGTAGCAGAGGTCCTGCATCGTACAATCTCATACAAAAGCCAGATATTCTTGCACCGGGGATGGTGGTTTCTAACTGGGCTTTCTACCAGCTCTTTGAGGAAACCTTCTATCTTGAATTGGCAGGAACTTCGATGGCCGCACCTCATGTCGCAGGTGCGGCAGCAATGTTGAAACAGGCATTTCCAGCTGCAAGTCCCTATGCAATAAAGGCAGCCTTGCTTAAAGGTGCAACCGACATCGGTTTAGAACCCAATGTTCAGGGCGCAGGGTTCCTGAATGTTTCAAAGGCTTATGACATACTTGCTGCATCACAAGGTGATTTTAGGCAGCTGGCGGCTCCTGAGGCGAAGGTAGACCCAGTTCGTCCAATTTCCAACCTTATAGGCGGTTTGGCAGGAACCAGAGTCAGGTTTATTGGAACGCCAGAACTTTACAGCAATTTCTTGAACAGGCTCATTATGGAGGGAGCAACAATATCCGTGCAGAATTTTGGGCCTCTTACGGTTGAATCTCTAGCTGACATTGATGTTCTGATGCTTGCTGAGCCTAGCAATCTGAGTAACACGCTCTATAACAAGACAGCTATAGATCTCTTCGTCGGCTCTGGCAAATCGCTGTTCTTCATAGGGGATACCCTGAGAAATGGGTACGACAATATTACAAAACAGTATGGCATAAATTGGAACACTCTGGCAATGGGAGGATCGGTTACTAGATTTGGCAACCATCCCATTACACAAGGGCTCAAGCAGTTATGGTTAGGAGGATCCATAGCAAGCCTAAAAGTGGGTACAGGTGCGCAAGTCATCGCTCAAGACTTTCTATATCCTGTGGCAGCATTGTGGACAGGTATTGGAGGAAGGAGCAAGGTCTTCGTCCTTGCCGATGACGATGTTCTAAACGATGCAAATATTAAAAAATTTGACAATCTAGCTTTCGGGCTGAACATTATCGCATTTCTGGCCTCTGAGAGGATTGCTAACAGTCCTCCTGTGCATGAAGTTGGCGTTGGATTACGCTACCCAAAATTCATACTCAATGCAAGCACAATAACATTCAAGGTTGACGTATCTAACTTTGGAAGTTTTACAGAGAGAGTGAGTGTATCAGTGAACATAACCAACGAGCGCGGTATCGTTGTACAGCGGCTTACTGACACCATAACCGACCTCTTCCCCGGATCTACAAGGAGTGCAACCTTTACGAGCAGTGTGATAAGAACGCAAAACCAGTTTGCAGAATATAGAATTGTAGTCCAAACGGGTATAGGTTTCCGAGAGGTAAGTTCGCAAAACAACAGGCTAAGTGCGACATTTGATGTCATTGCAAGAAACCAACAATCTGGCACAAACCCCAGGGTTGCAGTTTTTGCACCCAGCAAGATCACGTCGTCTTTATACCCAACTATGACCTACTTCCCCGGAGACTTCAAGGTTCTTAATGTCACACTTCTTTCGAGCTATCAGCTGAACAATGCAAGGGTGCGCATAGTAGGCAATGTGTCACAGTTTACATCGTTCTCGAATGCAAAACGTCTTGTAGAGACTACTATCTTCTTCGATTTCCCTGACAGCACCCCTCTAACATTCAATTACGGCAAGAAGTATGATGCGGGCAAAGAAATTGTTCTGGGTTCTGTAATGGGCTACAAAGGCCTTCCGATCCAGATAATTATCGATGATAATGCAAGACCAGGCAGGTATACTGGCGCAATAGAGCTTGTAGAGGGCAACAGCGTTACGCTAAGGCTTCCTATAGAGCTCTCCATTTCAAATCCTAAAGGCGTCATACTGTATGACGATGTATTTCATGGATTTGACCTTCTTGGAACCATCATCCCAGACGAAGTTGAGCGGTTGTGGGGAGGTTCGTTCAGAGGGGCTGGTCCCGCACAATGGTACGAAAAGATGGCGAAGAGCGGCTTTCAGCTAGTTTCACTGAAACAATACATGAACAACACTGGTATCAAAGACCCTTGGCAGGTATTCACCAGTGGAAAATTCAAGAACATAATACTACATGACACAGAAATGCATGCTGGCAGGATTGGAATGTTCACGACGTTGCTCAGGAACGGCACGAATCTGGAGATTCACTATGACAACGACTTTAGAGGCGCATCATTAGGCTCAGTTTCGATAGACAAGACAACGTTTTTTGGACTTGCAAGAAACTTCAACGCTTCAAACCCAATAGGAAGAGGCATCGCGAACGCAACTTTTCTCTTCGGAGTGGAACTCTCAGCGCAACCTGGTGCGCAAATCATAGCAACGGCTTATAGCCCTGCAAGCCCAGAATTGTCTGGAATAATAGCGGCATCGTTCAAGGTTGATGGGGGAGGCAAACTCGTAGCAATAGGCGACTCGAATCTCTTTGAGAATACTGCAGATTACTATTGGTTGCTGTATATTGCAGCCTTCGGAATCAATGCGACAACCTTAGGAGAATTTCAGCTCGGGGTCAACGCAGCGGCATACCTGACCAATGCACCTCCAGCGATAAACAACTTGGCAACTGATAGGGCAACGTATGGAGCAGGAAGCCAAGTGCAATTAACATTCAACTCTCCTACGGCCACGACTGCAAGGATAACACTCAAGGATCCTGCAGGTAATGCGCTTTCTACGATTCAGCAGGGAGCATCTGCAAACAACAGAATCACGTTGCCTCTTTCAGACAAACTTGCTCCAGGATCTTATTCGATAGATGCCCGGGTTACAGATGATATGGGAGACTTTTCAAACAGAGCAATATCTTTTGCAATAAGGAATACAGTAGCACCGACACTGCAGATAGTCAGCCCTAAGGCTGACGATAAGATAATAGGAATGACCAGAATTGAAGTACTTGGAGAGGCAAAATCCCCAGGTACCATGGATCTCTTCATAGATAACGACAAAGCTGCTACATGGTCTATAGGCGCCAGAACTTACCTATGGGACACTTCGAAAGTTGCAGAAGGGCAGCACAGAATAAGGGTGGCAGCCATTGATGAAGATGGTAATTCTAACGAAACAACGGTAAGTGTCCAAGTAGCCAGGCCTCCTAAAGCCCCGCCGCCAAACCTCCAGATCATAAGCCCCATCCCCAACCAGAAACTCATGGGAGCTGTAAAGATAGAAGTTCTTGGGGAGGCAAAGGCGCCAGCAACTATGGATCTCTTTATCGATGATCAAAAGGTTCAGGGCTGGTCTGACGTGGGGCTAAGGAGTTACATATGGAACTCATCGCTAGCAACTGAAGGAATTCATAAGATAAGAGTAGTTGCAAATGATCAAGACGGCAACACCAGGGAAGCTTCAATAGATGTCATAGCAGCAAGACCAGAGGTGCTTCCGCCTCCTCCATTGCTTACAAACACAGAGATAATCATCATAGTGATGAATGTTATCACGATAGCATCTCTAGCAATACTGATAATCAAAAGGCGCAAAAAATAGGAGAAGAGGGCAAAATGCCCTTTTCTTAGCCGCTGATGCCGTAGCCTACGTACACGTTTACTGAAACTTGGAACTCACCGGGCACTATTTCTGTTGGCGGAGCAGCTTGAGCAGCAGCAACTTCGCGGGCTCCCTTGAAGATCGATGTTGGGATTGGCACATAGACATTTTCAGAGATGCTACTAACACCGAGTAACTTCACACCCAGAGCAGCAGACATTGTCGTTGCCTTGTCCTTCGCATCCTCGATAGCTGCCTTTAGAGCCTGCGTTCTGAGAACCTTGATCGTCTCATCGCCTACTGCAAAGGTAATTCCGTTGATACCCGTCACACCAGAAGATATTGCTGTATCAATTATTCTGCCAGCTCTACTGCCAAGCTGCGTAGTATCCTGCGACTTTACTGTCACAGTGATGCTATGCTCTAAGACGTACCCCGTAATCTGCGGTGGTTGATCTCTTGGGTAGAAGTACGCTGGACTCAAGTTGATTGAGTTCGTTTGTATTTCGCTTCTTGCAATTCCCTCTGCTGTCATTGCTTGCACCAGTTTATTGAATACTCCCGCGGCAGTTTCAGTTGCCTGTTGTGCAGTCTTTGACTCTTGCCTAACGCTCAGCGTAACTAGGACTCTGTCAGGATTCGCCTTTGCCATCCCTGTCCCACTCACTGAGAGCACGTTTTCGAACTTTGCACCATCAGTTTTGGGTGCGGCTACCTGCTCAGGTGCAGGCACTTGGCCGCCGGGCGGTCTTATGACTATTCCTTCGTTTGGCTGACCTATTTGCGATGGCGATATACTCGATATCACCAGTATGACTGCGGCTACCAGGGCCAGTGATACCAGCCCAGCACCGAACATGATTTTTTCTTTTGTCATACATATCATTAGAAAACCAGAGGGTATAATCCTTGCATCTGAAACAGGCTGTTCTAGCCACACGAACGGCTAAACTTAATTCCCTCACACCGTTTTCCACAAGATATGCGATTGGTCTTCTTGGGTACTGGAGACGCGTTCAACAATGATTCAAGGGGGAACATGTCCTTTCTCTTGGATGGGAGGCACAAAATTCTGTTCGATTGCGGCCCTCAGGTCGTTTATTCGCTTAGGCGGAGCGGTTATTCTGTTAATGATATCAAACACCTATTTGTTTCACACCTCCATGGCGACCATTATGGAGGGATACCTTTCATTGCACTGAATCTCTTCTTCAAAGATAAGGGTATGATGACTGCTGCAGGGCCTAAAAATCTTGAGGAAAACACTCTTGCGGTCTGTTCAAAGTTCTATCCAACCATGAAGCCCGAAGAAGTCTTTGCCTTCAGAGGCGTTTCGAAGGACTACCCATTCAAACTTGACATCATGGATGGGAAACATACCGTACCAGACTATGTCTATAAAGTTGAATTTTCAGGAAAAAAGATAGTTTATACAGGAGATACGGCAAGGCTCGATTTGTCGGAGTTTGCCAAAAATGCAGACTATCTGATTCACGAAGCTGCAGAGCTTGAGGAGGAGAGAGCTGCAAAATATGGGCATACGACTCCATTTGAAGCTGCTAAGACTGCTAAAGAGGCCAAAGTAAAGAATTTGGTGCTCGTCCATAGACCAGGGTTTGACAAGAAGACAATTGAAAAGGTACGGAAGATATTTCCAAGAACACTATTCCCTCACGATTTGGATGTAATAGAGGTCTAGCGGTTGGGAGTAGACCTTAGAGATATAGTCAAGCCTAAAAAAACAACACTAGAGCATCTCTCTGGCAGAACGGTCGCTGTGGATGCATACAATGCACTTTACCAGTTTCTTTCAATAATAAGAGGGGAGACCGGGGAACCCCTAATGGACAGTGAAGGCAAGATTACATCACACCTAAGCGGACTATTCTACCGAAACCTAAATCTGCTGACATTGGGGATAAGACCTGTTTACGTTCTGGACGGGAAACCTCCAGAATTAAAGCGCGTCGAAATAGAGAGGAGGAGGGCTGCAAGACAGGAAGCCATAGTAATGTACGAAAGGGCTTTGGAAAGAGGAGACCTTGAGTCAGCAAAAAGATACGCCTCTGCAACTTCTGTGATGAAAGATTACATGATAGCGGACACAAAGAAGATTTTGAACCTGCTAGGCATTCCGTATATAGAAGCGCCATCCGAGGGGGAAGCTACTGCAGCAGAATTATGCCAGAAAGACATCGTATCGGATGTTGCAAGTCAGGACTACGACTCGCTCTTGTTCGGAGCCAAGAGGCTTATCAGGAACCTTACAATTTCTGGGAGAAGGAAACTGCCAGGAAAAAACATCTTCATTAATCTTGAGCCTGAAGAAATCGAACTGCAAACCGTGCTTTCCGAGTTGCAGATTAGCAGAGAACAGCTTATTGATATAGCAATACTGCTGGGAACCGATTTCAATCCAGACGGCTTTGAAAAGGTGGGGCCGAAGACGGCCTTAAAGTATATCAAAACTTATGGGAGACTTGAAAAGATACCGCAGCTCCAAGAGCAGCTCAACCAAGTCAATTATGACGCCATAAGAGCAATATTTCTTCGCCCCGAAGTAAGCAAGATTTCCGAAATAAAATGGAACCGCCCAAATATCGAGGGCATAGTGAACTTCCTCTGCGGGCAGAAAGGTTTCTCTGAAGAACGTGTTCGTAGTGCTCTCCAGAAACTTGAGAAGAGAGAAGAGAGCAAGTCGGAGTCCCTTGAAAAGTGGTTTGCTTGAGAAAGAAGACTGCAGAATTTATACTTGAAGCCCAGAAGCTGAAGGATGAACATAGAAAGGGCTGGAGGGTAAAGGCAGGAATAAGAAACCCTGAATCCGTAGCCGATCATACCTACGGACTTGCTGTACTAGCCATGCTATTTAGCGACAACAAAGGATTGGATACTGAAAAATGCATGCGTATGGCTATACTGCACGACTTGGCAGAAGTAACCATCGGCGACTTATTACCCGGAGAGAGCAATAACAAACGAGATGAGGAGGATAAGGTAATGAAGAAACTTCTAACGATACTTCCAAGCAGTATTTCAAAAAGATACCTGCAAATATGGAAAGAGTTCCGAATCGGCAGATCCAAAGAAGCCAAACTGGTGCATCAGCTGGATAAGATAGAAATGGTCGCTCAGGCTTTACGATACAGTAAGAGAGGTGTCAAGAAAGAAACTCTTCAGATATTCTTTGAGAGTGCAAAAGGTAAGATCAAAGACAATGACTTGCGAAACTTATTTAATGATTTTAATGAACTTTTTCTAGCGGCTGAATATTCCTAAAGGAATAATAAAGCCACGAAGATATTTATTGCCCAGAATTTCGAAAGTTTCCGAAATACATCATGGGTAAGGTACAACTACTTCAATGCAGGGAGTGCGGCAAGGAATACGAACCCACATTCCGATATATATGTGAAGAATGTTTTGGCCCTCTTGAGGTCAAATATGATATAGCATCGATAAAAGTGACTGGAGAAACTTTTGCGTCAAGGCCTAAGAGCCTCTGGCGATATTTTGAGCTTTTACCGCTGGATGAAAAGAGCAGGATCATTGATCTTGGCGCAGGCTATACTCCTCTTCATAAGGCGGAGAGACTTGCAAAGAGGCTAGGGCTCAGGAATCTGTACATAAAGAACGATACCGTTAATCCGACGTTTTCCTTCAAGGACAGGCCCGCAAGCGTGGCAGTTTCAAAGGCTCTTGAATTGGGTTTGTCCGCTGTGGGTTCACCCTCAACGGGTAACCTTGCAGCGGCAACAGCAGCGCATGCTGCAAGGGCAGGTCTCCCATGCTACATCTTCATACCTTGGGACATCGAACCTACGAAGGTAGTTCAGGCAGCAGCTTATGGAGCCGAAATAGTGGCTATAAAGGGGACTTACGACGATGCGAACAAGCTTGCGACACAGGCTGGCGAGATTTACAACATAGGCGTAGTCAACGTGAATCTGAGGCCATACTATGTTGAAGGTTCAAAGACACTTGGCTTTGAAGTATGCGAGCAGCTAGGATGGAAAGCCCCCGATCATGTGATTGTCCCAACGGGAAGTGGTGCATTGCTCTGCGCATTGGGCAGAGGTTTTGACCAGCTCAAAAGTGTAGGTTTGATCAGGGAGAACAATGTCAAGATTACGAGTGCACAACCCTACGGATGCTCACCAATTGTAGATGCGATAAAGAAGTCTACCGATGTAATAGACCCTGTAGAAAGGCCCAATACTATTGCAAAGAGCCTTGCCATTGGAGAGCCAGGAGACGGTATATATGCAGCAAGAACAGTCATGGAAACCAAAGGCTTTGGCGAAAACTGTACAGATGAAGAGATTGTTGATGCGATAAAATTGCTTGCCAGCACCGAAGGGATCTTTACAGAGCCTGCAGGTGGAGTAACGATAGCAGTTCTGAGAAAACTTATCGGCGAAGGAAAAATAGATGCTGGTGAAACTGTAGTGTGCTATGTAACGGGCAATGGCCTGAAGACTCCAGAAGCAGTTTCAGCGCCAACCACAAAACCCATCGCCATTGACCCGAAGATCGAAGTACTTGCGCAGATAATCCGAAGGTGAAAACATGGCAGCAGTTAAAGTGATAGTTCCAGCAGTACTGTCGAGCAGCACAAAAGGCGAAAGAGAAGTCAGCATTGCAGGGCAAACAGTTTCGGAGATAATATCTCTTCTTGCCAAGAAATACGGGGAAACTTTCGAAAGGAGAGTTTTAGATCTGGATGGGAAGCCCAGAACGGTGCTGAACTTTTACGTCAATGGAAAGAATATCAGGTTTCTAAATGGGTTTGAAACCCAGCTCAAGGATGGAGACGAAGTCATGCTGTTACCTGCAGTAAGCGGAGGATAGAAGATGTCGTTTACAGATGAAGATCTAGAAAGATACTCGCGTCAAGTAGTGCTTGAGGACATAGGATTCGAGGGACAAGAAAAAATCAGGAATTCTACCATTACAGTAGTGGGTACTGGAGGGTTAGGAAGCCCTATTGCACTCCAACTCACGGCGATGGGCATAGGAAAGCTCAGGCTCGTAGACAGGGATGTAATAGAGATTTCAAACCTGCACAGGCAAATACTCTTCAGCCCAGAAGATGTAGGGCTACCAAAAGCCGAAGTCGCAGTCAAGAAACTGCAGAAGCTGAACCCAGATGTAAAGTTCGAAACGCTGACATCATCACTCAATGACGACAGTGCAGAATACATCATAAAGGGTTCAGACATAGTGATCGACGGTTTGGATTCTATCTATGCTAGATATGCATTGAATAGGGCATGCTTGAAGCTTAACATTCCATATATATTCGGTTCTGCGATAGAAACTACAGGCTCAGCATCAACCTTTATTCCCAAAAATACTCCCTGCTTAGAGTGCCTGTACCCGAATTTGAGGGATGAGGACCTGCCAAAGTGCGGCACCGAAGGTGTGCATCCATCAGTACTTACTGTAGTTTCAAGTGTCCAAGTATCCGAAGCTATAAAATTGATAGTTGGGAAAGAACCGAGCCTTGCGGGGAACCTGTTCTACGCTGACATAAGAGATCTAAGCTTCGACAAAATCAAGATCGCAAGGCAGCCTGACTGCAAAGCCTGCGGCAATAAAGCCAACATTTCAGAACAGGTACTTCCTCGTAAACTGGTCGAAGAAATCTGTGGCAGAGAGCGCGGCAAGTCTGTCCATGTCATAACCCCTAAAGAGGATTTGCAATTGGATATTGCTAAGGTAGCGAGGGACCTGAACATACGAAACCTCAGGATACGGGCAATTGGAAATCATGGAATTACGTTCTCTTACGATCCAGAAATTAATGTAAGTTTGGTAAAGAGCGGCGTCGCTACGGTAGTAGGTGCGAATACGGAGCAGAGAGCGCTAGAAGTCTTCGATGACTTGGTGGTATCTGGCTTGAAAACCCCGCTGAACAAGGTAGACCCTAAATTTAATGTGGTTCTTGCGTCGTTAGCACACAATTAAGACGTAAAACCCCAAACTATTCTGTAGTGTTAAATGGCTCTTGCAGACAGATTAGTCCGTTCCTTGGCTTTTCAAGTCGATGTCGGAGTTGCCAATTTGCCAAGCTAACCAGTTATAACTCTCATGATCTCTAACCAGTTATAACTCTCATGATCTAATTCTTTGCCTATCGCCTGCCTAATTTGAATCAAGTCTATCCATCGCATCTCGAATCCCGAGGTAGGGACTACCAAGACTGCTTTGCCTATTCCTGCCCGCAGTCTTTTTACGATTTGTTTGTTTCGACTCTTCCGTTTAACATGAGCTATCCTTTTCTTTAACTCTTCTATGGCTAATGGATTAGGCTGGAGATCCCCGACCTCTCTTATGAAAGATTCAACTTCTTCGAGTGTTTGCTCTGTCGGGCCAGCTAGAACTTCATCATAGCTGCTCACAAAAAATTTGACATACTCTACCAAGTCTCTCTGATATTCCTCGAAGAACTTTTTGTCAGCTTGTGATAGAAGACCATAGAGGTACTTTTCAGAAAGATCGACCATTACATTTTGCAATTTATTAAACAAACGAAGGGGGAATGAGGGTCTTCTCTCCCTCGACGTTTCTGCCAAACCGATGATAGATTTGATTCCCTGTCTAGGGGCGCTCCGCTAATATTCGACAACTGACGAATTTTTTCCAATCTATCTAACTAGTTTATATAGAAAGAAAAAAGCTCGCGCTCATGATACGACAGATAACTCTGTTAAGTCTGATTGTGGCAACGATCCTACTAACTTCAACGTTAATGGCAGCACTAATCCCTCGTGTGAACGCTTTTGATCCTGGCGGTCCTCCAGTTGGAGGAGCAGCTCCAACAGTTGCTACCGGCAACTGGGAATGGATAAACTACCAGCCTACTGGAGGTAGTTATAGTCCTCAAACCCAGATAAACAAAGATAATGTACAATATCTAGAAACGAAGTGGGTATATCCGTATACCGCGCCTCCAACGCCGTCAAAGTTAGGACTTTGATTCCCCAGCAAGGCTCAGGTGCTCCAGTTATTATCGTAGATGGAAATGTATATGTGCTCATGAACGACCATAGGATCCTTGCGATCGATGCCGGTACTGGCAAGCTCATATGGAACAACACCTATGGTACGACTTTTGATGCTGTCGGCGAAGCTGCAAAATACCCATTCTTACAGCCTCCCCTTCTGCATGGTCATGCTCTTAACTACTATAGAGATAAGGGTTGGCTCATTGGGAGCTCATTAGGCTCTTGCAACCTCTACGCGGTAGATGCTAAAACGGGCATAACATCATGGGTCCTAAGGACAGAGCAGATTTGTGGTACTGTTGCGGAATTAGGCGATCCCACAAAACTGGTTGGAAAAATTCCTGACTTTCCTGGTGCAGGCGCTCAACAGCCTTCTGGTTTTCCCGAACCTGGAAGTCTAGGGAATCAAGGATTTTACAGCAGCCTTGGTACTCATCCTCCAGTGTTCCTGGGCAACATAATGTTCTTTCCCGTGGCTGGTGCGAGTGGCCAAGGAGGTAGATCATTCGTTACAGCCTTCGACATGACCGATCCTCAGAATCCAAAGCGATTATACAGGACATTTACGCAGGGTCCAGCTCAAGGAGATCCTAACTGGGCGATAAACCAATGTAAAGCAGTAGGAGGAAATGGCTGGTACTTTGAATATCCAAAATTCCTCGAAAGCATTAACTATCCAGCAAGAGACAGGGACCCAACATATCTAGCAACAAAATGTACAGATGTAGCTGATGATGTCGTAAAGAACGACGGAATAGACATGGTTCCAGGTTCTCCCACCTTTGGAAGAATGCATACATCCAGCCAAGCAGGTTCAGCGGTATGGGGTAACTATCCACTCGATCAAGAAACTGGCATTGTCGCGTTAGGTTGGGGTGACCAAGGACCGTACACGAACTTGACAAACAAACATGGCCCAGGTCTTCATGGAAGTGGTTATACAGCACATGACGTCAGAACGGGAAAAATGGTCTGGTGGTTCCAAGCTGTTTTACGCGATCTATGGGACTATGACTGCTCGTGGGGCGGGATAATTGGGCAGGTTCAAGGAAAGAAGGCATACATCAAAGGTTGCAAGGATGGTATTGTTCATGCATTAGACTGGTCGACAGGTAAGCCATTCTGGAATTATGACGCTCCCAGCATCCTTAGAGGAGGGAACAACATCAAGACGTACTATGGTGTTGGAGCAAACAACAGGCCAACTGATCCAGAAGCATGCTGCAAATTGACAAAGGCAGACATGGGCAAGCCATGGATGACTTACCCGCTCAAAGACCCGTTTGTACAGAACTGCTACACCGTTTGTCTGGAATCCGACTTCGCTTATGACGGTAAGCGGATTTATGTCGCAACGTTCAACAATATGGGCACTCATCGCGTGACTAATGTCATAACCTTCGGTAACTCGGGAGCAGCGGTTCCAAGAGCAAACTTCCCAGACCAGACTTTCACTGTAGATTCAAACATTGATGCCGTAGATGTGAATACGGGCAAGAGGGTTTGGTCATATAAGATCGATACGTTTGGTTTCAGGGGAGGTGTTATGACTACTGGAGGAATGGTTGTAGTCTATGCCGCTGATGGAAACCTGAAGTTCCTCGATGCAGAATCTGGCAAGCTGTTGCATGAAAAAACCTTCGGCGTTCCAGTTAGCGTCATGCCTACTATCGGGGCTGACAAGAATGGCAAGTACAAGATCTTCGCACACGTGGGTGGTAGTGGAGGCTTCCTTTTCAGTCAGGCTGCAACCACAGCAGGCAATCTAATGGCATTCGGTCTGCCTGACAAAATCCCACAGCCCCAAGTGATTACCAAGGAAGTCATCAAAGAAGTACCAAAGGAAGTCATAAAGGAAGTCATCAAGGAAGTAGTCAAAGAAGTACCAAAGGAAGTCATCAAGGAAGTAGTCAAAGAAGTACCAAAGGAAGTAACAGTAGAAACTATCAGTCCTATTTCGTATGCAGCGATAGGAATCGGTGTAGTAATGATAGTCATATCAGGAGTACTGTTCAGTAGAAGGAAGAAGGCATAGTACTAGATCGTCAGATTAGGAGGGGGTAGGTGTATGGTTCCATGGGAGATCCATGGACGCTAGCCGAGTCATGAAACACACCTGCCCCATGCCAATCTTGATTAAGTTTCCTTCAAAACTGATAATCCTTTAGTTAATGGAAATCCCGAACAACCTGCTAGGCAGATTTAATTAATTAGTAATGGTAGAACAATCAAACAATCTTAAAGTTAACAGCGTAAACGTCAATCATTGACATAGCAGATGTTGACGAGATTCACGAATAGATAAAGAACCTACCGACTTCCGCAGGGGTATTTGATAAAATTGACCAATAATAGATCAAGATTACGGTCAATTCTTAATCATTCTATCATCCTGATAACGCTGTTTGACTGGTTGTGCTGTCAAAAGATGGTGGCGCTAGCTGACAAAGGCATATTTCGGCATGATATCCCTAGCCAAACAAAGAGGAAATTGTTTAACTATTCTCCAATACCTTCCTAGAAACTTAACTTTAATAGCCTGAAGGAACTATATCAAATCATGCAATCCTCTTTAGTTTTGAAGGGAGCAGAAGAGCTAATCAAAGAGCAGCTAGGATCTGAAGCTAACCCTGAAGCAAAGGTTAAGGTCTATGCCTCTTATTTAGCAGATAGATGCACTCAGTTATCAGGGGAAACATGGACTTCTAAGAACTGCACAAACTCTTTGCGATCTTACGGGCTTTGGGATAGCGAACAGTTTCCAACGTTGCAGGGTAGATATGGTTTCTATGTTTTAGTCTCTTTGAATGACCTAAAGCAATTGGACTTATGGGATTGCTATGTATGCAATGGTAAAGTCAAAAGGGGCTCGGCTCGGGAGCATATCTTTGAATGCTGGATAGAAGGGGTTTCCTGCTTTAATTGTAATACGGTTGTTAAGTCCTATGAAGAGCTAGTTGAACATAGAAAAAATTGTCAGGTTTCTTTTATACCCTATAACTATGGTAATTGCCCTGCCTGCAATGCGAAAATAAAACTATCAGAAATGAGAAGGCATGTCAATCAATGTGAAGATATTCTATCATGGGAAGAGCCTGAGCAACCTAGCACAAAGGAAACAGAAACCCCTAGCATAATCGAAGTTGAAAAGCAAAGCACCGTAGAAGAGTTAGCTAAGGTATAAAGTCAGGAAGGCAGTTTTACAATAGCTTTCCCGTTGGGAAGCTCTCTAACATAGTCCCAACCTTCGTTGATGTATTTTTCAATCTCTGAAGTACGGATAACCTTTTGACTTGATCCGTTCTTTGTCAGCTTTGCTAATACCTTATGCTCTGCCTCTTTGGACTTCCTTTCAATCCCCTTTGTGAGTAATTCGTTATATTCGTCAGCATGTAGCGAACTAACATCAATATTCAATAGCTCCTCTTCCGTATATCCTGCAGATCGAAGGCTTGTCTTTATGAAGGCCTGAATAAACGCATTACTGTCTTTAGTGTTAATCTCCCTTATCGCTAGTTTGGGAAGAGCAATTTTGTAAGAGTCCCTTAGCTGATCTTCCGTTGGCCTGCTATATGCACCGGCAGAGCTTCCCCTAGGTACATGCCCTAAGAGATAGTCAACCCAATTTAACGGGATCCCTGAGCCTTCTAGGATAGTTTGAGCTCTCTTCCTTAGTATATGGGCATGAAATTCCTTCAACCCTTTAGCTTTAGCATTTAACCCTACCTTGAAACCCAATTTAGCGATCCTTGTCATTGTGGTAGTTGGAGCTAGAGTCTTTCCGTTCTTTGTGATAAATAGAAACGAATCGTTCGCAATCTTCTCCCCTAAACTCTGCCTCTGCTTGAAATAGTCCCTGATCGAATTAACAGTATCTTTGCCAATGAAAGCAACATAAGGGATATTCCCCTTTGTGATCCTTGCAGGAAACCTAACCATGCAGGGAATGTTATTAGCTTCATAATCGGCTCTGATATGTCCATACTTGAGCTGCAGAACTGAGCCTATCCTAGCACCTGACTCTATCAGGAAATACAGAAGGGGCCTTAATGCCTCTTTAGCAATGGTGCATAGTTTGAAGAGCTCTTCATTGGTTGGGATCTTTTCAATCTCCCTCTTAGGAGGCTCTCTTTGGATTGAAACCTCCAGGGGTAAATGGTTCGCTTTATAGAAACTCTTAACCCAAGCTGCTAAACTATCCCCTCCCTTTGTGTTATTGGCAAAGGCTTTCAGGTTATCTTCTGCTTTGAACCTGACTTTGACATTCTTTGATAAGACTTCCCTGCTCCTCTCTTCTATGAGCTGATCGGGATTTTTGCCTAAAGCCTTCTCATATCTATACAATCCATACAGAGAGTTCCGAACCGTGTTTCTTGAATTATTGCCTAATTCGTTGAGCCATGTTTGGACTGGAGCATATTTCCTTAGTCTATCGTACTCAGCCTTCAGGTTGACTTGCCCCATACCTTAGGGTAGGTTTTGACAGTATATAAAGGAAGATATTTCATTAGCATAAATTAACTATTCAGTATCAATGAACTCGCTCGCCTGAGGAGGCTCAGGTGAAAGGCCCTTCCTCTTCCTGATGTCGGTTATGAGCGTTGGCAGTATTGATGCTGGAACCTGAGACCAAGCCTTGAAGTGCGTGTTCCATAGAGCCTTGCCTGCTGTCGCACCTCTCATTATTTCGGAAAGGTCGAATGTTTCTGATGCCGGAACCTCTCCTTCTACAATGGTCACGATTTCCTTCTGCTCAACGTTCAGCATCTTCCCTCTTTTAGATGAGATCACACTTGCTATTGCACCAATCTGCTCGGAGGGACATTTGACTTCTATGCCAAGCATCGGCTCGAGGAGGGTAGGCTGTGCAGAGAGCATACATCCAAGAATGGCCCTCCTTGAAGCTGGCATTAGCTGGGCGTATGTTCTGTGAGCAGGGTCTTCGTGGGGAACATAATGATGCAGAATTACTTTGACACCTCTGCAGTATTCGCGCGACAGTGGCCCTTCTTCCATAACATCCTCAAAGCCAGATCTTATGGAGTCCATTGATTCCTGCAGGTACTGTACACCTTTTGTGGCATCTAAGAGCATGTTTCCTTTGTTGTCTATTGTAACGACGCTCTTTGCTTCGTCTGAATCCCATCCCAAATCTCTTAGTGTCTTTGCAAGCTGCTTTTTGTCTATGTTTTCGTTGATCTGACCAGTTCTGATTAGTTCGACGATGTTGTCTGGCAATGCTTCTACGCGCATCAGTATCTTGTTATGTCTATTTGGAGACTTTGACATTATTGGTCCAGCCTTTCCTTTTATTGCCTCCCTGTAGTTGATCAATGGCCGTGAAGTCATGATCTCTAGACCTGCTTGCTGTATAAGCGTGGTAGCTATTTCCAAATGTAGAACTCCCATGCCCGCGAGGAGCATTTCTCCAGATTCTTCATCAATCTTTACGACAAGGTTAGGGTCTTCGATGCTAAGCTTTCGTAATTCTTCAACGAGCTTTGGAAGCTCCTTCGGATGCTTCGACTCTATAGCTATTGTAACTACTGGCTCTGAAACGTACTTTATGGCTTCGAAGGAATATACATCTTTGATCGTGGAGATGGTCTCCCCTGATCTTGCATATTCTAATCCGAGTAGTGCGGGGATATTCCCTGCCGACATCGTGCCAATAATTTCCCTAAAAGGCCCCATGTACATGTTTACTGACTGGATTCTTCCCTCCCTCTTTGCCCCGAGCAAATAGACTGAATCACCATCATGCACGGTCCCCGAGTATAACCGCCCTGTAGCCACAACACCTGCCTGAGGGTCAACGACTACGTTGGTAACCATCATGACTATGGGCCCGTTTTCGTCGCACGCAAGAAGGGCCTTGCCGACTTCGCTGTTTAAATCACCCTTCCAGATTTTTGGAATTCTATAAGCCTGTGCAACATGTGGGGGAGGATGGTGTTTGACGACCATGCCGAGAACTGCTTCGTGTAGGGGAGCTTTTTCTGACAGTTCCTTTACTCCATCTTCAGTGTAAGCCTTGTAGATGTCTGCAAATTTGACACCCTTCTTACTTGCTATGTCAAAGTTGAAGCCCCAGCGGTCTTTTGCCGAGCCAAATGAAACGGTACTAGTTTGAATGCTTACCTTCCATTTTTCCTTGTACTCTGGCTCTGCATAAGCATCGATAAGAGCATTGAAATCGCTGACAATATTTGCCAACCAAGCCTGCATCTTGTCCGGGGTAAGTCTGAGTTCCTTTACCAGGCGATCGATCTTGTTGATATAGAGGACAGGCCGCACCCTCTCCTCAAGTGCCTGCCTCGTTACTGTCTCTGTTTGCGTCATCACGCCTTCTACCGCATCAGAAACTACGACAGCGCCATCAATGGCCCTAAGACTTCTGGTCACCCTCCCTGTAAAATCTATGTGCCCGGGGGTATCGATCATATTGATGACGTATGGTTTTCCCTCTTGTTCGTAGTATAGAGTAACGTTAGCAGCTTTTATCGTCATTTGACGTTGCTGTTCAAGTGGCATAAAGTCTAGAGCAAGGGCTTGACCAGCGACAGAGGGGCTGAGCATACCGCAAGCAGCCAAGAGGCTGTCGCTCATCGTAGTCTATTCGGCTGAGAGAGAATCTCGCTCAGTTTCCGTGATCTACGTGAGCTATGACCCCAAAGTTTCTGATCTGGTCTCTGTTCCCGATGACCTTCATTACTTCTGTCGTTGACTTGTACTTTGGCAACCTTCACACCTGATATGACTCTGCGACTCTAAGACTCGCTATATATCTTTACCAGCCAAACTACTGCTGATATACATGCATGACTCCCCGTATAGGGGCCTCTGAGTTTTGCTACTAGGAGGGGAGGAGTGATAAAATGCAAGATAGAAACTTGTCGATATGAGGTACTGTTAATTTTTGCCTTCCGGGGTGTCTGGAGCGCGATTCTAAGGGTATTGTAAGCAACTTCACCAGAACTCAGCTACATCGACATTGCCTCGTACACCCTCATGCTTGTAATTATCGGGCAGCCCTCAGCAATTTTTAGGGCTTCGTCCATGCTTTCCGCATCGATGATTGTGTAGCCCGTTATTGCTTTTTTATTATGTGGAAGTTGTTTGACACCACCTGACGTGATCTCCATTCCGGGCCCAAACGGATTACCACTGTCAACTATGTGGTCTTTTATTGACTTAAACCATCGCATCCTTTTTAGAAAGTAGTTTACTCATCCATTATGAGCACTAATGGTTCTTGACAAACTCAGGGAGGGGTTACAATCAGCGATAAAGAAACTTGTCGGAGCTGATACCATAGACGAAGAAACAGTAAGGGAGTTTGTCAACGACCTTTTCAAAACTCTTCTGCAAGCTGACGTTCAGGTCAAGCAGGCAGCCGCAGTTACAGAGAGGGTAAAGAAGCGGGCCCTAGAAGAAAAGCCTCCGCCGGGGCTGCCAAGGAAAGATCACATCGTAAAGATTCTGTACGAGGAGCTTTCAGGCTTTCTTGGCACAGAAGGCAAGTTCGATTTACCAGCAGAGAAACTCAGCATAATACTAATGATGGGCATTCAGGGCAGCGGTAAGACAACGATAGTTGGAAAACTTTCCAGGTTCTTGGTCAAGAAAGGATATGCAGTTGGCGTTGTATGTGCGGACACCTATCGACCCGGTGCATTGGTGCAACTCAGGACGAATGCGGAAAAAGCAGGCGTAGAAGTTTTTGGGGATGAAAAGGAGAAGGACGCTGTCAAGCTTGCACGATCAGGAGTCGAGCATTTCAGGTCTAATGGCAAGAACGTCATAATTGTCGATACTGCAGGCAGGCACAAGGAGGAGAAGGGGCTGCTCGATGAAATGAAGACGATCTCATCGAAGATAATTCCAGATTATACTCTGCTTGTAATTGACGGGACGATAGGTCAGCAATGTTTTGCGCAGGCAGACGCATTTCACAAGGCAGTCCCTGTCGGAGGCATCATTATTACAAAACTCGATGGTGCTGCAAAGGGAGGGGGTGCACTTGCAGCCGCAGCCGCTACAGGTGCTAGAATTCTCTTTATAGGCACAGGAGAACGGGTTGATGACCTAGATTTATTTTCGCCGACTAGGTTCGTCGGAAGGCTCCTCGGAATGGGCGACATCAAGGCACTACTTGAAAAGGCAAAGGAGCTGGAGGCTGAAGCAGACGAAGCGAAGCTGCAGAGAATTGTCTCTGGCAAGATGACGATTGACGATCTGTATTACCAGCTAGAGCAAGTACGCAAGATGGGCTCCATCCGCAAAATACTCGAACTAGTACCGGGTTTCTCAGGCGCAGTCAAGGATGAAGATATGGCTGGGATTGAGCAGAACATAGACAAGTGGAAGTTCATAATACAGTCGATGACCAAAGAAGAACGTGCCGATCCTGATATCCTGAACTCTTCAAGGATGAAGAGGATCGCAAAAGGCTCAGGAAGGAATGAAAAGGAGATTAAAGACATGTTGCAGCGCTACAAGCAGACGAAAACGGTATTGAAGGCTACGAAGGGCAGGGGAATGCGGCAGATGCTGAGAAGGCTACCAACTCAATGAAAGTCGATCCTTCAGTTCTCCAGAAGGCAGAGGCTATACTATCAAAGTACACACTCTGCAATTCGTGCCTAGGAAGGCAATTTGCACCGAGGAAAGATGAACAGATAGAACTCGCAGAGCAGATTAGGAAGAGACTCGGGATGGAGGAGCCTGAGCGGTGCAGCCTATGCGGGGGGATCATCAATGAGATCGATAGCACAGCAGAAGATGCCATTCATGCTCTTCGTGAATACGAATTCAAAACATTCCTTATTGGAGCAAGCATACCCCATTCGATCATAGAAAAGGAGGATTCTTTGAGAGCAGAGTTCAAGCTCAAGGGAGGGTATTCAGTCAAAGTAGAAATTACGAGCGCCTTGGCAAAAAGAATTGGAGCGACTCTGAAGAGAAGATACGATGCAAGAAACCCCGACGTCGTAATAGTTGTCGATCCGATGGGGAAGTTTCAGACAATTACTCCGCGCTCATTGTTCGTAACTGCTAGATACTCCAAGGCAAAGCGTGGAATACCGCAGAAGCGGGCAAGATGCTATGATTGCAATGGTAGAGGATGTCCTACCTGCTCTTGGACCGGTTTTGCTGATGAACCCAGTGTTGAATCTGAGCTTGCAAATTATTTGATTCGAATATTTGGCGCAAAGAAGGCTAAATTTTCGTGGATCGGAAGCGAGGACGATAAAAGCTTGGTGCTAGGCACTGGCAGACCGTTCCATGCAGAGATAATCGAACCTAAGAAGCGCAGTGCAGCTGCGGCAAGGTTCTGTACAAAGCTTAAACACGGGATCGCATTAGAAGGAGGAAGCGTACTAAAAGAAAGACCGCTACCAGACATATCTTTCGAGCTCCTCACTGAAGTAAATATAGAAGTTGCAAAGCCAGTCAAGAAAGCGGACCTCCTGAAGATTGAAAAAACTTTCAAAAACGTTGATGCGAACCAATACTCTCCAAACAAGATGAAGTTTCTGACAAAGAGGATATTTGCACTCAAGGCTGAACAGGTTTCATCAAAAAGGTTCAAGGCTACAATAGAGTGCGAAGGTGGCACCAATATCAAGAAGCTGGTGCAGGGTAATCATCTGGAGTTCTCTCCCAGCATTTCCGAAGTGCTGGGCTATGAGTGCAAGGTAGATGCTAAGAAGCCATTTGACACCCTGAATGTCAAAATTGTAGAGAAGATAGTCAGAGAACCACGGCTAATACGTGCAGAAACTATCGCGGAAGGCTAGGCCACGGGAGGTGCAGGAATCTTTTCCTGCTCGACCTGTCCGTCCCTGATGAATATGATCCTGTCAGTCTCGTTTGCAATCTCAAGGTTATGCGTTATGATGATTATCGTCTTTCCAGTTTCCTTGTTAAGTTTCTTCATCAACTCCACTATCGCTCGGGTATTCTTCGTATCCAAGTTTCCCGTAGGTTCATCACCCAAGAGTATTGCAGGGTCTGTAACCAGCGCTCTGGCAACAGCGACCCTTTGCTGCTCTCCCCCGCTCATTTCCGAGGGCCTGTGACGCATCCTCGCTCTGAGGCCAACAAGTTCGAGCATCTTTATTGCCCTTCTCCTCCTTTCATCACTTGATACGCCTCTTATCGCAAGAGGGAGTTCAACATTCTGCAGGGCGTTCAGCCTTGAAATCAAATTAAAAGATTGGAAGATGAAACCTATCTTCTTGTTCCTCAGCTCTGCGAGCTTTGCACCGCTCAGGGTAGTCATGTCAATTCCGTCTATGAAGAGCTTTCCACTGGTAGGTATGTCCAGAGCGCCAAGCATGTTCAGCAATGTTGACTTTCCGCTGCCAGAAGGGCCTACTATTGCAACGAACTCTCCTTGGTAAACCTTCATGCTCAGACCGTCTAGGGCCGTAGTTGCCACGCCTTCGCCAGAATATATCTTGACTAGATTCTTAGCCTCAACCACGGCCCTCCTGTTGTTTGGCGCTGCCATCAGGAGATTCTGGAATCGAGACTGATATAGACCTTTTTCAAGCAGGATTCAGCTCAAGGAACCAATATTAAGAGCACGAGTGGAGATGGATGGTAGTTGAAGGAAAAGGACATTCTGCGGGAGAAGTTCTCCTCGGATCCGAAAAAGTACTACGAGGTCGAGCTCTTCAGGAGCAAGGGCTTCGAAAGGAAGCAGTGCACCTCCTGCGGAAGGTTCTTCTGGACGTTGGACCAGAATAGAAAGGTCTGTGCGGAGCAGCCCTGCCAGCAGTATGAGTTCATAGGAAACCCCCCAACATCCAAGAGGTATGATTACATAGAAACTTGGAAGCAGGTTGAAAATTTCTTTGTCAAGAAGGGCCATGCAAGCGTTGCAAGGTACCCAGTAGTATGCAGATGGAGGCCTGATTTGTTCTTTACCGTTGCATCTATAGTAGATTTTCAGAGGATTGATGGAGGGAGGGTAACGTTCCAGCTGCCAGAAAATCCGCTGATTGTGCCCCAAATGTGCTTAAGGTTTAACGACATTACCAACGTTGGTGTGAGCGGAAAGCACTTCACGTCCTTCTGCATGATAGGCCAGCATTCTATTGCTGATGAAAGAGGATACTGGAAAGACAGGTGCGTCGAACTCGATTATGAATTGCTAACTGGACCATTCGGGATTCCTGCAAAAGAGATAGTCTGGATGGAGGATGTCTGGCTTGGGTATGGAGCCTTTGGATACGCCCTCGAATACCATGTCAGGGGAATAGAATTGGGCAACGCTGTGTTTACGGAATTTGAGGGTTCCCCGAGCGATAATCGGACGATGAGCAACAAGGTCATAGACATGGGTGCCGGCCTTGAAAGGTTCAACTGGATAACTCAAGGAACGCCTACAGCTTACGACTGTGTCTTCGGGCCTGTAGTTAGTCAACTGGTTGAAAAGTGCGGAGTAGAGTATGATCACCGTCTATTCAGCCAGTATTCGAAAATTGCTGGCATGTTAAACCTTGACGAGGTTTCAGACTTGTCATCAGCAAAGAAACAGGTTGCAGCAAAACTTGGAATTACCCAGGAAGTTCTCGAGCAGAAGATAGGGCATTTACAGGCTCTGTATGCAATAGCTGACCATTTAAGAAGCTTGGTATTTGCAATCTCAGATGGAGGACTGCCCAGCAATGTGGGAGGGGGGTATAACCTCAGAGTAATATTAAGGAGGGCTCTGGGCTTCATCAAAAAGTACGGATGGGATCTAAAGCTTGAGGAGATTGCCGACTGGCATATTAACTATCTCAAACCTCTCTATCCAGAGCTAGAAGAGCATAGAGACGATGTTGCAACTATTCTAAGGGTTGAGGAGAGAAGATATGCCAATGCAGAAGAAAGGACTTCGAAGATAGTCGAAACTCTGAAATCATCAAACAAGGCAGTAACCGAAGAAGACCTGATAAAACTCTACGATTCAGAAGGCATAACGCCCGAACTGCTCAAGGAGAAAGGACTTCCAATTACCATTCCTGACGATTTCTATGTCAAGGTAACTGAAAGACACATGGTGCAGAAGCCAGAGGAGGAGAAGGCCAAATTTAGCACTGACGGTCTGCTTCCTACAAGGCTGATTTACTACGAAGACGGAAAACAGGACACGCAGGAGTTTGAAGCCAAGGTTCTCCGCATATTTGATGGAAAATATGTAGTTCTGAACCAGACGGCAATGTTTGCTAGGGCAGGGGGGCAGGAGCCTGACCACGGAACGTTAAACGGATGCGAAGTTATTGATGTCAGCAAATACGGAGACATTGCAATTCACACAGTAAAGAACTGCAACTTTAAGGAAGGTGAAACTGTCAAAGGTAAGGTTGACTGGCATAGGAGAAGCACCATAATGAGGCATCATACCGCTACCCATATAGTAAATGGAGCGGCTCAGAAGTATCTTGGCTCTTGGGTCTGGCAGCACGGAGCATTCAAGGACATAGACAAGGCAAGGCTAGACATCACTCATTTTGAGCATCTCAGCGACAAGCAGGTTGAAGATATAGAGAAACTTGCCAATACGGCAGTCCAGATGAATTTACCTGTCATCAAAGAGGTTCTTCCAAGAAGGGATGCAGAGAAGAGATACGGCTTCCGAATATATCAAGGCGGGATAGCCCCGGGAAACAACGTCCGAATAATCAACATCAAGGACTGGGACATTGAGGCATGTGGCGGCACTCATGCCGAGAATACGGGGATTATTGGTCCAATCAAGATAACTAAGGCAGAAAGAGTGCAAGATGGAACAGAGAGGCTTGAATATGTTGCTGGAGAGGTTGCAGTTGAATACGTGCAAAAGCAGGCTAGGCTGCTTTCAAGTATTTCGCAGAGTTTGGGTGCACAGCCTGAAAGGCTAGTCGAAGCGATCAGCAACCTTAAAGAGCAGTACGAGGAATTAAGGAAGAAACAGAAAAGCCTTACAAAAAAGACGGCTTCACTTTTAGTAGATAGAATCCCTGCATCTGCAGAGAAGATCGGAGGGACCTTGGTTTATGTGAGTTCAGAGGAGGGGATGGAGGACGACTTCTATGTTGCTGCAGGGGAAGAGGCGATATCCAAGTTCCCTAACCTTGTGTACCTTGGAGTTGCTAGTATTGATAAGGCAAGGCTATTCGTCTTCTGCGGTAAAGAAGCTCGGAATCGTGGAATAAAGGCTGGAGATCTAGTAAGAACGCTTGCAAAGACCTTTGGTGGCTCTGGCGGAGGGGATGCGAGGTTTGCTCAGGGCGGAGGTTCGAAACAGGCAGATGTGCAGGCCATAAGAAGGGAAGCCGTAGAATTTGTAAAGAAAGTGTAGAGATCAGCCTTGCCGATAAATTGGGATTCGATTCAGGACAAATGGAGAAGGCGATGGTCAGACGCTAAGATTTTCGAAGCAAATCCAGATCCTGCTAAGAAAAAATTCTATATTACAGTTGCTTACCCATACCCAAATTCTCCTCAGCATATAGGGCATGGAAGGACGTACACTCTAACAGATGTCTACGCCAGATACAAGAGGATGCAGGGCTTCAACGTGCTGCTGCCTATGGCATTTCATTACACGGGGACGCCAATACTTGCGATGTCGAGGAGGATATCAGAAGGAGACCCAGAACTTATAGATACGTTCAGAGAGATTTATGGAGTTTCTGATGATGACATAAAGAAGCTCGGAGAGCCTATCAACATAGCAAGGTACTTCCATCAAGAAATCAAGAACGGGATGATCGAGATAGGATATTCGATGGACTGGCGGAGAGAATTTACCACTATTGACCCACAATACAGCAAATTTATCGAGTGGCAGTTCCACAAACTTGCAGAGAAAGGGTACATTACAAGAGGGAGCCATCCTGTAGGCTGGTGCCCGAAAGACGGAAATCCCGTTGGCCAGCACGACACTGTTGGCGATGTGGAACCTGAAATCGGGGAGTACACCCTTGTAAAGTTCGACCTTGATGGCTATATCATACCCACTGCGACATTAAGACCAGAGACTGTCTTTGGAATCACAAATGTATGGATCAACCCAGATGCGAAATACGTTAAGGCAAAACTAGGTAATGAAAAATGGGTTATTGGTATGGATGCGATACCCAATCTCGAAATTCTTGGTAGCAAGATCACAATAGAGTCGGAGCATACAGGCAGTGAGTTCATCGGCAAATATCTTGTAAACAGGTTTACAGGCGTGAAAACTGTTATTCTGCCTGCAAAGTTCGTCGACCCGAAGAACGGGACAGGGATCGTGATGTCAGTCCCCGCTCATGCCCCATACGACTTTCAAGCGCTAGAAGACCTGAAAAAGGATTACAAGTTCCAAGACATGCTCAAGAGCATAAACTCTATCGTGATAATCTCTTCCGAGAAGTATTCTGGTATACCTGCAGCGGAAATAATCAAGGAGATGGGCATTCAGAGACAAGACGATTCTAAACTGGAGGAAGCTACCCAGCAGCTATACACTTATGAATTCAGCCTTGGCAAGATGCTCCCGAATACCAGAGAATATGCAGGCCTAGGCGTGCGGGAAACAAGGGATAAGGTCAAAGCGGAGATGCTGAAGACTGGCAAGGGAACGACTCTCTACACCATAATGAACAGGCCTGTAATCTGCAGGTGCGGAACTGAATGCAAGGTCAAGATTTTCGAGAATCAATGGTTCATCAACTACGGCGATTCGAAGTGGAAGGAAACTGCAAGAGAATGTCTTGCTTCAATGGCCTTCCTGCCAGAAGACATAAGGCCCGAATTTCAGTACACTGTGGGATGGTTAAGAGAGAAGGCTTGTGCAAGGAAGTCTGGGATGGGTACTAAACTTCCATTCGATAAGGAATGGATCATAGAAAGTCTTTCAGACTCGGTAATCTACATGGCCTATTACACAATAGCAAGACTCCTGAACCGAAACAAGATAGCTGCAGAACAATTGACAGACGAATTCTTCGACTATGTTTTTCTTGGCCAGGGTGATGCTGGAAAAGTTTCAGGAACGACAAAAATAGAAAGAAATGTTATAGAAGAAACTAGGAAAGAGTTTCTGTACTTCTATCCTCTTGACAGCAGGCACTCTGGCAGGGATTTGGTGCCTAATCATCTGACCTTCTTCATCTTCAACCATTGCGCAATATTTCCTAGGGAGCTTTGGCCCAAGCAGATAGTCGTCAACGGGTCAATGCTGATGGAGGGGAAGAAGATGTCGAAATCCTTTGGGAATATCATCCCGTTAAGGCAGGCAATAAGATCGTATGGAGCGGACCCTCTAAGAGTTTCGATAATGGCTACTGCTGAATTGCTGCAGGACGCGGATTTTGGCAGAGACCTTATCAGAACCTTTACAGAAAGATTGAACAGGTTCTATTCTGTTACACAGGAGGTTTCGCAGGCGTCAGATATTGAAAAATCGAAACTCTCTGTTGCAGACAAGTGGCTGCTGAGCAGAATCCAGAGGACGATAGCGCTCGCGACGGAAGCCATGGAGAAGCTAAGGGTCAGAGAAGCTCTACACCATATAGTCTACATACTGGATCAGGATATTGCATGGTACCTTAAGAGAACTGCCAGCCCAGAAAGCGTGAAGGATTCTGTGCTGAAGTACGTCGTTCAGGCGAGGGTTAGGATGCTCGCACCGTTTGTGCCATATATCTGCGAAGAAGTATGGGAAATGCTGGGCAACAGGGATTTCATTGCTACATCTCCGTGGCCTAAAGTTGATGATACGCTATCAGATACGGTTGCTGAAGAAGCTGAAAGTCTGGTCAAGAATGTCTTGGATGACGTGCAGAACATACTGAAAGTTACCAAGATGAGTCCGAAGAAAGCGATCCTCTATACGAGCTCGAAATGGAAGTGGCAGGCTTATCTGACAGCGATTGAGTTAGGAGAGAAAGGAGAATTAAATGTTGGAGCTTTGATCAAAACTCTGCTGAAGGACGAATCGCTGAAGAAAAAGGCGAAAGAAGTATCAGGGTTCTCCCAGATCCTGGTTGAAGAAGTTTCTATAATGGCTGCTGGCATGAAGAGCAGAAGGAAGGAACTGGGCTCTTTAGATGAAAAACCAGTCCTCCTTGACGCAAAGAGTTTCTTTGAAGCTGAACTGGGGTGCGAAGTTCAAATTTACTCTGAAGATGACGCTACAATATTTGATCCTAAAGGCAGGGCTGCAAGGGCTAAACCATACAGACCTGCGATATTTATTGAGTGATTACACAATATCTCATATTTTTTCTTGCATTCTTATCAAAAGAGCATAAATAATCTGTAGAAATTTCTTTGATGGACTATTTTGCAAGTAATGTGCAATACCTTGCTAGAAGTTTTAGATCAGGCGTCATTATGATTAGCGAGCCCTCAAGGTTTGTAGATTCGTTGGAACTTGGGCGGCACGTGCTTTTATGCTACGAAGAGCCAGAGTGGGCCCGTCACTTAGAGTTCCGTATAATTGAAAATGGACTGCTAGAAGGTGAGCACTGCGTTTACGTTTCGATAGAAGATTCGCCAGAGTTTATAGAAAGCCAGATGGAAGATTACGGGATAGATGTGAAGGGTTTCAAGAAAAAGAAGATGCTTCACATACATAAAGTTGCCAGCCCTATTGATGCAAAGAGCGACCTTCCGACAATAGGCGATGTTCTGTCTAAAGTTCCAAAGCCGTACAGGCTGGTTGGAAGGACTTACAAACTAGATTCACAAAAGAAAGTCAAGGCTAACCTGGACATTGAAAAGCAGGGGAGTTTCGCAGCTGCGAAATCAATAATGTTTGTCTGTTCATACGATATGGGCGACATAGATCTCGATCTGCTGCGGCTATGGCTCCCGAGTGTAATGAAGAAACACCATGACGTTATCTTTGCTCCTCGCACAGGTTTTGGAATCGGCATTCCAATGCGGTAATCAACTTATAAAAGAAAACTGACGCAGAACTAACTGATGCAGAAAAATCTGAATCAGCCCTACAAAGTCATCAAAGGGAATCGAGATAACACGATTTCGCTATACCTTATGGATTGCAATAGGGGCATGAAGGAGGTTATAAAAAAGGGAAGTGTTGATGTCGTGGTTACATCCCCTCCATATAACATAGGAAAAGAGTATTCTACTCATGGGGATAATCTGCCCCGCAGAAGCTACCTAGCTTGGATGGAAGAAACAGCGATTAATGTAAAACGCATCTTGGCAGAGGATGGATCTTTCTTCCTCAATGTTGGGAATACCCCTCGCGATCAATGGATAGCTTGGGATGTAGCACAAGCAATAAGGAAGCACTTTGTCCTTCAGAACCTTATTCACTGGGTGAAGTCTATTGCAATCAACAAATCAGATGCTGGAAATCATCCGAATATCATCGCAGATGTTGCTGTCGGGCATTTCAAGCCTATAGTCAGCAGCAGATTCCTGAATGATTGTCATGAGTACATTTTTCATTTTACAAAATCTGGCAATGTTAAGCTGGATAAACTAGCGATTGGAGTTCCGTATCAGGATAAGACGAATATTGGGAGATGGAAATCGGCAAAGCAAGACAGAAGGGACAGAGGGAATGTTTGGTTCATGCCTTACGAAACTATCCAGAATAAAACCCAGCGGCCGCATCCAGCAACTTTTCCTGAAAGGCTCCCTGAAATGTGCATCAGACTGCATGGCATAAGTAGCGGCCTATTGGTTCTTGACCCGTTCCTCGGGATAGGTTCCTCTGCAATTGCTGCGCTACGATTGGGCGTTTTATTTGTGGGATTTGAGATAGATAAAGGATACATGGCTGAAACTATAGATAGGCTTTTTGCAATAGGGCGTGATTAGAAATTCAGATGGACTTTGAGGAAGCCCCAGGCGAGGTTTGAACTCGCGACCTGCTGCTTACGAGGTTCGGCTACAAGATCAGCCGCTCCACCAGGCTGAGCTACTGGGGCACTCCGAAACTTAGAAAATTTTTGAGTTTAAATATATACGGGGGGAGGGTACCCATAGAACTACTATTTTCCTTGAACCAGAGGCAGAAACCTCTTTAGCTCATTAGTCGTTATAACCTTGAGTATCTTCAGGACGCTCTTCAAGCCTAGAGCCTTCATGAGAGCAAAGGAATGGAAGTCGAAATCTCCTTCAAGCGACAATGATTCGAGAACTTCCCCAGAGGAAGCCATGGATGCAAAGATTTCATCGATGTGCTTGTTCTCAAGTTTCTCGAAGATCCTCCTTACCTGCAGTGTAACTGAAAAATCCCTCCCGAACATCGAATCCCACTTTTTCTGATACTCCTGAAGGTATCTGTCGTCTGTTAGCATAATTGCTCTTGCAGATGCCTGCCCAGCAAGTATACCTCCGACCCCTCCGCTGTATATCCCGCCTGCAGTAGTAGGTTTCGTCTGGCCAGCAGAGTCTCCAGCACTGACAACATGACCATCGACAAAACTAGCCAGAGGGCCTCCGACGACTATTGGCGCTGCGATCTTCTTTACGACCGTAGCCTTCTTCCTCTTCACGAATTCGTCAAGGGCCCTGAATGGATTGATGCCGTCGCCAGCCACGCCCACTTTGGCAGTAGTTTCATCAATTGGAATTACCCACGAAAAGAAGCCGGGGGAAACCCTCTGGTCAAGATACAGCTCAACCTTGTGAGTGTCAAACCATGTTCCATGAACTTCGTATTTGGCTGCCTGAATTACACCATTTCTCCTCTTCTTTATCAGAGAACTGCAACCCATAGCATCAATAGCAATCTTGCATGTCGCAATCCCTTCATTAGTTTCGACTTCAACCAATTCATTCTGTTTTACGCCAGTCACTGCTTTTGAAATCTTGATATCGCTGCCATAGCTCCTCGCCGTAGATGCGGCACCCCTGTCAAACTCTGCTCTGTCAAGGACGACGATCTTCTGCTTCCTAGCGTCTATCTCTATCTTTGTCCCGTTTGGAGAATACAGCAATGCTCCATTGATGTAATTCTGAACCGCCCTCTGCTTTGGAACTATCCCCAAAGACGTTATACCTTTTGTGCTGACAAGGCCGTCGCACTTTTCAGGCAGACCAATTTCATTGTGCTCTTCAAATACAGTAACTGAGAGGCCTGTAGCCGCAACCTCTCTGGCCGCTAACAGACCAGCTATGCTGCCGCCCATCACTATCACATCATAGTCTGCATCTACACTCAAGGCAGCTCAAAGCTTATTGTATGGCACTTTTAAGGTATTCAGGACTTGTCACAGGAGTTCAAGCAGGTAATAGCAGTTAGAACCGATATCAAGATGGGCAAAGGAAAGTTAGCGGTTCAGGTAGCCCATGCTGCGGTAGAAGCATCGTCAATAACGAGGAGCAGGAATAGAACATGGCATGATAGATGGAAGGATGAAGGGCAGGCAAAGGTTGCTGTAAAGGTCGGCTCCCTTGGGCAGCTTCACGAATTAAAAAGACTGGCGGAGAAGCTGGACCTTCCAACTGCAATAATCGAGGACAGAGGGCTAACTCAATTGGAGCCTGGTACTACAACGTGCCTTGCCATCGGGCCTGGGCCATCCTCACTAATAGACAAGGTTACTGGAAACCTGAAACTGCTTTAGGGCGTCTTTTTGCAAGAAATAGGGATCGAATGCTATGCTACAGACTCTGCAGGAATTGGCGGCAAGATCAGAGTATCAGCAAATGATTTTGACGTCCAAGAAATCATAGATGATAACATTCTAAATTCGATAAAGAAGGTATATTCCCAGCAGAGGCTTGCAATATTCACTCTTGAAAAGGAGAATATAGACAGCGTGCATGCAGCAAGAATAGTCAGCAAGATATTCAACGCAAAGGTCAGAATACTCGGGCTCAAAGATTCCCGCGCCCATACAACACAATATCTTGCTGTGCGCGCGGCAAGAAACATGCAGCCACAATTGACTAAAGGCGGCATTAAGCTAGGCCTTCTGGGCTATACGGATGAAAACTTCTCTCCTAGAGCTCTTTTGGGCAATATCTTCAAAATCTGGATCAGAAGCGTTGCAAATGCTGGGCAATCGAAGAGATATCTTGAATTACTAAAAGAGTCTTTTGAAGCAAGGAAGATACCGAACTTTTACGGAGATCAAAGGTTCGGAGCGACCAGACCTATTACGCATCTGGTTGGAAGGGCACTTGCGAACGCATCTTTTAGTGATGCCGTAAGAATTCTAGTGGCTGGAGAATCGCCCAACGACAGCGCCCAAGTTTCTGAAGCAAGAAAATCTTTTACAGACGGGAGACTTGAGGAAGCTCTGCAAAGTTTTCCAGAAGGATATGACATAGAAAGAGCGCTTATCCAATCTCTGATCGAAAAACCAGATGATTACGTTGCAGCACTAAGAAAAATCTCGTTAAGAATCAGGAGGCTGTTCTTGGCAGCATATAGCTCATATGTCTTCAACAAGGTGCTCTCAAAGGCTATCGACAATAAAGAAAGTTTAGGAGCTAAGGAGGGCGACATATCTGCAGGCCTGTTCCCAGATTACCGCATATCAATTCCCTCCGTCCATAATGGCAATAAGCCAAACATGATCCCTATGGTACCCACTTTAGGCTACGGATATTACCCGCGAAATGGAAGGTTTGATAAGATTCTGCAGGATGTTATGAAAGTAGAACAAGTTGCTCCAAAGATGTTCTATGTCAAAGAGATGCAGGAAACTAGCCTGCGCACAGGGTTAAGAGCCGCACCGCTTTTGGGAAAGGACCTGACATATCAAATATCCGATTCTGACGCATTCATGAAGTTCTTTCTTGTCAAAGGAGGCTATGCAACGATTCTGCTCAGAGAAGCCATGAAATCGTGATCACTGCAGATAGTATTGATCTTTATCGATTTTGTGCTCAGGGACACCGACGCTGAGCAAGTTATCCTCTATGCCCATGCCTATCTTGGCGACTCTGCCTTGTTCATCGCGACCCTTACCATTGATAAATGTAGAGCTGCCACAGATGGTGTTGAAAGCATACTTCCAATTCGGCCCTGCATGCTTCTCCAGAGTGTTTTCCCCTTCTGGCCAGAACCTCCCGCTCCTGAAGATTATTTGTGAGTCGTCAGACTTTGGGATAACATCGGGAGTTTCCCTCGTTATTGTAAAAACAGCCGTGAAATCCCTAGATTTCTTGACAAGTTCCTTGATTCTTGAAAGGTAGATGATGTCGCCAGTTGTTTTGTTGCTGTCAAAGACAGTAATTCTGGTCTTCAAGTCTTTATCGAGCTTGTAGCGCATCAGGCTCATAGTAGAGGGGATTCCGCTCCCCGCAGACCAGCAGCATATCTCGTTTTCATTTCCTTCAAAGAGTTTCTTCATGAACTTGCCTTGAGGGCCATCGAGGGTGCACAAATCGCCAACCTTAGCCTGCTCCAAGAAGTACGGCGCAAAGACTCCTCTCTCGCTCTTTACCAGAAGCTCGATATGATCTTTTTCGGTAGGAGAAGAAACTGCTGAATATGCCTTTCTTTCTTTTACTCTGACAATCTTGCCACTCCCTACAATCCCTTTGACCTTCGGGTCGTACTTCAAACTTTCAGGGCGTTCTATCTCTGATTCAAGCATGAAAAATGCACCTGGCATATAATCGAATAAGCCCTGTGAATTGCCAACCGGGACGAAGACACACGCTTTTGAATCTTCAGTTTCCCTTGTTATCTTCTCTATTCTAACGGTGTACTTTTGCGGCAATTTTTCGACCCTGCTCCAAGATGGACAAATAAAACAGTTTCTTAATCGTCTACCGTTTTATTTACGCCAAAGCTTTTCTGAAGTTTTTATCAGATGTTATTACTGGATTAACAGGATCTGCCAAGATAACTTCGTACCAGAGATGCTTCCCGTCTTTGTGGACAAAATATGAGCCAAGAACCTTCATGTTAGGATATTTCTCTGCTACTCTCCTTTCAGCAACTTGCTGCATGTTGACATTCGCTCTCATCCTAGTGACTCCGAGGTGTTTAGGCCTCCTCCCAGCCACAGGCCTCTGCCTCCTCATTCCTCCCCTTCCTACTTTAATCCGTACTACTGCGATGCCCTTCTTGGCCTTGTACCCCAAGGCCCTCGCTCTCTGCAGCTTCGATGGCCTGTCTACTCTCACAATTGTTCTCTGCCTTCTCCATTCTATAGCTCTGGCTCTGATGTCGCCATAGGAATCTTTGGTAATCTTCTGCCAAGTCTGCTCGATGTGCCTGTACATGTTTCGCTACCCTCCAGAAGTTGTTCTGCTTAAACTTATCTTATGCTGCGCTTTCAGGAAGGACGGTATTTCGTAAATGCTCTTTATGTTGTAGTCAGAACGTCCTTTTTTGGGAGAATCCTCCAGCATGGAATTTCTGAGCATGATAGTTGTCATGCCAACCTTTTCTGCCGTCTCTATCTCCATTTCGTATCTGTCTCCAACATAGGCGCAATCCCGTAGCGAAACATTAAGTTTCTTGGCGATATAGATGTACGGCTCTTCAGACGGCTTGAGTTCAGTTTCTGTGGAAGTTGCCATAATATCGAAAGTTCCCTGCGAAATTCCAAGCGCTTCTAATATCTTCCCAACCAGAGGACGGCCTGTATTGGTCAGCAATCCTAGCTTGTAGCCCTTTGCCCGTAATTGCTTAAGCATCTTTGCAAGCTTTGTGTCCTTTTTGATGAGTTCTTTGCATGGTACCTTAGCAGCCATTGTAGTGTAAAATTGCGATCTAGAAACTCCCATCAGCTCTACTCTTCTTGTAAATCCTATAGTGCTCTTTCTTAGCTCTGACATTCTTGCTGACACATCGCTATTCGAGATTTTCAGAATCCTTGACAAAATAGATATGGCATACTCGTTGTATGCATCATAGTATCTCTTAGAAGCGTTAATCGTACCATCCAGGTCAAAGATTATCGCCTTTATCGCCATTTTTATTCGCAAAAAGTGCCTTACTTATATTAGGCTTAAAGCATGGCCATCATAGTGTAAAGCATCTGATAGCAGGTGTCATAGGGAAGCCTAACACTGGCAAGTCCACATTCTTCAATGCTGCGACTCTTCTTAATGTTGCAATGGCAAACTATCCCTTTACAACAATAACGCCGAACCTTGGCGTTGCGTATCTTAGAGTCAAATGCATACATCAAGAGCTTAATGTTCTAGATAACCCTCAAAATTCTCTGTGCGTTGAAGGAACCAGATTAATCCCCGTGAAACTTGTGGATGTTGCAGGGCTAGTACCTGGAGCCTCCAAAGGAAGAGGTCTGGGAAACAAGTTTCTTGATGACCTGCGCCAAGCAGACGCTTTGATTCATGTTGTAGACTCTTCGGGCTCTACAGATGCGGAAGGAAAGAATGTCGAAGCTGGTAGCCACGACCCTCTGGAGGACATAAGCTTCGTAGAAGAGGAGTTTGATTTATGGTTGGCGGATATTGTGAGCAGAGATTGGGCTAAGATTGCCAGAGCGGCGGAGGCAGACAAGGGTAAATTCTTGCAGATGCTTTCCGAAAGGCTCAGCGGTTTATCCGTAAGACAAGAGCAGATCATAGTTGCTTCGGATAGATGCGCTCTAAAGCTTGACAAAGCTCTGCAGTGGAATGGCGATGATATCAAGCAGTTCTGCAGTGCATTAAGGCAGATTTCAAAACCCTCACTAATAGCAGCTAACAAAGCTGACCTACCTACAAGCAAGGCCAACATCGAGAAACTGCAAAAAGCGGAAAGACTTGTAATTCCTACTGCTGCAGAAGCAGAATTGTTGCTTAGAAGAGCATCAGAAAAGGGCTTGATACGCTACCTCCCGGGTGACAAGGACTTTGAGATTGTTGGAAAGAGCATGTCTCCGCAGCAGACCAAGGCGCTGGAACTCGTGCGCGAGAGGGTGCTTTCTGCTTGGGGCTCTACTGGTGTGCAAGAAGTGATCAATAGCGTTTATCTTAGCCTGCTAAAGTGCATCGTAGTCTATCCTGTTGAGGATGAATCAAAATTCTCCGACAAGAAGGGTAATGTCTTGCCAGATGCAAGAGTTGTCCCGTTAGGTTCGACTGCTAAAGACCTAGCATATTCCATCCACACAGATCTAGGAGATAGTTTCCTTTACGCATTGGACGCAAAGACTGGAATGAGACTTGGTGCGGAGCATGAGCTGAAGAATTCTGATGTCATTAAAATTGTATCTACTGGCAGAAGGGGCTAAGCTGCCACAGCTTCTACTGCTTCCTCTTCTTCCTCTGGAGGAGCATTCACAGTTTCGCCTGGCCTTCGGATGAGTTTGGTCTTTCTTATCCCGACCTTTCTAACCTGACTGATTTTCTTAGCCGCTTCTTGGATGCCAGCAGCGACCTTCTCTTCAACGACTTCTTTGCAGAACAAATTGTAATTCAGTTCTTCGGTCTTCTTGCGCACTATTTCGTCAGCTGCAAGCCTGAGCGCATGCTTCTTTGAAGAATTAATTCTACCTTGAGTGAAAACAACCACATAGACTCTCACTAGAAAACCATCTTTTGTCTGGTAATCTCTGATAAAATTCACCATGGATGAGCCTCTTCTAACCATGCTCCTCAGGTACTCCTTTGAGTATTCGTGGCCCTTCATTATTGTCTGGGCTTTATTCTCCCCAACCTTGTCTATCTGGAAATAGAGTTTGATGGCATACTGCTGGGGATCCTGCTTTTGCAGATCAAATAGCGTGGTTTCTACAACTCTCCCTATGGCAGTTTCATCAGTAGTCAGAGGGACGTAAGCTACAGGTGTATTACCAAACGGTGTTGGGGCTTCTATCACTACCCACTTCTTTTCACGCCATTTGTCCTTGATCTTTGTTCTGGTCTTTGCCTTCGGCATTTTACCGACCTACCTTAAAGAGGGATGGATATAAGCCGTGCTACAGCTGCCAAGATTCCCCGTACTTTAGCTGCTCTTTCGTAGGCTCGTCTATTTCAATTCCCATGGCTTCAAGGGCATTTTTTGCAACTTGGTCATCAATGTCCTTTGGGACATCTATAGCCTTCTTTGCCATAGACTTTCCTTTTTCGTAAATTCTTACTGCGGAAAGCAGTTGGTTCGAAAACGACATAGACATGACTTCTGGAGGGTGTCCTTCTGCAGCGACAAGGTTCGCAATTCTACCCTTCCCGATAAGATACACCTTCTTCCCGTTCGGAAGCAGATATTCATCCACGTTGGGCCTGACTTCTTTGACCGATTTCGCCATTCCATTCAAACCCTTGACATCTATTTCTACGTCAAAATGGCCTGCATTGGCGAGTATTGCCCCTTCTTTCATGCTTTTGATGTGTTCTGTCCTTATGATGTGTGTCTGGCCTGTAGCAGTGATGAAAAAGTCGCCAATCTTTGCAGCCTCTGCCATCGGCATGACATCAAAGCCATCCATTCTTGCCTCTAAAGCCCTTATCGGGTCGACCTCCACAACTGCAGTCAAGGCACCCAAGCCTCTTGACCTGGTAGCTATGCCTCTTCCTACCCATCCATAACCGCAGACAACAACATTCTTGCCAGCCATAAGAAGGCTCGTAGCCCTTAAGATCCCGTCAAAAGTGCTCTGACCTGTCCCATATCGATTATCGAACAGATGTTTCGTTTGAGCGTTATTTACCGCGATTATGGGATAGCGCAACTGGCCCGACTTTTCAAGTGCTTTTAACCTGATTACTCCTGTAGTAGTTTCTTCGGTTCCCCCGCGAGGTTTAAGGCTCTTGAACTCTTTTTCATCGTGGATTGTAGCATGGGCATCGCAACCATCATCCATGACGACTTCTGGTCTGCCTCTCAAAATTTGCCTGATACAGTCCTGATACTCTTTGGGATTTTCCCCTCTCCACGCAAAGACATGGACACCTTGAGAAGCCAAGTAAGCTGCGACATCGTCCTGTGTCGATAGAGGGTTTGCAGCTGCAAGGTAGACATCTGCCCCTAATTTTTTCAGACCCATGACGAGTACGGAGGTTTCTTTTGTAACATGCAGGCAGACTGCTATAGGCGCTCCGCCAAAATTAGATTTTTTTGCTGCATTCCCTATCGTCTTTGCTAGAATTGGCATATGGTTGTAGGCCCATTGGTACTGCTTGGCCCCGCTTTTAGCGAGAGAAGCGTCTGCTATTTTGCTCTTCATTTCTGAACGCCTTTATACACTCTGAATTTAAGGCTTATGAGTTGAGATATTATTTGGCCTTTGACCTACCGTGAGCATAGTCACCTGGTTAACTTCTATGGACGGGGGTTAGAATATGAAACCAAAATTATCCATGTGTAGCTACTAGGCCCCCCTTTACATAAACTCAAAAAGTGACTAAGAAAACCTATCCCATGTGCAAAAAGTATCCCTCCCCCGTACATAAATAGGCATGGGGTGAAAATTTCAGATGTTTTCCTTGAAGATGTAGATATCGCGTATTCACAATAATCTGCCTATATTTGCAAGGCTTATTAACAGCCACAATTCTTGCCAAGTCATGACTCGACATATAGTCCTGAGTCTGTTTGTGGCGGCCATACTATTAGCTTCAGCGCTAATGGTGGCACTAACACCTCAAGTACAAGCATTCGACCCTGGTGGCCCTCCAGCAGGAGGAGCAGCACCAACAGTTGCAACGGGCAACTGGGAGTATGTCAACTACCAACCAACAGGAGGCAGTTACAGTCCTCAGAACCAAATCAACAAGGATAATGTCCAATACTTGGAGACAAAATGGATCTATCCATACAGAGATGCGGTAGAAAAGACCACATGGACAGGGGTCCAGCGAGGTTCGGGAGCGCCTGTTATCGTAGTAGACGGTACAGTATATGTTCTGATGAGCGACAGGAGAATACTTGCCATAGATGCACAAAATGGCAGGTTGATATGGAATAATACATACGGCTTGACTTGGGATGCAGCGGCAGAGGTTGCAAAGTATCCATTCCTTCAAGGGGCACGTGTGCATGGACATGCAATAAACTATTACCGTGACAAGGGTTGGCTTATCACTTCATCTATAGGCTCGTGCAATCTTTATGCTGTTGACGCAAAAACTGGAAAGACGGCATGGACTTTGAAAACTGAACAGATATGCGGCACAACTGCTGAATTCGGTGACCCATCAAAGGGGATTAAAGGAACTTTGGACATCGCTGGTTACTATTCCAGTATACACACACATCCTCCTCAATTCCTTGGCAACATAATGTTCTTCCCAGTTGGTAGTGCAAGCGGTGCAGGCGGGAGAGCATTCGTAACGGCTTTTGACATGACTAATCCCGCGAACCCGACAAAACTCTATAGGACATGGGTCTTCCCTCCAGCTTCAGGCGATCCTGACTGGGCAATAAAGCAATGCAATGAAGCAAATGGCAATGGATGGTACTTTGAGTATCCAAGATACCTCGAATCGATTAACTACCCAGCAAGAGACCGTGCTCCAACGTACCTTGCGACAAAATGTACTGATGTTGCAGCAGATGTTGTCAGAAACGACTGGATGGACATGGTTCCTGGTTCGCCAACATTCGGCAAGATACACACAGCAAGTGCAATATCACCAGTATGGGGCAACTATCCAATTGATCCTGAGAGTGGCATCGTAGCAATGGGATGGGGTGACGAAGGGCCATACACTAACCTGACACACAGATATGGACCAGCTATACATGGTAGTGGATTTACAGCTTTTGATGTCAGAACTGGCAAATTAGTATGGTGGTTCGATGCTCTAACAAGGGACCTATGGGACTACGACTGCTCATGGGCAGGCATCATAGCAAACGTTCAAGGCAAGAAAGCATTTCTTAAAGGTTGCAAGCATGGGATCGTCTACGCACTTGACATGCTAACTGGCAAACCATTCTGGATATATGACGCACCAACTATAATCAGAGGCGGAAAGAATATCCAGACATACTATGGTGTAGGAGCAAACAACAGACCAACTGATCCAGAAGCATGTTGCAGAATGACTAAAGCAGATATGGGCAAGCCATGGATGAACTATCCAGCAAAAGGACCAATCGTCCAGAATTGCTACACTGTATGCCTTGAATCTGACTTTGCATACGATGGGAAGATGGTCTATGTGGGTACGTTCAACCAAATGGGAACTCACAACTTTGGAAATGTAAGGCCATTCGGTAACAATGGTGTCGGTGGCACTCCAAGGACCGCATTCCCACAGCAGACTGAATGGATAGTCGATGCAAACGTTGATGCTGTAGACGTCAATACAGGCAGGAAAGTATGGTCTTACAAGGTAGAAAATGCAGCATTCAGAGGAGGAGTCATGGTTACTGGAGGCATGGTCGTTGTCTATGCTGCAGATGGCAACCTGAAGTTCCTAGACGCTGCGAGTGGTAAACTATTGCATGAGAAGTTCTTCGGTATCCCGGTCAGCGTCATGCCCACCGTGGGGGCTTCGAAAGACGGTAAGATGAAGATATTCGCCCACATCGGAGGTGGAGGAGGTTTCTTGGCTGCAAATAGCGCCGAGCTTGCAGGTAACCTAGTAGCCTTCGGTCTCCCTGACGTAATTCCACAACCTGCGGTCATAACAAAAGAAGTCATAAAGGAAGTACCAAAGGAAGTAGTGAAAGAAGTCATAAAGGAAGTGCCTAAAGAAGTCATAAAAGAAGTACCTAAAGAAGTGATCAAAGAAGTTCCCAAGGAAGTCATAAAGGAAGTGATCAAAGAAGTACCTAAAGAAGTGATCAAAGAAGTCATCAAGGAAGTACCAAAGGAAGTAACTGTAGAAACTATCAGCCCTATCTCATATGCCGCAATTGGTATAGGAGTAGTTCTGGTAGTAATATCAGGAGTACTGTTCAGCAGAAAGAAGAAGGCATAAA